>Ga0302267_10002689_pt1 | contig 21160 bp, 19 predicted proteins | sample III_Bog_E1_3_FD_194555 | JGI IMG/M metagenome (GOLD analysis project Ga0302267, IMG submission 194555) | Peat permafrost microbial communities from Stordalen Mire near Abisko, Sweden - III_Bog_E1_3 | ecosystem: Environmental > Terrestrial > Soil > Wetlands > Peat | place: Sweden: Abisko... | reverse complement strand
TCGCGGCAGCCATACAGGTTGTCGAACTTCGACTTGGTCACGGAGTCGTTCACGTTGATGGCCGGAACGAGCAGCTTGCCCTGCTCCAGCATCTTGTAGAGGCGATGCACGCCGGTGGTCGTTTCTTCTGAAACGCCGCGCCAATCCTTGGCAACCTTGTGCCAGTGCTGCGGGTCATCCGCGTAGACCTTCTTCAGCAGGTCCTTGATGACCTTCTCTTCGTGGCTGCCGGATGGTGAATCGACCCACTTGTCGCCGTCTTCCAGCTCATAGCCCTTGTGGATGAGCAGCGTAACGTCGCCGCCATCGTCCACCACAAGCTCCGGCCCCTTGCCGCCCTTGTGCGCCAGCGCCTGGTAGGTGCACCACCAGTACTCCTCAAGGCTCTCGCCCTTCCACGCAAACACCGGAACGCCGGCAGCTGCGATGGCGGCGGCGGCATGATCCTGCGTCGAAAAAATATTGCAGCTTGCCCAGCGCACTTCCGCGCCCAGGCTTACCAGCGTCTCAATCAAAACCGCCGTCTGAATGGTCATGTGCAGCGATCCCGTCACGCGCACACCGGCCAGCGGCTTGCCCGCCGCGTACTTGTCCCGGATCGACACCAGGCCCGGCATCTCGTGCTCGGCGATGTTGATTTCCTTCCGGCCCCAGTCCGCCAGGGACATATCTGCTACCTTGTAAGCCAATTCCGTAATTTCCAGTGCTGAAGCTGCCATATTTCGATTCTCCTTGGGATAAGTTCCCACCCGCGCTCTTGTTCACTTCTTCACTAATTCACTTGTTCACTTCTTCGCCGGTTCACTTTCCTCGTCACATCGTCGAATCGTGATATGTTGATATGTATCAGAACCAAAGCAGCCGCGTCAACTGGAAACCATGCCCTCGATTGTGAAAATCCTCAAAGTCGTCGCCGAACCCAGCCGGCTCCGCATCCTGCTGCTGCTGCGTGCCGAGGAGCTTTCCGTCGCCGAGCTGCAAGAGATTCTGACCATGGGCCAGAGCACGATTTCTACGCACCTGTCGCAGTTGAAGCAGGCCAGCCTGGTGGAAGATCGTCGCACGGGCAAGAACAGCCTGTACCGGCTGAACCCCTCGGGCGGGGGGGGCGTTCTGGATCAACTGCTCGACCGCGCCAAATCGGAGCTGCCTGAAGCCGCGGCCGACCGGCTCGCCATGCGCGGCGTGCTGAAAAAACGCCAGGACAAGATGCGCAGTTTTTTTGACTCCGTGGCCGGACGCCTGGGCAAGGACTACGTCCCCGGCAAATCGTGGAAGAGCCTGGCCGAAGCGCTGCTGCGCCTCATGCCGCCCATGGTCATCGCCGACCTTGGCGCGGGAGAAGGCGCGTTCAGCCTGCTGCTGGCCCAGCGGGCGAAGAAGGTGATAGCTGTCGACACCTCCGCCAAAATGATCGAGGTCGCACGCGAGCAGGCAATGCGCAATGGCGTCAAGAACGTTGAGTTCCGTCTCGGCGACATGGAAGAGGTGCCCATCAAGACGGCTACTGTGGACCTGGTCTTTTTCTCGCAGTCACTGCATCACGCGCTGCATCCCAGCCGCGCTTTGGCCGAAGCCAACCGAATCTTGAGCCCCGGCGGCCGCATCGTCATCCTCGACCTGGTGAAGCACAGGTTCGAGGAAGCCCGCGAGCTCTACGCCGACGAGTGGCTGGGCTTCAGCGAGTCGGATCTTGAGGCAATGCTGGAACAGGCCGGCTTCCACGACGTGCAGACTTCGGTTGTGTACAAAGAGCCTGAGACGCCGAACTTTCAGACGCTGCTGGCGGTGGGTGACAAGGCGAGCGAGTGCGGGAGCCAATCACCATCCCTTTAAATCGATTGAATGTGCTTTTTTAGACAACCATTTTTCAACCGATGTGCATCAGAAGGTTTGGGAATCCCCATCCCAAAATTTCCGGACGGAGTGGCGTTGCACTCCCGGGCCCGGCTGTTATTGCATGCGCATAGTCAATTGAGAATTGGAAAGCAGTGTTCTCACTGGTCGTTCATCGAAGCCGATTGGTCGGACGGTCCCACCGATAGATTCTTGGGCTCCGGATTTCTCATGCCTCCTGCAACACCGCTTTTCCCGGCAGTCAATCCGAGCCGATTCCGCTTCCTTCGCCATCGCGCGGAAGTGCTCCTGGCGGAAGTGCTCCTGTTTGTCGCCGTTGCGGCGTGCCTCGCGCCCATCGGGGCAACTCTCCGTGCCGAACCAGCCTCGCAGCCCGCCGTACAGAATCCGCTAAAGACCATGACCCTGGAGGAACTCGGCAACACCGAGGTCACCACCGTTTCCAAAGAGCCGGTCGAGGTCTGGAACACGCCCGCAGCCATTTACGTGATCACACAGGATGACATTCAGCGCTCCGGGGCCACAAGCATTCCGGAGGCCTTGCGTCTGGCTCCAGGGGTTGAAGTAGCGCGCATCACCTCGGGCGAGTATGCCATCGGCATTCGCGGCTTCAACAGCCGCCTCTCGCGGTCCGTGCTGGTGCTCATCGATGGCCGGACCGTGTACACCACCTTTACCGCGGGCACCTATTGGGAAACGCAAGACGTGCTCATCAAAGACATCGACCGCATCGAAGTGATCCGCGGTCCCGGCGGCACTATCTGGGGACCCAACGCGGTCAACGGCGTCATCAACATCATCACCAAAAGCACCAAGGATACGCAGGGCCTGCTGGCGACGGGCATCGGCGGCAATGTCGAACGAGTCCTGGGAAACACCCGCTACGGCGCGGGGAACGGCAAGGGATTTACCTATCGCGTCTACGCAAAAGGATTTGCATGGGCGCCCCAGCACCACTCCGACGCCGACAACTACGACGACTGGCACACTTATCAGGGCGGATTCCGTATGGATTGGACCGCGAACCGCCGCGACAGCTATCGGCTGCAGGGCGATTTATACCGTCAGGGCTTTGGCGAGAGGATTACGGCCACCACCTACAATCCGCCCGCCAACACCGATGTCAGCGGCGACGCTTCTCTCTTCGGGGGAAACATCCTGTGGAACTGGTCGCGCATGCAGGCGCCAGGCAGGGACTTTCAGTTTTCCGCTTACTATGCCCACGACACGCGCAGTGAGTTGAACGTTGGCGACCTGCGCAACACGTTCAATGTCGACTTCCTCGATCGTTTCCCCTTGCCGCACCAGGAAGTATCGTGGGGCCTGACCGCCCGCGCCAGCCACGGAACCGAAATCGAAGTCTACTCGGGGCTCACCTTCACGCCATCGCATCGGACAGACACGCTCTACCATGGCTTCATTCAGGATGAGATCTCGCTCATCAAGAATCGGCTGTCGATTATAGCCGGGACCAAGGTGCTGAAAACCAACTACACCGGCGTTCTGGAGGAGCCGAGCGCCCGTGTGCTGTTCACGCCAAGCGCCACGCAGACCCTCTGGGCTGCATTCACCCACGGAGTGCGCACCCCCGCCGACGTTGAGCGCGATTTCAATCTTTCAAGCTACCTGGGAACCGCATCCAGCGGGCTGCCGATTTTCGCCTGCTTCTGCGCAAACCCCAACTTCAGGTCCGAGCAGTTGAATGGATACGAGCTGGGCTACCGCGGCCTTGAAGGGCGACAGTTCTATGTCGATATAGCCGGCTTCTACAACCATTACGGCGACCTCTTCAGCGAAGACCTCGTCTCCATTTCCCCCTCTCAGAGCAACCCGCCCCCCACGCACGAGTTCATTTCTGCGCAATTCGGCAATGGCCTCATAGCCTCCACTACCGGCATGGAAGTTGCACCGGAATGGCGGCCGACGCCCTGGTGGCGCCTCAGCGGCTCATACTCCTTCCTCGATATGCACGTGGAGAAGGGCACTAACTCCAAAGACATAGGCAGCGCGCCCACTGTGCAAGGCTCAAGTCCGGAGCACCAGGCGCTCTTCAAAAGCGGATTCGATCTGCCCAGATCGGTGAGCACCGACGTGCAGGTGCGCTATGTCAGCGCGCTTCCCGGCCTCACCGTCCCCAAATATTGGACCGGGGACGTCACAGCACATTGGGCTGCAACCCCCCACATCGGGCTGACAGCCGTGGGGCAGAATCTCTTCCAGCCGCACCACGTCGAATTCAGCTACGACCCCGGCCCGCTGGTAGGAATCCGCCGCGGATTCTACGGCCAGGTTACCTTCACCAAGTGACGCCGAAGGGCTGTCTGCGGAACAGCGGGTGCACCATCCGCAGCCTCTGCCCCGGCGGCCGCATCGTCATCCTCGACCTGGTGAAGCATCGATTCGAGGAAGCCCGCGAGCTCTGCGCTGACGAGTGGATGGGCTTCAGCGAGTCGGATCTGGAGTCGATGCTGGAGCAAGCCGGCTTTCAGGATGTGCAGACTGCAGTTGTGTACAAAGAGCCGGAGACGCCGAACTTTCAGACCCTGATGGCGGCGGCGGACAAGGCGAGCTAGGCGTTTCGAGTGCAGACTTGCAATTTAGCATCATCCCAAAGTATTCCGGGCGAAAACAGCGGTTGCCGTTACCGATCCTGCCTGCCGGGATGAACATGGACCGATCTTGGCGTAGCGGGACGCTAAAACAGACTCCGATGCTGACCCCTTGCAAGCCGGGTTCACCTTATCTTCTAACTGAAAAACTAACTGCAGGCTGGACCACAATCCACGCTGATCCGTCGCCATAGAACTGTTTATGCGAGGTCTTTCTTTGCCCAATCGAAGGGCCGAAGCTCTTCCGGGTGAGTTCGCACGTAGGCCAGGACTCGATGGCGCTTCTGAGCACCGCGGCCTTCATGGTTGACTACGTCGCGCACCAAATCGGGCATCGTTTCCTCGACGCGAGCGATGGTTGAGCGCCACCTTGCTTTTATTGCCGAGAGTGTGAATCCGAGTCCTGAAGCTAGCTCCTGATCGGTCGCTCCTCTCAGCGCGGCCACAAGGAGTTGCTGATCCGAATCGCGAAGGCGAAGCGCCGGCTCACGAAAGCTGAAAAGAACGTTTCCGACAGACCCCGGCATGCCTTGCACGGACTCACGTGTCATGAGAAAAAGATCTCGTCCAGCTTCCGGAAAGTTCGCAACGAGCCGGAATTCCACGGAGCGCCGCACAAAACTCTTCTCGGGTTCGGCGACTGGCTCTTGCAAGATTCGTCGAATCCGATATCCTGCGTGCACCTCTACGAAGCCTGTGACCGAAAGAGTTTGCGTATCTTGAAGGTCTGGTGGGCTGAGTATCTCGTGACGCCAGGTACCGCAGAGGATCAGCACGTTAACCCCATCTCCGGAGTTTGCTCGCGCAACTTCGTGAGGAGTTGCCAATACCGAGCGGCCCGAATGAATGCTTGCCATAACCCTGGAGTTGATATCCGGGCGGGGATTGGCTAACTCCGCATCCGCGAATTCAGATGAAACAAGGATCGAAGCGCCAAAACCCACCATCCTTTGGCTTCGAGGAAGGGAACTCGATTCGAGCACACAAGAGTTGAAGAACCGATCTCGAATCACGTGCTTCCACGCCTCAAGTGCGGCCTTGACTCCCACCAGGGAGTCACCTCGATACTTAGGTTGAATCGACAGGCCGGGCTCGATATCGTTCCAAGTGGCAGGGCGCCACGTAATCGGCATTCAGCGAACCTCGCGGAATTCTAGCATAGAAATTCGTAGAGGCTATCTTTTAGATCATTGCAGCGAGCGCGATTGCCGTGTATGGTCCCGGAATACGACTCATTCGTTGCCGCATTCCCCAGAGAGCCAGACCGGCTGAGTCGTACACCGCCTAGAACACTGAAGCCACCCGCATACGCGTACCCTCGCAGCTCCAGCGAAAATCTCAACAGTTGAGGAGACCGACATGACAATCTCTCCAGAAATTCTCCGGCAGTCCCATGCGGATTCAAGGTCCTCAGCCGGAACGCGACGGACGAAAAAGATGATTGCAATTGGCCTGGCTTCTCTGGTTTGTTGCGCGGCGGTCGGTTCAACCGGGTGCACCAATGGTCTAAATGACAAAAACTTCAGCTTCGGTCCGTCCGGGGCCCAGGTCACCGCGGCCGCAATCGGGGTTGGCGCCGTGGTGGTCGGCACGGTCGTCCTTATTCATGTTCATCATAGTAATCACACCGTGAAGGGCTGTGTTTCCAGTGACCAGAATGGCCTGCAGGTTCAAACTCAAGGCGATGTCAAGACCTATGCCCTGACTGGAGACACCGCCAATATCAAGGTGGGTGAGCTGGTCCAGTTCCATGGAGCGAAGGTAAAGAAAGTGAAAGGCAGCGCCGGCAATCAGACATTCACGGTGGAGAAGATCAGCAGGGACTATGGGCCGTGCAAGCTGAATTCCGGGCCGCCCGCCAATGCTTCCAACCGCAGGTAGAAAGCGGTTTCCGACCCTCATGGCTAGTGTTGGTGCGTTTTCAGTCGAAAAATGCCAAGAAGAGTTTCAATACCGCCAAGAAATTGGAGCGATTTCCTGGACCTTGCCGCCGGGCTAGGAAGACCTGCTGTGTCATACCTCACTGATGTTTGCCGATAGACAGCTTAGATTGAGTCATGGTTCGATCGGATACAGGCGTTTATGAAGCGGCAGTTGGGTTTTTGGATCCTTTGTATATTATTTGTCGCGCTTGATTTGCCGGCCCAGGCTGAGGATCAGCGCCACCCAGTGAACATATACGTATTGCGCATGGGCGAACAGGTCCAGTCTCCCCACGTTGTAACGTACCGGGTGGCTGAGTGGGAGCAGATGCGGGGCCGCTGGATACTGCCCGATGTGGGTTACTACGATACCGGTTACGGCAAGGACCAGATCTGGTTCGCGGGTGGCGGCGCCGATGTGCTGCACAGCAGGCATGTGGACTGGGAACAGGAACTCTACGTGCTGCAGGAGGCCGGCCCGGAATCCACGAACAAGCGCTTCCTGTGGCTCTGGCCGGTGCTCGACTTTCGCTTCCGCCCCCGGCTGACGGCGGAGTTGGCCGCCTATCCGACCCTTCCGCTGAACCGGGCGCAGGGGTGGGCATTCGACGTGGACCGGGCCAAGGTGCAGTGGGCCGTTGACTCCCACTGGGAAGCCGGGGTGGGCTATGCCGGGGGTTTCACCGCGTCCAGTTCCTGCCAGCACCTTCCGTTTCTTACCGTGACGCGCGCCACCAAGGCTGGCAATGTTGAAGTGTGGCTGCAACACACCTCCGGAGGCGCCCAGGTGCAGTTGCGCTACCTTCTGGTGCGCGGAGAAAACTGATCCGCAGCGACAATCCGAAGCCGGCGCTTCACCAGCCCATTTGGCTCATCCGCTTGAGGATGATCGCGCTGTAATGAGTCATGCGCTCGGGACGCCGCTTGAGAGGCAAGGGCAGAATTGCGGCAAGCTGCGCGGACTGTTCACGGCCGGCATTGCGCGCCGGCGTTTTGTAGTAATCGTGACACGCTGCATCCGCGCCATAGATTCCAGGGCCCCATTCGACCACGTTGAGATAGAGTTCCAGAATGCGCTGCTTGCCGAGGAACAATTCAGCCACCGGCACCAGCGTGAACTCCGCGCCCTTGCGCAGGATGGACCGGCCGGTTCCGAAGAACAAATTCTTGACGAGTTGCTGGGTAAGGGTGGAACCGCCGCGAACGCGGCCGCCTTCCATATCGTCTTCGGCGGCGGTTTCAATTGCTTGCCAATCGAATCCGTGGTGCTGGTAGAAACGGCCGTCCTCCGCGGCAATGACGGCGTGCTGCAGATCGGGTGAGATCTGGTTGAGCGGAACGAAAGTGTAGCGTTCGTGATACGGCTTGCCGTGGATCCAGGCCTGCATGCGGCGCTGAATATGCACCGCTGTCGTTGGCGGGTCGACCCACCGTGCGGTCACAATCAGGAGCGCGGCAAGCAGCCAAAGAGACACCAGGGCGAAGGCGAGCCATCGGAGGAAAGATCGGAACAAACTCTTCCGATGCGGGAGATTGGGAGGGCTGTCTTGCGTTGTCGTCACATGTCAGGATAATTGCCGGCTGCGGTTGACGCCGGCGATTGACTGCTGCGCAAGGGCTTATAGCATTTTCGGAAAATGAAATTCAACTTTGCTCAGGCTGAAGGGGCGGTGTGAAATCCGTCCCAGATGCGCGTTTCAAAATGAGCTGAGCAGCCGGCTCCACGAAACCAACTCGCGGCCGCGCTGCCCTGCTCCTACAATGGATACGTGAGCCCGGTTTTGGCGACTCCGAATACGCCCCTCCCCGTTGCTGGCGCGCAAAGCGCCGTCCTCCCATCGCGCGCCAATGACGCCGTTCGCCCAGCGAGCCGCCGCATTGACACCCCTGCCCCACTCGCCCTGTGGCATCTGGCCAGTCTCGACGCCCCCACCGTCGCCGTCGTCTGGGCACTGGCCTTTGCCTGGGCCGCGCGCGTCCCGCTGCCTGCCTGGACCCCGATCCTGCTGGCGCTGGTTGCGTGGTCCGTTTACATTGCGGATCGGCTGCTTGACGTTCGCTCCGCCCTCCGCGCTACACAGCCGCATCCGCTGCGTCTGCGACACCACTTCCACTGGCGCCACCGCCGGCTCTTCATCCCTCTGGCTGCGATCTCCGCCGCCGCCGCCTCATGCATCATCGTGGTTTTCATGCCGGTTGCAGCGCGGGAGCGCGACTCCGTGCTTGTCGTCGCCGGGCTGGCCTATTTCTCCAGCGTCCACGCCGGACGCGCTTTTCCGCGCTTCCCTTCCCGGCTTTTCGCTCCGTTGCTGACAAAGGAAACCCTGGTGGCTGTGATCTTTACAGCCGCTTGCGCTCTGCCGGCGGTCAGCTGCTCTGCCGCTGGCAACCCTGTGCACACAGCTTCGCCGCCCTGGTCGCTGGCGCCCGCAATCGCCTACTTCACCCTTCTTGCGTGGCTCAACTGCCACTCCATTGAGCGGTGGGAGTCGGGCGAAGATGCGTCACAAGGCAAAGCTTCCAGTGGTTCCGGGACATTTGCTTATGCCACCGTCCTTGCGCTTGCCGGCATGCTGCTTTCGGCCGCCCTTGCGTTCAATCACCGGATCGCACTTCTGGTCGCTTCCGGCGCGGCCAGCGCCCTGCTCCTCGCGCTTCTGGACCGGCTCCGCGGCCGTCTCACACCGCTCGCGCTGCGTGCCGCCGCTGATTTGGTTCTGCTGACGCCGCTCCCCTTTCTTCTGCGATGAGCACACTCTCCGCTCACCCAATGAGCCAGCCCGCGCCGCCCCCCAACTTCAACCTGCTGGCTGGCCCTTATCGCTGGCTTGAGTACTTCTCCTTCGGCCCGTGGCTCGCGCGCGCCCGCTCTGCTTTCCTGCCCCAGCTTGCGCCGTGCCGCAACGCGCTTGTGCTTGGCGACGGGGACGGCCGCTTTACCGCCAGCCTGCTTCGCGCCAACCCCATGGTCCGCGTGCATGCCATCGATGCCAGCGCGGCCATGCTCCGTGCGCTTATTCGTTGCGCCGGACCTGACGGCGTACGCGTGTACCCAGAGCTGGCCGACGCTCGTCACTGGCAGCCGGCTCAAGAGGCACCGCAATTCGACGCAATCTTCACGCACTTTTTTCTGGACTGCCTGGCCACTGCGGAGATTCAATCGATGGCAGAGGCCCTGCGTCCTTCCCTCTCGCCCTCTGCCCTCTGGGTTGTGTCTGAATTCGCCATTCCGCCCGGCCGCTTTGGCCGATTCGTAGCCCGGCCCCTTATCTGGAGCCTTTACCGCGTCTTCGGCGTTTTGACCGGGCTCACCGTCCGCATTCTGCCAGATCATGATTTCGCCCTCCGCGCCGCAGGCTTCGCCCTTCAGGAGCGCCAGACACGGCTGGCCGGCCTGCTGGTCAGCGAACTCTGGTCCCCGGTTTCGGACGCCTAACCCTAACCGCAACCCGCACTTGTGCGTGGGGTTGAATGTTACAAATGTGTTAATATCGAACTCCAAGGAGCTGGCCGAACCTACCTGTACCGCCAAACCTGAACCCATGATTCTCTACCTGATGCGCCACGCCAACGCCGGTCTGCCCCGCGAAAATCCTCTTCTCGATGCCAAGCGGGCCCTCATTAAAGAGGGAAAAGACCAGTGCATGCTGATGGCGCGCATGTTGAACACATTCAAGGTCCAGGTGGACGTCATCGTTTCCAGCCCGCTGAAGCGCGCACTGCAGACCGCCCAGTTTGTTGGCACGGAAATGGGCTACGAAGCCAAGGTCGAGATGAGCAAGGCGCTGGCGCCGGATGGCTCCTATAACGACTTTCAGGCCATGCTCGCGAAATACGTGAACCGGGAAGGCGTGCTCGCGGTGGGCCATAACCCAAACATTTTTCAGTTTTTAGGCCGCCTGGTCACGGCCAATGGCGGAGCCGCCATCCGCATGAGGAAAGGTTCCATCGCCCGCGTCGACCTCGATCGCCATCCGCCGCAGCTTCAGTGGCTCATCGATCCCCGCATGGCCCGCGCCATTTACGCCAACGTGGCAAAAAGCTCCCGCCCGAAGACCTCGCGGAAGTAGCCGGCTTCCTTGCGCAGGGACCAAAGGTCCAGCTCCGGGCCGGAGCGCCCTACGAGCGGTCAGCCGATTGCTATCATCTGTAACCTGCCCTCTGAAATCAGTCCCCGGCCCCGCTGGTATCCTTGTACGTATGCCATCTTCCGCGACGACATACCGGACTACGACACGCCAACGCCCTCCATCCGCGCCTTCCGCTGGGGCAACCTGGCTGCTGTTCACGGCCATCTTTCTCGCCGTACAGTTTGCCTCGCTTTTTACTCCACCACTGATGGACGACGTGGATTCCTCGCACGCCCAGGCGGCGCAGCACATTGCCGAGAGCGGCAACATGATTACCAGCCAGATCAACGGCATCCGCTACATTGAAAAACCGCCGCTGCCCTACTGGATCGTTGCCGGATCGTACCGCATCTTTGGCCAGAATACGTTCGCCACGCACCTGCCCAATTCACTTGCCATGCTGGGGCTGACCTGGCTTGCATGGGCGTGGGGCAGACGCGCCTGGGGAGCACGCGCCGGCCTCTATGCCGGACTCGGCGTGCTCACTTCCATTGGGCCGTTTCTGTTTACCCGCTTCATTATTCCCGAGGCGGAGCTGGCGCTGTTTCTTCTCATCGCGCTCTACTGCCTGCTCACCGGCTTTGAGTCCATCCGCCCCGCGCGTTTCTATTGCATGTGGGCCTGTGTGGCGCTGGCACTGCTGATCAAGGGCCTGATTGCGCCCGTGTTTTTCGCCGGCGCCGCTATCCCCTATCTGCTGCTTACGGGCCAGTGGCGCCGTTGGCGCGCGCTCAAGCCCGTAACTGGGTTCCTGCTGTTTTTCGCCATCGCCGCGCCGTGGCACATTCTTTGCGGCCTCGCCAATCCCGACCAGGGACACGCAGTGGGCAACCACCCCACCCTGGGCAATGTGCACGGCTTCTGGTACTTCTATTTCATCAACGAGCATGTGCTGCGCTTCTTTGGGGCACGCTACCCGCACGACTACAACAAGATGCCGTTCGCCTTGTATTGGCTGGCGCACCTGGTCTGGCTTTTCCCCTGGAGTTTGTTTCTCCCGGCGCTGGTCGCCGTGGCCTGGAAGACGCGCCACCACTGGCTGCAGCACCTTCGCCACGACGCAGGCCAAACGGTGGATTTCTACCTTGATAATGCGGTCCGCGAAGACGTGGCCAGCTATGTCCAGCGCCTCAAGTTCCGTGTGCGCACTGTCTGGCTGCTAAGCCTCTTCTCCGCATTCAGCCTGCTGTTCTTCTCCATCTCCACCAACCAGGAGTACTACACCTTTCCGGTGTGGCCGCCGCTGTTCATCCTTATCGCCGGCGTGATTGCAGGCATTGAAGAAAAACGCGGAATGGACGGCACGCCGGACGAAGGCGCCAACAGCGCCCATCCGCTGCTCTCCACCCGCTGGCTCACCGGCGGGCAAGCGGTATTTGCCGTGGTTGGCGTGCTTGCCGCAGCGGCCCTTGCCTGGGGACTGTGGGACTCGCGCAATCTGCCCTACGTGGCAGACGTCGGCACCGTGCTGGCTCACCGCGGCGTGGGGGATTACACGCTGTCCATGTCGCACTTCTTCGATCTCACGGGCGCATCGTTCGCGGCGCTGCGTCTTCCTGCGGCGCTGGCTGCCGCTGCTTTGCTTATCGGTCCCGCTGTCGGCTGGATCCTGCGCCTCAAGGGGAAACAAATTGCGGCCACCGTAAGCCTGGCGCTCACTTCGTCCGTATTCCTCATCGCCGCGCACATCGCATTCGCCCGTTTCGATCCTATGCTCGGGTCCAAGCAGTTTGCCGACACCATCATCCGGGATGGCTCGCCGGCGGACTCGTTCATCATCCTCGGCGAGCAGTCGGACGCGTCCTCGGTTGTGTTTTACACGCACAAGTTTTTTGCCGGCAAACCGGCGTTTCTGGTGCTTCCGCGCTGCGGCCAGCACGGCGAAGGCACGCCGCTGCTGTGGGGCTCCTGCTATCCCGATGCGCCTAATATTTTCCTGTCGGACGATCAGCTTTCGAAAGCGTGGGGAACCGGCGAGCGCAAGTGGCTGTTTGCCCAGGACATCAACCAACAGAAGGCCGAGAGCCTGCTTGCAGGGCGCTTGTATCCGGTGCAGTCGCTGGCCGACAAGGAACTGTGGACCGATCGGCCGCTTAAATAGAGGACCCGCGGCGCACCCGGTTCACTTCGCATGATACAAAGATGGGTTGGAGACAGGGGGCGCGCGTGGGATCTCGAATTGAGAAGAGCTGCAGGAGCGATCGGCATGGCCATTTCGCCGGGACAATGCTTTTTGGGTTGGTGCTGATGAGTCTTCCGTTCCAGGTTCAGGCGCAGGCCGCAGCGGAGCCACCCGATGCGATTCACTCCGCATTGCAGCCATTGATTGACAACCACACGGTGGCGGGCGCGGTGACACTGGTTGCAACGCGCGACCGCATTCTTTACAAGCAAGCGGCAGGATATCGAGACCTTGCGGCAAAGGCCGCGATGCCGGTGAACGCGATGTTCTGGATCGCATCCACATCGAAACCCATGACGGTGACCGCCTTCATGGTGCTGGTGGATGAAGGCAAGATCAGCGTCGACGATCCGGTTGAAAAATACCTGCCGGAGTTTCATGGCCAGATGGTGAAAGCGGCGATTGATGGAAAGCCGCAAGTTGCTGCAGGCTCCCAAGCACCGCCGCAGTTAGTGGCCGCGAGCCATCCAATTTTGATCCGCGAGATTCTGAGCCATACCAGCGGATTGCCGTTCAAGTCGTCGGCGCAGCCCAGCGCGCTGGACACACTCCCGTTGAAAGATGCAGTGCACAGCTTTGCCGCCGAGCCGCTGATTTTTCAGCCGGGAACCAGTTACAGCTATTCCAACGAAGGCATCAATACAGCGGCGCGGATTATTGAGGTTGTAAGTGGAATGCCTTACGAACAGTTCATGCAGCAGCGGCTTTTCGATCCGCTGGGCATGACCGACACCACGTTCTGGCCTGACGACGAGCAGATAGCCCGGCTGGCCGAGACTTACAAACTTGATCCAACGACAAAGGACCTGATGAGAGTCCCTGTAAGTCAACTGACTTATCCGCTGAATGACCGGCAACACCGGTTCCCGATGCCTGCCGGAGGGCTTTTTTCAACCGCGGTCGATGTGTCGAAGTTCTGCCAGATGATTTTGAATGGCGGCACGCTGAATGGAAAGCGATACATCTCGCCCGCCTCACTGCACGCGATGACCAGCGTCGAGAATGGCGGACTGGGGAAGCTGAATTACGGGTTCGGCTGGAGTATTTCGAAGAACGGATTCGGACACGGCGGAGCCAACAAGAACGCGATGGACATTGACACCACGACGGGCAGGATCTTCATCTTCATGGTGCAGCAGGATGGACCATGGGGAACCGCGGCGGGCGATGCGATGACGTCGACACTGGAAGGGCTTGCGGAGAACATCGCGCAGCCGGCTGAGTGATCGCGTTCTTCCTTTACGGCTTAAACGGATACTCCGACGAGCGTGCAATTACTTCTTCCACGTCTTCTCGGGTCACTACTGCTGCGGCAGAATCGCTGAGTTTGTACTTCTCTCGCAGCGCAGCCAGGTTTTCCGTTTCCTTTTTCTGCTCGTCTGAGTAGAACCGCGCTTTCTCGAACTCGTGGTTCGCAATCGCACTGTCCATACGATGAACGATGAACTTGATCCGCTTCTGGCACTCGATGACTTCTTCGGGCAGCGGAGTTTGGCGCAGCCTTACGCGCGCCCCGGCTGCGTCCAGCAGTTCAAGCGCCTTGCCGGGAAGCGGGTTCTCCGGAAGGAAGCGGTTGGAGCATCGAGCTGCGCAATCGAGCGCCTCATCGGAATAGGTAACACCGTGAAACTGTTCATATTGTTTCTTGCGAGCCGAAAGCACTTGAAGCGTAGTCTCCTCATCCAACGGCCCCACATGAACGGCCCTGAAACAATCTCCTACCCACGGAGCCACTTGAATCAGCTCCCGATATTCGCTGGGTGTAGCGGCGCCGATGAACGTCCTGGCGCCTCCCAGCATCAGCGACTTGAAGATGCCCACTCCCTTTTGCGATCCGGCATCGAAGGCCGGTGACACAAGGGCCTGCAGATCGTCGATGAACAAAATCGCATTCGAAGCATCCGCCAGCACCTTGACCATTTGAATCATCTGCACTCCGAGCTTCGACACATCGTTCGCCGCGCCCGGAATCTGTTGAATTTCGAAAGCCACAATCCGCGCCTCCGCAAGAAACGATGGAACATTCCCATCGGCGATGCGCTGAGCCAGACCTTCGACGATTGCGGTCTTACCCACGCCCCGTTCGCCCACCAGAACCAGGTTCTTCTTGTTGCGTCTTCCAAGAATCTCAATGACTCCCTCGAGCTCCTGTTGCCGACCGACCAAGGGGTCAAGGTCGCCGTCCAATGCCGCTTGCGTGAGATCGCGGGTCAAGCCATTGGGTGGCGCGGTCTCCGCGGAGCTTCCCTCGGCAGCCTTGTTCGGCACGGCGGCCAGTTCTTCTCGAACCTTGGCGAGCTCCAGTCCTCGTTCCTTCAGCATGTTCGAGGCAAAAGAATTCTCCTCGCGCAGCAGGCCCAGCAGCAGATGCTCGGTGCCAATATGCCTGGGCCCCAGCCGCTCCGCCTCCTCCGCCGCATAGGCCAGCACGCGCTTGCATTCGTTTGAAAGCGGCAGGTCGACGCTGGTGGAGGTTTTCTCGCGGATGGCCGTGTTCGCCTCAATCTGCTTGCGAATCGACTCCACGGACCCATGGGAACGGAAGAAGCGGTTGGTCAATGCCTTGTCTTCACGCAGCAAGCCCATCAGCAAATGCTCGGTCTCGATATAGGGCTGGCCGAACTGGCTGGCCTCATATCGCGCGAAGAAGATCACGCGGCGCGCTTTCTCGGTGTACCGTTCAAACATTTGAGGGACGCTCCTCTCTTGCAATGACGATTATGGGCTGAATCCGCGTTACGAATATAGCAATATTCGAGGATGAACATTAAGTCATTTCGCGGACGCCACCTGAAACGATCGTTGCGCCGGCGCGCAGCCGCGGGCCCGGCTCAAGGTTGGGCGTGGTCTTTCTGCTCCCCAGGATCGGCGAAGTCGCGGAGGTCGAAAAGTTTCCAATCCTGCTCGCCGGGACCGCGAACCCAGAGACTGAGCGCAACAGCATATGGGGTGCCTTCGTAATAGGGAATGTGCATGGAGTGGCGACCCGCATCGAGCTTGATGCGTCCTGGCTTGGTAAGTGCGGAGTGGAGGGTATCGAGGTCGATGACTACCTTGTCGTCGATCTGCAGGATGGCTCCGTCGTCCGACGTCATTTCGAAGTTGTACGTTCCGGCTTTGCTAACCCAGAAGCTTGCGTGGTAATCGACGCCAAACCAGATGGTGCGGTCGGTGACGCCGGGGATGCCGTTGGTGCCTTCGAAGATCTGGTTAGGCACGGCGAGCGAGTTGGTGTAGATGGAACCGATGGGATCGAGCGCGCGGAAATCGGGCAACTGAGGGATACCAGCCTGCAGTTCGTACACGTCGCCGCAGAATGCGTTGGGGTGCGGCACCACGGAGCCGAAAGAGCCGATGGGGCCCTGCGGTGGAGCACCGCCATAAGAGGGGAACGGGGGAGCCTTGACACCGGCAGCTCCGGCCATGGCCTCGGTTTCCGCCTGTTTCATTGCCGCTATCCCGTTCAACAGCATTTCGTGTTGAAGCTCTGCCATGACCGCGGGGTCGGCGCGCGGTGAATCCTGAAGTGGAAATGTCACATCGACCAGGCCGAGATTGCCGGTTACGCGATCGCGCACAACAAAGCGGGTCATGGCCAGATCTTTGGGAGGAGTGAAGTCGAAAAGGCGATCGAAACCGTGTGCCTGGGCGTGCGCGAACTCGACGGCGGTGAGGACCTGGTCGGTTGACATCTTCATGTAGCCGATGGGCTGACCGGCGGCGTTGAAGTTGCAGGCGCCGTAATCGAGCTGGAGCTGACGGCGGTTTTCAGGGAAGGAGACGAAGTCGAGAGAACCGGATTCGATGCTGACGCTGTAGCGAACCTGGTCCTGAGAACCGGTGGCAATGCGGTAGGCGCGGAGAGAGAGAGAAAGCGGGACAACGGGATGACTGCAGGCGTCGACTTGCAGCTCGCGGGCAATGTCGGATGGGGATTTTTGAGGGGCGCTGTCGGGAGGGGAGGTTGCACCGATGTAGTAGCCGTGGCGATAGAACAGGCGCAGGCCACGGCGCGCGCTGCGAATGAGCACCTGGTGCGAGCCGCTGGTCAAGCCCTGCGGGCCGGGCTGGTATGCAACCTCGTAGTGGATTGTGTGGCGCTGCAGGCAGCTCTCGTTGGCGGCGATGCGAAAGCCGCTGCCTGGAAGCGGCCCTTGGGTGTCCGTCGTGGGATCGATGAGGCGAAGGCTGGAGATGCTTGCCCCGGAGGAGAAGCGGCCGCCTTCCTCCATGATCTGCAAGTCCGAGGGCTTCAGGTCGGCGATGGGCTGATTGCGTGAGTTGACCGCGATGACGTCCACCAGCACTTCGCGCGTGGTGACGTGGAGGACATAAGGGGATTCAGGAACAGCTGGGTTTGAAGTGTTGTCGCCAGTTGTCTGGCTGGGAGTCTGCGACAAGGCTGAAATGGCGCTGGCGGCAAACAGGAGGAGCAGGAACAAGAATCTTCGCATTCTCACTTTCCATGGGGCTTTGAAGCTCTGAAGCAGGCTCGAATGCCCTTACCGCAAGTGGTTATTTTGCTGCCCTCATTTTGCCGCCGGGCAGCAGTTGGAATACTCTGCCCCGCCAAAGCACTTTGCCGGACCAATAGCTGGCGGCCCAGAAGCCGAAGCCCATCAGGTCGCGCACGGGATAAAGCACGAGCAGCCCGAACCAGCTTTCATCCTGCACGACGAGCCTGCCCACTGCAATGGCCAGCGCCAACCGCGAGGCCACGCTCCAGCCAAAGAGCGCCAGCCCCCACCAGGGATGCCCGAGCGCCGCAGCAGCGACCCACGCCAGCAGACCAAAGGGAACGCCGAAGGTGAGCGCGGTGCCAAAGTGCCCTGCCGGACGCGAAAAGCGCGTCGATCGCATCCAGCGCGCCTGGTGTTTGAGCGATGGAATCATGTTGGAATTGATCACGATATGATCCACGGCGTGATGGCTCAACACCACAGTCTTGCCCAGCTTCCAGGTTTCATTGCCGAGAATAAAGTCGTCCGCGCAATACTCGGCCGTGACCTTGAAGCCTCCCATCTGCTTGATCACATCGCGCCGGAAGGCCATGGTCGGCCCAAGAACAAACTTCATGCCCTCCATAGCGCGCGCCGCAAGCACCCCAGAGGTCATTTCGACAGACATGCCGACGGCCTCAAGACGCGCCCACAGGCCGCCTTCTGCCGCCACGCCCCTGTATGGGCAGCACATGGCGCCTACGCGTTCATCGGCAAAGGGCAGAACCACAGCCCGCAGATAGTCGGGCCGTACGCGCACATCGCTGTCGCTGATGACGAAGATGGAATGCGCAGCCTCAGCCTCCATTCGTTCCAGTGAGGCGACCTTGGCATTGATGTAGTCCGGCTGGCCACCGGTAGAGAAAAACTTCGCAGGGATGTTCGGATAGCGGGCGGCTACGCGGCGCGCCGTCTCCAGGCCCGCATCCTGAGCCGAGCGCGCGCAGAAGAGAATTTCGTACTCGGGATAATCCTGCTCAAAAAAGGTGGCGAGATGCGCTTCAAGCCCCGGCTCGGCGCCATGCACCGGCTTCAGAAGCGTCACCGGCGGGGCAAAGCCAGGCCGCGCCTGCAACTGGGCCAATGCGACGCGACGCTCGCGCAGGTAACCCGGCACAGCCGCCAGAACAATGCAGGCAAAGCCGGTAGACGTTACCAGCCCGGCGACTGCAATAAAGAGGAATACGTGGAACATGCAGTTACAAGGATAACCGGGACAGGGGATGGGTGAAGAATCCGCGGCTCATCGGAGCGGTGCGGAACGGATGGACTACGGTTTGCGCGGCGTTGTCGACTTCACAACCACCGACGACCGGCGGATGGGAACAATGGCGCCGGAGGCGCCGGGAGCATTCTGCTGGTAGCGTGTCAACATCTCGGTGCGCACGTACTCCACAAAGCTCTGCATCTGGCGGTTCATCTCTTCCATGCGCTCGCGCATTTGCAGCACAATCGCGATGCCGGCGATGTTCACGCCGAGGTCGCGCGCCAGGTTCAGGATGAACTCCAGCCGCTCCAGGTCTTCGTCGGTATAGAGCCGGGTGTTGCCCTCGGTGCGCGAAGGCTTCAGCAGGCCCTCGCGCTCATAGAGGCGCAGCGTCTGCGGATGAATCTCGTACATCTCGGCGACCGCCGAGATCATGTACGCGCCCTTCGATTTGCGTCTTGCCGCCATAAGCTATTTCGGAACGCCTCGTAATTGCGACTGTAGGAACATCGTAGACAACTGATATGTCAGGGTACCAAGCTGTTGCTTGAGCGCACTGCGCAATAAGGACAATTCCCCGTCAGTAGTGTCAGAAACGCCCGAAACGCGGGTTAGATTCTCACCTTCGTTCTCGACCTTGATGATCGGCAGCGGTTTGTTGGGAGAAGACTGGCCTAGAGCAAACGGGGAAAGCAAAGTAAAGATAAGAGCGGAAACGAACGCCAGGGTAAATTTCGACAGATTTCGATGGATTGTACGTGAATCCATTCCCAATATCCTCTCCACATCGAACATCACGCCGCCGAAGCCAATACGAGCCTTCCATCAATAACCAGGCCCAACTGGTCCCTGAGCTTCTTCTGGCCCTCATTGGACGCAATCACCACCGGCTTCGGGTTCAAAGCGCCATTCTCATCAACTTCGAACCAAAACGTGGCGTCAATGCCCATCAATTCAAGCAGCGCACCCTGAACATCCTCCCTTCGCACGCAAGGATCGTGATTGACGAACACAAGAATATTCGCCAATTCCCGATCCCCGTTCCAATAGGACAGTTGATCGCTGGCGAGATCAGCCCGGTGAAGCGCCCGATCCAGATTCGATTCCCGCCAGTTGTGCCGCGTCTCGGTCGCAGTCCCATCCGCATGGTTCTCTCTGATCGTGTAGTCGAATTCGTCCATCGACTTGACTTCGCACACAGCTAGGGTAGTTCCCTGCCGCCTGAGCAGGAAATCCGGCGCCTTTGAGAATTTCAGCGCAGGTTCGGTCACGCGCTCAACCTCAAATCCCATGTCGCGCCAAAAGCGCTCTACCGCCATCTCATCCCCGGGGTCCTCGCCGAGGCGGTAAGCTGTATACCCGCGAACTGCCTTGGAGAGATCGTACTCCGGCAGCATCTCGTCGTCTTCAGCCGGATCAAGAATTGGCTTTTCTGTGCGACTCATAGCTGCTCCTCTCTGCCGGCGTGGCTTTCCGTGCGCCGATGATGCGATAGCGGTCGCGGCCATTCTGCCGGACGCGTTCAGTGTACACAACCAACAATACCCGTCCCATGGCGGAAGAGCCAATCAAAATCAGCCTCGGCTCATCCCATGAATGCTCAAGATCGTCGTTGACAATGCTAAGCTTGTCTTCAAAAAACGGTAGCCGCCTCAGGAAAACTTACGCCGTGTTTGGTCAGGTTCCGGACTGCTTTCCAATCGTCCCACTCAAATCGTTCCGATTCCACGTTCTCGTCCCTGACGGAATCTTACATCTTGTCAAACAGCGCCACGCGCGGGTCCTGGCTATTCAGCTTGGCGAACTCGCGCATGATTTCCTTGCTCCGCTCATCCTGCAAGGTGGGCACAACAACGTCGACCGTAACAATCTGGTCGCCGCGCTGGTCGGGCCGTTGCGCGCTCTCCACGCCCCGCTCCCGCATGCGCAGTTTCTGCCCGCTCTGGGTGCCGGGAGGAATCTTCAACTGCGCACGCCCGTCGATGGTCGGAACGTCCACCTTGGATCCCAGCGTGGCCTCCGCAATGGTGATGGGCACAGTGAGATGAATGTCGTCGCCCGCGCGCGTGAAAACGAGGTGCGTCCCGGTACGAACAATCACGAAAAGATCGCCGGCAGGACCACCGTTGAGCCCTGCGTTGCCCTTGCCTTGCAATCGAATTCGCTGCCCGTCCCGCGTCCCCGGCTTCATGCGAAACTCGACCGTTTCCGTTCGGCTGACCACGCCCTCGCCCAGGCAGGTGGGGCAATCGTTCGAGATGCGCCCTGTGCCGTTGCAGCGCGGACAGGGAATGTTGAATTTCATACGCCCGCCCATTTGCGTCACCTGCCCTGTGCCGTTGCACTCCGGGCACTGCATTGGGCCGCCGGTATGCGCCTGGCCATGGCAGGTGGGGCAGGTCTCCTGGCGATTGACCTGGATACGCGCCTGACCACCGCGAATTCCGGTCCAGAAGTCGACGGTTGCCTGGTATTCAAGATCGGTTCCCGGCTGCGGGCCGCGCGGCCGCTGCGGCTGTTGCGCCCCGGTAAAGATGCCCGAGAAAATGTCTTTGAAGCTTCCCCAGGACTGCGAGCCCGCTCCAGCCGGCTGCCCCGGATTGAATCCCGGCCCCCCCTGAAACCCCGAAAAATCGAAACCATCGAAATCCACCGGAGGCCGTCCGCCGGCGGCCTGCTGCCGCGCATAGGCCTCGGCCTGCGCCGGGTCAATCTGGTCGGAGTAGAAGCCGACCTGGTCATACACCTTGCGCT
>Ga0302267_10002686_pt1 | contig 21165 bp, 14 predicted proteins | sample III_Bog_E1_3_FD_194555 | JGI IMG/M metagenome (GOLD analysis project Ga0302267, IMG submission 194555) | Peat permafrost microbial communities from Stordalen Mire near Abisko, Sweden - III_Bog_E1_3 | ecosystem: Environmental > Terrestrial > Soil > Wetlands > Peat | place: Sweden: Abisko... | reverse complement strand
CAATCCTACCGAATGCAGATACTGCAACCACTGGCAATCGCTCACGTCGGACTTGCGTCCGGGCACATGCTTGACGTGTTTGGAGTTGACCAGGCAGACACGGATGCCGGCCTCCTCCAGAACCTCGTGCGGCGGGATCCAGTAGACGCCGGTTGACTCCATGGCCACGGTGGTGATGCCGCATTGGACCAGCCACGCAGCCATCTGACGCAGGTCGTCGGTGAACGTCTTAAAGCTGCGCACCGGCTGCTGATCCCGATCGGGCGGCACTGCCACAAAAATCTCTGTCGCTCCCACGTCGATGCCCGCCGCGTTAGGCTCGATGCGCTCCAGACTTAAACCATTGCTCTTGCCCAGTTGTTGATCCATACCCTCTCCAGTGGGCTGCAGGTCGGGCCAGAGAGTGATGTGGATAATCTCCCGAACGGGATCGTGGCCCGCAAACGGGCCAGCGTCACCAATCTCGCAATCACAAAGCCTGGGACCATGCTCAGAAACGGGCTGCAACACTCCAATGCGAAGCCGGCCTACTTCCGCTATCCGAAGCCGAATCCAGCATAACGCCACTCGACCCCTGTTCATTGCAGACGTAACTTGCAATGCAAGTCATGATGCTGAGAATGACAGCACCAACTTTTGGAATGAAATTCGGTGACTGGCTTCTAGTTACGGAGGAGAAGTGCGTCCTGAAGGGCGGCGGCTACTCGTAGCTGCTGGTCGGGCGAGATGCGGTTGAAAAAGGGGAGGGCGAGGGTGCGGCGGGCGATGGAATCGGTGAGGGGAAGGTGGGCCGCGGCGGCGCTGGGATGGGACGCCCAGGCGGGCTGCAGATGGATGGGGGCGAAGTAGCGGCCTGTAGCGATCCCGCGCTGGGCGAGAGCGGCCTGGACGCGGTCGCGATTTGCGGACTGCGGCAGACGGACGACGTAAACAAACCAGCTTATGGAGCGGTTGGGCAAGATGAGGGGTGGAAGTTCAAGGCCGGGGATGGGTCGCAGGAGGCTGTTGTAGCGTGCGGCGGCGGCACGGCGGAGGGAAAGGATTTCTTCAATGCGGGAGAGCTGGATGCGGCCGAGGGCGCAGGCGATGTCGGAAAGGCGGTAGTTGTAGCCGGGTTCGGCGTGGTCAAGCCATCCACTTTCAGGCAACCGGCCCTGGTTGCGGAGGCTGCGGAGGCGGGTGGCGTGGGCAGGATCGTGGGCCAGGACTGCGCCGCCCTCGCCGGTGGTTATCTGCTTGTTGGGATAGAAGCCGAAGACGGAGAGATGGCCGAAGCTGCCGACGCGGCACGCATTCGGAGGCTGGCCGAATTCTGCGCCGATGGCCTCGCAGGCGTCTTCAATGAGGAAAAGTTTGTGGCGGGCCGCGAGGGCTTGGAATGCATCGATGTCAGCGGGGATGCCGAAGGTGTGTACGAGGAGGATGGCGCGGGTGCGGGGGGTGAGGACGCTCTCGACGGCTTCGGGGTCGAGATTGAGGGTGATGGGGTCAATTTCAGCGAATACGGGCGTGGCGCGGACCTGCAGTACCGCGTTGGCCACCGCGATGAAAGTGAAGGAAGGAATGATGACTTCGTCGCCTTCACCGATGTTGAGTGCAAGCAGGGCGAGGTGCAGGCCGGCGGTGCCGGAACTGACGGCTATGGCTTGAGGGACGGCGTGGTAGGCGGCGAAGGCGGATTCAAAGGCGGCGAGCTCCGGGCCCAGGCTGAGGTGCGGCGTGCGGAGACCAGCGGTGACGGCGTCGATTTCGAGTTGGGTGATGTCGGGGGCGGATAAGGGAATTGTCACGGGTGGCTCGAAAGCGGTGTTAGCGAGTGAGTGAAGAAGTGAATGAGTGAAGAAGTGAATGAGTCAAGGCGTGAGCAGGCTAGCCGGTTAGCAGGGGTGGTTGCTTGATGAGGAGGTTTTCAAGGGAGACGGTGGTGAGCACTTGTGCAATGGTTTTTGCGGCGGAGCCGTTGCCGTAGGGGTTGACCATGCCTTTGAGAGATGGGCGGAAATCTGGGCTGAGGGCACGGCGGAGGGCTGCGAGGATGGCTTGCGTTTCCGCCAGGGCGTCGAGGATGTTGGCGGCGCGCTCGCGGCCCTGCTGGCGCATGCCGACATTGACGACGGGGAGGGCGAAGCTGGCGGCTTCCATGATGCCGCTGGATGAATTGCCGACCATGCAGTCGACCTGGCCCAGCAGGCTCCAGTAGCTGATGGGGTCGAGGTTGGTGAAGATGTGCGTGCTGAGGCGCGTAGCGGCGAGGGCACGGGTGCGTTCGATGAGGGCATGGCTGCCGGCGTCTGGGTTGGGATAGACGAAGATGAGCTGGCCGGGGGCTGCGGCAAGGGCGGCGAAGAATGCGTCGGCTTCGGCATTGGTGTCTCTAAGTATGGTGACGGGGTGCCAGGCGGCGAGGATGGTGGGCGGTATGAGCGTTAGGCCGAGCCGGGCTTCCAGCGCGGGACGGTCGAGGAGGGTTGAGCGGGTTATGTGGTCGAGCGAAGGTGCGCCGGCGTGGTGGACGCGACCTGGCTCCTCGCCCATGGCGATGACGCGGCGGCGCGCGGTGGGAGTGGATGTGAAATGAATGGCGGCGAGCTTGGTGAGGGCGTTGCGGACGTGGTCGTCAATGGCGCCCTGGGAAATTTCGCCGCCTTCTATATGAGCAACGGGGATGCGCAGGGCGAGGGCGACGGAGGCGGGGGCGAGCATCTCGTAGCGGTCGGCGATGAGTAAAAGGATGTCCGGCCGCCAGGCGGTGAGCGCGTCCGCGAGGCCCAGGATGGCGAGTCCGATGGTTTTGGCCATGCCGGTGTCGGTATCGGAATGGAGGAGGCACTCGATGCGCGCCTGAATGGGGAAGCCGTCGCGCTCGATTTCTTTGATGGTGCTGCCGAATTCAGGCGAGAGATGAGCGCCGAGGACGAATACGGCGAGTTCGACTCCGGGGTGGGCGGAGAGTTCGCGGAGGGGCCAGTAGAGATGGCTGTAATCGGCGCGGGAGGTGGTGACGACGCCGATGCGGCGGGTTGGCCGGGTCTCGCTCATGGAAGCAGGCTCAAAGGGACACACGGGAGCCCTGCTGTTGCGCGAGCGCGAGGACGGACGGGCTGGGGGTGTAGTCCGGAACCAGGGAACGGAGATGGAGGAGCGTGGCCGCGAGGTTGCGGGCATGGAGTGCGGCGCGAAGGTTTTCAAGGCCGGAGGCGAGTTGCGCGTGAGGAAGCTGGCTGGCCTGGATGGACACGATTGCTGGCGCCTGGGAAGATGCGCCGGAGAGGATGGGCTGGGCTGCATCGCTGGAAGACCAGAGGAACTCGGTGGTTTTGTCGCCGGGGCGTGCCGCGGTAAAGTCGATTTCGATTTCCTGATCAGGGGCAAGCTCGCGGATCAGGAAGTGAGCCAGGTCAGAGACATAGTGGGGAGCCGGGAGCACGGGCGCCAAAAGCGCGGGAGTCCCAGGGAGCGCGGCGGCGATGAGCAGCAGGTTGACGGCCTCGTCGAGAGTGAGGAAGTAGCGGCGGGCGGCTGGATCGGTGACGGTGACGGGGCCGCCCTGGGCGATTTGCTGCGCGAAGAGCTCGACTACGCTATCGCGCGAGGCGAGGACGTTGCCGAGGCGGAGAACAGTGCCGCCGGAGGCGAGGACGATTTGCTCGGCGACACGCTTGGTTGCGCCCATGATGGAAGCTGGTTCGACTGCCTTGTCGGTGGAGAGCAGGATGAGGCGCGCGCCGTTGGCGGCGGCAGCCATGGCCAGGGTTTCCGTGGCGAAGATGTTGTTGGCGATGGCGGCGAGGGGCTGTTCTTCCATGAGCGGAACGTGCTTGTAGGCGGCGGCGTGGAAGACGATGCGGGGACGGTGCGTGGCGAAGATGTGTTCGACGAGTGCCACATCGGCGGCGCTGCCAAGGATGGGCGTCATGAAGCACGCGGTTCCGGCTGCGGCCCAGGCGCGGTTGAGGGCGTAGAGATGGCTTTCAGAGGACTCGAGAAGGAGCAGGGCCGGCGGGGTAAGGACGGCGACGCGCAGGGCGAGGGCGGAGCCGATGGAGCCGCCTGCGCCGGTGATGAGGATGGGCTGGCGGTAGAGGGTGTCGAAGACCTCGACGTCAGGCGAAGGCAACCGGGGGCGGGCGAGAAAGCTGCGCCAGTTGACGGATTCGAGGGATGGGAGCACAGGATGAGTATAAATTGCCTGCAGTTTCTGCACGCTATGGCGTCAAAACGTCCGACTAATCGCCGATGCAGGGGAAGCGGGGGGTCGCATACACTGGATGGGGCTTGTTGGTTTCGCGCAAGTGTTGGGCGGTGATCCGATTTGAACGCGGGGCCGCAGTTGGGGAAGAGACTTTGGGGATGAGATTTCTGAGAATTTCGGGGCCGGTGGGGCTTGTGTTTTGGGTGGCGGTTGCGGCGCAGGGTGCGGAGTCGCGCTTTGACGCGGAGGCCGTGCGGGCCAACAATCGCGGCGTGGCGGAGATGGGGCAGCAGTTTACCGAGCGCGCCGAGGCTTCGTTTGCCGCGGCGTTCAAAAAGGATCCGAAGCTGGCGCAGGCGGCGGTGAATGACGGCATTGCGCTGCTGACACTGCAGAAGCTGGAGGAGGCCAAGAAGGCGCTGCACGCGGCGATTGAGTTGGACCCGCAGAGCGCTCAGGCCTGGTACAACCTGGGGCTGGCGCAGCACGCCGGCAACGAACTGGAGCCGGGGCTGGAGAGTTTTCAGCAGGCGGTGAAGATTGATCCGCGGGATGCGGATTCGTATTACTTTGAAGGCGTATGCCTTTCAGAGCTGAAGGATTTCGACAAGGCAGTTGAGGCATTCAAGCAGGCGCTGGCGATTGATCCGAATCATGCGTCGAGTGAGTTTGGGATGGCGCGGGCGCTGCAGCGGTCTGGTCATGCGGATGAGGCGAAGGCGCATTTCAAGCGGTTCCAACATTTGACGAGCGCGAAGATTGGAGCGCCGATTGGGCTGGCTTATGGGGAGCAGGGGCGGTATTCGACTGTGACGCCGGTGAAGGAGTTGGGCGGCGGCGTGAAGGCGATGATTCCGGTGAAGCTGGTGGCGACGGCCCTTTTGGGAGGAATTCCGAAAGGGGCGCTAAACGGAAAAGCAGGTCCTTCGACTGCGCTGCGCTCCGCTCAGGATGACAGCTCGCTCATTTCGTCTAGTGCATGGACCACGACTGGTGGGGCTTGCATGATGGACGTTGCTGGCGATGGGCACATGGACCTGGTGCTGATGCAGGCGGGAGCACAGGCGATTCGGGTGCTGCATGCGAAGGGCGGTGGAAGTTTTGACCCGCTGGATGCCGCTGCGGCGGGTCTGAAGGCGGCGGGGCATGCTGTGGCGTGCGCTGTGGGCGACTACGATGCCGATGGGCTGAACGATCTGGCTGTGGCGCTGGATGATCAGGTGCTGCTGTTCAAGAATCTGGGCAAGGGGAAGTTTCAGGATGTGACAGCGGAGGCTGGGCTGGCGGCGAAGAACAGGCCGAGTGGGATTACGTTTGTGGATTATGACCACGATGGGGATTTGGATCTGTTTGTTACTGGAGAGGGACTGAAGGCTGGTGATCCGGCGAATGTGTTGTGGCGGAATAACGGGAACAAGACGTTTACGGAGTGGACGGAACCGACGGGGCTTGGTGGGAGCGGCAAGACGAACGCGGCGATTCTTACGGATTTCAATAATGATCGTGCGGTGGATATTGCGGTGACTGGCGATGGGGCTGCGCCACTGATTTATGTGAATCCGAGAGAAGGGAAGTATCCGACGCAGGCGTTGTATTCCCCGATGGAATTTCTCGGCATGTCGGCTGAGGAAACGAAGAAAATACTGGACCATCAAGACGTGACTTACGGGCCGTCGCAACCCGAAAAGCCGCCTGTCTCCAAAACTCCGTGGCCTCCACCATCTACCGGCATTGCAGTGCTGGACTTCAACAAAGATGGCTGGATGGATATTGCCGTTACGCACGAGGGTGCGCCGGGATTGTCGCTGTGGCGGAATGTTGCGGGACCGGAGAATGTGGGCAGACGGTTTGAACGCATGGAGTTGCCGCTGAAGGACGCGGTGCGCGGATGGGGCGTCACAGCTGTCGACATTGACAACGATGGATGGATCGACCTGGCGGCGATTGTGGAGACGAAGGCTGGGCCGCAGGTGCGTGTGTTCCGCAACAAGGGCGATGGGACGTTTGAGGATGTAAGCCATGCGCTGGGACTGGATGCGGTGAAGCTGCAGGCACCTCGTGGGTTGATTGCGGCGGATGTGGATGGGGATGGCGCGCCGGATTTGATTGTTACGCAGGTGAATGCTGCGCCGGTGCTGCTGAAGAATGTGGGCGCGAACAAGAATCATTTTGTGCGGCTGGATTTGAGCGGGTACGCGGACAACAAGACGGCACTGGGCGTGAAGGTGGAAGTGTTCGAGGGAGGGTATTGGCAGAAGTGGGAATTGGCCGGGGCTTCGGGCTACCAGACGCAGGCTGCGCCACAGATTCTTGTGGGCCTGGGCGATGCGGAGGGGATCGATTTGCTGCGCATTCTTTGGCCTACGGGCGTGCTGCAGGATGAGGTGGATTTACCGAAACTGACGCAGGGGCGCGCGGTGATTGCGATGAAAGAGGCGGACCGGCGCGGGAGCAGTTGCCCAGTCTTGTTTGCATGGGATGGGCATAAGTACAAGTTAGTGACGGATGTTATTGGCGCGGGTGTGGTGGGACATTGGTTTACCCCGGAGCGGCGGAATATTCCCAATCCCGGTGAATGGGTGAAGGTGGACGGCGACCGCACGGCGTTGGTGAGGGGCAAGCTGAGTTTGCGCTTCATGGAGCCGATGGAGGAAGTGAATTACATTGACCAGTTGCGAGTGGTGGCTGTGGATCATCCGGAGAATGTGGAAGTGAATCCGGATGAGCGGTTCCTCGATGATCCTCCATTTGCTTCGGGACGGGTGGTGGCAACAGAGGGCGCGCGGCTGCCGGTGGGTGCGTGGGATGGCGAGGGACGCGATGTGATGGATGCGTTGAGCCGGAGGGATCATACATTTGCTAGCGGATTCACGATTGCGCCGTATGACGGGTTTGCTGATCTGCATGCACTGACGCTGGATTTGGGCGACGTGAAGCCGCGGGCGCCGTTAAGGCTGCTGATGACGGGGTATGTGAATTACTTCAGCGCGACTTCGTTGTATGCCGCATGGCAGGCGGGTGTGAAACCGGTTTCGCCGTATGTTGAGGCGCAGTTGGCGGATGGTAGTTGGAAGCGCGTGGCAGAGGATGCGGGATTTCCGGCGGGTCTGGAGCGGACGATTGTGGTGGACTTGACGGGCAAACTGCCGGCGAACACGCGCAAGATTCGGCTGATGACGAATTTGCAGATTTACTGGGACCAGGTGCTGGTGGATCAGACTGGCCAAGACTTGGATGCGCAGGCGCGGGCGGCGGAAGTGCCGCTGGCGGCGGCTACACTGCATTTCCGCGGCTATCCGAAACAGATGGAAGGGAAGAGCCCTGGCGACCTGGATTACGACTACAACACAGTGAGTTTGACGGGACCGTTTCAGCATCAGCGCGGAAATTACACGCGCATGGGCGATGTGAGGGAATTGCTGACGGGCATCGATAACCGACTAGTTATATTCGGAAGCGGCGAGGAGATTGCGGCCGAGTTTGACACGACGAAGCTGCCGGTGGTGCCCGCGCATTGGAAGCGGGATTACTTTTTCTATGCGAACGGATTTGTGAAGGATATGGACTGGTGGGATGCTTCGCCGTTTACGGTGGCGCAATTGCCGTTTCATGGAATGAGCACGTATCCGTATCCGGCGGGCGAGACGTTTCCTGACGATGCGGGAGCTTTGAAGTATCAGTTGGATTGGAATGACCGGTGGGATTCGGGTGATCCGGTGCGGGCTTATCGGTTTGATTATCGGGAGATGCCGTCGACGCCGTCGGATGAATTCGGGCCAGCAACGGGAACTTCTCCTGATCAGGGTGTGCTTCGTTGATCACAGCGGATACAAGTGCAGGAGCAAATGCAAACGCAAAAGCAACTACAAAAGAAGAAGCAGGTCCTTCGACTCCGCTGCGCTGCGCTCAGGATGACAGCTGTTTTCTAGTCATTCAGGATGACAGGCATTTGCTGGTTGATGAGGATGACAGCTCTGTGGGGTTGAGATGAGCGGCTTGGTGCTTGAGCCTGCTGTGCGGCAACTGGAGTTGCTGGACGCGGGCGAGATATCCGTGACAGAGTTAGCCGAGGCGCATATTCAGCAGATTGAGCGGCTGAATCCTGCGCTGAATGCATTTGCGGATTTTGATGCGGAGCGTGTGAGGGAGCGGGCGCGGAAGCACGATACTTGGCGCGGCACTCGCGAGCGGAGACCGCTGTTCGGATTGCCGGTGACGGTGAAGTCGTCGATTGCGACGCGGGGATTGAAGTGCGAGATTGGGAGCTTGCTTCACAAGGATGAAGTTCCGCTTGAAGACGCGGTGGTGGTGGCGCGGATGCGGGCGGCGGGGGCTCTGATTCTGGGCACGACGAATTGCCCGGAGTTTCTGATGGCCTACGAGACCGACAATCTGCTCCATGGGCGGACGGCTAATCCGTGGGACTTGACGCGGTCGCCGGGGGGATCGAGCGGGGGCGAGGCTGCGGCGATTGCGGCGGGTATGTCGGCTGCGGGGCTGGGCAGCGATAGCGGCGGATCGGTGCGGGTGCCGGCACATTTTACGGGGATCTGCTCGCTGAAACCGACGCCGGGGCGGATACCGGGACGCGGGCATTTGCCGCCCTGCGTGGGGCCATTTCAGATTCTGGGCGCGATTGGGCCGATGGCGCGGACGATTGCCGATGTGGCACTCCTGTTCCGCTTGCTGAGCGGGCAGGATGGGGCTGATCCGGCGGGTGCGCGGGTGGAACTGCGCCAGCCGGGGCTGGAGGAACTGCGTAGCAACCGGATCGGATTCTTTGAGGATGATGGGCTGGTTCCGGTGACTGCGGAGACGCGGGCGGCGGTGCAGTCGGCTGCCATGGCGTTGCGTGAAGCGGGCTTCAACGTGGAACCGTTCAGGCCGCGGACGATGGAGGGGCTTCGAAAGTTGTGGTGGACGTTTTTTGTGCAGTGCGGGGCGATGTTTTATGCGCCCGCTATCGCTGGGCGAGAGGACGAACTGAGTCCGATCTTCAGGGCGTTTCTGGGGATTGCGGCGAGCGCGCCGGCGCTTACGGCTGCGGAGTTGCTGAATGCGTGGGCGGAGCTGGATTTGCTGCGCGCGAAAACGCTTGAGGAGATGAAGAGATACCCGGTGCTGCTTTGCCCAGTGGCAAGCGTGCCCGCGTTTCGGCATCGGGAGCGGAGCTGGGATGTCGAGGGACGGACGGTCGAGTACCTGGATGCGTGGCGGTATACGCAGTGGTTTAATGCGCTGGCTTGTCCGGCGGCTGTGGTTCCGGTGGGTAGGTCGGCTGAGGGACTGCCGATTGGGGTGCAGATTGTGGCGCGGCCGTTTGAGGATGAGACCTCGCTGGGGATTGCGGCGATTGTCGATGGCGCGTTCGGTTACCAACCGCCGCCACTGGCGCTTGGCTAGAATTCAATATGGAATCAATTTCATTCGCATTCCCGGCGCTTCATCGTGCCGGAACGATTCCGTTCTCACATTCAACTTCCCGCATCTCGCTCCAATCGCGGACATCTATCCAGTAGTGCGCATGACCGCTACTGAAAGGCCAAGCCTGTGAATGTCCTCATCGTTTTTGCACATCCCGAGCCGAAAAGCTTCAATGGCGCGCTGTTCGATACTGCTGCAACCACTTTGACTTCCGCCGGTCACACTGTCGTTACCAGCGACCTTTACAGGATGGATTTCGATCCCCGCTCCAGCCGCGCCAGTTTTATTGAACAAAAGGATCCCGACTACTTCAAGCCCCAGGTTGAAGAACGCCACGCCACGGAGACCCAGGGCTTCGCACCCGCACTCGAGGCGGAAATCCGCAAAGTGGAGGCTGCCGATGTTGTCATCTTTCAGTTTCCTCTTTGGTGGTTCGGGCTGCCCGCAATCCTCAAGGGATGGGTGGATCGTGTATTCGCCATGGGCCGGGCATACGGTTCCGGACGTATCTACGAAAAGGGTCCGTTCCGGGGCAAGCGCGCCATGCTCTCGCTCACGACTGGCGGATTTGAGAGCAGCTATGTAACCGGCGGCGAAGAGGGAGACATTCTCGGAATTCTCCGCCCCATCCACCGCGGCATTTTTCAGTTCACAGGATTCAGCGTCCTTGCGCCCGCCATCCATTACGGCCCGGTCCGCGCGAAGGAGAGCCGGCGCCGCCAGTGGCTCGACGAGTGGGCGCAGCGCCTGCGCGCGATTGAGTCGGAGCGGCCGATGGAAGTCGGGCCGTACGCATAAGAGCAACATCCTGCTTCGGATTGCCGAAAGGCCTTCCCGCCCCCTTGACTTCTTCCGAAGAAATGCGGAGAGATTGAGCCGTTGTGTGAGCTGCGTCACAGCTGTTGACCTTGGACGCTAAAACCCCACCTTTCGATGGAGGTAGTGCCCTGACGATCGCGTTAGTCTGACGTTTCCGCTTCCCCAGAAACGGAGCGCACAGGGTGCGCGATAGCTGGCACGAACGATTTTCCGAGAGTCCCGATGTCCTGAAGAGTGCGCGGCGCCCGCAGACGGTGGTGCCGGTTCTGGATCTGGAAGTAGGCGGGGACGAATTCATCACCATGGCTGGGCCGTGCTCGGTGGAAACCGAGTTTCAGCTGATGGCCACTGCCAACCACGTTCGCCGCGCAGGCGCGCGCATCCTTCGCGGAGGCGCATTCAAGCCGCGCAGCTCTCCGTACAGTTTTCAGGGACACGGCCTTGCAGGGCTCAAGATGCTGGCGCGCGCTCGCGAAGAGAGCGGCCTTGCGATTGTGACCGAGGTGATGAGCGAGGACGATGTGCCGCTGGTGGCCGAATATGCGGACATTCTGCAGATTGGCACGCGGAACATGGAGAACTATTCGCTGCTGGAAGCGGCTGCCAGGAGCGGGCGGCCGGTGCTGCTGAAGCGCGGGATGATGGCGACGATTGCTGACTGGCTGCGGTCGGCGCAACTGATTCTGGATTGCGGCAACCCCCATGTGATTCTTTGCGAGCGCGGGATTCGCACCTTTGAAACGGCGATGCGGAATACGTTTGATGTGGCGGCGATTGCCCTGCTGAAGCAAATTTCGCACCTGCCGGTGATTGCCGATCCGAGCCATGCGGCGGGGCATCGCGAGTTGGTTCCGGCGCTGGCGCGGATTGCGGTTGCGGGCGGCGCGGACGGGTTGCTTGTAGAGGTTCATCCGAACCCCGACAAGGCTTGGAGCGATGGGGAACAGTCGCTGGACTTCGCAGGATTCGACGCAATGATGTACGGGCTGGAGCCATGGCTGGAATTGCGTGGGCAGGAACTGGTGCGGCGCGAAGTCACAGGCGCGGAGCCGGTGGAGGCATTGGGATGAGGGTTTTTGTCCGGATGCTTGCAGTGGCCCTGTCGGTGGCTGGTGTGATTTTGGTTTGCGGGTTTGGTCCGGTTGCGGAACCGAGCGCGGGCGTGGCGATGGATGCGGACGTGATTGTGACGGCTGCGCCGGTGTATGTTCCGCTCGCTGCGCTGAAAGGCGGAGAGCGATTTCCGAAGGGCGCGCAGTTGCAGCTGATTCACGCGGGCAAAGCGGAACCGCTGGTGACGGGGTTTGCGGCGACGGCGGATGCGAATGTCGGCTTCGATGGCAAGACAGTTCTGTTTGCAGGCAAGCAGGCCGCGGGCGATGCATGGCAGATATGGGAGATGACGCTGGCGGATCGGGCGGTGCGGAGAATTATTGCGGGCGAGGGCGATGCGATTCGTCCACTCTATTTGCCGGGTGGGCGCGTGGTTTACGCGCGGCGGACTTCGCAGGGGTTCAAGCTGGAGGCGGCGGGCAAGGATGGTTCGTCACCGAATGCGCCGATCGATGCACAGGCCGGCGCAACGGTACTTCCGTTGAGTTATATGCCGGGCAGTGCGATTCCAACGGATGTTCTGCTGGATGGGCGCGTCCTGTTTGAATCCGGGTTTCCGTTGGGTTCTGGATCGACGCCGGAATTGTACCTGGTGTATTCGGATGGGTCGGGCGTGGAGTCGTACCGCTGCGATCATGGGCGCGCGCGCTGGGGCGGCAAGCAGTTGGCCGCGGGCGATGTGGTGTTTACGCATGGTGATTCGCTGGCGCGGTTTACTTCGCCGTTGGCGCATGAAGCGGCGATTGTTGCGCCGCACGCGGAGTATGCGGGCGGGATTGCGGAGACGGCGCCTGGTGCGTGGCTGGTGAGTGCGCGGGCGGCGGCCGGTGCGCATTACGCGCTGAAGTTGTGGGAGCCGGGCGACGGGACAAAGCCAGCGGCGCTCGCGCTGAATACGGTGCTGGCTGTGAGCGGCGAGGATGTTGTGGAGCCGGTGGTGGTTGCAGCGAGAACGCGGCCCAAACGGCATCCGTCCGGATTGCACGACTGGAGCTATGCGAACATGATGGCGCTCGATGCTCGGCAGTCGCGCGACGGGGATTTGAAGGTTGCGCCGACACAGGTGCGGCTGGAGACATTAGACGCGAAGGGGCGTGCCGTGGCGGCAGGGACTGCGCCGGTGGAGGCAGATGGGTCGTTCCTGGTGAAGGTGCCTGGGGACAAGCCGATTCGGTTTGCGCTGCTGAATGCGAAGGGCGCGGTGGTGCGGCAGGAGCATGGGTGGTTCTGGATTCGAGGCGGCGAGCAGCGCTATTGCGTGGGGTGCCATGCGGGGCCGGGACGTTCGCCGGAGAATCGCGTGCCCGCGGTGTTGCTGCACACGACTACCGCGGTGGATTTGACCGGCGGAAGACAAGTGGATGCGTCGAAGGCCGATGCGCCGAGGGGCAACTGAAATGCTGATTCGCTTTCTTCTTTTATTTGGGATGGTTTCGTTTTTCGCAGCGTTCGGCATCGCGCAAACTCCTGGTGCGGCGGCACCCTCTGTTCAACCGCAGGCGGCCGGGTTGCAGGCAGGGTCTGCCTCACCGCAAGTTGGCGCAGCGAATGCTTCGGAGATCAAATTCGAGGATGCGACTGACGCATCGGGCATTCATTTCACACATAGCTTCGGGTCGGCGAAGTTGGGTTCGCTGCTGGAGGGGACAGGCGCGGGGTGCGTCTGGTTCGACTTCAACAACTCGGGGCTGCCTTCGCTTTACGTGGCAAACGGCCGGCCGCTGGATGACTCGATGCATCCGTTTCCGCTGAAGGAGAAGCCGGCAACACCTCCGCACAATCATCTGTATCGCAACGATGGCGGCGGCCATTTTACCGATGTGACGGACAAGGCGGGGCTGAATCCGGATATGTATTCAGACGCAGTGGCCGCGGCGGATTACGACAATGACGGCAACGAAGACCTGCTGGTAACCGGCTACGGCAAGGTGGTTCTTTATCACAACGACGGCAACGGACACTTCACGGATGCGACGGCGAAGGCCGGCATCAAGGTGGATGGATGGGCGATCAGCTCGACGTGGCTGGACTACGACAAGGACGGTTGTGTGGACCTGTTTGTGGGCCGGTATGTGAAGTTCGATCCCAAGTATCGCGCTTTTTATGCGCCGACCAATTATCCGGGGCCGCTGGACTACGAGGGTGAAACGAACCAGTTGTTTCATAACAATTGTGACGGCACATTTACGGACGTGAGCGAGAAGTCGGGCATCAGCGCATTTGTGGGGCGCACCATGGGCGTGACGGCGGCGGACTTCGACAACGATGGATGGGATGACATCTATGTTGCCAACGACCGCACAGAGAACTTCCTGTTTCACAACAAACACGATGGAACATTCGAAGAGATTGGCAGCGATACAGGAACGGCGTACGGGCAGAACGGCGAGTCGACTTCATCGATGGGGCCGGTGTTTGCGGATCTCGAAGGGCGCGGCTTGCTGGATTTGTGGGTGACGGATGGGCACTATAACCGGCTGCTGCATAACACGGGCAAGATGAGCTTCGAGGACATCGGCGCGGAGACCGGCGTGTCGCAGGTGAATGCGCAATATGTAAGTTGGGGTACCGGGGTCTATGACTTCGACAACGATGGGTTCCTGGACATTCTGATTTTTCACGGCGGGCTGATTCATTTGATTCCGCAGGAACACACGCTGTTTCGCGGCGTCGGCGCCAAGAAGTTCGCCGATGTATCGAGTGGCGCCGGGCAAGTGCTGAGTGACAGGACGACGGCGCGAGGCGCGTGCTTCGCGGACTACGACAACGATGGCAAGGTGGATGCGTTCGTGGTGAACCTGGGCGGGCGGGGAACACTGGTGCATAACGTTTCGACCAACACGGGGCATTGGATTGCGGTGAAGCTGAAGGGAACGAGGAGTAACCGCGATGGGATTGGCGCGCGCGTTGAAGTGGACGCGGCGGGGAAACGTTGGACGGCGGAGCGTGTTGCGGGATCGGGATATCTTTCGCAGGACGACGGGCGGTTGCATTTTGGGATTGGCGCGGCAAACAACATAGACAAGCTGATTGTGCGCTGGCCCAGCGGACGCGAGCAGATGCTTGAGAAGCTTGCGGTGGATCGCGTACTGACGGTGGAGGAGCCGAAGTGAGGTTTCACGAAACCAATCCGAGAGAGGGCGTTGTGCTTCCCCACCCATTCCACAAAGTGCGTGGAATGGATGGGGCACCCAGTGTGTTGCGGGTCGGAATTGGAGCGGGACTGCCGCTGCTGGCGGGAGTGTTGATTGCGGCGGCGCTGTGGAGCGGGCCTGCGGTTCATGCAGGTGAAGCGGCGCGGTCCGCGGAAAACGTGACGTATGCATCGCCACTGGAAATGCTGCTTTCGCCGGATGGAGCGCGGTTGTTCGTGCTCTGTCAGGGGAGCGAAGAGATTCGAGTGCTGGATGCGGCTAGTTTCGCGGTGATCAAGAGGATCGCAGTGGGACGCGTGCCGCGGGGATTTGCGTTTTCGCCGGATGGCAAGCGGCTGTTTGTCACTAATTCATGGGATGACACGCTTTCGGTGATCGATACGAACACGCTGGCGGTGACGGCGACGTGGCCGGTGTCTGCGGAGCCGTCGAGCGTGGTGGAGGATCGCGAAGGCAAGCGACTGTTTGTGGCCAACCGGATCAGCAATGACGTGGCAGTGCTGAATGCGGAGACGGGTACGGAAGAGAAGCGGTTGCTGGCGGGGCGTGGGGCGAGTTACCTGGCGATGTCGCCCGACGGAAAGAAGATTTATGCGACACACGTCTATCCGAACGCTTCGCCGTATCGGACGGCGCCGGAGTCGGAGATCACGGTGATCGATACTGCGCGGGCTGTGGTGGTTGAGCGGATGCCGCTTCATGCGATCGCGGGCGTGTTTCATACGACGTTCTCCGCGGATGGGCGGCTGGGCGTGGTGGCGGAGTATCACCCGAAGAATCTTGTAACCCTGGCGCACCTGGAGCATGGCGGGGCTTTCGAATATACGATCACGCTGTTTGGCGCGGACGTGGGCAGGACAGTGGAAGTACCGTTGGATGAGCTGGAACGGTATGCATCGCAGCCATTCGGCGTGGCCATTGCGCCGGACAAGTCGCGAATCTACGTGACCAGCGGCGGGTCGGAGATAGTGACGGTGATCGACGGGGCGCGGCTCCTGAGGTACATTCATGCGCACCCGCAGCCGTTCGCGCAGGACCTTTCGGCCAGCGCCAATTATGTGATCACGCGCATTCCCGTGGGGCTCAATCCTCGCGGACTGACCCTGACGCCGGATGGACGAAAGCTCTATGTGGCCAACCGGCTGGACGATTCGATCAGCGTAATCGACACGCGAACGAATCGTGTGAGCGCGACAATCAAGCTCGACGGGCCGAAGACGGTTTCCGTGCTAAGGCATGGGGAACAGACTTTTTATACCGCGCGCTACTCGTTTCAAGGGCAGATAGGATGCGCCAACTGCCACATCGACTCGTCGTTCGACGGGCTGACATGGAACCTGGAGCCGGATGGGTTTGGGCGCAACATTGTGGATAACAAGCTGCTGGAAGGCGTGAAAGGCACGGAACCATACAAGTGGACGGGGACGAATCCGAATATCCCCACCGAATGCGGAACGCGGACGGAAAAGTATTTCTGGCGTTCGGAGAACTACGACGACCTGACGCTGGCGGACCTTACCGTATACATTCGCAGCATCCAGCCCCGGCCCAACCGGTTCAAGCTCCCTGGGTACGAACTGACAGCGGCACAGGAACGGGGCAAGGCGATCTTTGAGCGCAGCGTGGACAAATTCAAGAAGCCGATTGCGGAATACAACCGTTGTGTGTATTGCCACAGCGGGCCAAAGGGAACCAACCAGAAGCTCTTCGACGTGGGAACGCACAAGGCACTGGATAATCCAGGGTTGCTGAAAGCGCCGCCGCTGACCAACATTGCGCTGACTGCGCCCTACCTGCACGACGGCTCGGCGCGATCGCTGGAAGAGATATGGACGGTCTACAACCCGGATGACAAACACGGGAGAACGAACGACCTGACCAAGGACGAACTCAACGATCTGATTGAGTACTTGAGGACGCGATGAAAAAGACATGCAGGACAGGAGTAATGATTGCAATCTTCTCGGCATTGGCTGTAACGGCGACATTTGCGGCGGAACCGGTTCCATCGAGAGCGCAAAAGCTTCATGCCACGATTGCTGTATCCGGCGTGCTGCCGGAACTGCCGCGTTTCCGATTTGAGAACTTCACCGCGGCCAACGGGCTACCGAACGATCACGTATATACCGTGCTGGTGGATGGTGATCGGATATGGGCTGGCACGGACAACGGCCTTGCCCTCTATGAGAACCACACGTGGAAGGTGTATACGACCGCGGACGGATTGGCGCATCGAGCGGTGCTATCGCTGGCCCTGGATAGGAAGACTGGTGACGTATGGGCGGGGACGATGGGCGGTTTGAGCCGTATTTCGGGCGGGCACATCGACAGCTTCACGCAACTGAACTCGGGGCTGAGCAACGACGTGGTCTACAGCGTCTCAATCGAGGGCGAAAATGTGTGGATTGCCACGGCCGCCGGAGCCTGCCGCCTGAACCTGCACACCAACCAGTGGTCGCTCTATAACGAGCGCAATACGCCCATGGGCGAGATTTGGTCTTATTCGGTTTCAGCCACGCCGACCAAGGTCTACTACGGAATATGGGGCAGCGGGGTACTCGAATATGATCAGAAGACAGGCAAGTGGGACCGGTACGACGACCCCGACGGAGAGACGGAGATGGTGCTCTTCAAGGACCAGGGACTGATCCACGAGATTGTCACCTCGGTCAGTTATGTGGACAATATTCTTTGGGCGGCGACGTATTTCGGCGACAGCCATTACGACGGGCGCTACTGGCACAATTTCCTGAAGAAAGACAGCGGGCTTCCCTCAAACTTTACCAACGTTGTGAAAGGCGTGGACGGGAAGCGTGCGTGGTTTGGTACGGACAAAGGGCTGGCTTACTACGACGGCGTGAACTGGGCGGTTTATTGCCCATCGCTCAAGGACGGAAAGCCGGAGATGACGGTGCGCGACGAAGCAGGAACGGTTACGTCTATTCCAGTAGCGACAGCGCCGGCGCACAACTACATTCTTGGGATCGACTTTGACGGAGACGACATCTGGGTCGCGACCGCGAAGGGGTTGAGCCACGGGATTCGACAACATCCATAAGGACATAAGGAGAATTACAAATATGAATGCATTTGCAGAAATTCTGGAAGCCATTGGACACGCACCCATTGAAAAGCGCGCCATGACCAACCACGGCGTGCTCAACGAGGCCTATGCCTATGCCAAGCCGAGCTCTTTTGCGCGCGGCATGCGGATCGATATTGGCGGAGTCGTCATTTTGTTGATCTCGGGCACGGCATCGATCGACGAAAACGGAGTCAGCGTCCACATTGGCGATTTTTCCGCGCAGTTGCGGCGGACTTTCGACAACATCACGGGCCTGCTGAAGAGCGAAGGAGCGACGTGGCACGACATCGTCCGCACCAGTTGCTACCTGCGCGATATCGACCGTGACTATGACGTGTTCAACGCGGGGCGCACGGAATTCTTCAAGGAGCAGGGGCTCGATCCGCTGCCGGCTTCGACGGGGATCCAGGCGCATTTGTGCCGGCCGGAACTGCTGATTGAGATTGAAGCGATCGCGATGTTCCGCACCGATAAGAAGGAAGAAAGCAAGGGGTAGTTCGAATGCGTACGGCGTGGTTGGCGGTTGCGGCAGGCGTGGTTGGCTTGGTTTTTACGGCGAATGTTTCAGGCCAGAAGGTGGGTCCGGAGACAGGCAAGACAAAGGCAAGAGTTTGCGAATGCGGTGCTCATCCGCCGGGACCGCCGCGGGATCGCGAAGTTGTTCCTTATGCGGGAGAGCCGGATGATCTCAAGCCATATTCCAAGTTCGCTGCGCCCTACGATACCAACTACACGCGCCCCAACATCTATGTGGGCGCGGCGCGCGATATTCCGGAGCCGAAGAACCTGAAGGAGATCCGCATCGGCTTCTTTGGGCCGATTGAGCACAACTCGGAGTCGGTTCTCGGACTGCGGATGCTGCATGGCGCGCAGTTGGCGGTAGAAGAGGCTAATGCCGGCGGCGGCTACGGGGGCAAACCCTTCAAGCTGATGCTGCACAATGACTACAACAACTGGCAGGCGAAGGCGGTGTATGGCGACGTGAGACCCACCGAATCGGCGATCTGGGGCTCGGCCTCCGATGAAGCGGTAAAGATGGCCTATGACGAACAGGTCTGGGCGATCTTCGGCTCCATCAGCTCTGAGTCAACCCACATCGCGCTGCGCGTGGCCCTGCGCGCGGAACTTCCGGTGGTTAGTTCTGCCAACAGCGATCCCACGGTTCCGGAGACCACGATTCCGTGGTACTTCGGCACCATGCAGGATGACCGGCAACAATATCTCACGCTGGCTCGGCACATCTATACCGACCTCGGGTTGAAGCGCGTGGCAGTTCTCAGGGCGAGCAGCCGATACGGCCGTTATGGCCTCCCGAAATTTCTCGATGCCTCGCGCCGCTTGGGTCATCCGGTGGTCATTGAACAGATCTTCCAGCCCGGGGACACGGACTACAGCAAGCAGCTAAGGGTGATCCGCAGTTCGCGCCCGGATGCCGTATTTCTGATTGGCGACGAACTGGAGGCGGCGGCGATTTTGAAGCAGATGCGGGCCGCGGGGATGAAGCAGCGGGTCTTTGGCGCCTTCCGCACGCTGGGCGACACGCTGCTGAAAGAAGCGGGCGATGCCGCCGAGGGGTTCGAGGCCGTTTATCCCTACGACCCAACCAGGAAGGAGCCGCGCTGGCTCGATTTCAATCGCCGCTTCGAAGATCGCTTCCACGAGAAGCCGGAACAGTTTGCCTCGATGGCTTTTGATACGATGAACGCCCTCCTGGATTCGATCTGCAAGGCGGGACTGAACCGCGCGCGGATTCACGATGCGCTGGCCGACATCGAAGAGTACGACGGCGTGACAGGAAAGATGATTTTCGATCCCAACCAGAAAAACGTGGCACCGCTGTACCTGGGAACTGTACACAACGGTGCGATCAGCTACCGGGTTGCGACGATGGAAAAAGAGCCGCCCGCGGTGAAGCCACCTGCAGTGGGGCAGACGCCGCTTGCGCGGCCGGAAGCTGAAGGTGTCGGTCAGGGACCCGCGTCGACGCAATTGCCGTATGCGCGAGTCGGTGAAGATGGTGTGGAGTTCAATGGGCCACGCCAGGGCGATGTGCCGGCGGGGATAGTGAGCGTGGTTCTCTTCGGGCCGAAGGCGGCTGAAGTTGCTGCGTCGCCGGAGGTGCGGGCAGAGCTGGCGTTTGGTGCGGCAAAGGGACGGCCATGGAAGCTGTTGCCGGTGGAGAGCGATCAGAATTGGGGCGCTGCTTCAACCGGGCTGGTGCATACGCTCATGGACGATCATGCGATAGCGATTGTGGCGCTCGATCGCAACGCGAGCCATCTGGCGGAGCAACTGGCATTGAAGAGCTTTGTGCCGGTGCTGGCGCTGAGCAGTGACAGGTCGCTGACTTCAAACAACGTTCCATGGATTTTCCGTTTGGAGCCGGATACGACTCCCGCCACGGCGCTGCGCATACTTGTGGCAGCTGTTTGCCGCAGCGGAGCCAATCCGGAACGGCTCAGAGACGTGCTGGCTTCAGGCATCGAGGTTTCAGGATTGGCCTTCCTACCCTCGGGGGAACCTGTCGGGCGCTGATGTATCTATCTGGCGGTCTCTGCCAACTCGCAATCCGGCCCGCTGCAGCATTTCCGTGATGCAGCGTATCATCGGATAGGTATTTGCAGGCGACTTCAATAATCGGTCGGGGTAATTGATCTTCGTCACCGCGCAAGTTCGACCGACGGGGCGGTAAACACGGATAGCCCAAGTGGCACATTTCCTGGAAGGGGACAGACGTCAAAAACCTGCACTCATGAACTGCCCATCAGAGCGACGCTGGGCACTCGGCAAGGCTTCGTTCCCGGAGTATCTGCATGGATGGCAAAGCGACAATCGGTGCTAGCTTTGAATATCTCAACGTCTTTAAGACTGCCGAAGTTGCACGCTTCATTCGCGCATTCCGTAGTGCAGTCACAAGCCTATCTCCACTGGACTTCTTGCTGCCGCTAGGTGGAATCCTCTAATATTGAAGTGGACATATGTCAAAAGTTTCCTTTTTTTGCCTCGCGCTGCTTCTCCTGTTAGCGCCCCCCGTCTTTTGCGCGCAAAATCCGGATGGCAGCCAGACCTCAGGTGGCGAGTCGGACTGCCTGCTGAATACTTCCGGGTGCCCGAATGCGCCGACATTGCCGGCCTACTCGTATCCCGTAACGCCCAATCTGAGAACTGGCGCAGCCGCGTCGGAAAACTCACCCCTTGGCGGGCAGCAGGGTAGCCAAGGGCTCGCATCCTTGCCGGCGGATCCGCCCACCGAGTTTCAGAAGCTTGTTGCCGCTACCACTGGTCAGCTTCTTCCGATCTATGGTGTCGATTTGTTCCACAATGTTCCTTCGACATTCGCGCCTAGCGACCTAGCTCCGGTGACATCGAATTACGTT
>Ga0302267_10002685_pt1 | contig 21167 bp, 15 predicted proteins | sample III_Bog_E1_3_FD_194555 | JGI IMG/M metagenome (GOLD analysis project Ga0302267, IMG submission 194555) | Peat permafrost microbial communities from Stordalen Mire near Abisko, Sweden - III_Bog_E1_3 | ecosystem: Environmental > Terrestrial > Soil > Wetlands > Peat | place: Sweden: Abisko... | reverse complement strand
AGCCGACGAAGCCCGGTCAGGTCTGGCGCACGCGAAGAGAAGCCGGTCCAGCTCCCGAAAAGCCGGCGCACGGTGGCGAGGGAGGATGGCACTCCAGCCGCCACCGGCGCCTGGCCTGGAGAGCCGCCGCCGCTCCGTTCAGGTCTGGCGCACGGCGGTGAGAGTCGACGCGGCTGCGCGAGAGCCGGCGCACGGCTGCGGGAGCCGCAACGCAGGCGTTCGCCAGGGTGGCGCCCCGTTCGTAAAGCCGACGCAGCTCCGTTCAGGTCCGCGCAGGGCCCGGCGGGACGGCCCAGCCCGTCGCCGAGCTGGCGCATGGTCTGGAGTCGACGGCCCAGCTCGTCGCCGATCCGACGCAAGGTGAGGAGAGAGGTCGCCGCGCCTCGCAGGCCTGGCGCAACCCAGGGAGAGACAATGCCGCTCCGCTCGGATCTCGGCCAGGGCGGGGAGGGACGAGACAGCTCGACGCCGCCCGGCACGGGGGCCGTTCGACATCAGCGTCGATCGCCGACGGTGGTGTCGGCAACCAACGCCAACGTCGCTGTCTGGTCCGCCTTGACAGGCCTTGGTGCTCGCCTGTCTATTCCCTGGCATATGGGATCATTCATCGATGGTCGGAGGGGTGGTGGGCAGTGGGCTCGACGGCGCGGTGGGGTGGGGCGGATGGGTGTCGTGCTCGCGCTCGCGGCGAGCGGGTGCGCCGCAACCCCGGCCAGGCGACCCAGCGAACCGCTGAGCACCGGACAGCCGAGCTGGCCGGAGGACGTCGTCAAGGAGGCAGAGCGCGTCGATCGGGTCTGCGGCACGCGCGAGACGCGGCTCCTCGCCGATTACCAGGAAGGGAAACAGGAGCAACAGAGCTTCAAGACGCTCCTGGGCTCGATCAGCGGTGCGGTGGGGACCGCCGGGGGAGCCGTCGCCGGGGTGGGCGCCTACACGATTCACTCCCAGAGCACGATGAAAGAGGTGACGGGGGCCACGGGGTTCATCAGCGCCGGTCTCGGAGCCGCCGGCACGGTCGTCACCATCCTGGTCGCCCCCGGGGCCGCCAAGGTGCAAGGCGCGACCCAGTCCCTGGCGGGCCTCGATCAGAAGAAGGCGGCCGCTCGCGACGTGCTCAAGAAAGATCCGAGCACCTGGTCGAGCACGGACAAGGAAGCCTGGGGCAGGGCCACCAAGGACCTCGAGGCGACCTGCAAATAGGTCGAAGACCGCTACTCCCCCTCCTCCACGTCCAGCGGCTCCCCCTCCTCGCCCAGCCCCAGCATCTCGAGGATCCCGCGCACCTCTTGCTGCGACTCGAACTCCGGGTTCTGCCCCAGGTACCCCTCGAGCTGCTCCTTGGCCTCCTTGCGGTTGCCCTTGGCGGCGTTGGCCATCCCGGCGGCGTGGAGCGCCTCCCCGTCCTTGGGGAAGCGGCGCAGCGCGTCCTTGGCGTGGGCGAGCGCGCCGGCGGTGTCGCCGAGCAGCCGCAGGGTGTGGGAGAGCGCCACCCGGGCCCCGAGGTACTCGGGGGCGAGGCGCACGGCGGCGCGGTAGGCGTCGCGGGCGCCCTGCAGGTTCTTGATCTCGAAGAAGGCCAGGCCCAGGTAGTGGTACGCGTAGGCGTTGTTGGGGTCGGCCTTGATGACGTCGCGGAGCGCCAGCAGCGCCTCGGGGTAGTGGAGCTCCTGGAGGAGCTCGGTCGCTTCTTCGACGGCCTCCCACTGGGCTGCGTCTTTGGCGGGGTTGTTTCCGGACCCGAGGCCGGTGGGGATCAGGTTGTTCACGGGGGCGCGCCTCCGGGCATCCATGATGCCACGGCGGCCCGATGTAAAGTCTGCCGCCCATGTCCCGCCTCGATCGCTCACACGGTCACGGGGTGCGGGGCAGCGCTTGCTCGAGGATCTGATCGCTCACCCGCTTGGCCATGTCGCTCTGCCTGGAAGATGTCGCCCAGCGTCCGTGCCGGTGGCCCTCCGCTGCGCTCCCGCCGGGGGGGAAGCAGCGCGTGTACCGCGCCGCGCGGCGCGGGCCGGGGAGGCGACGGTCCCCTCACCCCTGTGCGCGCCCCGCACGCTGTCGAGCGACGTCGGCGCGGGTGGCGCGGAGCTTGCTCAGGCTGCGAGGGAATGGCCGCGGGTCGATCATGGAGCCGGCAGATGAAGGCGAACGGAGCACGAGAGGTCGTCGTCGTGACGGGCGCGTCGGCAGGGGTCGGGCGGGCGACAGCGAGAGCGTTCGGGAGGCGCGGCGCCAGCGTCGGGCTCCTAGCGCGGGGGAGAGACGGCCTCGAGGGCGCGCGCCGCGAGATCGAAGAGGCCGGCGGCCGGGCCATGGTGGTGGAGACCGACGTCGCCGATCCGGCGCAGGTGGAGGCGGCCGCCGAGGCCGTGGAGCGCGGGCTCGGTCCGATCGACGTCTGGGTGAACAACGCGATGGCGTCCGTGTTCGCCCCCGTGAAGGAGACCTCGCCCGCCGAGTTCAAGCGGGTCACCGAGGTCACCTACCTGGGCTATGTGTACGGCACGCTGGCCGCGCTGCGGCGGATGGGCGCCCGGGACCGCGGCGTCATCGTCCAGGTGGGCTCGGCGCTCGCCTATCGCAGCATCCCGCTCCAGGCGGCCTACTGCGCGGCCAAGCACGCGATCAAGGGGTTCACCGAGTCGCTCTGGTGCGAGCTCCTCCACGAACGCAGCCACGTCCGGCTCGCCATGGTGCAGATGCCGGCTCTCAACACCCCGCAGTTCGGCTGGTCGAAGTCGCGGTTGCCCCGAGACCCACAGCCGGTGCCGCCCATCTTCCAGCCCGAGGTGGCCGCCCGCGCCATCGTCTGGGCGGCGCACCACCGGCGGCGGGAGCTCTACGTGGGCTTTCCTGCGGTGGAGGCGATCGCCGGCGAGCGCCTCGTTCCCCGGGCCCTCGATCACTACCTCGGACGGGTAGGGTACGACGCCCAGCAGACGGAGGCGCCGGTGGCCGCGGACCGCGCCGACAATCTCTGGGCGCCCGTGCCCGGCGATCATGGAGCGCACGGCGCGTTCGACGCGCGCGCGAGGGAGCGGAGCCTCGAGCTCTGGATGTCGATGCACCGGGGGCTCGTCGGGGCGGTCGCCGCCGTCTCCGTCGGCGCCGTGGTCACCGGGCTCGTGCTCGCGGCCGGGCGGCGCTGACAGGCAGAGGATCCCCGCATGAGCACGCAGAGCGACGCGCGGTCATCGAAGGAGGGGGATCGGGCACCCTCGACGGCGGACGCGATCGCGAGCCGGAGAGACATGCTCACCCGGAAGACACCCGCGATCGCGCGCAGCGTCGCCGACGCGTGCGGGAGGTCTCGATCCACGGGCTCCGGGTGGGCCGCGCCGAGGTCAGCCAGGCGTTCGAGCGGCGAGATTCCGGGCGCGCCGAGGTCCGTGTGCTGCAGAACCACGGTCCACTCGAGGTGAGGGTGGAGCCGGAGGGCGCCGATCTCCCGTGAGCGCCGGTGAAACGCCGCACGCGGATGCGACGGCCCCCTGAGGTAGAGTCCGCCGCCCATGTCCCGCCCCGATCGCGAGCCCCGCCTCTGGCTCGCGGCGGCGATCCTGATCGTCGCCGCCGCCGGCGCCGCGTTCTGGGTCCCCGGCGTCCTGCACACCGGCGGGCACTTCCCGGTCCCCCTCGACGACGTCTACATCCACTTCGGCTTCGCCCGCTCCGCGGCGCTGGGGCACCCCTTCGCCTGGATCCCCGGGAACGGGTACTCGTCCGGCGGCACCAGCCTGACCTACCCGCTCGTGCTCGCGCCGGGGTGGCTGCTCGGCTTCCGCGGCGAGCGCCTGGCGATCTTCGCTGCCCTGGTCGCGGGCGCCTCGCTCGTCGATCTCGCCCGATCCCTGCGCGCGCTCGCGCCGCGCTGGATCGCCTGGGCCTTCCCGGCGCTGCTCGTGGCCGTGCCGCTGCTCGACTGGAGCCTCTTCTCGGGCATGGAGACCGCGCTCCTCGGCGCCGTGATCGGCCGCGCGCTCCTCGCGGCGCACCGGGCGGCGGTGGCGCCCCCCGCGAGGCGCGCCCGCGCGCAGTGGCAGGCGGGCGGCTGGGCGGCGCTGCTGGCGGCGACCCGGCCCGAGGCGGCGCCGCTGGCGCTGCTCCTCGCGCTCGGCGTGGTGCACGCGGCGGGCTCGCTGCGGAGCGCGCCCTCGATCGCTCGGGCCTTCGGGCCGGTGGTGCTGTTCCTCGCGGCGCAGGCGATCGCCAACCGCGCGCTCACCGGCGAGTGGAGCGCGGCGGGCGCGGTCCGCAAGCTCGCCGGATCCAACCCGTACACCACGCCGATCGAGGCCGCGCTCGAGGCCATCAAGAACCTGGCCGCGCTCCGCTCGCAGGCCTTCGAAGTGCCCCTCGGCGGCGCCCGCGCCTCGTGGGTGGTGCCGCTCCTCGGCCTCGCCGCGGTGCTCGAGGGCCGTCGCCGTCGCCTCGCCCTCCCGCTCCTGCTCGGTGCGGCGGCGTCGGTCCTGCTGGTGTCGTTCAACACCACCGCGCGCTTCCAGAACTTCCGCTACACCGCCCCGGCGCTGCTGATGCTCCTCGCCGCTGCGGCGATCGGGGCGGCCTCCCTGGCGCGGCGTGGTCGCCTCGGCGGGGCGCTCGCCGCGGGGGCCCTCGCGGTCGCCGTGGTCGCCCCCGCCCGCGCCTTTCCCCGGCAGATCGATCACTTCGCGCGCTCCTCGGCCAACATCGCCGGCCAGCAGGTGGTGGTCGCCGCGCGCCTCGGAGCCCTCTCGCCGCGCCCGCGCCAGGTCCTCGTCGGCGACGCGGGCGCGATCCCGTACCTCTCGGGCCTCCCCGCCATCGACGGCCTCGGTCTGGGTGGCTACCGCGGCCTACCCTTCGCCCGCGCCTCGGTCCACGGGGTGCCCGCCGTGGTCGAGCTGATCGAGCGGCTGCCTCTCGATGAGCGCCCCGACGTGATGGCGCTCTACCCCTCCTGGTGGCCAGGGCTCGCCGACGTCTTCGGCCGGCGCCTCTCCGCGGTCCGCATCGAGGACAACGTGATCTGCGGCGCCGACGAGAAGGTCCTCTATGCGGCCGACTGGTCCGCGCTCGCCCCCCCGGGCGAGGCGCGCGAGGGCGCCATCGACGCCATCGACGTCGCCGATCTCGTCGACGAGCGGGCCCACGACTACGAGGGCTCGTTCCCCCGCGGCGGCTGGGTGGTGGGGCGCGTGCTGGCGCTGGGCGACGGCGCGCCTCGCTTCGACGCCGGGCGCATCGTGCCCCAGGGGCGCGCCGAGTCCTTCGCGATCCACCTCCTCCCTGCGGCATCCAACGGTACAGCCGCCCTCGTCCTGCGCACCGACGGCGGCGGCGAGGGCGCGATCCGTGTCACCGTCGAGCGCAGCGGCACCGTCGTCGCCACCCGCGACGCCGAGCTCCCCGCCCGGCCCGACGACCGCTGGCACGAGATCCACGTCCCTCTCGGCCCCGTTCGCGACGGCGACCGCGTACGCGTCTTCGCGCTGCGCACCGCCTTTCGCGACTTCCATGCCTGGCTCCTGCGCGAACAGCCCTGAGCCCGGGGGCGGAGCCCCCGAGTGGAACAGCCCTGAGCCCGGGGGTTCGGGGGCGGAGCCCCCGAGTGGAACAGCCCTGAGCCCGGGGGTTCGGGGGCGGAGCCCCGGACGCGAAAGTCGTTACGCACCAGGATTGTCGTGAATCGCGCGGCCCCCGTGATATTTCGGAGCTTGGCGCGCCGTGTGCGAGAAGACCGGCGAGGAGCGTACGACGTGATGCGATTCCGATCGGCTGGGTTCTCCAGGGATGAGGCGGCGGCGACCCGTGGCACCTTCGCCATCGCGGCGCGGGAGGCGATGGCCTTCGCGCGGCAGGGCATGCTGCTCCGGCACGACGTGGCCCATCCGGTGATCCCGCAGGGCGTTGCCGCCGGGGATGACCTCGTGGTCTTCCTCCACGGCCTCTTCGCCACCGCCGGCGTCCTCCGCCCGCTCCGCGCGGCGATCGGGCGGCACGTGTTCCCCGACGGGCGCCTCCACACCGCCGCGCTCAACTATTTCCCCGGCCCCGGGGTCGCCACCATCGCCGAGCGGTTGCGCGAGCTGGTCGCGCCGGTCCCCCGGGGCGCGCGCATCCACCTCGTCGGTCACAGCCTCGGTGGGGTCGTGGCGCGTTACTTCGCGCTCGAGGCCGACGACGCCCGCGTGGTCCAGACCATCTCGCTCGCCACTCCCTTCGCCGGCATCGCCAGCGCCGCCTGGCTCGGCCTCGAGACCGGACGCGATCTCCATCCACGCAGCGCCGTCCTCCGCCGCATCGTCGTCCACCCCGACGCGGCGCGCCTCCCGCACCTGTCGATCGTCGCCGGCGCGGATCGCCTCGTCGAGACCCCGGTCGCCCACGCCCTGCCTGGCGGCGACGTGCGGATCATGGAGGGCCGCGGCCACAACACGCTGCTCTTCGACGACGAGGTCGCCCGCGCCGTGGAGGCGAGGATCCTGGAGCGGCGGCGGCTCTGTCGCGAGGGTCAGGGCGGGCGGTAGCTCCCGGCGGGGGTACCGGTCACCTTCTCTCTTCGCGCGGCGCCGCTCCATCCTCGAGCTCGGCGGAGGCCACCGCGGCCGCGAGGGCGACGTGGGCTGCCGCGTTCCGACCCGGCGGCGGTGCGGGGGGCCACCCAGGGGCGGCGGCGAGACCGAGCACTTCCCGAGTCTCCTCGATCAGCCCGTAGCGCGGAGCGTGGGCCGCGAGCAGGAAGAGGCGCTCGGCGACCAGGTGCGAGAGCGCCCTGTCGTAGAGGCCGATGGCGTGCGGGTCCTTCACGGCCAGCGCCCGATGAATCTCGCGGATCCACTCCACCATCGAGGCGCGGTGCTCGGCGCGCAGCGTCGGGGAGGCGGAGGAGCGCGTCGAGGGCGCGCGCCTCGCTGGGACGCGCGGGTCGATGGGTGGTCCAGGCGCTGCCCTCGTGCGACGAGCTCGCGAACATGGCGTCCGAGCGCTCCAGGATGCCGCCGGAGCCGCGGAGGAGCTGACGCGCGAGCTCCGCGTCCTCGCTGACCCACGCCGGGTGATCCTCGACCGCGGCGAGCGCCTCGTCCTCGATGTCGGTGGCCCAGCGGCCCTCGCCCCGCTCCCACGCCAGCGCGTCCCCGCGCCACCGGAACGGCGCGAGCGCGGCGCCGAGCACCCGCCTCACGAGCTCGGCCCGCCAGGCCGGTGGGAGCCCCTCGGCGTGGGTGAGAACCCGGACGAGGCAGCGCGCTTCGGAGTTGTTCGCGACCAGCGCTCCGGTCACGAACAGCGGCTCTGCGGCGACGTCGAAGAGCGGGCGGGTCCGCTGGTCGGCCCACCCCAGCCACCCTTCGGCGAAGGCACATCGCGCGTGGTTGCCGAGCAGCTCGTCGCGGTGGAAGAAGAGCTGGGTCGAGCTGGCGGCGAGTCGAGCCGCGATCGCATCCGAGACGGTGGTCGGATCGCGCCACAGCTCGGCCCAGGGGTCGAGCGGCGTTCGCCTCGGAGCGCGCAGCACCGCCTCCCCGTCGACGGCGGGGTAGTGATCGGCAGACCACGCGGTCGCGCGCGCCGCCGCGAGCAGATCCTCCGGCGCGCCGGGGAGGGTCGAGGTCAGCGGGGTCCGCCCCCGGGCGTCGATGATTCCCCGCGCGAGCGTCCGGATCCCGTCCGTGGGGCGCCCGTCGGTGAGGCAGCGCAGCAGCCCGAGCGCGATCTCGAAGGAGAGACGAGCCGGTCGGCCCACGAGAGGAGCCGCGAGCCGCCTGGGGACCTCCTTTTCGGCGTGGGCCTCCAGAGCGTACGACAGGGAGTCCCCGCAGCCGCCATCGCCCGCCGTTCGCGCATCCTCCTGGAGGTACTGGAGAAGCCCGAGCGCGACCTCTTCGTCGTCGGGCGACTCCCGGATCATGCGCTCGACCACCCCGCGCATCGATCGCCGCGCCAGCAGCGCGAGCGCGACCCGGCGCAGATACGACCTGGGGGGCGCCGGCCCGACCTCGCCGTCGAGCATTCGGTAGGGCGTGAGCTCCTCGTCGCGGAGGAGCGCCATCCGCGTCAGGAAGGGCAGGATGCGGTTGCGCCCCGTGGTGAGGCTCTCCACGCTCGGGAGCGCCGCGACCGCGCGCACGCGCGCCAGGAGAGCGCGGTCGTAGGCGATGGGCGACGTGGCGAACGTGGTCTTCTCCGCGAAGTCCAGGTACTCGCTCTCCAGGTCGGGCTTCAGCGGCTGCAGGGTCGAGGGGTCGACGTAGCGCGTCAGGAGCGACGGGTAGGCAAGCTCGCGTCGAGCGGTGTCGAGCGCGAAACGCGGCTCGCGTCGGAGGGCCTCGAGCTCGCGCGCCGCTTCGTGGAGCTGCTCGTCGATCACCGTCACGTCGGAGATTCGCTCGTGCAGCGGGTCGGGCACCCGCGGGGCGCTCCGGCACGAAGCTCCGGACGCGACGAGGCCAAGCAGGAGTGCCACCACCGGCAGAGCCGAGCGTTCCATGCGAGATCACTAGCCCCGGTCACGCACTGCGACCAGCGTCCTCGTGAGCGCGATCGGGAGCACCACGCGGTGGCGTCAGCCCCTCAGCGCCTTGCGCCGCGCCGCCGCCAGCGCCAGCCCCAGCGCCGCGAGCACGCCGCCCAGCCCGAACGGCGCGCTCGCCGTCCCCCCCGCGGCGCAGCTCGAGCTGTCCTGCCCACCACCGCCGGCTCCGCCCGCCCCGCTCGCGCTGCTGGTGACGCCGGCGCCCCCTGCGCCCCCTGCGCCGGTGGTGCTTCCGCAGGAGCAGACGGGAGCGTCGATGGTCTGCGGCGCGACGAGGAGATTGGGGATGGGCGCCTGGTTCGCCGCGGCGCCGAGGGTGAGATCGGTGGTCAGATCGGCGTGCGGCAGCTCGGCGAGCAGCCGGGTGATCCAGAACGAGTTGGGGTCGATGCCGGTGAAGAGGGTGTCCAGATCCGCCATCGCCGCGGCCGGCGCGCCGTTGCCCATGCTGTCGGCGTAGCCGCTCGTGAGGGGACTGGCCTGCACCGCCAGATCGATGTCCGCGGTGATGCGCTGCTGCGAGACGGGGCCGGCCGACTCGAGCAGCCACCCCTCGTTGCCGCTCGCCGCGAAGCCCGCCGTGCGCAGCTCCGCGTAGTTGCTGGTGCTGGTCCCGAAGTCCCACACCAGCCCGGCCGCGGGGATCGTGAACGTGGGGAAGTTGGTCGGCTCGTAGCGGCCCTCGCCGAGGACGAACAGGGTGATCGGCACGGTCGCGCCGGTGCCGGCCGCCACCATGCGCAGCGGGAGCGCCGGCGACGCCCCCGGCGTGGTCACCCGCACCGGCTGCATGGCGGTGACGGCCACGCCCGGGACCAGCTTGAGCGCGAGGAAGTCGAAGCCCCCCGCCACGTACGCGGCGAGCACCGGCGCCATGGCGCTGGGGATCGCGTAGCCGCTGGTGGTGAGCCAGGTGGTCAGCGCCGTGGGGTCCGTCGACGAGAGCTGCACCGTCTGGTAGGGCCCGACCACGGCCTGCGAGACCACGGTGACGGGCCCGGTGCCGCCGCCCGTCCCCGACCCGCCGCCGGTTCCCTGGGCATTGCAGCTCGCGCAGGGGACGAAGGGGGCGCTCACCGTGACGGCGGTGAGCTGGTCGAGCTCGGCGAAGAGCGCGTCCGAGGACACGCCGACGGTGACGGCGCCCTGGATGGGGAGGATCCAGGCGAAGCTCGACGGGGCGCCCGTGTACTGGATCTCGTCCCAGAGCGTCGACTGGGCCTGGGAGATCGACAGCGCCATCCGGTGCGAGGCGACCTCCGTGTTCTCGCTGGCGACGGCGAAGACGCCGCCGCACGCCGCGGCGTCGCTCTCGGGGGCGAGGATCGACGCCAGCGCCAGCGTGGGGAGCGCGAAGAGAAGCCGGGAAGGAAAGCTCATCCGGCCACGATAGCGTGGGGCGGGCCGCGCGACACGAGGGCGACGTCAGGTCACCTCGGTCACCTTCACGTCGATGGACATGGTCTCGTTGGCGGCGGTGTAGAGCGTGCCGCTCGTCGACGTTGCGTCACGGTAGTAGCGACCGTACGCGACGCGGACGTGGCTGAGCTCGGGCAGGACGCCGTTGGTGGGGTCGAAGCCCTTCCAGCCGATGCCGGGGAGGTAGAGCTGCACCCAGGCGTGGGTGGAGTCCGAGCTGGCGCGGTGCTCGCCGACGTTGCCAGTGTAGAGGTAGCCGCAGACGTACCGCGCCGGGATGCCGAGGAGCCGCGCCACGCAGATGAAGAGGTTGGCGAAGTCCTGACAGACGCCCTTCTTGCTGACGAAGACGTCGTAGGGCGTGGTCGCGAGGGTGGTCGATCCGGGCACGTACTGGTAGTCGCGGAACAGCGAGAGGTTGATGGCGAAGAGCGTCTCCATCAGATCGCGGCCGTTGTTCTCCACGAAGGTCATCGCGTAGGCGAAGAGCTCGGCGATCTCGGTGTCCGGGAGCTCCTGCGGGCGCAGGTAGGGATCGAGCATGGCCTGCTCCCACGGCATCCAGTCGAGGGGGAACGCCGGGCGGATCTTCTTCTTGGTGAAGTCGAAGGGATCGCCCTTGGAGATCTCCACGATCGAGTCCGCGGTGAAGGAGAGCTCCGTGTAGGGGGTGTCGATCTCGATCTGCGCGACCCAGTTGCCGAAGACGTCCTCGTGCTCGGCGATGGCGACGTCCGGCCGGATCGTCAGCGTGTGGGCGAGCACCCGCTGGTTCCGCTCGGTGACCGGGCACAGCCGCAGCTTGTGGCTGCTGCGCTGGATGGGGCGGTCGTAGGTGTAGCGCGTCGTGTGGACGACGCGCAGCTTGCGGACGTTGGTTTGCGGCATGGGGTGACCCCACGCTAGCGCGAGGTCGCCCCAGCTGGAACCGTCGCGGGACGCTCTCGGGCGTCCCGCAGGATGACCCGTCGCGGGACGCTCTCGGGCGTCCCGCAGGATGACCCGTCGCGGGACGCTCTCGGGCGTCCCGCAGGATGGTCAGGGGTGCTGGCTGGTCCAGCTCGCGTCGTCCGTCACCATCTGCGTGATGAAGGTCTGCAGCGTCGTGGTGTTGGTCGTGGCGGGCGTCAGCGTCGGATCGAACATCAGCACGTGGTTCGCCGCGTTGACGGTGAAGTACTGAAAGTTGGTGTCCTTGGCGGTGAAGTCGGCGGCGATCTCGTCGTTGAGGCCCGTGGTGAACTCGGCGGTGGTGATCCCGTAGAACGTGGGGAGGACCGAGTCCTGGATGTACGAGAGGAGCGTGGCGCGGTGGGTGGGGAACGCCGTGGCGTAGAAGGGCAGGAGCGCGTCGAGCTGCGTGGTGCAGCCGGTGCAGCCGGGCGGGAAGGTCTTGGCCAGGCCCCACTGGGTCCGCAGCGTGCTCTCTCCGGCGCCGTTGGCGGCGAAGCCGAAGCCCGTGGCCTCCGCCTCGATGGAGGGCGGCATCGGCGTGCCCGAGTCGTCGATGAGGTCGACCCGGATCGAGCCGAACGCCTCCTGCGTCTGCCACCAGTTGAACGCGGCGCCGAAGCCGCCGGCGCTGCTCCCGGCCAGGATCACCCGATCGGCGCTGGGGAAGGTGGGGACGATCCGCTCCAGGAAGGCCGTCATGTTGGCGAAGCCGACGTGGTGCCCCGTGCCGCCGGTGTACGTGGCGACGTTGTTGCCGCCGTGGATGTCGCCGGTGCAGTAGGGCACGTAGACGTAGCTGTAGTCCTTGAACGGGTTGCTCGCCGCGGTGCGGTCGAAGAAGCCGCCCGCCTCCGCCAGGTAGGTCGTGTCGGTGGTCTCGGCGGTGAAGTCCGTCTCCTTGTACCCCGTGGTGAAGTAGGAGGCGGACTTGGCGGTGTAGCAGGTCAGATCGCTCCAGCAGGCGCCGCCGCCCTCCATGTAGACGAGGACGCGGCTGCTGGTGGTGCTCAGGTTGACGCCGAGGCCGACGGTGCTGCCGTCGCCGCAGAAGGCGTTGTCGAACGGCACCCAGGTCCAGGCGCTGTCGGTCGCCGTGATCGGCGTGCCCGGGGTGAACGCTCCGCCGGTGCCCGTGCTGGTGCTGGTGCCGCCGCTCGAGCTGCTGGCGCTGGCGCCGCCGGTGCCGCTCGAGCTGCTGGCGTTGCTCCCGCTCGAGCTGCTGGAGCCGCCCCCCGTGCCCGCGGTGGACTGGCCCGCGGGGGTGCTGGAGCAGGCGGTGAGCCCGAGAAGACCGACAAGTGAAAGATGGATGGCGCGCATGAGGAGAGTGTTTATCACACCTCCCCGTTCGGCCGCCGCGGTTGCGCGTGCGCCAGGCTTTGCCGCGCCGCGGCGAGAGTGGGATCAGCCGCCGTCGGCGGCGTCGGCTGCGGCGTCGCTCGCAGCCGCGGCGTCGCTGGCTGCGTCGCTCGCTGCGGCGGCGTCGGTGGTCCCGCCGTCCGAGCCCTGCTGGCAGCTCTGCGGGGGGCCGGCGTCGGCGAAGCCGCTGGTGTCGGCGCAGCCGAAGTCGAGGCCCGGGGCGAAGCTGGTGAAATCGGTGGTGGCGCCGCAGATGCCAGTGTTGGTGGCGCAGCAGCCGGGGAGGGTGACCATGGTGTTCATGACCGAGATGGTCTTGCTCGGACAGGAGGTATCCGGGGTGCCGGGGCGCATGAGCTCCATGCACCCCGCCGCGAAGGGCAGCAGCGCGGCGAGGGGCGTCAGGTCGTAGCCGCAGCTGTTGGTGTCGGAGGGGCAGCAGGGCTGGAGCGTGACGAAGCCGTCCACGTCGTTGGAGGCGCACGTCGCGGTGCCGCAGGCGAGCGAGGTGCTCGCGTCGACGCCGCCCGAGCTGCTGCTGGCGGTGCTGCTGCTGCTGGCGGAGCTGCTGCTGCTGCTGCTGACCGTGGCGCTGTGCGTGCTGCTGGTCGTCGTGCCGCCGGTGCCGGTGCTCGCGCCCGTACCCTCGGCGACGGTGCTGCCGCCGCATGCGGAGGACAGCGCGACCGCGACCGTCACGCCCGAAAAGAGAACCACAACGATCGGCTTGGAGATCATACCGCTCACCTCGAAGGAAACTTCCGCGGCGGATGCTCGCACACCTCGCCCGTTCTGCGAAGCCTTCGGCGAGCCCGCCGCGAGCGCTACGCGCCTCCCTCGGACAGCTCCGCCGGCACCTCCACGTGCACCCCCAGCGCCGCCAGGATCTCGGGCGCGCGGGGCACGGTGAGCACCAGCGCCCGCGCATAGAGCCGCTCCTGCTCGTCTGCCGGGAGATCCCCTGGGCGCCCCGCTGTCGCCTGCTGGAGCAAGATCGCCGCGGTGACGCTCACGTTGAGGCTCTCGGCGAAGCCCCGCATGGGGATGCGCACGCTGTGGCGACACGCCGCGCGGAAGTGGTCGACGATCCCGTTGCGCTCGTTGCCGAGCACCAGCGCGACGCGGGGGATGGACCGGAGGTCCTCGGGGACGAGGTCGCCCTCGGGGTGGGTGGCCACCAGCTCGTGCCCCGACGCCTCGAGCGTGGCGACGGCCTCCTCGACGTTGCCGTGGGTGCGCACGTCGACCCAGCGCTCGGACCCGCGGGCGACCGAGCTGGCCGCGAGGAAGCGCTCCAGTCGCTCGACGATGTGGAGCCGCTGGACCCCGAAGGCGTCACAGGACCGGATGACGGCGGCGCCGTTGTGAGGGTCGTGGGGGGCGTCCATGACCACGGTGACCGAATCGAGCCGGCTCGCGAACACCCCGCGGAGCCGCGCCGCGCGCTCGGGCCGCACCAGGTCCCCGAGCACGCGGCTGATGGCCAGCGGTTCGAGCTCCGCCAGGGAAGCCAGCAGCTTGCGCTGCCCGGCAGCGATGAACGAGCATTTGGGCGAGGTGCGTCGCACAGCGGCTGTGCTTCTAGCAGATCGGGGGCGTCCTCCCACACCGGCGACGCATCCGACGCATCCGACGCATCCGACGCGTCCGATCCAGGGAGAGCAGCGAGATCGGGCGTTCGACTTGTCTGACCCTTTTCCTTGAGCGTAGACTGGCGCCTCGTGCCTCCTCCGCCTCCGCCGCCGAAACGACCCCCTCCGCCGATCCCCTCGCGTGGTGCGGCGGGATCCGTGCCGGGTGCGCCTCCTGAGCGCGCTCGCGCCGCGCCCATCACGGCACCCAGCGCGGCCCCCAGCGCACCCAGCTCTGCTCGCGCGGCCGCTCCTCCGCCGCAGTACGCGCCGCCGCCGCCGCCGCCGTCGTATGGCCAGCCGCAACAGCAGCAGCCCTATGCTCAGCCGTCGCAGCAGCAGCCCTACTCGCAGCAGCCGCCGCAGCAGCAGCCCTATGCTCAGCAGCCGCAGCCGGCCCCGCGTCCCACGGCGCCGCCCGCCGCCCCGAAGCCCGCGCCGGCGCGGCCCGCGGCTGGTGCGCCGGCGCCTCGCCCGGCGGCCGGTGCGGCGCACCAGGATGCGCCGGCGGCCAACGGGCATGATCTCGCCACGGGCAGCGTCATCGCGGGCCGGTACAAGGTCGAGCGCATCCTCGGCCGCGGTGGCATGGGCGCCGTCTACGCGGTCCAGCACGTCAACACCGGCGAGTCGCTGGCGCTCAAGGTGCTCCACCCGGCGCTGGCCGGCAACGAGCAGGCGGTGGCCCGCTTCAAGACGGAGGCGCGCGCCCCGGTGCGCATCGGCACCGATCACGTGGTGCGCATCTTCGACGCCGACGTCAGCGCCGAGCTCGGCAACGTGCCCTTCATGGTCATGGAGCTGCTCAACGGCCGCGACCTCGGCTCGGAGCTGAAGCGCCGCGGCGTGCTGCCGGCGGGGGAGGTGGTGCTCTACCTGCGCCAGGTGGCGCGCGCGCTCGACAAGGCGCACGCCATCGGCATCGTCCACCGGGACCTGAAGCCGGCCAACCTCTTCCTCACCGAGCGGGACGACGGCAGCCCGCTCATCAAGATCCTCGACTTCGGCATCGCCAAGCTCACCGACGGCATGTCGGCCGAGCTCACCCAGGACGGCACCATCTTCGGCACGCCCTGGTACATGTCGCCGGAGCAGGCGCGCGGGACCGCGTCCAAGGTGGGCCCGCCCGCCGATCTGTGGGCGCTCGGGCTCATCGCCTTCCGCCTGCTGACCGGGCAGAACTACTGGACGGCCGAGGGCATGGCCGCCCTCATCGGGCAGATCGTCTACGACCCGATGCCGCCCCCCAGCCAGGTGGCGCCGCACCTCGGGCCGCGCTTCGACGCCTGGTTCGCCCGGGCCTGCAACCGCGAGCAGGAGCAGCGCTTCCCCACCGCGCTCGAGCTGGTGCTCCGCCTCGCCGAGGCGATGGGCGTCTCCGTCCCGCAGCGCAGCGCCACGCTCGACGCGTCCGCCGGCGGCCTGTCCCTGGCGGGGGTGATGGGGGGCATGTCGGGGTCGAACCCGGGCGGTCTATCGTTCTCCGGGATGCCGGGGGGCATGGCGGCGTCGCAGCCCGGGGGCATGTCGGCGTCGCAACCCTCGAACCCCGGGGCGATGTCGATCTCCGGGATGCCCGGCGGCATGTCGGCCTCGCAGCAGAACGGCATGTCGGCCTCGTCGCTGGGCGGGATGTCGGCGTCGCAGCCCCAGGCCCCCGGTGGCATGTATCCGCAGGGGTACCCCCAGCCACCCGGTCACGCCCAGATCCCCGCGTACCCCACGGGCACGTACCCGCAGGCCGGTCACGCTGGGGGGTACCCCCAGACCCCCGGCGCGCCGATCCCCGCGTACCCCACGGGCACGTACCCGCAGGCGGGTGCGCCCGCGTACCCCACGGGCACGTACCCACCGGCCGGTCAAGCTGGGGGCTACCCCCAGGCCGCCGGTCAAGCTGGGGGCTACCCCCAGGCCCCCGGTCAAGCTGGGGGCTACCCCCAGGCCCCGGGCGGAGCTCCCGCGTCTGCGCCGGCCTCTCTGTCGGGGGGCGTGCTCGGGGGGATGCCGGGCACGACGGGGTCGGTCCTCGTCACCAGCAACCCTCCCTCGGTGGTGCGGCCCAAGCGAGCCACCGGCGCGTCGGCCGCGGTGGCCGTCGTGCTCGGCGCGGCGCTCCTCGGCGGCGGCGCGACCGTCTGGCTGGTGATGAAGATGCCCGCCGGGACCGACAGTCCGGTGGTCGCCAAGCCCGCGATCAAGCCCCCTCCCGTGGTGCCCAGCGCGAGCGCCACCGCCGCCGCCGTCGCCCCTTCGCCGACGGCGGAGCCGACCGCGACCCCCGCGCCCACCGTCGAGGCCACGGCCGCACCGACCGGGGAGCCCACCGCCGCGCCCGCGCCGACGACGGATCCCGGCGCCGCGCCTCCACCGTCGACCGCCACCGCCACCGCGCCCCCACCGTCGACCGCGGCGTCCGGGCCCATGCCCAGCGCCACCCCCAAGGCCGGCGCGGTACCGTCATTCATCGTCAATGCGGGGGGCGGCACCACCGCCGCGCCGAAGGCGCTTCCCAAGCCGGCCCCTAAGGTGGGTAAGATCAAGTTCTGATGCCCGGTCGCCGACTCTCTCGCCTCGCCCTCGTCATCTCGCTCGCCGGCGTCCCCGGTCTGGTCGCGCTCGCCCGCCCGGCCTACGCGCAGTCGTCCGAGGAGATCAAGCTCGCGCGCCAGACCGCGGGCGATGGCCTCACCGCCTACAACGCCGGCGAATTCGACAAGGCCCTGGGCCTGTTCCAGCAGGCCAAGGCGCTCTACCCCAGCGCGCAGATCCTCCGCATGGTCGGCTACTCGGAGCTGGCGCTCGAGCACTGGCTCAAGGCGGCCGAGGCCCTCGAGGTGGCGCTCGACGCCAAGATCTCGCCCCTCTCCAAGGAGGACAAGAAGAGCGTCCAGGAGGAGATCGCCAAGGCGTCGTCCCACCTCGGGACCCTCACCTTCACCTCCAGGGTCCCTGGCGCGCTCCTCTCCATCGACGGCGGCGAGGCGCGCCCCCTCCCGCTCGACAAGCCGGTCCGCCTCCTCGAGGGCCCGCACAAGCTGGTGGTCACCGCGCCCGAGCACCTCGATCTCACCACCGATCTCAAGGTCGAAGGCGGCAAGCCGGCCGAGGTCCCGCTCGAGCCGCAGCCCAAGCCCAAGCCCAGGCCCTTGCCGCCCCCTCCGCCGCCGGTCCCGGTCAAGCCGGAGCGGCACGAGCTGGTGCCCAACCAGCGCCTGGTGGGCATGGCGGCCCTCGGCACCGGCGCGGCGTTCGGGGTCGCAGCGCTGGTGAGCATCGTCGAGTCGGCGCACTGGCACAGCCAGGCCAACGCCGACGCGGCGCTCCACCTCAAGTACTACGGCAACCAGTGCGCGATGGGCGACCCCCGCGTGTGCGCCTTCGACATCACCGTCACCAACAACGAGGCCAACCTCGCCGACAACCTCCGCAACGTGGCGGCGGGCCTCGGCGTCACGGCGGCGGTGCTGGCGGCGACCGGCGTGGTCTTCGTGGTGCTGGCGCCCAAGGGGCACCCCCAGCCGCTCGACAGCGCCCCGGCCCCTGCTCCCCCGCTCGTGAGCGCGAGCTGCGGCGCCAGCGGCGTCGGTCTGTTCTGTACCGGCAAGTTCTGACGTGAAGGGGGTCTCGCTCTTCGCGCTCCTCCTCACCTCCTGCCTCGACGTCGCCGGCCCGCCCCGGGCCGCGCTCGACGTCACCCTCCCCGCCTCCGCCGGGCTCGAGGCGACCTGCACCCCCACCGGCCCCGAGATCTGCTTCGACGCCCGCGACAACAACTGCAACGGCGTCATCGACGAGGGCTGCGGCCTCCACACCGGCATCCTCCAGTTCGTCATCGCCTGGGAGGCGCCGGAGGCCGACGTCGACCTCAACGTCACCGACCCCGGCAACGAGACCGCCAAGACCGGCCAGCCCACCGCCGCCGGCCTGATCAAGGACCGCGACTGCCCCTCCGCCGAGTGCCAGGGCCAGAACGTGGAGAACGTCTACCTGGCCGAGGGCGAGCCGCGGAAGGGCCACTACGAGGTGGCGGTCCACCTGGAGAAGCTCAACGGCGCCGCCGTCCCGGTCCGGGTCCGCCTCGGCGTCCGCATGGGGCCGAAGTCCTACGGGCGGGTCATCGAGCTCTCCCAGCCCGGCGAGGACTCGAAGTTCACCTTCGAGGTGCCCTGAGCCGTCCCTGAGCCCGCGGAACGCAACGTGATCCGCTCGGGTTGACGGCGGGCGTGGTCTCACCCTAAAAGAGCACGCCCTCTGGCGCGTTTGGCGCGTCGCCGGGGCGGATCCAACCGGAGAGCTCGCCCGAATGAACCCTACCTGGATGCTCACCCTGCTCGTGGCGCTGTCCGCCGCCTTCGCGTGGAGCGCGAACCGTCGCTGGCAGCTCCTCAAGGTAGGTCGCGGGGAGGACCGCTCGGACAATCTGATCGAGCGGCTCAAGGGGACCTACGAGTACGCCTTTGCCCAGAAGAAGATGGGGTACTACCCGCTCGCCGGGCTGGCCCACAAGCTCATCTTCATCGGCTTCATGGTGCTGCTGGCGCGCTCCGTGATGCTCTGGGGCCGCGGCTTCGACCCGGCCTTCAACCTGTGGATCCTCGGGCCCAAGCCCGTGCACCTGCCCATCGTCGGCGACGTGCCGCTCGGGGCCATCTACGAGTTCATCAAGGACATCACCGCCTCGCTGGTGATCTTCGGCGCGGCGGTCTTCCTCTACTACCGCGGCATCAAGCACGAGGCGCGGATGACCCTCTCCGGCGAGGGCATGATGATCCTCGGGATCATCATCGTGATGATGGCCGCCGACATGGTCTACGACGGCGCCTCCATCGTCCTCTGGCGCCACTGGACCGACCTCCAGTGCACCCCCGACGAGGCGGGCACCTGCGCCCGCATCCACGCGCTCACCGCCCAGTTCGGCGGCCCCGCGACCGCGGAGGCCGCGGGCTTCCACGTCTTCCCCAACCCGGCCGGCTCGCTGGTCGCGACCATCCTCGACGGCGCCGGACCGGAGAACCTGGCGATCCTCGCCACCGCCGGCTTCTGGACCCACGCCACCCTGGTGCTGGTCTTCGCCAACCTGCTCCCGCACTCCAAGCACTTCCACATCATCACGGCGATCCCCAACGTCTTCGCCCGCGACATCACCCCGCCCGGCCGCCTCCCCTTCATGGGCAGCTCGGAGAAGATCGGCGAGATGGTGATGGCGGCCGCCGAGGAGCCCGAGAAGGCGGCGCCCGTCGGCCTGGCCCGCATCGAGGACTTCACCTGGAAGGCGATCCTCGACTTCTACACCTGCACCGAGTGCGGTCGCTGCTCCGACAACTGCCCGGCGCACAAGACCGGCAAGATCCTCAGCCCCAAGCAGCTCACCCTCGACCTGCGTGATCACCTCTACGGTCGCGAGAACGAGTTCCTCAACCGCCCGGGTGGTCCCAAGGGCCTCGCCGACCTGCACCCGGAAGACCACTCGAACGACGCCGCTCACGGCGACGAGCACGCGCACGACGCACCCACCCACGGCGTGCCCGGCCACGAGGCCCACGGCGAGGACGTCGGCGACGATCACGGCCACCATCACGAGCCGGTGCTCCCCGACAACCCGATCCCGATCCCGACGGTGCTCTCCAGCCCGGTCGACCTCGTCGCCAACGTCATCCACCCCGACGTGCTCTGGGCCTGCACCACCTGCCGCGCCTGCGAGGAGCAGTGCCCGGTGATGATCAGCTACGTCGACAAGATCGTCAGCCTCCGGCGCAACCTGGTCCTGGTGAAGGGCGAGTTCCCCGCCGAGCTGAACGGCCCCTTCCAGGGCATGGAGGTCAACGGCAACCCCTGGAACCTCGCCCGCATCGACCGCGGCAACTGGGCCGAGGGCCTCAACATCCCGATGATGGCCGAGCTGCCCAACGCGCCGGTGCTCTACTGGGTCGGCTGCGCGGCCAGCTATGACGATCGCGCCAAGAAGATCGCCCGCTCCACCGCCAAGCTGATGAAGGCGGCCGGCGTCGAGTTCGCCATCCTCGGCCAGGAGGAGACCTGCACCGGCGATCCCGCCCGGCGCGCCGGCAACGAGTACCTCTTCGCCCAGCTCGCCGAGCAGAACTCGGCCACGCTCAACGGCTACAAAGAGCAGGGCGGCATCAAGCAGATCGTCACCACCTGCCCGCACTGCTTCAACACCCTGAAGAACGAGTACCCCGACTTCGGCGCCAAGTTCGAGGTCGTCCACCACACCGACTTCCTCCTCGGCCTCGTCGCCGAGAAGAAGCTCGTGCCCCGCAAGAGGGTGGAGGGGAAGGTGGTCTTCCACGACTCCTGCTACCTCGGCCGCTACAACGACATCTACGAGTCCCCGCGCGACATCCTCAAGAGCATCCCGGGCGTCCAGCTCGTCGAGGCCGAGGGGTGGAACAAGCAGAAGGGCCTCTGCTGCGGCGCCGGCGGCGGCCAGATGTTCATGGAGGAGCAGAACAAGGACCGCATGAACGTCAAGCGGACCCTCCAGCTCCTCCAGACCGAGGCCAAGACCATCACCACCGGCTGCCCGTTCTGCCAGACGATGATCACCGACGGCCTCAAGGCTCTCTCCCGCGAGGAGGAGATCCGCCAGCTCGACGTCGTCGAGCTCCTCGAGGAGTCCTGCGCCCTCGACAAGCCCTTCGGCGTCCGCGCCGCCATGCCGCAGGATCCGCCCCGCGCCGCGCCCGACGCCCGCGGCTCCGCCGCCGCCACCTAGGCCGGTCGGTCATCCTGGGAAACGCCCGAGAGCGTTTCCCGACCCCGACTCCCGACCCCCGCCGCGATCTCGCACTCTTGCTCCCCCTCTCATGATCGGAGAAGCCGCTGCCCTCGGAGCGGCGTTCTGCTGGGCGGTCGGCTCCCACCTGTGGGGCCGCATCGGCCGCGGCGCCGATCTGCCGGCGGGCGCGCTCAACCTGGGCAAGTGCGCCGCCGCCGCGCTGGCCTTCGCCGTCACCGGCCTTCTGGTCGGCGGGCGCGTCGTCCCCGACCTGGCCGCGCGCCCGCTGGCGTGGCTCTCGGTGAGCGGCCTCATCGGGCTCACCCTCGGCGACAGCGCCTACTTCGGCGCCATGGCGATCCTGGGGGTGCGGCGCGCGCTCTTGCTGCTCTCGACGGCGCCCGTCTTCGTCGCGATCGGCGGAGCGCTCTGGCTCCACGAGACCCCGGATCGGGTTCAGGTCGCCGCCATCGCGACGGTGCTGGCCGGGGTGACCATCGTGGTCAACGAGCAGACCCCGGCCGCGTCCGCTCCAGGCCGCAGG
>Ga0302267_10002672_pt1 | contig 21221 bp, 15 predicted proteins | sample III_Bog_E1_3_FD_194555 | JGI IMG/M metagenome (GOLD analysis project Ga0302267, IMG submission 194555) | Peat permafrost microbial communities from Stordalen Mire near Abisko, Sweden - III_Bog_E1_3 | ecosystem: Environmental > Terrestrial > Soil > Wetlands > Peat | place: Sweden: Abisko... | reverse complement strand
ACCGCCAGCGGATCGATTGCACGAGGTAGGGGTTGAAGCTGTAGAAGCCGAGGAACTTCTTGTCCTCGAATTTCTCCGCCTTGTTGACCTGCTTGCAGAGAAGGACGGCGCGGGTCTTGGGGCTGTCGAAGAGGACGAGCCAGTACCGCAGGAGCTTCGGGTCGTCGGCGACGATGAAGTCGACCTTGCCGCATTTTTGCGGCGGCTTGCCGCAGCCCCAGACGCGCACGGCGTCGATGTCCTCGGCCAGGCTCATGTAGCGGACTTTGTGCGGCAGGAAATTGTCGAAGTTCTGGAACGTGGCGATGAGTTCGCCCTGGCGCTCCTCGCCCGCGATGTCCTCGATGGCGTAGCTAATGGCCAGCATGGCGTCGGCGTCCATGACGTGATGGAGATCGCTGTCGGGGATGGTGACGAGATCGCCGAGCCGGACCTTGTCCTGCGACCGGCCGTGATGAACGGCGACGGCCTTGGAGCAACGGTCAAAATGGTGGTGATAAGGCTTGAGCTTGGCCTTGAACCTTTTCGTCGTGGCCTTTTCGCAGCTCGTTTTTGCTAACATAGAGAAACTAATTACGGTTTCGGGTAAGAAAGCCTAATCGGTGATTTCGGCAACCCTTTTCTTAGCACTTCTTTGTAAATGGACAAGGCCTGATGTGGCGACTGGCCGCAGCGATGGACATTTTGCCGCCGGGCACTTAGTCTCATGCCATGGCTCTTTCGAAGCAAGAGATTGCTGCGGCCCAAGCGATGCACCGCTTTGTGAAGACCTACGAGCGGCGCTTTAAATCTTCTCGCCTTGGTCTTTACTGCGCGCTCTTTACCACACCTTTAACGGCCCGCCATTTTCTGGACCATTATCTTTCGAGTAGTACGTCGTCGTACATCTTCCTTGCGACGTTCTCGTGCATTTGGATTGGTCTATTCTGGTTTGCGTTCAGCACCCTCCGCTATAATCGTGAGCGTGCCATCTTGGGCATCTTGGAACGCGAGCACCGCGACGAGTTACCTTGGCATCACCCGCCCCCGCTGCCGAATGAACAGCACCCCATTTCCGTCTCGCGTTCGGGCCGACCCGTTGCAGGTTAGCCGCAAACGCGCTCGCATCGCCCCAAACAGGCCGCTAGCGTCGCAGAATGGCGGGTGATTTTTACGGCGCATTCGACCGGGAGTGCCTGGTTGACGACTTCAACAGCAAGCGCGCGGAGGATTACCGCTCGGTCTTTCACCAAGACCGCGACCGGATCATGTTCAGCCCGGCGTTCCGGCGGCTGCAGACGAAGACGCAGGTCTTCCAGGCCGGCGAGTACGACTTCTACCGCACGCGGCTGACCCATTCCCTGGAGGTTTCGCAGATCGCCCAGTCGCTCGCGATTTGGCTGCGGAAGAACCATCCGGACGTAGCGGTCGAGTTGCATCTACTGGAAGCGATTTGCCTCGCGCACGACATCGGCCATCCACCCTTCGGCCACGCCGGTGAGCGCCTGCTTCAACGGCTCATGGCGGATTATGGAGGCTTCGAAGGCAATGCGCAGACGCTCCGCATCCTGACGCGCACGATTTACGATCGGTCCGCTGGCCGCGGCGGCATGAGCCCCACCCGGGCGCTGCTGGATGGCATCTTGAAGTACAAGCGGCTTTACAGCGCCCGGGGCAGCGATACGCATCATTTCATCTACGACGACCAGGCCAGCGTCCTCGATTTTTGTTTTGGGCGGCACGACCTTGGCAACGATTTTAAGAGCTTGGAATGCCAGATCATGGATCTCGCCGACGACATCGCCTATTCCTGTTTCGACATCGTCGATGGCTGGAAGGCACGATTCATCACCCCTGAAGAACTCGAGGTGCGCGCTACACGAAGCGAGAACGAAGTGGAGCGGCTTCATCTCGCCCAAATGCGCGACTGGATGAGCCACGGCAAAGTCCAGCCCATGATGAACCGGCAAGTCGGCGAGCTGATCCAAAGCGCGTCCCTGACGCGTGTGGAAAATTTCATGTCTCCAAAAACTCAGCGCCATGCCCACAGCCTGGTCACCACGCCCGAGGCGCGCATGAAGATCAAGGTCCAGAAATCGATCAGCAAGGAATTCGTCTACGGGTCGCGCCTTCTCCAGCAAACCGAATACAAGGGAGGCGCGATGCTCGAGAAACTGATGCAAGCGTTTCTGGATAACTACCTGGCTTCGTCGAAGCCCGTGTCCCTGGTGCCGGGTGATGTTCATCGCGCCGTGCTTGCGGCAGAGGAGAAGCCGGCGAAAGCGCGGCTCCTCTGCGATTATGTTTCCGGCATGACGGATGGCTACGCGGTACGGATTTACAAGCGCCTGTTCGCCCCCGACTTCGGCTCCATCACGGAGTTGATCTAGCTCCATTACGCCGACGAAATTGCTCTACAAAGCGTAGCCAACTTCCCTATTTTCCGTGATCGTCCCCTTGTCATGAGCCTCACCACTGTTGCCGCGAGCGTTGTGCCCGATCCGGTGCTGGCCCGGCTGCCCGCGTCCAAGCCGGAACGGTTCCAGCGCTCGGATTGGATCGCAGCCGCGATCACGTTCCTCGTCACCTTCGGCGTTTACGTCGCCACGCTCGCGCCCAACGTCGGCCTGCTCGACTCGGGCGAGCTGATCACGGCCGCGGCGAAGTTCGGCGTGGGCCATCCACCCGGCTATCCGTTCTGGACCATGTGCGGCTTCGCGCTCACGCACCTGCTGCCGTTCGGCAACCTGGCGTGGAAGATGAACCTGCTCGACGCCATCTTCGGCGCGATGTCCAACGCGGTGCTCACGCTGCTCATCTGCCATTCCGGCCGCTGGCTGCTGCAACGCTGGACCGAGCCGGAGCACCAGGCCGCCGTGCGCCCGTACGTTTTCTACGCCGGCGTGATGGGCGGCATCGTCATCGGGTTCAGCGACGTGATGTGGAGCCAGGCAGTCATCGCCGCCGTGCACGGCACGCTCAACGCGCTGTTCATGAATTTGGTGCTGCTCTTCTTCTACCTGTGGATGATCGAGCCGCAGAAAACGCACCGGCTCATCTTCAGCGTTTTCGTCTTCGCGCTTGGCCTGACCAATCACCACACGCTCGTGCAGGTCATCCCCGCTTTCGTTTTCGTGGGCGCGCTGCTCGTCGATCTCGAGCTGACCGTGCGCAACAAGTCGAAGGGCCCGCCGATGGGCCTCTTCTTCTCGGTCCTGGTCGCGGTCTGCCTCTTCAGCCTCTCGCTGCTCGTTTACATCAGCTGGCTGGCGGGCAATGGCACCGATCCGCAGGGCGCAAACGAACTGCAAACGATCAGCCAGTACATGGCCCGCGGCATCTTCGTGGTAACAGCCATCGTGGCGTTCTGCTACGTACGGGAATTCAAGACGCGCCTGTTTTTCCTCGGGGCGCTGACTGCGCTGGCCGTCTTTGCCTTCGCTTACTACGTGCTCGACCCGGGCCTCGACAACCTCGAGCGCTACACGTGGGCAACTGCGCCGCATTGGTACCTGGTTGGCAGCTTCACGCATCCGGGCTGGCTGCAGGGCCTGGTCGCCAACGCACATCCCGTCGCGCCGCAGAACGTCGGCGCGCTGCTGGCCGAGCGCATCGTCTCCATGCCCTACGTGTGCGCCACGATTTTCCTCGGGGCGGTCGCGCTCGGGCTGCTTTACACCTCGACGCTCAATCGGCGGCTGGTCATCGGCGTGTTCCTCGTGGGCTGGATCGGCCTGTCGCCCTACGCCTATGAGCCTGTCGCCGCGAGCACCGCTCCGCCAATGAACTGGGGCGTGCCGAGTTCGCGCGGCGGCTTTTACTATTCCGTCTCGCGCGAGCAATACCCCAAGAGCCTGCCCACGCTGATCAAGAGCACGTTCGGCAAGCGCCTCGGCGTGATCGACCCGAACGCGCAGCTCGACGCCACCATCGGCCTGCCCGACTACTGGGGCCGGCTCGGGAAATCGATCTATTACTACGGCGACAATCTGCAGCTCAACTTCACCGTGCCGCTGATTTTCCTTACCCTCGCCGTGCTCATCTACATCCGAAGATGCGACTGGCCGCAGATCAACTGGTACATCTTCCTCGGCGCGGCGTTTTTCCTCGTCGGGTTCATGCTGCAGGTCATCGCGCCGCAGGAGAGCTTCGATTTCGAGCGCAACCTGCAGTACAAGGTCTTTCACTTGCAGTCGCACTGCATTTTCGTGCTGCTGATGTCCTACGGTGCACTCGCGCTCATGGTCTATCTGCACGAGTTGATGCCGGAGGTCCCGCAGCGTCTCGGCGTCGTCGGCTTCGGTCCGCCCGCGCTATTCCTGTCACTGCTGCCGCTCTGGAGTAACTTCGACGCGTGCAGCCAGGCCAACCACTGGTTCGGCTACTTCTACGGCGCCGACATGATGCGCGACATGAAACCGAACGCGGTCTACTACGGCGGGTCCGATCCCGGCCGTTTCGTGCCGACCTACATGGCTTTCGTCGAGAGCCAGCAGCCCGACGCGTGGAAAGCCGACTGGGTGATTTATCCCGGCATCGCGAAGAAAGATGGCCACGCCTTCGATCGCCGCGACGTGACCGTGATCACGCAAAACGCGCTCTGCGATAATTACTACGCGCAGTACATCCGCGACCAGTACGACCCGCGCTTTCGGCCCAAGACGTGGTCGACGCTGGAGAACTGGCTCGGGCGAGACGAGGCCTACCCGAAAATTCCCGTGACCTGCGTGAGCAACGACGAGCTGCGCGCGTGCTGGGACGAGTACTCGCGCTGGCCCGACGTCGTCGAGCGCATGTCGCGCGGCGAGCCCGAGTTGCGGCCCGGCTCCAACGACGTCTTCGACATCAACGGCATCGTGGCCAAGCGCATCTTCGACGAAAACAAGAAGGACCACACTTTCTACATCGAGCAGAGCGTGCCCATCGCGTGGATGTACCCGTACCTGCTGCCCTTTGGCCTCATCTTCCAGCTCAACCCCGAGCCGATGGACAAGCTGCCCGCGGATGCCGTCGCCGCCGACCGCAAATTCTGGGACGACTACAGCCAGAAGCTGCTCACCGATCCGCACTATCGCGTCGACAACGACGCCGTGCTCGTTTTTGCCAAGCTCTGCTTCTGGCACGCCGATCTCTATCGCTGGCGCAAGATGGAAACCGAGCAGGAATATTTCCTGCACATGGCGCTGCGGCTTTGTCCGCAGTTGCAGGACGCCGTCTATTCGCTTAGCCGCCTCTACGCCGACCACGGGCGCTTCGACGATGCGATGGCCGTCATTCAGCAGGCCGAGCTCGACGACCCGCGCAACGAGGCCTATCCCAACATCCTGAACGGCCTCGAGCAGGAACGCGCCTACGGCGACACCGAGAAAGGGCTGAAGGTGGACCTCGCCCGGAACCCGTATGACGTCGATCTCAACCTCAAGCTCGCGCGGCTCTACGAGAACGAGGGCAAATTCCCGCAGGTCAGCGACACGCTGCGCACCGTGGCCGGCCTGACCAACTGGAACCACGACACGATGGCGCCGGTCATCGGCTACTACGTGCAGGCGCGCAATTACGATGCCGCGATCGCGTTCATCGAGGCGCGCGCGAAGATCGACACGGCGAACTCGAAACTCTACTACGACCTCGCCGTGCTCCACGCAATGGAGGAGCAGGCCGATCCCGCGCTGACGAACCTCAGCCAGGCCATTGCGCTCGATCCGATCAACGCGCCGATGGCGGCGAAGATGGATCCGAATTTCGGCCCGCTGCACGAAGACCCGCGCTTCCAGCAGCTCGTCAACAATCCGCCGACCAACGCCGCGCCCGCGATCACCAATGCCATGCCGGAGAATCCCGCGCCCGTCCACGCGAAGCCGAAGCTGAAGAATCCGGTCAAAAAGAGTTAGGCCACGCTACTTCTGCGGAACAGCGTTGATGGCATCTGTCGTGGGATGCGGCTAACTGCCACGGCACAAGTCACTCGCGGGCCGCTCGTTTGATAAACCGGCCCGCGGCCTTAACGTAAGCCTAATGACAGCACGAACCGGATTCCCCATGACCACCCCCAAACCGAATCATCGCTACCTGGTCGCGAGTGACTTCGACCAGACTCTGAGCTTCAACGACTCCGGCCGCGTCCTGGCCGACATCATCGGCGTCGCCAACTTCGAGGACAAGGTAAAGGGCCTCGCCGGCACGCATCTCGTGCAACAGGGCGCCGAACTCGCCTACCTGCTGCGCCACGATCCCGATTTCCGCAGCGTGCGCACCGAGCACCTCGTCGAGGCGGGCAAGCGCGTGCGGCTGAAAAACGACGTGGCGCTACTGGCCCGCATGCTCAGCGAAGGCGTCGAGGGCGCGAGCTTCGAGTTCGTCGTCATCTCCGCCGCGCCGCGTGAGGTCGTGCAATCCGCGCTCAAGGGCATCGTGCCGCCGGAGAACGTCCTCGGCACTGAGCTCGCCTATGACGGCAGCACGCGCGAGATCACCCGCGTCGAGCGCGTCACCGCCGGTTACGGCAAGGTTGTCATGCTGGAGGAGCAGGAGCTTCGCTTCGAGATAAGCCCGGACCACTCGATCTACATTGGCGACGGCAGCTCCGACCTCTACGTCATGCACCACGTCAACAGCCGCGACGGCCTGACCATTGCCGTCTCCGAAAGCAAGGACATCGGCCGCATCGCCAAGCGCACGGTGCTCAGCGACAACGCCACCAGCGTGCTCACGCCCATCCTCGAGGACGTGCTCGGCTGGAACGCCGCCGCCATCCGCGCCCACTACGAGCACCACGGCCTCAGCGTCCAGGGCTGGGACAAGGTCCGCACCGACTGGCTGACGCTGCACCCCGTGGCCGCTCCGGCGGATACGCTGGCCGAGGTATGAGGCCATAGGTCGTATAAGTCCTATCCCCTCATGAAAGCCGCCGTCCTCCACACGCCGAAGAAAATCGCGGAGCGCCCACTCACCATCGAGGACGTCCCGCAGCCCGTGCACGCTGCGGACCAGGTGCTGCTCAAGGTCCGCGTCTGCGGCGTTTGCCGCACGGACCTCAACATCGTCGAAGGCGACCTTAAGCCGCAGCACGACCGCATCATCCCGGGCCACCAGATCGTCGGCGAAATTCTCTCCGGGTCCGCGGGCGATTTGCCGCTCGGCACACGCGTGGGCGTCTCGTGGATGGGTGGCGCCGACGGCACGTGCCCCTTCTGCCGCCGCGGCGAGGAAAACCTCTGCGACGCGCCCGTCTTCACCGGTTATTCCGTGAACGGCGGCTACGCGGAGTATGCCGTCGCGCGCGCCGATTTCGTCCATCCGCTGCCGCCGGGCCTCGATGATCTTCACGTCGCGCCGCTCCTCTGCGCGGGCATCATCGGCTTCCGCGCGTTGCGCGTCGCGGGAACGCAAAAGGGCGAGCGCGTCGGGCTCTTCGGCTTCGGCGCGTCGGCGCATCTCGCTCTGCCGGTGCTCACCTCGTGGGGCTGCGAGGTCTACGTCTCCACGCGCGGCAAGTCGCACGCGAAGCTGGCCGAGTCGCTCGGCGCGAAATGGGTCGGCGGCGAGAAGGACAAGCCGCCCGTCGCGCTCGACCGCGCCATCGTCTTCGCGCCCGCCGGCGAGATCGTCGTCCACGCGTTGTCGTGCCTGCGCAAGGGCGGCGTGGTCAGCATCAACGCGATCCACCTCGACCAGATGCCCGCGTTCGACTACGACTCGCTCCTCTGGGGAGAGCGCCAGATCCGCAGCGTCGCCAACATGACCCGCGCCGACGCCCGCGACTTCCTCGCCCTCGCCGCCGAGATCCACCTCAAGCCCAAGGTCACCTCCTACCCCCTCGAGCAAATCAACGAAGCCCTCCTCGAGATGAACGAAAGCCGCATCGACGGCGCCGTGGCCATCGTGCCGTGATTCGCGGCTCGGCGGCCTTCTTGGAGGGACGGGCTCCTGCCCGTCCGTAACGGTCGCCAAAAGTGCCCCGGCAGGGACGGGCAGGAGCCCGTCCCTCCAATCTGAAGCATAATGGCCTTTCAATTAAGCACTTAACCTACAATCATGCCCATTCGACAATCCGCCAAAGTCCCATCAGTCGCATCGGTCCCATCCGTCCCATAAGTCCCACTGCCCAAAAAATCTGAAGAAACTTCTTGCGTTTGACTGACTAGTCAACTAACTTGGACTCATGAAGCAGGAAAGCGAAAGCAAACGGAAGCTCCTCGAGGCCGCCATCGACCTCATCTGGAAGAGTTCCTACGGCGCGGTCAGCGTGGATGACATCTGCGAGCAGGCTGGCGTCAACAAGGGCAGCTTTTACTACGCTTTCAAGAGCAAGAGCGACCTCGCCGTCGCCGCCTACGAGCGCTACTGGGAAAACAAGCGCGCCAAGATGGACGCCATCTTCTCGCCGCAGGTCCCTCCGCTCCAGCGCCTGGACAACCTGATCGAGGCGATCATCGCCGACCAGACCGGCCGCTACAAGGAATACGGCAAGATGCCCGGCTGCCCCTTCTGCTCGATCGGCTCGGAAGTCGGCACGCAGGATGAAAACATCCGCGCCGCGGCCGACCGCATCGGCGTCAAGATGGCCAAGTACAACGAGTCGCTCATTCGCGATCTCGCTGCCGAGGGCCTTATCGAGACGAACAACCCGGCCGAGCTTTCGCAGGAAATGTGCTGCTACCTCACCGGCGTCCTGATGCAGGCCAAGATTGAGAATAGCCCGAAGCAGCTCGACCGCCTCAAGCACGGCATCCTTCGTCTTCTCGGACTCAAGGCGCAGCCAGTCGCCGTACACGCCTGATTCGCCTCATACGGATTTTTTCAGCACTTTTTTTGCACAGTCACTATACCAACTAGTCAACTTTAATAGCCAACGATAGCAATGGAGACCAGCACCATGACATCCAACACCAGCTCAGCCAAGAACAGGACCGTGGCGCTGCCGCAGTTCAACAAGAGCGCCATGACCGGCAGCAAAACGCCGGTTAAGAGCTCGGACGTCAACGCGCTGGTCGATGCCATGTGGAACGGCACGGTCTTCGGCCCCTACCTGGTGTCGTTGTCCCGCCGGGCTGAGTAATTTCGTCGTAACAAGGAAACCAAAGGAACAAACATGAAAACCTTGCTGCAAATCATCGCCGCGCTCGTCGTCATCGGCGCCGTCGCGGGCGGTGTGTACTACTATAATACCAAGCCGGCCGGCCCCGCCGCCGCGGCCTCCGCGCCTGCCAAGCCGCCGACGCCCGTGAGCGTCACCACGCTCAACGAGCAAAACGTGCGCCTCTGGTCGGAATTTTCCGGCCGCATGCAAGCCGTCGACTTCGCCGAGATTCGGCCCGAGGTCACCGGACGCATCACGGAGGTGCGTTTTCAGGACGGCCAGCAAGTGAAAGCCGGCGATACACTCTTCGTCATCGACCCGCGCCCCTACGCCGCCGTCGTCGAGCACGACCAGGCCGCACTGGAGTCGGCCAAGTCGCAGCTCGTCCGCGCCAACCAGGACGAGGACCGCGGCAAGTCGCTCATTGCCTCGCACACCATCGCGCAGAGCGATCTCGATACGTGGAACAATAATACCCGCACCGCGCAGGCGAATATCGACGCCGCCGACGCGCAGCTCAAGCAGGCCCAGGTGGACCTCGAGCACGCCTACGTCACGGCGCCGATCGGCGGCCGCGTGAGCCGCGCGGAAATCACGCTCGGCAACGTGGTGCAGGCCGGCCTCAACGCGCCGCTGCTCACGTCGGTCGTCTCGCAGGACGGCATCTACGCCGACTTCGAGGTCGACGAGCAGACCTACCTCGACACCATCCGCGCCGCCGCCATCGGCAACGCGCAGGAGCAGAAGATTCCCGTCGACCTCGTCGCCGGCAACGACACCACGCACGTCTACCACGGCTATATGCAGAGCTTCGACAACCGCATCGACCAGGCCTCGGGCACGATCCGCGCCCGCGCGAAGTTCGCCAATGAGGACGGCTCGCTCGTCCCCGGCATGTTCGTCTCGGTGCGCCTGGCCGCCGGCGCGGACCGCCGCGTCCTGCTCGTGCCGGACCGCGCGATCGGTTTCGACCAGAGCAAGAAGTTCGTCTACGTCGTCGACGCGGACAACAAGGTGAACTATCGCCCGGTGGATCTCGGCAAATCAGTCGGTGATCTGCGGGTGGTCGAGGGCGGCCTCAAAGCCGGCGACCGTGTGATCGTCGACGGTACCCAATTCGTGCGCCCCAACGACACAGTTGACGCGAAGGAAGTGGCCGCCGCGCCCCTCCCGACTCAGAACGATCCGCAAGTCGCGAACAAATAACCGGTAGCCGTCGCGCGACGCGCGACGGCCCCGCAGGGCCCAAGGGACCATGAATCTATCTCGCTTCTTCATCGACCGGCCGATCTTCGCCGGCGTGATCTCGTTCGCGATCTTCCTCGCGGGCTTGATCTCGATGTTCCAGTTGCCGATCTCGGAATATCCTGAGGTCGTGCCCCCGACCGTGCAGGTCACCGCGCAATTCCCCGGCGCGAATCCGAAAGTGATCTCGGAAACGGTCGCCACGCCGCTGGAGGAGCAGATCGCCGGCACCGAGGGCATGCTCTACATGTACTCGCAGGCGTCGGGCGATGGCATCCTCACGCTCACGGTCACTTTCAAGCTCGGCACTGACCCGAACCTCGACCAGCAGCTCGTGCAGAACCGGGTGAACCAGGCGCTGCCGCGCCTGCCGCAGGTCACGCAGCAGATCGGCGTCACCACGGTGAAGAGCTCGCCCGACCTGACCATGGTCGTGCACTTGATCTCGCCCGACAACAGCCGCGACATGCTCTACCTGCGCAATTACGCCACGCTGAACGTGAAGGACCAGCTCTCGAAAATCCAGGGCGTCGGCCAGGTTGCCCTCTTCGGCTCGGGCGACTACGCCATGCGCATCTGGCTCGACCCGAACAAGGTCGCCGAGCTCGGCCTGACCGCCGATGACGTGGTCAACGCGGTGAAGGCGCAGAATGTGCAGGCGGCCGCGGGCATTATCGGCGGGCCGCCCTATGGCGACGGCGTCACGCTCCAGCTTCCGGTCAACGCGCAGGGCCGGCTGACCGATGTCGACGAATTCGGCGACATCGTCATCAAGCACACGGCCAACGGCGTCGTCTCCAAGCTGAAGGACGTCGCGCGCATCGAGATCGAAGCCGACCAGTACGGCCTGCGCTCGCTGCTCGACAACAAGCAGGCGGTGGCCATCCCGATCTTCCAGGCGCCCGGCTCCAACGCCATTCAGATTTCCGACAACGTGCGCGCCGCGATGAAGGAACTGAAGAAGAACATGCCGGACGGCGTCGACTACTCGATCGTCTACGATCCCACCATCTTCGTGCGCGGCTCGATCAAGGCCGTTATCCACACGCTGCTCGAAGCGCTGATGATGGTCGTGCTGGTCGTCATCGTCTTCCTGCAAACCTGGCGCGCGTCGATCATCCCGCTCCTCGCCGTGCCGGTCTCGATCGTCGGCACGTTCGCGGTCATGCACGCGTTCGGCTTTTCCATCAACGCGCTGTCGCTTTTCGGCCTTGTGCTGGCCATCGGCATCGTGGTCGATGACGCCATCGTCGTGGTCGAGAACGTCGAGCGAAACATCGAGGGCGGCAAGACGCCGCACGATGCAACGATCCAGGCTATGAAGGAAGTGACCAGCCCGATCATCGCCATCACGCTCGTGCTTTGCGCGGTGTTCGTGCCCATCGCGTTCGTCAGCGGCCTGACCGGCCAGTTCTACCGGCAGTTCGCGCTTACCATCGCGTTCTCGACCGTGATTTCCGCGTTTAACTCGCTGACGCTTTCGCCCGCACTCGCCGCGATCCTGCTTAAGGGCCACGACGAAAAGAAGGACTGGCTCACGCGCGTCATCGACTTTCTTTTCGGCTGGTTCTTCCGCGGTTTCAACTGGGTCTTCAAGCGCGGCTCGAAAGTTTACGGCTCGGGCGTCGGACAGATCGTCAACCTTCGCGTCTTCGCCGTGCTGATGTACCTGGCGCTGCTCGCCAGCACGTACCTCGTCTTCCAGCGCGTACCGCCCGGCTTCGTGCCGTCGCAGGACAAGCAATACCTTATCAGCTTCGCGCAATTGCCCAACGGCGCGACGCTCGACCGCACAGAAGCGGTCATTCGCCAGATGAGCGACATCGCGCTCAAGCAGCCCGGCGTGGAAAGCGCGGTCGCATTCCCTGGCCTCTCGGTCAACGGCTTCATCGACAGCTCGAGCTCGGGCATCGTCTTCGTCACGCTCAAGCCGTTCGAGGAACGTAAGTCGCCGAACCTCTCCGGCCCCGCCATCGCGCAGGCGCTGCAGATGAAATATTTCGGCATCAAGGACGGCTTTGTCATCATCCTGGGGCCGCCGCCGGTGAACGGACTCGGCACCACCGGTGGTTTCAAGCTGCAGGTCGAGGACCGCACCGACATGGGCTACGACGCGCTCGACGCGGCGATGAAGAAGGTCATGGCCAAGGCGATGCAGTCGCCGGTCTTCAACCCGGCCGCGGGCGGCCGGCTCTACACGCTTTTTCAGGTCAACACGCCGCAGCTCAACGTCGACCTCGACCGCACGAAGGCGCAGCAGCTCGGCGTCGACGTGCAGGGCGTCTTCGACACGCTGCAGATTTACCTCGGCTCGCTCTACATAAACGACTTCAACAGATTTGGCCGCGTCTACCAGGTGGTCGCGCAGGCCGACAAGCAGTTCCGCTCCAGGCCGGACGACATCCTCAACCTGCGCACGCGCAACGAGGCGGGCGCGATGGTGCCGCTTGGCGCGATGGTGAACATCACCGACACGACCGGGCCGGACAGCACGTCGCACTACAACGAGTACAAGGCCGCCGACTTGAGCGGCAGCCCCGCGGCCGGCTACTCGAGCGGCCAGGCGCAGCAGGAAATCACGAAGATCCTGCACGAGACGCTGCCGAAGGGCATGGACTTCGAGTGGACCGACCTGACCTACCAGCAAATCCTCGCCGGCGACACGACGCTGATCGTCTTCCCGCTTTGCGTGCTGCTCGTTTACCTCGTGCTCGCCGCGAAATACGAGAGCCTCTTCACGCCGCTGGCCGTCATTCTCATCGTACCGATGTGTATTCTTTCCGCCATCACCGGCGTGTGGCTGACCGGCGGCGACGCGAACATCTTCACGCAGATCGCGCTTTTCGTGCTCGCGGGTCTCGCCTGCAAAAACGCGATCTTGATCGTTGAGTTCGCGCGCGAGCTCGAAATCGAAGGCGAGGAAACGGTGAAGGCCGCGATCCACGCCGCGCGCCTCCGTCTGCGCCCGATCTTGATGACCTCGTTCGCGTTTATCATGGGCACTGTGCCGCTGGTCTTCAGCGAAGGCGCGGGCGCCGAGATGCGCCGCGCGATGGGCGTCGCGGTTTTCTACGGCATGCTTGGCGTGACGTTCTTCGGCCTGCTGCTCACGCCGGTGTTCTATGTCATCTTCCGCGCGCTGGAGAAAATCATCACTCCGAAGTCGGGCGCGAAGCCCAAGAGCCACGGCGAAGTCGGCACGCTGAGCGAACCGTTCGAGGAAGAGGCGCCGCATCCCGTCGAAGCCCCGGTCGAGGCATAAGTCCCATTGATCCGCCCGGCGAACTTGCTAGGTTCGCCGGATGCCTCCGGAAATCATCCTCGCCAGCGGTTCGCCGCGCCGGCGCGAGATCCTCGCGAAAATAGGCGTGAAGTTCGAGGTCGTGACAGCGGACGTCGAGGAGCACATGCCCACCGAGACCGACGACGCGCAGAAGCTCGCGGTTCACAACGCAATGCTCAAGGCCCGCGCCGTGGCAGTGCTGCATCCGCATCGCTGGGTCCTCGGCGCGGACACGATTGTCGTCCTCGACCGCCGCGTGCTCGGCAAACCCGCGTCGCTCGATGTTGCGCGCGAGTATCTCGCCGCGCTCAGCGGCCACACGCATCAGGTCGTTACGGGATGCTGTCTCATTTCGCCCCAAGGCGAGCCGACGATGTTTTCCGATACCTCACGCGTCTTCTTTCACGCGCTTGCGAACGCGACGATCGACAAATACCTCGCCGCCGTGCACGTCCTCGACAAGGCCGGCGCCTACGCGCTGCAGGAGCACGGCGAGTGGATCATTGCGCGCGTCGACGGCTCGCGCGACAACGTCCTCGGTTTGCCTTCCGGGCGACTTTCCGAAATGCTTTCGCGGCGCGGGCTGCTCTGATTTCCCATGGGCCGTTTCATCTATCACCTCACTCACGTCACCATCGGCGGATTGCCCCGCTTGTGCTCTCGCCTCTATCGGAGCGGCTTCGAAAACGTGCCCGCCACCGGACCGGCTTTGCTCCTCGCTAATCACATCAGCCACTTCGATCCGCAATTGCTCGCCTGGGGCATGAAACGGCCCGTCAGCTATATGGCCGACAAAACGCTGCTGGAAATTCCCGTGCTTGGCTGGATGCTGCGCCATTCGGGCACGTTTCCCATCGACCGCAGCAAGCCGATGGACCGCGCAGCCCTGCGCACCGCGATGGACCGGCTCAAGGCCGGCGAGATCGTCGGCATTTTCCCGGAAACCGGCATCCGCCACGGAAAGCACGCCGTGCTCGGCGGCGAAGCGGAGCTGCCCGTCGGGACAGCGGGCCTGTGGCAAATGATGAACGTTCCGGTCCTGCCCATGGTCATCCTCGGCTCGGACCAACTCTACTCGCTCAAGAATTACCTCCGCCGCCCGCGTGTTTTCGTTCGAGCGGGTAAGCTGCTTCCGCCGGACAAGGACACGCCCCGCGAGGAAATGCGCGACCGCATCGTCGCCGCGTGGCGCGAGCTCTATGACGGCATCCTCCGCGACTATAACGTCCACCCCGACGAGCTCCCGCAAAGCGCCCACCAGCGCTGGGGCAAGCCGGAGCCCGAGTTCAAGCAGCGCAAGGTCCTTCCGCCTACGATTCGGTAATTTGCAGGCGCGAACCGCCGCGCTAGGATGAAGCTGTGCAGGATCTCGGCAAATTCCTCTTCATCGCGGGCATCGTTCTCGCTCTGGCCGGGGCGTGGCTTTGGTCCGGCCGCGGCACGGGTTGGCTCGGCCGGCTTCCGGGCGACATCTCCTACCAAAAGGGCGAACTGCACGTCTATTTTCCGGTCGCGACCTGCATCCTGGTCAGCATCGTCCTGTCGCTCCTGGCGTGGTTTTGGCGCCGGTGAACCACGAGAAATCGAAAAAGTTACTGTAGTGTAATAAATTTCCTTTAAATGCGCAGCGATGGCCAGCAGAGTAAAAGTTGTGAAATGGTTTTTAGTCGGTTCACTGTGTTTGTTTTGCTCGATGGCTGCGGTTCGGGGGCAGGACGCCGCGTCGAAACTCTTTAACGACGGAATCACCTACCTCAACAACGCCCAGTTCGACGACGCGGCCAAGGCCTTCCAGACCATCGTCACCAGTTACCCGACGTTCGCGCAAATCGAGAACGCGCACTTGCTCGCCGGCCGCGCCTATTTCTTCGCGAAGAAATACAACGACGCCATCACCGTCCTGGCAAAGGAAGCCGCGCCCAACGGCAAGCCCGAGTACCGCGGCCAGGGCCTCTTCCTCACCGCGCTCGCGCAGTTCTCCGCCGCGCAGGACAAAACCACCGGCGCCAACGTCGACACCGCCGGCTTCACCACCGACGTCGCGACGTTCACCACGCTGATCAACTTCATCCAGCAAAACCCCACGGCAGACAACAAGACGTTCCTCGAGCAGGCGCTCTACTTCCGCTCCCTCGCCAACTACGAAATCAACAAGTACGACGCCTCCGTGCAGGACCTCGTCACCCTCACCGGGCCGCAGTATGCGGATAGCCTCAGCCTTCCCGATTACCGGCTGCAGCTCGGCGACATCTATTCGATCCAGACCAGCAATCTCACCAACGACAAGAACGCCTCGCCCGCCTCCGTCACCGACCTCGCCAACAAAGCCATCAGCACGCTCGACCAGGTCATCAACGATCCCAACGCGCTGGTGCAGGCCAACGACGCCAGCATGTCCAAGGCGCAGGTCCTCGTCATGCTCGCGCAGCTCAACGGCAACACCAGCGACGGCTACCAAAAGGCGCTCGACGCCTATCGCCAGATCAAGCGCAAGGCCGACCTCATCCCCGCGCAGCAGGCGCGCCTCCAGCAACTGCGCGATATCGCCCAGAAAATCGCCGTGCAGAATGCGCAGAACCACACCAGCGGCGGCACGGATCAGCTCGCGCTGCTCATCGCCCGCGAGCAGGGCAAGCTCGACTCGCTGCAGGCCGCCGATACGCCCGACCCGATCATCGAGGCGCTGATCGGCATCGCCCAGTGCTACATCAATATCACCGGCCCTGACGGCAAGAAGGAAGCCGACGAGTCGCGCACCATCCTTCACCGGCTCGTCGATCACGCCAAGCTCACGCCCGACCAGCAGAAGAAAGTCGATTTCGCCATCCTGCTTTCCTACGTCCTCGGCGGCCAGACCGACAAGGCCGGCAAGGCGCTCGACGATTATCTCACCAAGCACGCCGGCGACCCGAATGCCGATTCGCTCAGCCTCCAGATCGCGCAGGAACTTTTCAAGCGCAAGGACAACGAGGGCGCGCTCGCCCAAGCCCAGCGCAGCATCAAGGATTTCCCCAAGGGCCGCTACGTCGCCGACGCCTTCACGCTCGAGGCGCGCATCCTCACCGCACTGGGGCGCATCAAGGAATCGGACGCGCTCGTCGACGACTTCCTGAAGGCCAACCCGACCAGCCCGCTCGCCTACCAGATGCTCCTCACGCGCGGCGCGAACAAGTCCGCCAATAACGACCTCCCCGGCGCGCTCGCCGATTTCGGCAAGGTCAAGGACGCCACCAGTGCCGCGCCCGAGCTCCAGTCCGGCGCCGCCGCCAGCTACATCCAGACGCTGCAGAAGATGAACAACTATGACGGCGTCATCACCGAGGTGAAGAAGTACGAGGCGAAATTTACCGACCCCAGCAACAAGGCGCTGCCCGCCGTCATGTTCTTTGGCGCGCAGGCCCTCGCGGCCAAGGGCGATCCCGGCGCCGTCGCGGCGCTGCAGGACGTCGCGCGCAAGTTCCCGAAGGACCCAGTCATCGCGCCCATCGCGCTCTACAGCGTCGTCACGGCATACCAGAAAGCCGGCAACCTCCCGCTCATGCTGCAAGCGGCGAAGGACCTCCAGGCCACCTGCCCCGAGGCCTACTCGCAGATCCTCCTCGCCGACGACGCCGTCAGCGACGTGCTGACGAAGCAAAAGCCGCCGCGCTACGATGACGCCGCCGCGCTCTACGAGCCGCTGACCAAGGCGAGCGACGAGACCATCGCCGCGCCCGCGCAAAACAAGGTTGGCGACGTGCGCCTCGCCCAGGCCAAGGCGTTTCACTATCAGTCCCTGCCTCCCGCCGGCACACCCGGAGCGACCGTCACGCGCGCTGACGCGCAGAAGGCGCTCAGCGCCGCTGAGACCGCCTACCTCACCACGCTGAAAAGCTTTCCGAATCAGCAGAGCGCCATCGGCGACGCGATCGAGGGCCTCGTCAATGTCGCGCAGCGCAATTTTTCGTGGGGCGTGTTCAAGGCTGAGTCTGACTTCGAGCCGTACCTCGGCCAGGTGAGCAAGGACCTCACTTCCCCCGACATGCAGGCGCACTTCGAGATGGCCAAGGCCGGCCTCGTCTTCGTCTTGAAGGGCGGCGCGGCGCAGTATCCCGCCGCGCTCGAGCGTTACCGCAAAGTCGTCGCGGCCAATCCCGGCGTGAACCTCACGCGCCAGGAGACCGACCAGTTCGGCGGACTTTTGCTTCAGGCCAAGGACTACGAGACCGCGCAGAAAATCTACCAGCAGTTGCTCAGCAGCGCGCCCTCCACCGATGCCGCCTCGCAAGCCATCGCCTACTACGGCCTCGGCGCCGTCGCCCTCGCGCAGAACCAGCTCCCCGCGGCCAAGGACAACTTCACCAAGATGTTCTCCCTGCCCGGCGGCGCGGCATGGAGCAAGCACCTCAGCGACGCTCAATTCGGCCTCGCCTACGCCGAGGAGCAATCCGGCACGCCGACCGATATCGCCGCAGCCAAGCAGACCTACAGCCAGCTCATGAAATCAGTGGCGGCCGGCCCCATCGTCCAGACCAAGTCGCTCCTCGGCTACGGTCGCATCCTCGACAAGCAAGGCAACGGCCTCAAGCCCGAGCCCCAAGGGCCGAACGAATTCGCGGTGCACTACTTCCTGCAACCGAACCTCTTTTTCCAGACCGCCACGCCCGAGCAAAGCGCCGAGGGCCTCTACCTCGCCGGGCAGGTTTACGACAAGGCCGGCGACAAGGCCAACGCGAAGAAGCAGTACGACCAGATTCTGACGACCTACAAGACGCTCGCGCCCGACTGGGCCGCGAAGGCCCAGGCCGCCGAGGGGCAATAACTGATCGCCAATTGGAGGGACGGGCTCCTGCCCGTCCGTTCTCTCGTCCATGCCCGACGCGAAAAAGCTCACCACCGCCGAACGCGCCCGCGCCCTCTGCACCGCGCTCGCGAAAGTCTACCCCGACGCCCACTGCGAGCTCGACTTCTCCAACCCGCTCGAGCTCCTCATCGCCACGATCCTCTCCGCGCAATGCACCGACGTGCAGGTCAACAAGGTCACGCCCGCCGTCTTCGCGAAATATAAGACCGCGCGCGACTACGCCGAGGCCGATCCCGCCGCCTTCGAGCACGACCTGCGCGCCATCGGCCTCTTCCGCGCCAAGGCGAAGAACATCCGCGCCTGCTGCCAGATTCTCGCCGACAAACACGGCGGCAAAGTCCCCGAGACGATGGACGAACTCGTCGCGCTGCCCGGCGTCGGCCGCAAGACCGCCAACGTCGTCCTCGGAAATGCCTTCGGCAAAAACTTCGGCGTTGTCGTCGACACCCACGTCGCGCGCCTGAGCGGCCGCTTCGGCCTCACCCGCCAGACCGATCCCAAGAAAATCGAGCCGGTCCTCATGAAGCTCGTCCCGCAAGACGACTGGACCCTGTTCCCGCACTGGCTCATCTTCCACGGTCGCCGCCGCTGCAAAGACCAGCGCCCCGACTGTCCCAACTGCGAGATCACGGACCTCTGCCCCAGCTACCCCAAGCTCATGAAGCTGTACTCAAAATAGCCTCGAGAGCCTCAATTTTTAGGTGATATTGAATCTGCTGTTGATTTAGCGCTTTGGCATCGGCCATGGCCAATCGCCTTGCAGGTAGTCGCGCGACACGCCGTTTTCCTTCTTCACCTCCACGCCGCCATCGTCGCGCTGGTTCCAGCCCACGGAATAAAGCAGGTACGTCCCGTCTGCATTCAGCCGGTAATGATACGGCTCGCCATTCATCACATCGTGCGGAACCGCCTCGATAAATTGCGGAGCGAGCGCGTCCAACGCAGCCGGATACGCGCCATGCGCCAGCCGATACCGCTCCAGCGCGCACGCGATCCGCGCCTCGTCGACCCAGACCTGCATCTCCGAATGCTTTTCAGCGGCTGAGGTAATTGGCCCCGCTGCAACGGAGAAAATCGACCAGACCGAAAAGGGATGCCATCCCGTTTGCGTCTGCGTGAGATCCAAGAATCGGTTGATTCCGGGCACATCGACGCGCCGCTCTTCCAAATCGAAATAGCCGATTTGGGTCAACTGGAAGTCCGCCATCTGCGTCTTCAGTAAATCAAACCAGCCCGAGGCGAAGTAAATGGGGGGGACGCCTTGGTTCGGAGCGGTTATCCAGAAGCGATTGCCTTCCATTTCGCCGTAGGCGTGCAGCATCAGCAGGCACTCGCCGCGCATGTCGCGCGGATAAGCCGCCAGAAAATCGAGCCGTGCCAGTTCCTGCTCGATCTCCTTCAGTTGCACATCGCTCCAGGCATGCGCGGCAATCCCATCGTAGACCACGGCGAGGTTGATCGCTGTCATCCCGATGCCAACAAGCCCCGAAACGAGCGTCGGCTGGTCCATCACCCCGCGAGTCAACTGCGTGTTGAGCTTGATGTCCGCGAGGGCCTGGTCCGATTTGGCGGCATTGAGGGCGAGGATCGCATCCCACGTCAGGTATTTGGATACTCCGATCTGATCCGTGACCAGGCGAAAATTGCTCTCCTTGGGATGGTCGATGAGCTCGTACGTCTGCGCGATCCGGAAAAACGGACGCGTTGCGCTCGCCTCGCGCAGCTCAGCGACGAAGGGATACAGTTCCGCGAATTGGCTAAGCGTATCAGCCCGAGGCACTCGTCCCGGAAACGTCGCGGCGTACTGTGCCGCGATTAGGTCCCGGAATTTTTTCATGTCCGTCGTCTTGCCGTGCTCCCAATCGCCGAGCCCCGTCAACGAGACATTTCCCGAGTTCGGAGTGAAGGCCCGTTGCAGGGTGAGTGGCACCAAATACCCATGATACTCCGGATCGGGATCAGGGTCCGGCTCCAGCTTGAAGAGCGGCAGTGCGGCGAGGTTCTGGCTGTCCGGCACCGGAGGCGGAAGATAGGTGTTCAGATCAAACGAGACGCCGCGTCCTTCCCATTTCGCCTTGGTCGCAGCCCAAGCCCGCGCGCCGCGCCAGTCTTCCTCGACGTAGAGCAGCACGACGAGCGTGATCGCGAAGAGCACGAATTTCAGAAAGCCCCACGACCAGAAGAAGCGGAAGAGGCGGTAGAAGAAACGTTTCATGGAATGGGGCGCGGTTGGGCGGGCGTTTGCTCCGCGAGTTCCACGAGCCGGATTTCGTCGGCCATGGTGATGAGATGGACCGGTTGTGAGAGGTCGGCATGCGCGAGGATTTCGCGTTCCTGCAAATCGACCGGCGTGGTGGCGTGAAAGAGGAAAATCAGCAGCCACAGGGTTGCCAGAGCGCCGGTGGTCATCGGATTGCGTGCAAGAATGCCGCGCAGCCAGAGTAAAATGGGCGGCCATTCGCGGCGCGTCCACGTTTCCGTGCGCAATTCGCGACGGGCCGTGCCGAGAATTTCGGCGCGCCATGCGGCGGGCAGTTCGGGTGCGGGCAGTTCGCGCAACAGGCGCTCGATTTCGTCATTCATGGGTAGCCCGTGACCTCCGGGCACGGGGTGCGTTGATCATCGCACCATCCTTTTGGGTTCGAACGCAGCCGGGCCCGTCGCCCGGAGGTCGACGGCTACCACTGCACTCGCGCGGCATCCTGTATTCGTTTCTCATGGCATATCCTTGTGAAGAAGACGCAGGGATTCGCGCAATTTGTCTAGGGCGTAGCGGTAGCGGCTGGCGGCGG
>Ga0302267_10002668_pt1 | contig 21243 bp, 25 predicted proteins | sample III_Bog_E1_3_FD_194555 | JGI IMG/M metagenome (GOLD analysis project Ga0302267, IMG submission 194555) | Peat permafrost microbial communities from Stordalen Mire near Abisko, Sweden - III_Bog_E1_3 | ecosystem: Environmental > Terrestrial > Soil > Wetlands > Peat | place: Sweden: Abisko... | reverse complement strand
GGCGAAGGCGGCGGTGCTGAACCTCTCGCAATTCCTGGCGCGCGAATGGGCGCCGAGCGGCGTGCGCGTGAATTCGATCACGCCGGGATTTTTTCCCGCCGAACAGAACCGGCGGCTGCTGTTCAACGAGGACGGCTCGCCGACGCCGCGCGCGCAGTCGATTCTCGGGCACACGCCGATGGCGCGATTCGGGCAGTCGAGCGAGCTGATCGGCGCGGCCGTTTTCCTCGCGAGCGCGAAGGCGAGCGGGTTTGTCACGGGCATCGACCTGCGGGTGGACGGCGGTTTTCTTTCGCAGACGATCTGAGGTTTCACACGGAGAGCTGCAGAGAGACGGAGGACTGCAGAGGAATTTTTTAGGATCATTCCATGAAGGATTCGTTTTTTCTGGCGATTGATATTGGGACGTCTTCGACGCGCTCGGCGATTTATGATGGGCGCGGTGAGCGGTTGCTGGAGACGACGGCGCAGGTGACGTATCCGCTGATGTCGGGCGCGGACGGGCGTGCGGAGTTGCGGCCGGAGGATTTGCGCCGGGCAGTCGATACAGTTCTCGCGAAGACTTTCGCGACGTGGCGAAAGGCCAAAACGCGCGGGCCGATAGCTAGCGTGGGCGTTTCGTGTTTTTGGCACAGCTTGTTGGGCCTCGATGCGAAGGGTCGCGCGATTACGCCGATTTATACGTGGGCCGATTCGCGGTGCCGCGATGCGGCGGCGGCGTTGCGGAAAAATCCGGGCGAGGTGGCGCTGCATGCGCGTACGGGTTGCATGGCGCGGGCGTCGTTCTGGCCAGCGAAACTGGTTTGGCTGAAGAAGGCGGAGCCTGCGCTGTTTCCGCGCGTGGCGCGATGGGTTTCGCCGGCGGAGTGGATTCAGGAGACGTGGTGTGGCGCGGCGAATGTTTCGTTTGCGATGGCGAGCGGGGCCGGGTTGCTGGATGGGCGCACGCTGCGCTGGGATGCGGCGTTGTTGCGCCGATGTGGAATTTCGGCGTCGCGACTGAATCCTATTTCCGATTCTCCGGGAAAGATTTCGGCGGCGCGTGCGCGGAAATTTCCGGAGCTGGCGGATGTGCCGTGGTTTCCGGCGATTGGCGATGGCGCGGCGAGCAATCTTGGCTCGGGGGCGACGCGGCCGGGTGTGGCGGCGATTAATGTGGGCACGAGCGCGGCGTTGCGGGTGGTTATCGGGAAGAAGCCGGCGCGCGGATCGCTCGCGCCGTTCGGGTTGTTTTGTTATCGCGTGGATGAATCACGGCGGCTGCTGGGCGGTGCGGTGAGCAACGCGGGTAACTTGCGCGCGTGGGCGCTGCGCGAATTGAAATTGCCGGATGGTGTGGCGATCGAGAAGGCTCTCGCCAAACGGCCCGGCCCGGTGGAGGGCCTGACGCTGCTGCCGTTCTGGCTGGCGGAACGCGCGCCGACGTGGCCGGAGGAAATGCCGTCGATCATCACGGGCGTGACGCAGGCGACGACGGCGCTGGATTTATTGCAGGCTCTGCAGGAGGCGACCTATTTGCGATTGGCGCGGATTGCGCGGGAAGTGGAGAAGGCGGCGGGGCGCAGGTTGGAGTTCATCGTCTCCGGTGGCATCCAGAAATCGCCGGAGTCCTTGCAGCGGCTGGCGAATGTCCTGGGGCGGCCGGTTTATGCCTCGGCGGAGCCGGAGGCGTCGTTGCGCGGCGCGGCGTGTTTTGCGATGGAGAAGTGCGGCGTGGCACCGGCGGCGGTGAAGCTGGGCAAGACGATTCGGCCGCAGGCAAAGGCGGCGCGGGCCTATGCGCAGGCGCGCGAAAAGCAGGCGGCGCTTGAAGAATCTGTTCGCGCGTGGATGTTTTAGAACGCCCCTTCAGGGCTTGGCTTCCTTTTGTACGCCAACCCCAGGGTTTCACCCTGGGCTATTGTAGGTCGCGCTTTCAGCGCTGCAGGCTGCGGGAAAGCTCAGCGAGAACGCGAATTTGCTTTGGGCGCGGGCACGAAGTTGAGCCTGCGGAAGGAACGCGCGATCCGTAAGACGGCTGGCGTCCTCTACGAAATCGTCGGCTAGGCAGCGGCCCGGACGGCGTGCGAGGGAATTTCCTGGAGGATGGCCTGGAGCGGGCCGGGCTGCATGGGCTTGCTCAGGTAGTGATCGAAGCCGAGGCTGAGGAAGCGCTCCTTATCTCCCTCGAGCGCTTCCGCGGTGAGGGCGACGATCACGGGCCTCCCTTCGCCGTAAATTTCATGGATGCGGGCGGTGGCATCGATTCCGTTCATCTCGGGCATCTGGATGTCCATGAGAACGACGTCGTAGGTTTTCCTCTCGAGCGCCTCGACGGCGAGCTTGCCATTGGCCACGGCCTCGGCGGTGTAGCCGAGGCGGGAGAGCATGAGCAGCCCCACCTTCTGGTTAATGGAATTGTCCTCGGCGAGCAGGATGCGCAGCGGGTGACGCGCGCCCAGGCCCGAATCGAGCGTGGTTTCCTGCCTGCGGGTGGCGGAGTCACCGCCGGCGCCGGTGATTTTCAGGAGGCAGTTCAGGAGGCTGGAGCGCTTGACCGGCTTGAAAATCTGGCTGTGGAAGAGCGCGGCGTCCTCGCTGCCGAGCGGCTTGCCGGTGGGCGTGAGCAAGACGAGGGGAGTGGCCCGCACGCCGCGGATTTGCCGCGCGAGGGTGATGCCGTCCACGCCCGGCATGTGCAGGTCGATGATCCCGGCGTCGAACGTGCGCTGGGCGAGAATGGCGACTGCTTCCGCAGCGGTGGCGCAGGAAGTCACCTCGAGTCCCCAGTGGCGCAGGCTGCTTTCGAGGATCTGCCGGCCTTTTTCATGATCGTCAACGATGAGGGCGCTGTGGCCCCGGAGCGGTTGTTCGGTCGCGGTGCCACCGTTGCTGGCCTCGACCGGCGCCGGTTCGAGCACGGCGGTGAAAAAGAAGGTCGAGCCCTGGCCGGGCTGGCTTTCGGCCCAGATGTTGCCGCGCATCATTCCGGTCAGCCGTTTGCAGATGGCCAGGCCGAGGCCCGAGCCGCCGTAACGCCGTGAGGTGGACGTGTCGACCTGCTGGAAGGCTTGGAAGAGCTTGCCGATCTTGTCTTCCGGGATGCCGATGCCGGAGTCCTTCACGGAAAAGGTGAGGTGGCAGCCGTGGGCGTCGCGGCGCGTCATCTCGACGCGGACGTCGATCTCGCCCTTGGCGGTGAACTTGATCGCGTTGCCGATGAGGTTGACGAGAATCTGGCGCAGGCGGAGGGTATCGCCGACGAGGCGGGCGGGAATTTCCGGCGCGACGAGGTAGGTGGCCTCGATGTTCTTGGCGCGGATCTGCGCGGCGAAAAGGTCGATGGCTTCCTCGACGCATTGGTCGAGCTTGAAGGGGCGGTGCTCCATCTCGAGGCGGCCGGCCTCGATCTTGGAGTAATCGAGGATGTCGTTGATGACGGCGAGGAGCGATTCGCCGCTGGTGTTGATGGTCTCGACGCACTCGCGCTGCATGTCGTTGAGCTCGGTATCGGCGAGGATGTTGGCCATGCCGAGGACGCCATTGAGCGGCGTGCGGATTTCATGGCTCATGGTGGCTAGGAATTCGCTCTTGGCGCGCTCGGCGGCCTGCGCTTTTTCCGCCAATTCCTTCTGCTGGGCCATGGCGGCGCGGGCCTCGGTGATGTCCTGGATCTGGGAGATGAAATGCAGGGGCTTGCCCTCGCGATTGCGGGCAAGGGAGACGTGCAGGTTGACCCAGACGATGCTGCCGTCCTTGTGATAATAGCGCTTCTCCATGTGGTAGGAGGTGGCGCGGCCCTCGAGGAGATCGCGCACGTTGGCGAGATCGGCCTGGAGGTCCTCGGAATGGGTGAGGTCCTGGAACGTGCACTTGGAAAGTTCCGCGGTGGTGTAACCGACGATGTCGCTCAGGGCCCGGTTGGTCTTGAGGAAGGCGCCGGAGAGGGAGACGAGCGCAACGCCGATGGGAGCGTGGTCGAAGGCGCTGGCGAAGCGTTCCTCGCTCAGGCGCAGGGCGGTGGCCTGGCGATGCTTGTCGAAATGCGTCATCACCTGACGAGCGAGGACACGCAGGGCCTTGAGCTGGGGCGCGGTCAGGTCGCGGGCCTTGAAGTCGATGAGACCGAGCGCGCCCAGGACGGCGCCTTCCGGGCTGACCAAGGGCACTCCTGCGTAAAAGCGGACGGCGCTCGGCCCGGTGACCCAGGGATTTTGAGCGAACCGGGGATCTTCGGTAGTGGCCGCGACGAGCAAGGGTTCGCTTTGATCGAGGACATGCGCGGAGAAGGAATGCTCGCGAGGCAGGTCGAACCCGGGCGTGCCGGCACGGTATTTCAGCCGCTCGCGTTTTTCGTCGACGAGCGCGGTGAAGGCGAGGGGTGCCTCGCAAATTTGGGCGGCCATCCTGACCAAATCCTCGAGGCCATAGTCGGCGGGAACTTCCAGGATCCCATACTGCCTGAGGATTTCGAGACGTGTTGCCTCGTCGTAAATTGGCGAAGCCTCGTTCATGGCAATAACACTTTCCGCATGCACCTGTTACATCCTAACATTTAAGCGTTTACAAAAGGTTCCTATTGGTTTGGCAGGAACCATCTTACTGGGTATCGGTGCGTGATACACCAAGTTGAGCTAAACATTTGCCGAGGTGCGGCAACGTCCCGATCAGGTCAGCTCGAAGACCGTGATCTCGGGCCGGCAATTGATGCGGAAGTGGCAGGTGAGGGTGCCGATGCCGCGGTTGACGTAGAGCTGGCGGCCGTCATTCGCGGCGTAAAGCCCCTGCTGGTAATCGCGGCCCCACTTGGGCAGAACGAGAGCGCCGTAAAACGGCAGGCGCACCTGGCCGCCGTGGGTGTGGCCGGAGATTTGCAGGCGGATGCGCGCGTCGGTGAGCTGCGGGAACGAGTCGGGCTCGTGGACGAGGAGGATGTGGCGCGTGCCGGGCGGCGTGAGGTCGATCACGTCGGGGTGCGGGAAGCCGACGCTGAAGCTGTCGAGGCCGGTGAGGTAGACGTTGTCCTCGTCGGGCAGGGCGACGCTTTCGTTGCGCAGCATGCGGACGCCGGCGTGACGTTCGAGCATGACTTGGACGTAGCGGGTGTCGGTCCAGAACTCGTGGTTGCCCTCGACGGCGAAGGCGCCGAGCGGCGCTTTGGCGCGAGCGAGGATGGTGGCGAGGTCGCGCACGCGGTCGAGGTGGGCCGTGACGAAGTCGCCAGTGTAGGCGACGAGGTCGGGCTGCAGGCCGTTGACGAGGTCGACGACGTGGGTGAGGTAGGCTTCGTCGCACACGGGGTCGAAGTGGAGATCGCCGAGGACGACCATGCGCCGCGGCGTTTGCAGACCGAGGTGGAGCGGGACGCGGGCGATCTCGACGTCGTGCGTGTCCTCGCCGTAGGCGCAGGCGGTCGCGCCGGCGACGCCGGTGATGGATGCGCCGGCCAGGGTGCGGAGGAAAACGCGGCGGTTCATGGGCGCGAGGGTGATGTTGTTAGTATCGGCGTGGGGCTACGGAGCGCGAATTACAATTTTGCCAGCGCAGGTAGCCGTCGACCGCCGGGCGACGGGCTCGGTGGCGTTCGCGCCCGCTATTGAGGTTACAATCATCAACTCGCCCCGCGCCCGGCGGTCGCGGGCTACCACTTGCAATGAAGTCGGACGTGCCTAGCCTTGCAGAATGGAATACCGGCGATTGGGCAAAGCGGGCGTGCAGGTGAGCGCGCTGTCACTGGGATCGTGGGTCACGTTCGGCCAGCAAATCAGCAATGAGGTCGCGGCGGAACTGATGACGACGGCGTACGAAAACGGCGTGAATTTTTTCGATAATGCGGAGGCGTATGCGTCGGGGAAATCGGAGCAGGTGATGGGCAACATCCTGCGCAAGAAAGGCTGGGCGCACGACACGTTCCTGGTCTCGAGCAAGGTGTTCTGGGGCGGTGCGCTGCCGAACCAGACCGGGCTTTCGCGCAAGCATGTGATGGAGGCTTGCCATGCGGCACTGCGGCGGCTGCAGGTGGACTATCTCGATCTTTTTTTCTGTCATCGGCCGGATCCGAATACGCCGATCGAGGAGACCGTGCGGGCGATGAGCGACCTCGTGACGCAGGGCAAGGTGCTCTACTGGGGCACGTCGGAGTGGAGCGCGCAGGAGATCACGCAGGCGCATGGCGTCGCGCGCGAGCTGGGCCTGGTGCCTCCGACGATGGAGCAGCCGATGTATCATTTATTGGGACGGCATCGGTTCGAGAAGGAGTATGCGCGGCTGTACACCGAGTACGGCATGGGCACGACGATCTGGTCGCCGCTGGCGTCCGGTCTTCTCACGGGCAAGCACAAGGCGGGGCCCGCCGAGGGCACGCGCGCGACGTTGAAGGATTACACGTGGCTGAAGGATCAACTCGCCAACGACACGAAGCGGAATGCGGAGAAGATCACAGGGCTGGAGAAGATCGCGAAGGACCTCGGGCTGAGCATGGCGGTGTTTGCCATCGCGTGGTGCCTGAAGAATCCGCACGTGAGCACGGTGATCCTGGGCGCGTCGAAGGTGGGCCAGCTCACGGAAAATCTGCAGGCGGTCGAGGCGCAGGTGAAGTTGACGCCGGATTTGATGAAGACGGTGGACGAGTTGGTCGGAATCTAGCGCGCTTACATTTTCGCGAAGCGGCGCAGGAGCAGAAGGGCCCAGATCGCGGTTAGGACGAGATAGACGATCACGCCGGTGGCGAGGTGTGTCATGTCGAGGTTGTGCGGCGGGTTGACGTTGGCCTCGACGATGAGGGCCTGCGCGCCGGTGAGGAAGAGCACGTTGAGCGCGGCGAACCAAAGGCCGTAGCGCAGCAGGACGCCGAGCGCGGTCTTGCGGCGGTTGTCCGCCTCCCAGTAATCGCGGTGCGGCTGGTTGATGAAGCTGACCGGGATGCGGCCCGCGCCGCCCATGCCGCCGATGACGATGGCGGGAACGAGGAGGGCCACGGCGCTGAGGATTTCCGCATCGGCGGCGCGGCTCATCCAGCCGTCGGGCTTGCCGTGGACGTCGAAGTGGCTGGCGACCTTGGCTGGAAGAGCGCTGTACGTTTCGGCGAGGTAGCCGAAGAAGAGCGCGTAGGCGACGGCCAAAACGAGAAGCGGAACGGCGAGCTTCAACACAACAGCTCCTTTAATTGGGCCGCAGGAGGGTGTCGGAGGGCGGCGCGCTCAGGTCGGTCTCGGGATAATCGAGCGTGAAGTGGAGGCCGCGGCTCTCGTGGCGGGCGAGGGCGCTGTCGACGATGAGCGAGGCGACGAGGACGAGGTTGCGCAGCTCGATGAGGTCGCTGGTCATCTTGTAGTTCCAGTAGTAGTCGCGCACTTCCTCGCTCAGGGCGGCGAGGCGGCTGGCGGCGCGCTTGAGGCGCTTGGTCGTGCGCACGATGCCGACGTAATCCCACATGAGCTGCCGGATTTCGCGCCAGTTGTGGTAGATGACGACGAGTTCGTCGGGGTCCTGCGCGGAGCCGCTTTCCCACGGCGCGATGTCCTTCTGCGGCGGCGGCGTTTTTTCCTTCACGACGGCCCCGGCGGCACGGTGCGCGACGACGAGGGCCTCGAGCAGCGAGTTGCTCGCGAGCCGGTTCGCGCCGTGCAGGCCCGTGCAGGCGACTTCGCCCACGGCCCAAAGGCCGGGCAGCTCGGTGCGGCCCTCGGGATCGGTGATGACGCCGCCGCATTGATAGTGTGCGCCCGGGACGACGGGGATCGGCTCGACGGCCATGTCGATGCCGAACTCGAGGCACTTCGCGTAGATGGCGGGGAAGCGCTTTTGCAGGAACTCGCGGCTGTGGTGCGTGATGTCGAGGTAGACGCACTCCGCGCCGGTGCGCTTGATCTCGGCGTCGATGGCGCGGGCGACGATGTCGCGCGGCGCGAGCGACTCGAGCGGGTGCACGCCCTTCATGAACTCGCGGCCCGCGGCGTTGCGCAGGATGCCGCCTTCGCCGCGCACGGCCTCGCTGATGAGGAACGATTTCGCCTTGGGATGAAAGAGGCAGGTCGGATGAAACTGGATGAACTCCATGTTCGCGACGGGCACGCCGGCGCGGTAGGCCATTGCGACGCCGTCGCCCGTGGCGATGTCGGGATTGGTCGTGTAGAGATAGACCTTGCCGCAGCCGCCGGTGGCGAGCAGCACATTGGCGGAGGCGACGGTTTCGACGCGGCCGGTCGCGCAATCGAGGACGTAGACGCCGACGCAGCGGTTATCCGTGGCAAAGCCGAGCTTGCGTCGCGTGATGAGATCGATGGCGGCGTGGTTCTCGAACATCGCGACGTTGGGATGCAGCGCGAGCGAAGTCAGCAGCGCGCCCTCGATCTCGCGCCCGGTGACGTCCTTCGCGTGGAGGATGCGGCGCTTGGAGTGGCCGCCCTCCTTGCCGAGGTCGAGCTCGTGGCGCGGGCTGTTCTCGCGTTCGCTGAAGGTCATGCCCAGTTCGATGAGCTCCGCGATGCGCGCCGGGCCCTCCTCGACGATGCCGCGCACAACGTCCTCGCGGCAGAGGCCTGCGCCGGCCTGCAGCGTGTCGCGCACGTGGAGGTCGAAGGTGTCCTCGCTCGACGTGACGCAGGCGATGCCGCCCTGCGCGTAGTTGGTGTTCGACTCCGCGCGGTTCTTCTTCGTGATGACGGCGACAGTGCCTTTTTCCGCGACGTTAAGCGCAAAGGTCAGCCCGGCAATGCCGGAGCCAAGCACCACGTAATCGTAGCGTTGCGGGGAAATCATTTGGGGAAACCTCACTATCGCCCGCGAGTGGGAAATGACAAGAAGGATGGTTTGGCGAGTCCGGGAGAGCGTGGTAAGATGCAGTTGATGAGCCGCCCATCCTTGGTCGTGATCGCCCTGCTCGGTTTGATGCTCCTTCTGACTGGCGTCGTGATGATTGTTCGCTTCATGTATGGCGTGCCATTTCTTAGCGATCCGGTGCTTATGGAAAGGCAACAGGCGCTTTATTCCAGCGGAGGAGCGTGGCTCTTTTATTCGTACTACCTCGCTGTCGCCTCGGGCGCTGTATTGGTCTGCGCGAGCCTGACCGCTCTTTCTTTTCGTCGTAGAAGCTAGAGGCCCATCTAATCCTATGAACCGCACGCCTATCTTTCTTTCCTTGGGCGGTCTCGCGCTCTGTGTCTTTGGCGTCTACATGATGCTGCGCTTTGCGACAACTCCGCCTTTCACGGCAAGCATGAGTGATCATCCTAATGCCACTGACGTCGCCGATCACCTACGACAGTTAGCCGGGCCGGACGTGTTGGGGACATATATCCTTCTGGCTGCGTCCGGCTTTGCGGTTTTTGCGACAGGATTGGCTATGATGTTCGGACGCTCACGGCTTGCTTAAGCTGGTAAAATGTTGTCGCGCATTTGCCCTACGCGTCATCTTGCTCTAGGTTAACCCATGCGGCGTTACCTCTCGCATGAACTGGAGATGGGTGGCCAGGAGACGTTCGAGCATCGCGCCAAGTCGTTTCTCGCCATTATCGATCTGGAATCGTATCCCTCCCTGCGCGAAACCGGGGCGGACCGCTTCGACATCCTTGCCCATATGTGCCGTCAGGCGCAGGCGCTGACCGCCGTGATGTGGGAGACGCCGGAGGACACGCTCCGGCTGAAATTCATGCTCACGGATCGCAGCCGGCTCTCCAACGAGCTGCACCGGACGCACCGGCTCGTCTTCGACGGCTGTGTGCGCACGACTAGCGGCCAGCTTTGCCTCACCGACGACGAGCAACTTCTCGCCGGTTCGCGCCGCGGCGACCGCGACGTGCTGCACGGCGGCAAGGTTTCCATCGAGCGAAAGCCCCACGTGCTGAACGTTCCGCCGGGCGTGTTCAACGTCGGCGTTTTCTGCGAGCGCTCGCACGGCATCCGCATTCCCGAGCTGGAGCACACGAAGATCGATTACGTTGTGCTCATGCGTCACTATCCGTTCCCTCCGCCACGTGTCGCACCGGTGCGGATTAGCGGCGGGCTCATCCCGTGGGCGGGCGAGGAAGCCGCAGAGCAGGCGTGGGGCGGGAAGTTTGGGACGTAATTCGCGCCCCTCGTAAAAATTCCGCAAAAATCGCTTGCAGCTCCTGCGCGTTTTGGCATGCTCCTAGTCCCCCGCAAAACGGGGAGGCCTTGTTGATGCGCTTTGTGCGCTTAATCGGGCTCGAGTGATGAGGAAGCGTGTGACGGCGCTCCGGTTGGTACGAAGGCCGTCCTCCATGCGAGCTCAAGAGCTTAGCACGCCACCAAAATGGCGTGTTTTTGTTTCTCTTGATGCCGCCGGGTGAAAGCACGTCGCCGCAGCACCCGAAGGAAAGATTTAACTTTAAGAAACACAGGAATGCCCACGATTAATCAGCTGGTCCGCAAGGGACGTCGCAAGGTCGTCGTCAAGACGAAGTCGCCCGCGCTCAAAGGCGCGCCGCAGCGCCGCGGCGTTTGCGTGCAGGTCATGACCCGTACGCCGAAGAAGCCGAATTCCGCCTTGCGCAAAGTAGCCAAGGTCCGCCTGACCAATGGCCAGGAAGTCATCGCCTACATCCCGGGCGAGGGACACAATTTGCAGGAACACTCCATCGTGCTGGTGCGCGGCGGCCGCGTGAAGGATCTTCCCGGCGTCCGTTACCACATCGTCCGCGGCACGCTCGACGCGCTCGGCGCGGCCGGTCCGTCGAACACGAACAAGCTCACGCGTAATGTCTCGCGCTCGAAGTACGGCGTGAAGAAGCCCAAGAAGGGCGCCGCCGGCGCAGATGCCGCCGCGAAGAAGAAATAACCCCTTTTTAACTCCAACCGAACTGAATTATGGCCAGACGCCGCGCCGCAGATAAACGCTCCATCATTCCTGACAGCCGCTACGAATCCCAAGTCGTCGGCCGGCTTATTTCCGCCATCATGCAGCGCGGCAAGAAGTCGCTCGCGCAGCGCATCGTTTACGGCGCGATTGATTCCGTCAACGAGCAGAACAAGGACGGCGATCCGCTCGAGATCCTGAACAAGGCGCTCGAGAACGTGAAGCCCCGCCTCGAGGTCAAGAGCCGCCGCGTCGGTGGCGCCACCTACCAGGTCCCGATGGAAGTTCCGGTGGAGCGCCAACTCGCGCTCGCCATGCGTTGGATGGTCGGCAATGCCGCCAAGCGCAAGGGTGTTCCGCTCCAGAAGGCGCTCGCCTCGGAAATCAAGGAAGCTTCCAACGGCCAGGGCAACTCGGTCAAGAAACGCGACGACGTGCACAAGATGGCGCAGGCCAATCGCGCGTTCGCCCATTTCCGATTCTAATTTAGGTTCTCAAGATGTCCTCAATGACCCCCACCAAGACCGCGGCCAACCCCGCGGCCGATCCGAACAAGAAAAGTCCGAATTCGCCGAAGCGCCCCTATCCGATGGAGCGCACGCGCAATATCGGCATCGCCGCGCACATCGACGCGGGCAAGACCACGCTGACCGAGCGTATCCTTTTCTACACGGGCGCGATCCACAAGATTGGCGAAGTGCATGAAGGCACGGCGGTCACCGACTGGATGGAGCAGGAGCGCGAGCGTGGTATCACCATCACCTCGGCGGCCACGACGTGTTTCTGGCCGGCGCGCAAGGAAGACGGCATCTTCAAGCTTTACGAGGGCCAGAAGTTCCGCGTGAACATCATCGACACTCCCGGTCACGTGGATTTCACGGCCGAGGTGGAGCGTTCGCTCCGCGTGCTCGACGGCGCCATCGCCGTGTTCTGCGGCGTGGCCGGTGTCCAGCCCCAGTCTGAAACCGTCTGGCGCCAGGCCAACAAGTACGGCGTACCCCGCATCGCGTTCGTCAATAAGATGGACCGCGTCGGCGCAAATTTCGATAACGCCATTCATGAAATGCGCGAGAAGCTTGGCGCGAACGCCTGGCCCGTCATCATGCCCTGGGGTGCGGAAGATCAGCTCCACGGCCAGATCGACATCGTCAACCAGAAGGCCGTCAAATATTTGGACCACGACAAGATCGGTTCCACTTACGAGCTCGTCGAGATTCCTGCCGAGCTCAAGGACAAAGCCGCCCAAGCGTTGAAGAACCTGATCGAAGCCGTCGCCGACAAGGACGAAGAAGTCGGCATGCTGTTCCTCGAGGAGAAGACGCCGACGAGCGCCCAGCTCAAGGCCGGTATCCGCCGCCTCACGGTCACGAATCAATTTATTCCGGTGGTCGGAGGCTCCGCGTTCAAGAACAAGGGCGTGCAGTTCCTCATCGATGCCGTCATCGATTATCTTCCCGGCCCGCTCGACATTCCCCCGGCGGTCGGCATCGATCCGAATGACCGCTCGGTCAAGGTCCCGGCCCCGGCCGACGACAATGCGAAGTTCTGTTCGCTGGCATTCAAGCTCTGGACCGATCCTTTTGTCGGCAAGCTCGTCTTCTTCCGCGTTTATTCCGGCCAGTTGACCAAGGGCACAAACGTCTACAACCCGCGCACGAACAAGCGCGACCGCATCAGCCGCGTCGTCCAGATCCAGGCCGACAAGCGCGAGGAACTCGATACCGTTTATTCGGGCGACATCGCCGCCATCGTCGGCATCAAGGACGTGAAGACGGGCGACACGCTCTGCGTCGAGGACTTCGACATCCAGCTCGAGCCGCCGTCCTTCCCCGAGCCCGTTATCTCCATGGCGATTGAGCCCAAGACCAAGGGCGATCGCGAGAAGATGGGCGAGTCGCTCGGCCGCCTGGTGGAAGAAGATCCGACCCTCACGGTCAAGACCAACGAGGAAACCGGCCAGACCATCATTGCCGGCATGGGCGAATTGCACCTCGACATCATCATGGATCGCATGCGCCGCGAGTTCAACGTCGAGACCAACGCCGGCGCGCCGCAGATTGCCTATCGCGAAACGATCACCAAGGTCGGCGAAGGCCACGGCAAGCTCGCCAAGCAGTCCGGTGGTCGCGGCCAGTTCGGTGAGGTCTACATCGACATCACTCCTCAGGAGCGCGGCAAGGGTATCGTCATCGAGAACAAGGTCGTCGGCGGTAACATTCCGAAGGAATTCATCCCGGCGGTCAAGAAGGGCATCGAAGAAGCGCTGCTCAACGGCGTCGTCAACGGCGCGCCCGTCATCGATGTCGCGATCAACATCACCGATGGTTCCTACCACGAAGTCGATTCCAACGAATTGGCGTTCAAGCTCGCGGCGATCTTCGCCGTGCAGGACGCGATGAAGAAAGCCGGCCCAATCCTCCTCGAGCCGGTCATGAAGGTCGAAGTGTCCACCCCGGACGAGTTCCAGGGCGACATCATCGGCGACTTGTCGCGCCGCCGCGGCAAGATCTTGAGCACTGAAAGCAAGAGCAAGACGACCAACGTGCACTCCGAAGTGCCGCTGTCGGAAATGTTCGGCTACGTCAACAACATCCGGTCGATGTCGAAGGGACGCGCCGCTTACACCATGGAGCCGTCGCACTTCGAGCAGGTGCCGGCGCAAATCGTCGCGCAGATCACCGAGCAGAAAAAAGGAAAATAAGTTTATGGCCGATACCCGCATCCGCATCCGCCTCAAGGCATTTGATTATCGTCTGCTCGACCGCGCCGCGACCGAGATCGCCGAGACCGCGTCGCGCACCGGTTCCGTCGTCGCCGGGCCCATCCCGCTGCCGACCCGGATCGAGCGCTTCACCGTCAACCGCTCGCCGCACGTCGACAAGAAGAGCATGGACCAGTTCGAAATGCGCACCCACAAGCGCCTCCTCGACATCATCCAGCCGACGGCCAAGACGGTGGACGAGCTCAAGAAGCTCAACCTCCCGGCCGGCGTCGACATCAAGATCAAGGTCTGATTTTTCCGCTAGAAATTCGCGAATTTTACTCTCATGAGCATTGGAATCTTAGGACAAAAGGTGGGCATGACCCGCGTCTATGACGACGCCGGAATGATCACGCCCGTCACCGTTATCCTGGCCGAGCCGAACGCGGTGCTGCAGGTGAAGACCGTCGAGAACGACGGCTACTCCGCGGTGCAGGTCGGCGTGTTCGACCAGAAGGAACATCGCGTGACCAAGCCCGAGCTCGGCCACTTCAAGAAGGCCGGCGTGACGCCCAAGCGTTACGTGCAGGAGTTCACGCTCGACGGTGAGACGCCCAAGACGGGCGACACCTTCACCGTCACCACCTTCAAGCCGGGCCAGATCGTCGACGTCATCGGCATCTCCAAGGGCAAAGGCTTCCAGGGCCCGATGAAGAAGCACAATTTCCACGGCCAGGGCGCCGCGCACGGTTCCAAGACTCACCGCCGCAACGGCGCCATTGGTTGCCGTTCGACTCCGGGCCGCATTTATAAGAATCACGGCATGGCCGGCCACATGGGCGACGAGCAAGTGACCGTGCAGAATCTCAAGGTTGTGCAGGTTCGCGAAGCTGACCACGTCCTGCTCGTCAGCGGCGCGGTTCCTGGCGCGGCCGGCAGCTTCGTTGTCGTCCGCACGGCGATCAAGGGCCAGCCGAAGCCGAAGGGCGCCGCGAACGCGGGCAAGGCCGCGAACCCGATGAAGGCATCCAAGGCCGGCAAATAACGAGATAACGACATGAGCTTTTCCTCCCCTCTTTCCACCAAGGACGCAGCCAGCAAGCTGAAGGTCGATCTCATCGAGAACGGCATCGGTACGCAGGCGCTGCACGAAACCGTTGTCGCCATGCGCGCCAACCGCCGCGCTGGCACGCACTCGACCAAGACCAAGGCCACCGTGGCCGGCTCGGGCAAGAAGCCCTGGCGCCAAAAGGGCACCGGCAACGCCCGCTCCGGCTACAAGTCGTCGCCCGTCTGGTCCGGCGGCGGTGTCGTGTTTGGCCCGCATCCCCGCGATTATTCCAAGAAGACCAACAAGGCCGTGAAGCAGCTTGCGCTGCGCAAGGCCATCAGCTCGCGCATCAACGCGGGCGAGGTTTTCCTCATCGAGCCGATCACGCTTTCCAAGCCGAAGACGAAGGACCTCGTCGCCAAGCTGAAGGATGGCCTGGAGAAGAAGACCACCGCGCTGCTCGTCATCGAGGAGCTCGACAACAATCTCTACCTCGCCTCGCGCAATCACCCGCACCTGATCACCGTCACTGGCGACCAGGTCAACGCGGAGCAGGTGCTCCTCTGCGACAAGATATTCATCACCGACGGCGCCCTCGGCAAAATCTCGGCCCGCCTCCAGAAATAACCATGAGCAACACCGAGTACAAAGTCCTACGCGTGGACGCGGACAGCACGTCCGACGAATTGTCGGCGAAGCTGACCGAGGCCTCGCAGGGTGGATGGAAGCTGGTGAGCTCGTATCACCTGCACCATCTCAATTCGATCGACTTTGTGTTCGGCCTCGAAAAATAATTTTATGCGCGACCCACTTCACATCGTCAAATCCGTGCGCATCACGGAAAAGGGCACCGCCCTCGCGGAAAAGCACAACCAGTACGTGCTCAAGGTTGCCCCCAGCGCGACCAAGCAGGAGATCAAGCACGCGGTGAAGGTCCTCTTCCAGAAGACCGCCGTGCGCGTCAACACCATGCAGGTCGACGGCAAGAAGAAGCGCCGCGTCGGCGGTCACGACATGGGCCAGCGCAATGACTGGAAAAAAGCCATCGTCACGCTGAAGGAAGGCGAAAAGATCGAGCTGGTCTAACCGGAAACTCATATGGCACTCAAAACTTTCCGTCCCCTCACGCCTTCGCTGCGCTTCACGCAGCTCAACGGCTTCGAGGAAATCACCAAGGGCAACAAGCCCGTCCGCAAGCTGACCGAAGCCATCAAGAAGACCGGTGGCCGCAACAATCGCGGGCGCCTCACGTCGCGCCACATCGGCGGCGGCCACAAGCAGCGCTACCGCTTCATCGATTTCAAGCGTAATAAGCTGGGCATCGCGGCCAAGGTTGAGTCCATCGAGTACGATCCGATTCGCACCGCGCGCATCGCGCTCCTCAAGTACGCCGACGGCGAACTGCGTTACATCATCGCCCCGGTCGGCCTCGAGGTCGGCAGCTCGCTCGTGAGCGGCCCGGATGCGGAGCCCAAGATCGGCAACGCGCTTCCGCTCGAAAAGATTCCGATGGGCGCGGCCATTCACAACATCGAGATCATTCCCGGACGCGGCGCGCAGATCGGCCGCACGGCCGGCAGCAGCGCGACGCTGATGTCGCTCGACGGCGGCTACGCGCAGGTCCGCCTGCCTTCGGGTGAAATCCGCAAGATTTTCGGCAAGTGCTACGCCACGATGGGCCAGGTCGGCAACATCGAGCACGAGAACGTCTCGCTCGGCAAGGCCGGTCGCAGCCGCTGGCTGGGCCGCCGTCCGCATGTGCGCGGCATGGTCATGAACCCGGTCGATCACCCGATGGGTGGCGGCCAGGGCAAGAGCAAGGGTGGTGGCGGACGCCAGCATCCGGTCAGCCCGTGGGGCCAGCCGTCCAAGGGCCTCAAGACCCGTCCAAAGTATAAGCCGTCGAACAAATTTATCGTGGAACGCCGCAAGAACAAAAAGCACTAAACGACTATGTCCCGTTCTCTCAAAAAAGGTCCCTTCGTTGATGATCACCTTATGGTGAAGGTCGAACGCATGTCCGCGGCCACCGTGAAGAAGCCGATCAAGACCTGGTCGCGCCGCTCGTTGATCACGCCCGATTTCGTGGGCCACACGTTCCTCGTCCACAACGGCAAGATTTTCAATTCCGTGTTCGTCACGGAAAACATGGTCGGGCACAAGCTCGGCGAGTTTTCCCCGACGCGCACCTTCAAGAAACACGGCGCGCACACCGAGAAGGCGGCGGCCAAATAACCGGAGAAGCGAACGGAATTTATTGCCAACAGATTTACGAACCCGCCCGGCGCAAGCCAGTGGGTTCAACGGCTCCGGAAAGGGTTCGCTCTTTTCGTAGTCGTCTCGGCGTCCCTGATGCCGGGAACCGTGGTTGCCCAGCCGACCGCGGATCGTTCTTTGACTGCAGATAAACCGGCCACGGAGTCGGGCGAGGCGCCACAAGCGCCGAAAGCCGACACCGCGGACTTGTCCGGCCTGTCGCGCGAACAGCTCGAGGCCCGCGTCCGGCAGCTCACCGATGAGCTCGCCGCCGCGAATGCCGAAAGCGGGAAGTTTCGCCAGCAATGGGCGGACTTGAAACTGCGCGACGAAGCGCTGGGTGTGGAAGCACTCACCGCGGACCAGGAGAAGCTCGAGGAAAAGCACGTTGAGGCCATGAAGGATCTGTACCAGACCTACATGAAGCATCGCGAGGCCCTCACGCTCCTGCGCAAGTTGATCGACACAACCGATCAGCTCATGCAGGAAGCGCCGAAGTATGACCCGAAGTTGCTGGCCGTGTACGAGGAAACGTCACGCAGCGCCAAGGATTACATCGAGGGGCACGGCGGCAAGGCGATCCCGATTGCGGGTTCGCTGGCCGACGGACGAGTGGCCGACACGAACCCGGAACTGAACGCGGTGATCCTGAACCTGGGCAAAAGCCAGGGGGTGAAGGAGGGCATGCCCTTCGGCATCTACCAGGACGACGTGAAGGTTGCGACGGTGAAGATCGTGCTGGCGCGGGACTTGGTTTCCGCGGCGCAGCTCGAGTGGTTGTCGCCGGGAGCGGTGCTGCACGTGGGAGACCGCGCGCAGGTCCTCGTGGCGCAGTAAGTCAGGACGATAGACAATTTTAGAGAAACAGATTTAAAGAGAGACAGAACAACAGAACGGATTTGATATGGAAGTGAAAGCTGAGCATAGATACGCCAAGATTTCCGCCTTCAAGGTGCGGGAGGTCACGCGCGAAATCCAGGGACTGCCCGCCGTGGCAGCGCTGGAGAACATCCGCCTTGTGCCCAAGAAGGCCGCACGCCTCATCGAGAAGGTGCTGGCCTCCGCCATCGCCAACGCGGAGAACAACAACAATCCGGAAAACAAGACGCTCCGCGCCGAGAACCTGGTCATCAAGGAAGCGATCGCCGGCGAAGGCCCGACACTCAAGCGCATGCACACCCGCGCGCGTGGTTCAGGCTCCCGCATCAACAAGCGCACCGCTCACATTCGCATCACGCTTACCGAGGCCGAACCGGTCCTGGAAGCGCCGCGCAAGCCGAAGGCCGCCAAGAAGGACAAGGCAAAGCCTGCGCCCCAGAGCACGCCGAAAACTGCTTCCGCCAAGGCGGAAGACAAGAGCCCGGCCGCTCCGGCGCTCGAGTCGCCGGAACCCCCGGCGGGCGAACTGAAGGGCGAGAAGGCCGACAAATCCAGCCACTCTTTGGCAGCGGGTGAACATCCCGAAAAAGTGACCGCAGCGGAATAAACACGAGACAATTATGGGACAAAAAGTTAATCCAATCGGCTTTCGCGTCGGCTTCAACCGCGCCTGGCGGTCCATGTGGTACGCCTCGAAGAAAGATTTCCCCATCTATCTTTATGAAGACGCGATGATTCGCAAATTCATCAAGAAGAAGCTCGAGGGCGCGGCCGTTTCCAAGGTCACGATCGAGCGCGCCGCCAACCGCGTGCGCGTCAACATCCACACCGCTCGCCCGGGCGTCGTCATCGGCCGCAAGGCGGCGGAACTCGACAAGCTCAAGGACGAGATTCGCGCCATCACGACGAAGGACCGCGAGATCCTCGTCGACGTGAAGGAAATCAAAAACCCCGAGCTCGATGCCCAGCTCGTGGCGGAGAATATCGCGCTGCAGATCGAGCGCCGCATCACCTCCCGCCGCGCGATGAAGAAGGCCGTGCAGACGACCATGGACATGGCCGGCGCGGAAGGCATTCGCGTTCGTTGCTCCGGTCGTCTCGGCGGCGCGGAAATCGCCCGCACCGAGGAATACCGCGAGGGCAAAGTGCCGCTGCACACCCTTCGCGCCAACATCGACTACGGCTTCGCCGAGGCCCTAACTGTTGCCGGCAAGATCGGCATCAAGTGCTGGATCTGCCGCAAGGACGAAGTCCAGCCCGTTAACGCTTAACTCTAGAAACACATGCCGCTCCTTCCCAAACGCGTCAAATACCGCAAGTCCCAGCGCGGTTCCCGCAAGGGCTTTGCCTCGCGCAACATTCACATCGATTTCGGCTCCTACGCCCTGCAGACACTCGACCGCGCTTGGATCACCAACGTGCAGATCGAGGCCGCCCGCGTTGCGCTCACCCGCAACATGAAGCGCAAAGGCAAGCTCTGGATCCGTATTTTCCCCGACAAATCCGTCACCGCGCGTCCGCCGGAAACCCGAATGGGTAAAGGTAAAGGCGCGCCCGAGTATTGGGTCGCCGTGGTCAAGCCCGGCAACATCCTGTTCGAGCTGGACGGCCTGTCGGAGTCAGTCGCGCGCGAGTCGCTGCGCCTGGCCGCGACCAAGCTGGCCGTCCGCACCCGTTTCATCAGCCGCGAAAACAGAATTAAAGCTTTATGAAGATCGCTGAAGTCCGTAACCTGACCGACTCGGAATTGGTCACGAAGAAAAAGGAAGCGCGCCAGGAGCATTTTAACCTCCGGCTGCAGCAGACCACCGGTGCGCTCGAGAAGCCGAGCCGCCTGGGTGAGCTGCGCAAGGACGTCGCGAAGTTCGAAACCGTTTTGAGCGAACGCCGGCTGAACCTGAAGGTGAAGAGCCGCGAAGCCAAGCCCGCCGCGACCAAGGCCGAGAAGAAGAAATAATTTAAAATCGTCATGAGCAAAGAAACCACAAGCACGCCGGTCGCGGAAACCGCGACGGTCTCCGCCCCGTCCCGCAAAGAGCGGACCGGCGAAGTTCTCTCGAACAAGATGCAGAAGACCATCGTCGTGCGCGTCGAGCGCCGCGTGCCGCATCCGAAGTTCAAGAAGATCATCCGCGTCCACAACAAGTTTTACGCCCACGACGAAAAGAGCGAAGCCAAGCCCGGCGACCGCGTTCTCATCCGCGAGACGCGCCCGCTGAGCAAGCTCAAGCGCTGGGAACTCGTTTCCGTCCTCAAACACTAGACTTTTATGATTCAGATTCGCTCTTGGGTTGATGTGGCCGACAATACCGGCGCCCGCCGTGCCACCATGATTGGCGTCATCGGCAAGAAGTCGCTCCACGCCGGCATCGGCGATGTCATCACGGCCAACGTGAAGGAAGCCGCGCCGGACGGCACGGTGAAGAAGAGCGAGGTCGTGCGCTGCGTCGTCGTCCGCACCCGGCATAAGATTCGCCGCGGCGACGGTTCCTACCTGCGCTTCGACAACAACGCCGTCGTGATCATCGACAAGGACCAGAACCCGCGCGGCACGCGCATCTTTGGCCCGGTCGCCCGCGAACTGCGCGACAAGAATTTCATGAAGATCATTTCCCTCGCACCGGAGGTTGTCTGATATGTCCATTTACCGCATCAACAAGCCGCGCAACGCGCAGGCCAAGTTCCACGTGAAGAAGAACGACGAGGTCGTCATCCTTTCCGGCACCCAGCAGGGCCAGCGCGGCAAGGTGCTCGAAGTGCTGCGCAACCGCAGCCGCGTCATCATCGAGGGCGTGAACTTCATCAAGCGTCACAGCCGCAAGTCCCCGAACCAGCCCGAGGGCGGCATCATCGAGCGCGAGGGCGCGCTGCACATCTCCAAGGTGATGCTCGCGACCGAGTACGACAAGCGCAAGGGCGCGAAGGCCGCCGCCGCGAGCGCCGAGCCTGAAGCCGAAGCGAAGCCGGCCAAGAAGGCCGCCGCCAAGAAGAAATAACGAAAGAGAAAAACCATGCCTCCCTTTGCCGTCCAAACCAAGGAACCGACCACGCTCCAAAAGGAGTACAAGGAAAAGGTCGCGCCCGCTCTCAAGGAGAGCCGCGGCTACAAGAACGTCATGCAGGTGCCCAAGATCGAGAAGGTCGTGGTCAACTGCTGTATCGGCTCCAGCGCCGACACCAAGGTCGCCCTGGAAGACGCCTTCAACGAAATCCAGATGATCACCGGCCAGAAGCCGATCAAGACCAAGTCGACCAAGAGCATCGCGAACTTCAAGCTGCGCGAGAACCAGGAAATCGGCGTCAAGGTCACCCTCCGCGGGCCGATCATGTACGAGTTCCTCGAGCGCCTCATCCGCACCGCGCTGCCCCGCATCCGCGATTTCCGTGGTGTGTCGCCCCGCGCCTTCGACGGCCGCGGCAACTACACCCTCGGCGTCAAGGACCAGACCATCTTCCCCGAAGTTGAGCTCGATAAAGTGAAGCGCAACCTCGGCATGGACATCACCATCGTCACCACTGCCCGCAAGAACGAGGAAGCCAAGGAGCTTCTCGCGCTCTTCG
>Ga0302267_10002665_pt1 | contig 21266 bp, 20 predicted proteins | sample III_Bog_E1_3_FD_194555 | JGI IMG/M metagenome (GOLD analysis project Ga0302267, IMG submission 194555) | Peat permafrost microbial communities from Stordalen Mire near Abisko, Sweden - III_Bog_E1_3 | ecosystem: Environmental > Terrestrial > Soil > Wetlands > Peat | place: Sweden: Abisko... | reverse complement strand
ACGCCGGGGAGGGAGGCGTGGAGCTCGACGGCGAGGCCGAAGCCGCCGGCGTCGGTGGAGCCGATGGTGACGTGGGCGGTGACGGTCATCCCCTCGATGGCCTGCTTCTGCTTGCGCGCCACGAGCCCGAGGGCGCTGCCGAAGCAGGCGCAGTAGCCGGCCGCGAAGAGCTGCTCGGGGTTGGTGCCGGGCGCGCCCGAGCCGCCGAGCGACTTGGGCATGGTGACGGCGAGATCGAGGATCCCGTCCGAGGAGCGCACGCGGCCGTTGCGGCCTCCGTCGGCGGTGGCGATGGCGGTGTAGAGAGGCTTCATCTGGACTCCTTTTCGGGTGGGCGGTGGACGGCACCGACCCTAGCACCGCGCCGAGCGCCGGGAGGAGCCAAGCCGCCGGGCGCCGCCGGGTCAGACCCAGGGACATGCCTGCCCTTCGCCTCTTCCTGACCGCGTGTGTCCTCGCCGCCGCCTGCTCGTGCGCGGCTCCCCTGCAAAACGGCGGCGTCGTGGTGCTGCCCGGCGCGGAGGCCCGGCTTGACGCCATGTGCCGCTACCGCGGCGACGCCGACCGCGTCTGCGCCGTCGAAGCGGAGGAGTGAGGCTGCCGGGCGGTCACCCGCCGGCGAGGATCTTCTTCAGCCGGTCGATCTTCTCGTCCCTGGAGAGGGTGACCTTGGCGTGCTCGTCGGCGCTCTGCCCGGCGCGGAGCACGCGGAGCTCGTCGCCGACGCCGAGCACGGCCTTGCCGGAGCGGCCGAAGAACCACTCGACGGGGGCGCCCTCGCCGTCCTTGCGCATGAGGCGGACGGCGCCCTCGCCGATGGACTTCTCGCGGGTGGCGCCGGGGAGCTTGGCGAGCGTGGAGAGGACGTCCTTGGCCTGATCGGCGTCGGCGCGCGTCACCGAGGCGACGCGCCAGCGCTTCTCCCCGTCCCGGTAGTAGCCGAAGGCGCCGGGGCCGATGCCGTCGACGCCGAGCAGATCCTTGGTGATGAAGCGGATGCCCAGGGGGATCAGCGCCGCCTTGGGCAGCGCGGCGGCGGCCGGGGGGAGGCCGGGATCGCCGGGGATCTTGGCGCCGATCTCCTTCACCAGGGCGGGCAGGAGGCGGTCGCCGGCGGCCTTCATCCCCGCCACGGCGGCGGCCTCGTCGTTGTAGGTGAGCTCGGCCAGGTAGAGGCCGCGCCAGAGGTAGGCGTTGCCCAGGCCCAGGGCCGCGGCGCCGCCCCCTTCGATGGGGCGGGGCGTGGAGTCGCTGGCCGGATCGCCGTCGCCGACGACGCGGTGGGTGAACATCGCGTACGCGCCCTCGGTGGTGGCGAACTTGGAGAAGTGGACGTCGATGGTCGCGGTGGTGCCGCCGCCGTCGACGTAGCGGGCCTCGACCACGCGGCGCACGCCGAAGCCGTGGTAGATCTCGCCCTCGCCGTCGAAGAGCTGGCCGATGTCACCGATCGGCAGGGCGGTGCCCTCCCCGAAGGCCTTGTCGCCGCCGTTGGGATCGAGGCAGAAGCCACCGCTGACCCGGGGGAAGTAGGGCGCGGTCGCCGCGTCCGCGAGCTTGCCGCCGCCGCCGGCGCAGGCGGCGGGCTTGGCCGCGGCCGGCGGGGGGGGAGGGGTGCCCTCCGTCCGGTTGCACGAGGCGACGGCGAGAGCCGCGGCCGCCACGAGAAAGCGCACGAGAAAAGGAGGGGAGCGCAGCATGGTGGGTACGAGGCCTTCCCTAGCACCTTTTTTCATAGCGTCGCAATCGTTAGCGCCCGGGCCGGCGCGCCCGGGGGCGCCGCGCCTTCGGGCAGGCCGGGCGCGCCGTGGAAGCGCCGGGCACAGCGTTTGCTTTTGCCCGCCCCCGGTGCCCCGCCCCCTCGCCAACGTCCGCCACCCCGACCGGTCGCCTCGCCGGAGCCAGCGCGCGGGTGACGCGCGCGGTTTCACGCTGATCGAGGTCCTCACCGTGCTCGCGGTGATCTCGATCCTGGCCATGTCCGCGTCGCCGACCTTCGTCAACCTGATGCGTGATCGCCGCGTCAACCGCGCCGCCATGCAGCTCATCGACTACCTGCGCACCGGCCGCAGCATGGCGATCGGGCGCGGGCAACCCATCGTCGTCCAGTGGAACGCGAGCGGCGTGGGCAACTACGGGACCGCCAACCCGGGCGGGACCGGGGGCATCCAGCTGGTCGAGCCGATCATCACCACCAACGCCGCCGCGACCAACTGCGGGCAGACCGCGTGGGGCACCGCCGCCACCCAGATCGTCAACAGCTTCGACATCCAGGACGGCAAATACAACTACACCAGCATCACCTTCTTCGACGACCAGGGGAACGCTCCGAACTTCTCGCAGATGTGCTTCGCCCCCACCGGCCGCCTGTACCTGCGCAACGGGGCCGGCGGCGTGGGCGTCGGTGGCTTCCACCCGGTGCTCGGCGTGCCCGCCTTCAGCGTGATCAACGTCGCCACCGGGCGCTCGCGGCGGGTGTTCTTGCCGCCCAACGGCGTGGCGAGGATCCAGCTATGAGAGCGATGAGAGGCTCGAAGCTCCGGTCCCTCGGGTACACCGTCGTCGAGGTGATGATGGCGCTGGCGGTGCTGACGCTCGGCGCCAGCGGCGTCATCGCCATGCAGAAGGCGACGCTCGTCGCCAACACCTCGGCGCGCAACCTGGTGACGGCGAACGGCCTCGCCCAGACCTGGATGGAGCGGATGCGCATCGACGCGCTGGCGTGGAACGAGCCGGCCGCCGTGCCCGATATCAACAGCGACACCATCTGGCTCCGCAATGCCGTGGGGACGCAGCCGCTCGGCTCCGGCTGGGTGGCCCCGCCGGCCAACAACGTCTCGGGATACCCGGCTGGCAACCCGGTGGCGGACGTGATGGGGTCCGACATCAACTCGGGAGACGGCTACGGCACGGGGTTCTGCACCCAGGTGCGGCTGACGCGCTTCTCGTCCAACCCCAGCCTGTGGGCCCTCTACCGGATGATCCGCGTCGAGGTCCGCGTGTACTGGGACCAGACCGGACGCCAGATCGACTGCACGGCGGCGTTGCCCACCGACTACACGCTCAGCCGCTACGGGTTCGTCTACGTGGTGTCCTCCGTGCTCGAGAACAACTCCCCCCTCTGACCGCCGACCTGACCTGACCTCTGACGTGACCTCTGACGTGACCTCTGACGTGACCTCTGACGTGAGACGAGATGACGAGACGAGCATGAGATCCCGCGCCCCCCATCGCGACCTGCGCGGCTTCACCCTCATCGAGGTGCTGGTGGCGCTGAGCGCGGGCGTGCTCGTGTCGATGGCGGCGTTCATGCTGTCCAAGGACGCGACGCGCTTCTTCCAGCACGAGGCGCGGATCTCCTCGGCGCAGATGGCGCTCACGCTGGCGATGAACCGGCTCACCGGCGACATCCAGCGCGCCGGGTTTCTCTCCTCGGCGAACGTCCTGCTCGATCCGACGGTGTGCCGGCAGACCAGCACCTCCTGGACGCCGGGGCTCAACGCCCTCGCAGGCATCAACATCGCCGCCAGCACGCAGTCGACCCCGCAGAGCCTCGCGCAGGTCCCCTCCCTGACGCCCGACCAGATCATCATCGGCGGGAGCATGGACTCGAGCGAGGTCTATCAGGTGCAGTGCGTCCTCTCCGGCGCCGGCGGGGCCCCGCTCCTGGTGATGCGCGCCCCGACCAACGAGCCGGCGACCTGCCGCGCCAACGCCTCGCTCGGCCCCAGCGACACGCTGGCCGGCAACCTGACGCCCCTCGTCTACCCCAGCACCTACCCGACGGCCTCCCTCGCCTCGGGGCGGTTCGCGCGCATCTACCACCCCGACACCAACTTCCAGTGGTTCGGGGTCATCTCCACCTTCACCATCGACGGCACCGGCACGCTCAACGTCCAGCTCGCGGCGCTCCCCACCATCCCCGCCAAGCCGGCCAACACCTGCGGCATCGCGCTGGGCGACTGCGGCGGCGGCTGGCTCTTCAGCGTCGTCTCCCGGGTCAAGTACGACATCCGCAGCCTCCAGGGCGGGTCGTACGCGAGCAGCCAGTATGCGCCGGTGGTGGCGGCGGTGTCGCCGCAGGTGACGGGCGACAGCGGCCGCACCGAGCTGGTCCGCACCGAGCTCGCGGCGGACGGCTCCGAGCTCAGCACCGCCACCGAGCTGGTGGCCGAGTACGCGGTCGACCTGCGGTTCGGCATCACGGTGTCGACGAAGATCACCGGGGACAACTACAACCCCACGGTGACCACCTACCCGATTGGCAACAGCAGCGTCTACTCGATCGCGGCGTCCATCCAGAGCTCTGGCACGCCGGAGCTGATCCGGGCGGTGCAGGTGCGGCTGGCGACGCGCACCCGCGCGCCCGATCGCGACGCCAGCCTGCCCGTGCAGGCGGCCGACGGGCGCCGCCTGCGCTTCCTGATCGATCCCACGATGCAGCCCGCCTACGCTCGCATGCGCACCCTTTACGCCAACGTGGCGCTGCCCAACCAGGGAGGGTTCTCGCTGTGGTGATGCCCCTCTTCGCCCGGCGTGCCCGCGAGCGCGGCGCGACGCTGTTCGTCGTCATCCTGGTGGTGACCCTGCTCCTCGGCATCGGCTCGTTCGCGGCTCGCGCGGCGCACCTGGCCACGGCGGCGAGCGGGTCGGAGCGCCAGATGACCCAGGCCCGCTACGTGGCCGAGTACGGGCTGGGCTTCGCGACCGCCAAGCTCTCCAACGGCGGCGGGCAGAGCTACCTCTCCCACCTGCGCGCGCCGGCCGCGACCGAGCTCTGTTACTGCCAGACGACCACCCAGCCGCAGCGCACCTGCTACCGCATGCTGGAGTCCGACATCCAGAACGACCTCGGCGGGGCGTTCAACGTCTGCGACACGACCAACGGGGGGCTCCCCGGGAGCATGGGCACCGCGGGCGTGGAGTGCGACTTCGTGGTCGAGCTCACCGATCTCAGCGAAGGCTTCACCCTGCCCGGGTTCAGCCTCAAGCAGGGCAAGGCGCTCAAGTTCTGGTACGTGACGGCCACCTCGACCGGCCAGGTCCGGCTCGCCAACACCGGCGGTACCGGCGCGCTCTCGGCCACGTCGGCCGAGTCTTCGGGCACGCAGACCGTGCGCAGCCGTATCCTGACGGGGCCGTTCCCCACCAACTGATTCGTGATTCACCCTGGGGTGCGCCCGAGCGCGGGCCCCGACCATTTCCAGTGACCGGCGGGGAACATCCCCCCGGAAGAGAGAGCAGCGGAGGAGTCATGCGAACGCTCACCAGGATCCTCCTTGCCTCGAGCGGCGCGGCGATCGCCGGCCTCGCGCCGTCGATCGCCGCCGCGCAGAACGACGTCACGCCGCACCTGCCCAACGTGCTCCTGCTCATCGATACCTCGGGGTCGATGGAGTTCCTGCTCCAGCCGGATCCCACCGATCCGACCGGCCAGACGCCGATGCTCCCGGAGAGCCCGCACGCGGCGTCCCTGAACGCCGCGTGTACGGTCACCAGCGCCGGCGTGGGCGCCGGCACGACCACCCTGAACAAGTGGGCGACGCTGGCCACGGTGCTCACCGGCACCTTCCAGACGGGCGCCTTCGGGTGCGAGGCGGTGCCGCGCAACGCGGCCAAGTTCATCAGCGAGTACACGCTGCCGGGGACGAGCGCCCCCTACGACCTCGACTACTTCCTCCCCTGGCACCGCATCTACGCCAACGGCTGCACCATCGGCGCGACCCAGGTGCCCCTCGGCCAGGACTGGACCAACTGGGGCAACAACCCGTACGACCTCCACCAGAGCGCGGGCACCTGCGCGTCGAGCCCGGCCAACTGCTGCGCCTCCGGGTGGAGCGGCCAGAACAACGACGGCCTCCTCGACATCTTCTCCGGGCTGATCCGGTTCGGGATGATGACGTTCGACACGTTCCCCGATCCGAGCACCGGCTCGACGCCCGCCACCGTCACCGACGTCAACGGGCCCAGCGCGGTGGCCGGCAACTGGAGCTACTTCCACAACTGGCAGAGCTGGGCGGGCGGCACGCCGGTGGTCGGCGGCAAGCCCGCCGTGGGCAACCCCAACCTCTGCGCCACGCCGGCGTTCATGGAGGTCGGCGCGCGCAACCAGTCCGCTCCTCCGTGGGAGGGCCCGATGACGGGCTTCGGCAGCGCCATGTCGGACTCCCAGGACGCGCAGATCAACTCCACCATCCAGAAGCAGATCCTGGCGATGCGCCCCTACGGCGCGACCCCGATCGCCGGCATGCTCGACGACGCCAACGAGTTCCTCTTCCACGACACGACGTCGGTGCCCCACTCGAGCCCCGCCGTGGACTTCGGCCCGTACGAGGACCCGTACTGGCTCGCCGGCTGCCGCAAGACGTACCAAATCCTGCTCACCGACGGCAATCCGAACCTGGATCTGCGCGGGGTCAACGGGAGCTGCGACGTCACGCCGTCGGGCACGCCGCCCGGCAACTGCCCGTACCCGACCCCGGTCACCACGCTCACCAACATGCGGCTGAGCCCGCCGACCGGGAACCAGAGCGTCATCACCTTCGTGGTCGGCATCGCGGTCTCCAACCCGGCGGCGCTCGCCGCCAAGGGGTACACGAGCTGCTCGCAGCTCAACCCCGTGACCGACTGCGCGAGCCCGCCCGCCAGCCTCCAGGCGTGCTGCAACCTCCAGCAGCTCGCGGTGGCGGGCGGCGGCGCGGGGGCCACGGCGTACTTCGCCGACAACCCCGGCCAGCTCAAGCAGGCGCTGTCGTCGATCCTCTCGTCGCTCATCGGCACCACCACGGCGCGCACCACGCCGGTCTACACGGCCGCCGGCGCTCCCGGCGCCCAGGGCAATGCGTTCTCGTCCGCCCCCGCGTCGTCGTACCACTTCGCCGCTTCGTTCAACGTCACCTCGCCGCCGGCGACGGCTCCGATCACCTCCGGGGGCAGCGCGGGGCCCTGGTCGGGCAACCTCGTGCGCGAGCGCTGGGTCTGCCAGAGCGGGGTGCCGACGCCGCAGACGCCGCTGGTCTCCGCGGGCGACAACTTCGCGGCCAACATCGACCAAGTCGACAACCAGCACCCGCGCCAGTTCTTCACCGTCATCGGCGCGACCGCGACCGTCGGCACCCAGGTCAACCAGGTCTTCTCCGACTGGACCATCCGGCCTTACGTCGCGACGGACGACGGCTTCGGCACCTACCAGCCCTCCACCAACACGCCGACGACGCTGATCCCGTTCTCCAGCTTCCCCACGCAGATGGCGCTCTTCCCGGCGGCGTTCGCGATCCAGACGCCTACCGACTCCAACTGCTTGAGCGCCTTCGGCATCGGCAGCCCGGCCAGCCAGTGCGTCAACTACCTGATGAACTGGGAGATCGGCGGGGACAACACCGGCCTCGCGCCCGCGTTCCAGCCGGTGGTCTCGCGCGACTACCTCTCCCCGTACTGCACCGAGAACCCGGCCGCCAAGTGCAGCAAGCTCGGCGCCATCTACCACAGCACGCCGGCGGTCATCGGGCCCCCGCGCGAGTTCCTCCGCGACGACACCTACATCGCCTACGCCAACAACCCCAACGTGCTGAACAAGCCGATCATGCTCTACACCGCGAGCATCGACGGCCAGCTCCACGCGTTCAAGGTCTCGGAGTCGGTCAGCCCCGGCACGTTCACCACCGACAGCCAGGTGAACAACGAGCTGTGGTCGTTCTTTCCGCCGGCGGTCCTCCAGCACATCCTGCCCAACTTCAACAGCGGCGGCGCCAACATCCTCGACGGCGCCCCGGTGGTCGTCGACGTGCCCGCCACGGTGGTGCCGACGGGCGCCGCGCCGCTCTTCGAGCGCACCCCGACGAGCAACGTCGGGTGGCGCCGCGTGCTCATCGCCGGGGGCGGGCAGGCGGGCGGCTTCTACTACGCGCTCGACGTCACCGATCCCACCGTGGCGCCGCAGTTCCTCTGGCAGATCTCCACCGACGGCCTGGGTCACCCCATGTTCGGCGCGATCACCCCGACCCCGGCCGTGGCCATCGTCCCGATCATGGAGGGCGGCGTCCGCACCCAGGTGGCGGTGGCGATCCTCCCGGGCGGCGCGGGCATCCTCTCGAACACCTGCACCAACCCGCCGCCGTTCCCGCCCCACCTCGCCATCACCCCCAACGATCCCAACAACCCCTCCAACCCCGGGGGCTCGCCGTTCAACCTCTCCAGCTTCAACGCGCCCAGGCTGCGCTGCTGGAACGGCGGCGGCGACGACACCTGGAGCTGGACCAACAACAACCCCGCCGGCCACTTCGGCAGCGGCGGCGCGGCGACGGGCAACTCGATCACCGTCGTCCGGCTCGACAACGGCAAGGTGCTCGCGCACTTCACCGGGGCGAACTACTACGGCGCGGTGGGCGGCGGCCTCCAGCCCGATCCCGGCACCTCGACCACCGGCGGCAACTACGGCAACCTCTTCAGCACCCAGCCGTTCTACGCGCCGATGACCGGCATCCCCACGGTGTACCCGGCCGACGTCGGCGCGGTCGCCGACCGGGCCTACATCGGCGACGCCGACGGGGAGCTCTGGCGCATCGACTTCTCCTATCCCAACCCGAACCAGTGGACCGTGAGCCTGGCCTGGGACGCCTACCTCGACGCGAGCACCTCGGTGCGCGACGGCATCCAGCTGGCGCCCGTGCTCTCGCGCGATCCGATCGGCAACCTGAACATCATGATCGCCACCGGCGATCAGAACCTCCTCACCGCGCAGTCGAGCAACGAGCGGGTGTGGTCGCTCACCGAGACGCCGCTCAACCACGCCACCAGCCAGAACTGGGTCGTCAAGTTCGCCCCCAGCCAGGGGCACGTCACCGGCCCGATGGAGGTCTTCAACAACGTCCTCTACTTCTCCACCTACCAGCCGCTGGTGACCACCGTCTGCTCCAACGGCGTGGCCAACGTGTGGGGCGTCGACAGCCGCCGCCCCAGCGGCGCGACCGGCTCGCCGCTTCCCATGTTCGGCACCCCGCCGGCGCTCTTCGGCCCGGGGACCACCGACGGGTCGGTGATCATGGGCGTGTCCGTCGCGGAGACGCCCTCGTGCAGCTCCTCGCAGACCACGCAGGACCCGTACTTCGGCGGCCACACCCAGGTGTCGGGCGTCGGGCAGTCCCAGTACCACGTGATGTGGCAGACGGGCGCGGGCAGCGGCATCACGCCCAACGCGACCGTGGCCAACGAGATGACCGGGACCCAGTCGATGGCCCTGCCTCCGCCGGGACAGTCGACCCGGATCGACTCGTGGGCAGCGATCGTCGAGTGAGGCGTCGAGGGATGCTGCCCGGCCGTCGCCGCGACCGGGAGCCGCTCGCCCTGGCGCTCGCCGTCGCGCTCGCAGCCGGCGGGTGCCGGGAGCGTCGCTCGCCCGCGGAGCTGGAGGCGCCGGCCCCGCCGCCGGTCGCGCCCCAGCTCCCCGTCGACCGGACCCTCCCCGGCGAGCTCGCCGAGGGGACCGAGAAGGCGTTCGGCCTGACGCTCCCGCGGGTCATGGTCGTGCGCGGCCGCTTCACCGACTTCATCGTGGGCGCGGCCACGGTCTCGCCCGATCAGGTGGCCAACTACATCCGGCAGCGGGTCGCCGCGAACCAGGTCGAGACCGGGCCGGTCAAGACGGTCTTCTCGGGCGCCGTGGTGCAAGGGCAGCCCGACGTCCTGCTCACCATCGAGGTCCTCTCGCACGGCGGCTACACCGAGCTCCAGGTCCACAACCTCTCCCTGGTCAAGTCCGCGCCCGGCCTCAGCGAGGACGAGCGCTGGCAGCAGGCCGGCCTCAAGCGCGACGGGACCCCCATCGACCCGACGCACCTCCACTGAGATCGTTCCCCGACGGCAGCCTGCGGAGGGCGCGCTGCCGGGCGCTCCTCTGCGGAGCCTGGATCGAGGCGGCGCCCCCCATCGACTTCGCCGGCGAAGCACGCTAGATCGGCCCTTGTGTCGACCCACGCGAGCCCCACCACCCTGCTCCGGACGCCCCTCCACGCTCAGCACGTCGCGCTGGGCGGGAAGATGGTCCCGTTCGCCGGCTGGGAGATGCCGGTGCAGTACTCCGGCGTCAGCGACGAGCACCGCGCGGTGCGTCAGGCGGCCGGGCTCTTCGACGTCTCGCACATGGGCGAGCTGCTGATGAGCGGGGAGTACGCCGCGCAGGTCGTCAACTACCTGATCACCAACGACGCGAGCCGCCTCACCGACGGGCAGGCCCTCTACACCTGCGCCTGCAACGAGCACGGCACCATCCTCGACGATCTCATCGTCTACCGCATCGCCGCGGACAAGTGGCTCATCGTCTGCAACGCCGGCAACCGCGAGAAGATGGCGGCGCACTTCAAGAAGGCCGCCGAGCACCACTGCGATTTCGAGGACGCCTCCGATCGCACCGCGATGATCGCGCTCCAGGGGCCCCGCGCGCTCGCGGTGGCCGCCCTCGCCGGCGGCGACGGGCCCTCCCTCGGCGAGCTGCCGGCCTTCCACTTCCGCGACGTCACGCTCGCCAACGCGCACTGCACCGTGGCCCGCACCGGCTACACGGGTGAGGACGGCGTCGAGCTCTTCTGCGCCCCCGAGGTCGCCCCCCAGATCTGGCGGACCCTGGTCGAGCTCGGCCGCCCGCTCGGCCTGCTCCCCTGCGGCCTGGCCGCGCGGGACACGCTGCGGCTCGAGGCGCGCCTCTCGCTGTACGGCAACGACATCGACGAGACGACCAACCCCATCGAGGCGGGGCTCTCGTGGGTGGTCAAGCTCGACAAGGGAGACTTCGTCGGCAGGGAGGCCCTCGCCCGCATCAAGGCCGAGGGGCCGGCCCGCAAGCTGGTCGGCTTCGAGATGATCGGCCGCGGCATCGCCCGGCACGGCTACCCGCTCCTCGACGCGTCGAGCGCCCACGTCGGCGTCTGCACCAGCGGCAGCCCCGGCCCCACCGTCGGGAAGAACATCGGTCTCGGCTACGTGCCCGCCGTGATGAGCGCCGTCGGGACCGAGCTCCTCGTCGACTGCCGCGGCCGCCTGGTCGAGGCCAGGGTCGCCAAGACTCCGTTCTACAAGCGCGCCTCGTCCTAGCGAGCCGAGGCGATCCCCGATCCTCCCGGAGCGCGCCGGACAGCGCTCTCCGACCCACGGTCCGCGCGGGGCCCCGCCCCCACCGGACCCTCCACCCTCGAGGCGAGAAGGCGACATGGCGAGCGACGAAGTGAAGGCCGACCGGCGGTACACCAAGGACCACGAGTGGGCCAAGACGGCCGGAGACGAGGTCCTCATCGGGATCACCGCCTTCGCCGTCGACCAGCTCGGCGACATCACGCTGGTGAACCTCGACGTCAAGGTGGGCGACACCCTCACCTCCGGCAAGGCGTTCGGCACCATCGAGAGCGTCAAGACCCTGAGCGACCTCTTCGCTCCGCTGAGCGGCAAGGTCGCGCGCGTCAACGCGGCGCTGGAGAGCAAGCCCGAGCTCGTCAACGAGGACTGCTGGGAGCAGTCGTGGATGATCGCGATCACGCCCTCCGACGCGGGCGAGCTCGACAAGCTCCTCGACCCGGGCGCCTACGCGGAGCTGCTCAAGTCCGAGTCACACTGAGCCCGAAGATGCGCTACCTCCCCCACACTCAAGAAGAGATCGACGCGATGCTCGCGGCGGTCGACTTGCCGTCGCTCGACGCGCTCTACAGCTCGATCCCTGCCGAGGCGCGGCTCGGGCGGCCGCTGGATCTGCCGCCGGGCGTCGACGAGCCCACGCTCATGCGCGAGCTGGAGGATCTGGCGCGGCGCAACGCTGCCTCCACCATGCTCTCGTTCCTGGGGGCGGGCGCCTACGATCACCACTTCCCCCCGGCCGCGGACCAGCTCCTCTACCGCAGCGAGTTCTACACGGCGTACACGCCCTACCAGCCCGAGGTGGCCCAGGGCACGCTCCAGGTCATCTTCGAGTTCCAGACCATCATCAGCGAGATCCTCGGCCTGCCGGTGGCCAACGCGTCGATGTACGACGCCGCCAGCGCCGCCGCCGAGGCGGTGCTGATGGCGCGCCGGCTCACCGGGCGCGAGCGGGCGGTGCTCTCGGGGGGCGTCCACCCGCACTATCGCGGCACCATCGAGACCTACATCGCCGGCATCGGCACGGGGCGCGCGTCGTTGACCGACGTCCCCGTCGGCTCCGGCGGCGCCGAGGACGTGGAGGCGCTGGCCGCCGCGATCACCGCCGACACGGCCTGCGTCGTCGTCGGCTACCCGAACTTCTTCGGCGCCGTCACCGATCTCCGCCCCCTGGCCGAGGCCGCCCACCGGCACGGCGCGCTCCTCATCACCGCCACCGAGGACCCCTACGCGCTCGCGCTGCTCGAGCCGCCCGGGCCGCTCGGCGCCGACATCGCGGTCGGCGAGGGGCAACCGCTGGGCTTGCCGCCGCAGTACGGCGGGCCGGGCGTGGGCCTGTTCGCCTGCCGGGGCGATCGCAAGTACCTCCAGCAGGTCCCGGGCCGGCTCGTCGGCGAGACCGTCGACAAGCACGGGCGCCGCGGCTACGTCCTCACGCTGGCGACGCGCGAGCAGCACATCCGGCGCGAGCGGGCGACCAGCAACATCTGCACGAACAGCGGGCTCTGCGCGACCGCCGTCACCATCAAGATGTGCATGCTCGGCAAGTCCGGCTTCGTCGACGCGGCCCGGGCGTGCCTCGCCAAGGCCGAGTACCTCAAGGCCGCGATCGCGGCGCTGCCCGGGTATGCCACGCCCCACGGCGCTCCCACGTTCAACGAGTTCGTGGTCGACGTCCGCGGCGGCGACGCCGGCCGCCTCGTCACCCGCCTCGCCGGCGACCCGCAGGCCCCCGGCGCGGGTGCGGGCATCATCGCCGGGCTCGACCTGGGGCGCATCGACCCGGCTCGCCGCGGCCAGCTCCTCATCGCGGTCACCGAGCGCCACACCCGCGCCGACCTCGACCGCCTCGTCGCGGCTCTGTCCTCGTATCAAGCCCAAACCCTCGGGTCTCAGGGCTGATCGCACCCCGGAACGGGGCAGGGGTAGCGCTCCGCTGCGTTCCGGCGTGATAATGCCCCGGTGAAGCCCTCCGAGGCACCGACCGTCAAGGCCAAGCGCTCGCCCCTCATCCTGATCGTGGGCTTTGGTGCGCCCTTCGTGCGTCGTTGCAACGATGCGGCCCTCCAGGTGAACGCGACGGTGGTGAGCGTCGAAGCCGGCGCCGAGTCCACGTTCGCGATGCAGACGCTGCCGATCGCGGTGGTGATGGCGGAGGGCGCCATCGCCGGCTCGCCGCTCGGGACCATCGCACGCGAGCTGGGCATCGAGCTCATCGCCGTCACCGACGAGGACCCGCCCGAGGGCCATCTCGAGGGGCTGATCATCGACGCGGTCAACACGGCCCGCGAGCGCTGGCGGATGAGCCGTCCCTAAAGAAACTTGCAGGTCGCCTGGCCCACCACGGGGCGCCTCGCTGCTGCCCCCGCGAGCCGCGCGGGGAACATCGTCCCAGGTGGGAGTGCTTCCCCGCTGAATTCGTCGTCCACGATGGGGGCGCCCTCCCGGAAACCCGGTGGCACGAGGCGTGCTCGACAGCGACGGCCTGTGGCAGAGCTCCCTGGTCTCCCTGCTCGCTTGCGGCCGTCTCCGGTGCGCGCCATCCAGGGCCTGCTCGGGCCCGGCTGGGGCGGCCGGCGCGCCTTTGGGCCGGTCCCTCCGAGCACGATGGGCGTTGCCCCCCAATCGCCCCCCGCTGGCGTAGCATCGCGGGGCGGCTGGTCGGACCGGCTTCGCACCTCCGTGGCTCCCCCCGCAACGTCTGGCCCGTCCTTCCCCGTGAGCTCCCCCAACACCTCGCGATTGCGGCCAGCGAGCGGCCCCCCTCCCCCTCCCGCTGGGGCAAAGCCGGAGCGCCCGCCCACGCCCGACACGCTCGCGACCGCGCACGCCCGCTTCGCGCGCGCGGCGCTGGCGATCTACCTGGCCACCGCCGCCGTGTCGGTCGCGCTGCTCGTCGTCGCGCTGGTCAGCGACAAGGCCCACGACGAGCAGCAGACCCGCGATCAGCTCCTCCTCGAGACCGAGCTCCGCGCCCAGTCGCTGGGGCAGCGCCTCGGCCTGCTCGGCGACGAGCTGCGCCGCCTCAGCCAGCGCTCCGAGGTCGATCTGCGCGATCAGGACCTCTCCCCGGAGAAGAGCCTCCTCCAGCTCTCGCACGAGCGGAGCGCCTTCTTCAACGTGGGCGTCGCCATCCTCGACCGCACCGGCTCCGTGGTCTGGTCCGAGCCGCAGGCCTTCCTCGCCCGGGGCGTCGGCTTCGCTCACGAGGCGTGGTTCGGCAACGTCCAGCGCAGCGCGGCCTTCCACATCGTGCCCGTGCAACCCGACCAGCCGGACTCGCTCCTCTACGTGGTCTCGCCCCTGATCAAGGGCGCCGAGTTCACCGGCGCGCTGCTGGGCGCGATCGACCTCGCCCGGGGTCAGCCGCTCGCGTCGGAGAAGCCCAGCTCCCGGGTGCTCACCGTCGTCGCCACCACCGACGGTGAGGTCGTCTACCCGCCCATCCCCCCTGGGTTCGCGGCGGACCCCGTGTGGCGGGCGCTCTTCAACCGGCCGCCGCCCGAGGCCAACGCCGAGACCATCGTGCTCGACGGCGCGCCCACGCTGGTGGCCCGATCCCCGGTCGCCGGGACCGAGCTGGTGCTCATGTCGGTCGCGAAGCAGGACGACCTCTTCCGCTCGGCCCAGGCCCGCCTGCGCAACGGGCTGGTCGCGGGCCTCAGCCTCGCGCTCGCGCCGGCCCTGCTGCTCCTCATGCTGCTCCGGCGATCGCTCAAGCTCTTCCGCAAGAGCGAGGAGGCGGCCGTCCGCGAGGAGCGCCTCCGCCTCCTCGGCGAGGCGGCCAACTCCATCGCCCACGAGGTCAAGAACGCGCTCAACGGCCTCTCGATGGGGCTCGACCTGGTGGTGCGCGCCACCGGCGAGCCGATGCCCGCGAGCAGGCCCGGCGGCCCGCCTCGCGGCCCCATCCCCGCCGAGCGGCGCGAGCGCATCGTCAACGAGCTGCGCCACGAGATCCAGCGCCTCTCGGAGTTCACCACCGAGCTGATGACGTTCTCCCGCGGCGTCGAGCCCCGCCGCAGCAAGCTGGATCTCACCTCCTTCGTCCCCAAGGTGACCGGCCTGCTCCTCGACTCCGCCGAGGAGCTGGGCGGCACCATCGAGCTCTTCGCCCCGCCGGAGCCGGTCTGGGTGGAGGCGGACGGCTCGCTCCTCCACGCGGTCATCTCCAACCTCGCCGGCAACGCGCTCGACGCCGCCACCGCCTCGTCGCCGAGCCCGGGGGGCGTCTGGATCCCTCGCGTCGAGGTGCGGCTCACGGTCACGGCGCGCGAGGCGTCCCTCCGCGTCAGCGACAACGGGCCCGGCGTCTCCGCGACGATGAAGCCGCGCCTCTTCGAGCCCTTCCAGACCGAGAAGGCCAACGGCGTGGGCATCGGCCTGGCCCTGGCGCGCAAGATCGCGCGCGCCCACGGCGGCGAGCTCGTCCTCGACGAGGCGCCCGCCGCCCGCGCCGGCTTCCCCGGCGCCAGCTTCGTGCTCACCCTGCCCCTGCTGCTGGAGATTGAGGATCCATGAGACCGAGCGTCCTGGTGGTCGACGATGAGCGGAGCTTCCGCCTCCTCGCCGAGGAGGCGCTCTCCTCGGAGGGCTTCGACGTGCGCACCGCGAGCACGCTGGCGCGGGCGCGCGTCGAGCTCGACAAGATGGCGCCCGACGTGATGATCCTCGATCGCCGCCTCCCCGACGGCGACGGCATCGACCTGCTCCGCGAGCTGGCCCAGACCGGCCAGCTCACCTCCCAGGTCATCGTGGTCACCGCCTACGCCGACGTGAGCAACGCGGTCGAGGCGCTCCGCGCCGGCGCCGTCGACTACCTCACCAAGCCGCTCCAGGTCACCGACCTCATCATCAAGCTGCGCAAGGTGCTGGAGACGCGGGGGCTCCGCGACCGGCTCGCCCTGGCCGGGAGCGACTCCAAGCTCCAGCTCAGCTCGCCGCGGAGCCAGGCCTCCCGGGACGTCGTCCACAAGCTCGAGCAGGTGGCGGAGAGCCCGTTCACCTCGGTGTTCCTGGTGGGCCCCTCCGGCGCAGGCAAGCAGTTCGCCGCCGAGATGCTCCACAAGCTCTCCTTCGCCGACCGCCCCGACGGCGCCCCCTTCGTCGAGGTCAACTGCGCCGCGCTCCCCGGCCACCTCGTCGAGAGCGAGCTCTTCGGCCACGAGCGCGGCGCGTTCACCGACGCCAAGGCGATGCGGCGGGGCCTCATCGAGATGGCCGACGGGGGCACCCTCTTCCTCGACGAGATCACCGAGCTGCCCGAGCCCTCGCAGGCCAAGCTGCTCAAGTTCCTCGACTCCATGCGCTTCCGCCGCCTGGGCGGGCAGCGCGAGATCGAGGTCAATCTCCGGGTCGTCGCCGCCACCAACCGGGACATCTCCCGCCTCGACCCCGGCCGCTTCCGCGAGGATCTCTACCACCGCCTGGCGGTCTTCCTGGTCAACATCCCCTCGCTCGCCCAGCGCCGCGAGGACATCGCGGAGCTGGTCGAGTCGTTCGTCCGCTACTTCGCCGGGCGGGTGAAGAAGCGGATCACCGGCATCACCCCGGGGGCGATGGCGGCGCTCGCCGCCTACGACTACCCGGGCAACGTCCGCGAGCTGCGCAACATCATCGAGCGCGCCATCATCCTCGCCACCGGGCCGGAGATCAGCGAGCGCGACGTCATCCTCACCGAGCGCCGGGAGGCCCGCGACGACGCGGCGGCCTTCTTCTCCGTCCGGCTCAACGCCGACGGCACCCCGATTCCCCTGGAGCAGGTCGAGCGCGCCTACGTCGCCCGCGTGCTCGATCACCTCAACGGCAAGCGCATGGCCGCGGCCCAGGCCCTCGGCATCTCCTACCCCACCTTCCTCAAGCGCCTCCGCGAGCTCGGGCTCTCCCAGGAGTGAGGGTCGCAAAAAAAACTAGGGCGGCAAACCCGACTTGCCCCTGAGGAGCCGTTCGAGCGACCGCAGGTAGGCGTTCGGGGCGCGCCGAAAGCGGCGTCCGAGAGTGCGCGCATGGCGACGTTGATCGAGCTGGCGGCGAAGTGAGCGCCAGGCGAGGAGGTCGGCGGGAGCGAGCTCTTGGCCCTGGACGGTGCGGTAGCGGGTCGCCGTAGCTGCCAGGATGCGGACCGAGCCGCGGAGGACGGTGCTGGGGGACGCCCCCTTGCGACCCGTCACACGCCGCTCGTGGTGGCGGTAGGCGCCGAAGACCTGCTCCAAGGCGTTGTTGGTACGAGGCAGGTCGTGGTGGTCGTAGCATTGGAACAGCCCCGGCCAGAAGCTGCGCGTGACCTTGAGGAAGTGCTCGAGTCCAGGGCGCATCGGCCCGCTCCTGGCTGCGGCACGGCCCAGCGCGCCCAGGAGACGTCCATAGCGCCGACGCATGGCTCGCTGTCGCCGACGCCCTGGATGGGCCAGCAGGTGGGCCGCACGATGGACCCAGCGATACGCGGCTCGGAGCGGCGGCCACAGGGTTTCCGTTTCCGAAAGTCCCCGTTCCAGCAGGGTGCGCAGCCGCGTCAGCTCGCTTGGAAGGTCCCCTTTTTTGCAGCCCGTTGGAGGCTGGCGACGATGGCGTTCAGGCGGTCGTGCAACTTAAGGCCCGACGCGGACAACGGTGGACGACCGTCGTCCGTGAGCGCGCTACGCACCGCGGCGCAGTAGCCCTTCACCGCCACCGCGGCGCGATCGGTGCGCCTCTCGACGCGGCGCTCCAGGGGTCGCACTCCGCGCACCGTCTTCTTGAGCAGCTTCTTGGCGTGGCGGTCCGCCTCGAAGATGGGGCGAGCCGCTTCGCGCAGATAATGGAAGTGGCAGAGCTGGTGCGGAACGCCGGGCAGCCCCTTGGCGACCGCCGCACGCACGGACCGCTGGCCATCCGAGACCACGCCGAGGATGGGCACGTGGAGTGCGTCGCGGACCTCACGAAGCAGCTCGGCCAGGTCGTCCTGGCGAGCCGAGAGCAGGCTGCGCGCGCGCAGGACCTCGCCGCTGAGGCAGTCGCGCACGACCCAGAGGACCTCGTGCCCAACGTCGGGCTGAAGTCCATCCAGCGCCAGCACGACGCGCCCGTGAGCCGCCGTCACGCGTTGGAGACGTTCATCGCTGGCGAGAGACAGGGCCAGCAGTTCGTCGTACCGGTCGAGGAGGTTCGTGACGGTGCGCTCACAGATCGCGACGCCGCGCCCGACGAGTGCCGCACGGATCTCGGGGACGCTTCGATGCTGGCTGTAGCGAAGCGCCCCGACGAGCGCGACCACGTCGAGGCCGAACTCGTGTCGCGGCAACGCGAGTCCGCCCTCTTGCTCGGGGTGTACCGGTACGTGAAATCTCGGGCACTTGGCCTGGTGGCAACGGCGCACCTGCAGACGCAGCCGGAGGAGCCCGTCCAGGGTCGCGATCGTGCGGTGACACACGTAATCGGCGCGAAGCGTGTGGTCACCTGCGGGGCAGCGGGTAGCCAGCGTCGACAGGCGCAGCGTCTTCGCCGGCTCGGGGCGGTGGGTTCGTCGAGCCATGGGGCGGCTCTGGGGCCGCGACCGGCCGTCGCCAAGCCCGGTTTGCCGCCCTAGAAAAAAACGAGCGTGTCGGAGGGCCCGCGCGCAGCGGCTCCGACGAGGCGGCGGCAGGCCTCGCAGGAGTCGAGGTGGGCCTCGACCGCCTCACGGCTGCCCTCGGATAGCTCGCCCTGGAGCAGGAGGATGATCTGGTCGTCGTCGAGGCACATCGCTGCCGAGGGCCTCTCCTCGCTGGCCCGCGCTTACGCGGTCGTCAGCACGGCGTCGAGGGATACCGCGATCCCCGGCCTTCCCCTCGGCCTCTCGTCGTGGCGCCCGTGCCGTCACCCGCGCCAGTCGCCGCACTCCGCCCTGCGGCGATGGCGAACGAGCGGGAGACCCATCCCCCGGCCGCTCGGTCGAAGCCATCGACATTCGTGGGCGCTGATCTAGGCTGCCCGCAATGACGGAAGGCTCTCTCTGTGTGAACGTGGGCTGTGGCTCGACGCCGACGGCGGGCTGGCGGAACCTCGACAACTCGCCCACCGTGTTGCTCGCGCGCGCGCCGGCCCTGGCGGGCCTCGCCATGCGCGCAGGGGCGCTGGGCAAGTATCAGCGCAGCTTCGTCGAGGCCGTGCAGCGCTCGGGGATCCGCTGGGCAAACGGCGCGCGGCACATCCCCGTACCCGACGGCGGCGCCCGGGTCGTCTACAGCTCGCACATGATCGAGCACCTCGATCCCGCCGCCGCGCGCCGGTTCCTCGACGAGGTGCGCCGCGTCCTCCGGCCCGGCGGCATCGCGCGCATCGTCGCGCCCGACTTGATGCGGCTGGCCCGCGCCTACGTCGATCGCGGCGACGCCGACCGCTTCGTCGATGCGACGCTGCTCGCGGCCGACCCGCCGGTCGGCCTCCGCGGGCGGCTCCGCCTCGCGACGCTCGGTCCGCGGGGTCACGCCTGGATGTACGACAGCGTCTCGCTGGTCGCGCTCCTCCGCGACCGCGGTTTCACGGACGCGCGCGCGCTGCCGCCCGGGATCACCGGCATCCCTGACCCTGGTGCGCTGGATCTCCACGAGCGCGCCGACGAGAGCATCTTCGTCGAGGGCACCCGAGCCTGACCCCGGGCCGGCAAGCTCGAGGACATCGCCGCCGCTGCGGCGGTCGCTCCCCTCGACCACGTCAACGCACGGACGGCGGCGCCCCCGCGAAGCGATAGCCGATTCCGCGCACCGTCTGCACGTACTCCCCGGCCGTCCCCAGCTTGTCGCGGAGGCGCTTCACGTGCGTGTCCACGGTGCGCGTGGTGATGCTCACGCCCATGCCCCAGGCGCGCTCCAGCAGCTCGGCGCGGGTCTGGACCCGGTCGCGGTTCTCGTAGAGAGCGAGCAGCAGCTTGAACTCGAGGAGCGTCAGATCCAGCTCGCCGGTGTCGACCCAGGCGCGGAAGGCGCCGGGATCGATGCGGAGGCTGCCGAACTCCAGCGAGGTCCCCTTCACCATCGCCTCGCTGCGGCGCAGCACCGCGCGCACCCGCAGGGAGAGCTCGCGCACGCTGAAGGGCTTGACCACGTAGTCGGCGGCGCCCAGCTCGAAGCCGCGGATGCGGTCGGCCTCGGCGCTGCGGGCGCTGATGAAGACGAAGGGGATGTCGCGGGTGTTGGCGCTCTTCTGCAGGGCACGACAGACGTCGGCGCCGGTGCGGTCGGGGAGCGCTTGCTCCAGGAGGACGAGGTCCGGCCGCTCCCGGCGGGCGGCCTCGATACCGTCCGCGCCCGTCGCGCACCACTGCCGCTCGTGCCCCTCTTGCGCGAGGCTCCGATCCAGCGCAACCCGAAGTTCCGAGTCGGCGTCGATGACCAGGATCCGTGCCATGTACGCCCCCAGCGTAGCGACCCCGGATGACGTTCCGGTGAACGCTGGGTAACACCCGTGGCACCATGAGCGGGTGACCCTCTGGATTTTTGGTTATGGATCACTCATCTGGCGCCCGGGCTTCGCCTTCGAGGAGAGGTGCGCCGCGGTCGCCGCGGGCTTCGAGCGCCGCCTCGACCAGGGCTCGCCCGATCACCGGGGGACTCCGGAGCGGCTCGGCCGGGTGGCGACGCTGGTGGCTGCGCCGGGTGCACGCACCGGGGGCGTCGCGTACCGGATCGCAGAGGAGCAGGCGGCCACCATCCTCGAAGCCCTCGATGTGCGCGAACAGGGCGGCTACCAGCGGCTCGAGCTCACCGTCACGCTCACCGCCCCCGTGCCCAGCGAGGTGCGCGCCGTCACCTGGGTCGCCTCGCCCGACAACCCGTTTCACCTCGGCCCGGCACCGGTCGCCGCGATGGCGGCCCAGATCGGGGCGGCCGTCGGCCCCAGCGGCGCCAACCGCGAGTACGCCCTGGCCCTCGACGAGGCCCTGCGGGCGCTCGGCTTCGACGACCCCCACGTCACCGGCGTGGTCACCGCCCTGCGCGCGACGGGCCCTTGACGCGTCCTGCCGCCGGGAGCACGTGTCACGACGTGACACGTAAGCCGCCCGAAACGCCCTCCGCCGGGGAAGAGCCGCCCACCCCCGCCGCGACCGAAGGCGCCGTGCCCGACGAGACCGAGGCCGGGCCCGCGAGCACCTCGGGGAAGAAGGAGCGCGTCCTCCACACCCGGGTGCCCGC
>Ga0302267_10002654_pt1 | contig 21316 bp, 22 predicted proteins | sample III_Bog_E1_3_FD_194555 | JGI IMG/M metagenome (GOLD analysis project Ga0302267, IMG submission 194555) | Peat permafrost microbial communities from Stordalen Mire near Abisko, Sweden - III_Bog_E1_3 | ecosystem: Environmental > Terrestrial > Soil > Wetlands > Peat | place: Sweden: Abisko... | reverse complement strand
CGACGGGTCGACCGAGGGGAAGAAGTCGGGGTCGCCGTCCAGGTTGTTGGTGCCGATCAGGTTCCACGAGATCACGTTGCCGTTCAGGTCCTGCTTGGGTGCGTGGCTGTGGACGGTGACTCCGGCCAGGCCGTTGCCCGCCAGGTAGTTCCCGACGACCGTGTTGTCGTAGACGGCCCCACCGGGTAGCGGGGTGGCGAGGAGGACGCCGCCCCCCTGGCCCAGGATCCCGTTCCCGACCGACTGGTTGCCCTCGATCGTGTTGTCGAACACACCGCCCACGGTGGGCAGGACGACGGCACCGTCGAACCCTCCGGGATTGTGGCTGGCCACCGTGATCCCACAGTCGTACGCGTTGTCGTGCACGTCGTTACCGACGATCAGGTTGCCGTGGGTGGGCCCGAACTCGTCGGTCAGGAGGATCCCACCGGAATTGCCGTGGACCTCGTTGTGGCTGACGGTGACGTCGGCCGCCACCATCAGGTGGATGCCCTCGCCGCAGTCTCCGGGGATGCCGCCGGCCGGGGCGCACTCGGCGTAGCCGCCGTAGTCCGGGACCGCCGGGCTGCCACCCTGGTCGTTGGCGACCACGTCGTTGCCCGAGATGGTGACGCCGGTGATCGGGGTCCCCGGCGCCCCGCCGGCGCCCGGCACACCCTGGACGAGGATGCCCTCACCGATGGCGTCGGTCACGGTGAAGCCGCTCACCCGGCTGTTGGAGGCCAGCACGTGCACGCCGTTGTCGAGTCCGGTGGCCTTGATCGTGGCCTGGATGCCGACCAGGTTCACCGGCGTCGTGATGGTGACGTCCTCGGTGTAGGTGCCGGGGCAGACGACGACGGTGCCGCCGGCCGGCGCCGCCGACACGGCGGACTGGATGGTGGAGTAGGCGGCGGTGCCGCATCCGGGCTGTCCGCCCGCCCCGGCGTCGTCCGACGAGTGCGACGAGTGCGGTGCCGGAGTCACATTGGACACGTAGAGGGCGGTGCCGTGCTGCCCCTGTCCACCCTGTCCCCACGTTCCCCCGGGGTCGGCCCCGGCCGCCGCCGCGGTCATCGTCAGCCCGGCACCGAGCAGTGCCCCTGTCACCAACACCCGAGTCACGGATGTGCGGATGCGCATGGTCATGAATGCTCCCTTCGGCTCGACGTCCGCGCCGGACAGCGGGGCGGACACCCGGCGCCAGAACCGGGTCCAGCCGTCATCGTAGACACGCTGGACCGACCGTGCCCGGGTGTCTCCCGGGACCCGTGCGCCCGCCGGGACCCGTCACTCCGGAGGTCGATCACCCGCCGTGGGGACACCCCTCCGGGGCCCGGATCGGATCAGGGGGTTACGATCGGGAAGTTGCGGTCGGGCGTCTCGATCACGGCCAGCAGCCGGGCGATCACCCCCAGGTCCCCCTCGGTGACGATCTGGTCGAGACCTGCGCCCAGGATCACCCCGAGCATCTGGGGCTTCTCGAGCACCAGTGTCAGGTCGGCCGCGTCGCCCCCGTCGTGCACGATCCGGTGGGTCAGCACGCCGTTGCGCAGCGTCGCCCGGTGGATCTGCTGCAGATCGGTGAACCGCCAGTCGACGGTGAGCACCTCGTCCCACGCCCGGGGTCCGTCGATCCGGATGGCGATGGCGTCCAGGAGCTGCTCCACCGTGAGCGCGGCGAGGAGCTCGGCCGACCCGACCGTCGGCGCGGCCTCGGTGATCCCGTGGCGCAGCTCGTGGGCCCCGGTGAGGAAGAAGTTGCGCCAGGTGCCGTTCTCCGACCCGAAGGCGAGGCGCTGGTACACGTCGGCCAGCTGCTCCCTGGCCGCCCGGTGGTCCGGGTCGGCGAATACCACCCGGTCGAGGAGCTCGGCGGCAAAGCGCAGGTCCCCTTCGGCCGCGAAGCCAGCTGCCTTGGCCACCACGGCGTCGGCGCCTCCCATGCATTCGACGTAGCGGGTGGAGGCCTCGACCGGCGGGTGCTGCCACAGGTGAGCCGGGTTGCCGTCGAACCACCCGAGGTAGCGCTGGTAGACGGCCTTCACGTTGTGGCTGACCGAGCCGTAGTACCCGTGGGTGTGCCATGCCTGGTCGAGCGCCGGCGGCATGGCCAGGACCTCGGCCGCCTCGGTGCCGTTGAGTCCGGTGTTCATCAGGCGCAGCGTCTGGTCGTGGATGTAGGCGTAGAGATCTCGCTGGAGCGACAGGTACCGGACCACACGGTCGGAGCCCCAGGTCGGCCAGTGGTGGGAGGCGAAGGCCACGTCGCTGTCCGCGGCGAACAGCGTCATGGCCTCGTCGAGGTAGACGGACCACACCCGGGCGTCGCGCACCACCGCACCCCGCAGGGTGACCAGGTTGTGCAGGTTCCGGGTGGCGTTCTCGGCCATGCACAGCGCACGCCGGTGGGGGAAGTAGAAGTTCATCTCGGCCGGGCACTCGGTCCCCGGTGTGAGCTGGAACACGATGCGGACACCGTCGAGCACCTCTTCCTGGCCGGTTCGTGTGACGTCGACGGTCGGGGCCACCAGGCCGATGCTTCCGGTGGAGGTGGTCATGCCCAGCCCGCAGCCGATCTGGCCGGCCGGACCCTTCTCGAGGGCCACGCCGTACATGTACATGGCCCGGCGGCTCATGGCCACCCCGGCATACACGTTCTCGGATACGGCCGACTCCATGAACCCGGCGGGCGCCACGATCGGTACCGCTCCGTCGAGCACGCCGTGGACGCCGCCGAAGTGGTCGACGTGGGCGTGGGTGTAGATGACAGCCGTCACCGGGCGGTCACCCCGGTGGGTCCGGTACAGCCCGAGGGCGGCCGCCGCGGTCTCGGCCGAGATGAGGGGGTCGATGACGATCACTCCGGCCTCGCCCTCGACCAGGGTCATGTTCGAGAGGTCGAGGCCACGGACCTGGTAGATCCCGTCGCACACTTCGTAGAGGCCCTGCCTCGCCACCAGCTGGCCCTGACGCCAGAGACTGGGGTGGGCGGTGTCCGGACAGTCCGACTGCAGGAAGCCGTAGGCGTCGTTGTCCCACACCACCCGACCCGACGCTTCGGTGACCACGCCGGGCTCGAGTGCGCCGAGGAAGCCGCGGTCGGCGTCCTCGAAGTCGGTGCGATCGTGGAACGGGAGGGCGGTGTCGACCATGGGGGGAGTCTTCCAGACGGGCTCCCCCCCTGCCCTACGATTTCCCCATGCTCACCAACGGACTCAACCACGTGGCCACCCTCACCAACGACGCCGCCCGGCTGCACCGGTTCTACGAAGAGGTGTTCGAGGCCGAGGTCGTCCGAGACGCCCCCGAGGTGGACGGCAACGACGCGGTGCGGCTCTCGATCATCATGATCGGTCCCCACGCCGAGCTCAACGTGTTCCAGATCGAGGGGAACACCGAAGCAGACCGCCAGACGCCGATGTTCAGTCGCGGTCGCCTCGACCACTTCGCGCTGCAGGCTGCCTCGATCCATGCGTTCGAGACCATCCGCGAGCGTCTCATCGCCCGGGGCGCGGCTGACTCCTTCGTGACCGACTTCGGACCCGTGCTGAGCATCTTCTTCCGCGATCCCGACGGTCTCGAGGGCGAGGTGTGCGTCCCCAACCCCGACGCCGTGCCCGGGGTCACCAACCCGCCCGGTACCCCCGCCGCCCGCTACGTCGTCACCGGGTAGACGGCACCGCCACCGCCCGTACGGCGCGGCGGCCCGCGGCCGGGCCGGTCGTGTGCCTATCCTCGCGGTCTCAACGGGCCGCGGTCTCGACGGTCCGCGGTCTCAACGGGAGGGAGGCGCCGATGTCCGGTGCGGTCGGGTCACGGGGACGGGCCACGGAGGAGGGCTGGGCCCTGGTCCGGACCATGCTCGACGACATGGCCGCCATGGTCCGGTCCGAGGCCGAAACAGAGCTCGAGCTCGTCGAGGGGTTCCGCGTCCTCGGACGGGTGACCGCGCTGTGCGCCGAGTTGTCCCTCGACACCGACCCCGAAGCGCCCTGGTTCTTCTCCATGAACACCGAGGCCCGGTTCGTCGGCGGACCGAACCCGGACGGTGAGTACCACCTGGGCATGATCGACGGCCGCCACCGCTACCGGGTGTCCGGTCAACGCGGCACCGTGACCTATCTGGGCTTCCAGGTCCTGGCCGGTCGGGGGCTCACCCCGCGCCGCATGGCCGCCCACGTGTCCGACCACGATCTCGCCACCGACGCCGGCGGGCGGTTCGCCTTCGTGCTGTCCGCGTCCGAGCCGAGCGCCGAGGAGCGGGACGGGGCACCGTGGGTCCCGATGCCCGAGGACGCCTCGGGCATCGTCGTCCGCCAGTACGTCGCCGACCGCACCGTCGAGGAGCTGGCCGGGTTCACCATCGCCAACCTGGATCCGGTCGGGCCACCGGCCCCGCCCTCCGACGGGTCGGTGGGTGAGGCCCTGGTGGCCATGGGCTGGACCATCGCCAAGCTCATGACGCTGCACCAGACCGTCCTCCCGGCTGCGGTGGACCACCCGAACGAGCTGTTCACGGTGGAGGCCGGCGCCCTCGGTGGGGAGAACACCACCCCCGACAACCTCTACGTGCTGGGTACCTGGCGGCTGGCGCCGGACGAGGCGCTCGAGCTCGAATTCACGCCACCGGGGACCCGGTACTGGAGCGTCACCGTCGAGAACATCTGGCACGAGTGCCTCGACACCCGGCGACGGAACAGTTCGGTGACCAACGCCGGCGCCGCCGTCCGGCCCGACGGCACGGTGCGTGTGGTGATCTCCGGCGACCGCCCCCCCTCGGCCGACGATGGCACGACGGTGTGGCTGGACAACGGGGGTCGCCACCGCGGCTTCGTGGTCATCCGGTGGTTGGACAACCCGGCGGCCCCCGAGGTCCGCACGGCGGTGCGACCGGCACGGGAGGCCTGAGTCCATGGGTGAGACCGAGCGGTTTGACGCCGACGAACTGCTGGCCGCCGCCTCGGCGGCGACCGGGCTCGACGACATGGGCGAGCCCTACTGGCGCGAGGGTCTCGAACGCCTGCTCGACGACCTCGACGGCCCCGCCCGGCTCAACGAGCTGGGACGGACCATCGTCGAGACCGAGGTGGCCGGCTACCTCGGCAACCGCATGGAGATCCTGGCGTGGCGCGCCGGACATCCCGAGGTGGCCGAAGGGGCGATCACCCGTCCCCTCGTGATCGTGGGCCAGCCCCGCACCGGGACCACGATCCTGTACGACCTGCTCGCCCAGGACCCGGCCAACCGGGCTCCGCTCACCTGGGAGGTAGACCGCCCGGTGCCGCCGCCGGAGACGGCCGCCTACGGCACGGACCCGAGGATCGACGAGGTCGAGGCCATCGCCGCCATGCCCGATCTGATCATCCCGGGCTTCACCGACTTCCATCCCATGGGGGCACAGCTGGCCCAGGAGTGCGTCCGGATGACCGGCGCCGACTTCCGGTCGATGATCTTCCCGACCCAGTACGACGTGCCCGGGTACAACCGGTGGCTCCTCCACGATGCCGACATGGCCCCCGCCTACCGCTGGCACCGCATCTACCTGCAGCACCTGCAGAGCCGCCATGCCGGGCAGCGCTGGCTGCTGAAGTCACCGGCCCACCTGTGGAGCCTCGGCGCGCTCTTCGACGAGTACCCCGACGCCCTGGTCGTGCAGACCCACCGGGATCCCGTCCGGGTCATCGCCTCGATCAGCGCCCTGGTGGCCCTGCTGCGCTCGATGGCCAGCGACCACGCCACGGTGGCCCGGGCGGCCGACCAGTACGCCGAGGACATCCTGGTGGGCCTGGAGCGTTCCGTCGAGGCCCGCCGGGACGGCACGGTCCCGCCCGACCAGGTGGTCGACGTCCGGTTCGACGAGTTCCTGGCCGACCCGTTCGCCGCCATCCGCACCGTCTACGACGCCCTCGACCTCGAGTTCGACGACGGGTCGGAGTCGCCCATGCGGACGTTCCTGGCCGGCCATCCAGGTGACGGCGGCGGGGGCGGGAGCCGCTACCGCTTCGCCGACACCGGCCTCGACGCCGGCGAACTCCGGGAGCGCAGCCGCGAGTACCAGGAGTACTTCGGCGTGCCGAGCGAGCCGATCCTGTGACCCCGCCGGCCCCGGCCGGCGGTCGGCCGTGACCGACGACGGCACCGGTCGCAGCACCCCGGTCCCACTCGCCACCATCGGCCGGGCCTGGGGTCGGATCGGCTGCCTCGGCTTCGGCGGGCCCCCGGCCCACATCACCCTGCTGCGGGAACTGTGCGTGGAACGGCACGGCTGGCTGACCCACGACGAGTTCGAGGACGGGATCGCCGCCACCAACCTGCTGCCGGGCCCGGCGTCGACCCAGTTGGCCATCCTGTGCGCGTGGCGACTGCGCGGGACCAGGGGGGCGCTCGTCGGCGGGCTGTGCTTCATCGTCCCCGGGCTCGTCGCGATCCTCGGCCTGTCCGTGCTCTTCTTCGCCCCCCACGCCCCCCTGTGGGTCCGGGGTGCCTCCGCCGGAGCCGGCGCCGCGGTGCCCGTCGTGGCGCTGTCCGCAGCCGTCGGGCTCCTGCCACGGAGCTGGGGCCGGGCCGGGACCCGACCATCGGCCCGGGCGCGGTGGATCACGTACCTGGTGCTGGGCGCCGCGTCGGCGGCACTGGTCGGGCCGTACCTCGTGATCGTCCTGGCCGCCTGCGGCGTGCTCGAGGCCACCGTGCGGACGTCCCGGCGGGACGGACCCGGTGCCGGGCGACACGCGGCGACGCCACTGGTGGCGGTACCCGCCGCCGCCGGCGGACTGGGCGCCCTGGCCTGGGTCGCCCTCAAGGTGGGGCTCCTCTCCTACGGCGGCGGCTTCGTGATCGTGCCGTTGATGCAGCACGACGCCGTCCACACCTACCACTGGATGACGGCTGGGCAGTTCCTCGATGCGGTGGCCCTGGGCCAGATCACCCCGGGCCCCGTGGTCCAGACGGTGGCCGTGGTCGGCTACGCCGCAGCCGGGATAGCCGGGGGTCTGCTGGCGGCGTTCGTGGCGTTCGCCCCGTCGTTCGCCTTCATCCTGGTCGGCGGGCCGCACTTCGACCGCCTGCGGACGAACCCGTGGGCCCAGGGCTTCCTGACCGGGGCTGGCAGCGCCTCCATCGGGGCCATCGCCGGTTCGACCGTGCCGCTGGCACTGGCTCTCAGCCACCTGTGGCAGCTCGGCGTCCTGGCCGCTGCGGCGCTGTGGCTCCTGGCGTTTCGCCGGGGCGTCATCACCGCACTGGTGGCGGCGGCACTGGTCGGGGTCGCCGTCGCCTACGCCGGCCTGCCCCTGCCGGCCTGAGCCGGTCCATCCCCCGGACCGCCACCGGCGCCCGGACACGCGGTCCGCGTAGTGTCGAGCGGATGACGACCTCCCCCCGCCCCGCCCCGGGCCGCGGACCCGCCTCGCACGGCACGGACGCGGCCGACGGTCCCACCCGTCGTGAGCTGCAGCGCCTGGCCACCCACGTGCTGGCCCGCGGCCGGGCCGCCCACGGGGGCCGCTTCGGCCTGCGGGCCACGCCGTCGGGCATCGGTACGCCGCCCTTCGGCCCGGTCGACACCGTCCTGCGCCTGTCGGGGACCGTCCTGATCCGTGAGCACCAGACCGGCGACGGCGCCCCGGCCGAGACGATCGACCTGACCGGCCGCACGCTGGCCGGGGCCGCCGAGTTCGCCGGGGTCGACCTCGCCTCGACCTTCGACGCCGGCCACGATGCCCCGCTGCTGGGCGATCCCGACGCCCCGCTGGTCCTCGACCCCGACGCCGCCGTGGCCGTCCTGTCCTGGTTCGCCATCGGCGCGCGGGTGCTCGACGCGGTGCTGCCGCAACTGTCGGTCCCGACCGCCGCACAGGTGTGGCCCGAACACTTCGACCTCGGTCTGGCCGCGGCCACCGGTTCCGGGGGCGTGACCATCGGCGCCTCACCGGGCGACGACGCCGTTCCCGAGCCCTATGTCTACCTGGCGCCCTGGGAAGCGGGACGTCCCGGGGACCCGCGATTCTGGAACGCGCCCTTCGGCGCCGCGGTCACCCGGTCCGAACTCGACGCCGTCGACCCGGTCCCGGGTGCCGTCGCGTTCGTGCGCCGGGGGCTGGAGCTCCTCGGCCCCGCCTGACGACACGGATCCGGGGCCCGCCGCCCCGGTGCCTCAGTTGTGCGACGGGCGCCACCAGCGCCGGAGGTGCGGCGCCACCGTGATGCCGGCTTCGGCCGCCAGGGCCGTCACCCGACGGGCCGAGGGGTTGACCAGCACCGTCCCCCCGACGTCGACCGTCGGCACGGTCTCGTTGCCCCCGGCGTGGTGGCGCACGAATGCGGCGGCGGCCGGGTCCGACCAGATGTCGACCTCACGGGTGGCGAGGCCCGAACGCCGGAGCCCCCGCCGGAGGCTCCCGCAGTAGGGGCAGCCGGGCCGCCAGTAGACGGTGACGGCAGGCACCGGGTCGGGCCCGGTCACGGGGTGCGCCAGTCGGCGTGCAGGTCCTCGACGAGGGCCAGCTTCTGGGCCCGCACCGTGGAACCGTTCTCGACGTCCCCGGGGTGGTCGACGAGCCAGGCGATGGCCGCGGCCGGCACCGTCGGCGGCGCCCCCCGGTAGTGGCCGACCAGACCCAGCGCCGCGGCGTTCACCACCTGGCGCTCGGTCTCCACGTAGCCCGGGTCTACGTTGTAGGCCCGGATCCCCCGGTCGCCGAGCTCGACGGCGAGCAGCGGGGCGAACCGGTGCGCGGCGGCCTTGGACGCGGCGTAGGCCACTCCCCACCCGCCCTGCCCGACCGGACCCGGGGGGTCGGCGGTGGCGGTGTGGGAGGTCACGTCGACGATGGTCCCGCCGCCGGCGGCCAGCATCCCGGGCAGCACGGCCTGGATGAGCACGAACGGCGCCACGGCGTTGGCGGCCATCTTGGCCTCGAGCTGGGCCACCGAGAGGTCGAGGATCGGCACCATGCTGCCGGGTGCGGTGTCGACGGCATTGTTTACCAGCAGGTCCACCCCGCCCCACTCGGCCAGGACCCGGTCGACGGAGGCCACCAGACCCGGCCGGTCGTGCAGATCGGCGACCAGCTCCAGGCAGCGGCCCCCGGCCGCCCGGACCCCTTCGCCGGTCTCCTCGAGGCTGCCCGGGAGTGTGCGGCCGGCCCCGGTGTCGGAGTCGTCCCGCCCCTCTCCCCGGTGGACGGTCCGTCCGGTGACGGCCACGTCCCAACCGGTCCCGGCCAGGGCCAGGGCCGTGGCCCGACCGATGCCCCGGGTGGCGCCGGTGACCAGCGCACGTCGACCGGGGCCCGCCCCTCCTCCGCCCGTCACGGCACCCGCACCCGGGACGCCGGCTGGTAATTCGGTCCGGCCGTCTGGTCCACCCGTGCCAGCAACCGCTCGCACGGGGGCTCGAACCGCTCGGCGAACTCGACCGAACGCCGCTCGCCGAGCAGCTCCCACGGCAGGGTGGTGCGGCGGTCTGTCTCGTCCTCGATCGACTGGCGCAGCAGGATCCCCTCGGAGGTGACCGTCCGGCCTTCGGCCAGGCCCTTGCGCTCGAGGGCCGCCCAGCCCGCCTCGATGTCCTCGGGACTCGTACCCCTCGACCTCGCCAGCCAGTCCTCCTCATACCCCAGCCAGGCGTTGTGGAGGATCGAGGCCTCCGCATGGGTGAGTCCCGAGGCCACGACGACGGCCCAGTGGGTGTCCCCCCGCCACTCCCGGAGGCAGTTCACGGCGTGCCAGCCGGCGAGCAGCGGATCGCCGGGGCGCGGCATGGCCAGGTGCGCCCCGAAGAACACCCGTCCCACCAGCGGCAGCGCATCGACCACGGCCCACAGTTCCGGTCCGAACTCGGTCAACGGCCCGATGATCCCCGGCGCGTGCTCGTCCAGGCCCTCGACCACCGCCGCGTCGCGGGCCTCCCACATCCGACGGAACCCCTCCGCGTCGAGGAGCTCGATCACGGCGGCGATCCCGAGGGGGCTGATCGAACCGAACGCCGCCGTCACGGCGGCCGGGCCGGCCGCCGCCAGAGGGGCGCACCGGGCGGCGATGTACCCCAGTGGGCCGGCGAAGCCCTCCGGCAGTCCTGCGGTCCGGTAGCGGGCGACCGCGCCGGGGTCCCAGAAGATCCAGCCGACGGTCGTCTGCACCGATCGTGCGTTGCGTCGGGTGATGGCCAGCCAGTCGGTCACCGGGACAGTCTGCCGTCTCGTCGGGGCGTCGGCGCGCACCGTCGTCCGGGCACGTCAGCCCCCGAAGGGGAGGCAGAGGGAGGCGGTCCCGGTGACGTGATCCCCGAGTGCGGTGGTGGCCCGGAAGGCGACCTCCACCACACCCTCGTCGCCCGTCGTGGAGACACCGGACACCTCCCCGGTGTATACGAGGCGGTCGCCCGGGAACACCGGGACGCCCAGTCGGATGGCCAGGTGGGACACCCGGGCGTCGGGACCGGCCCAGTCGGTGAGGAAGCGGCTGGAGTAGCCCGTGTCGGACAGGATGTTCATGAAGATGTCCGGGGCTCCCTGGGCCTGGGCGAAGGCACGGTCGTGGTGGACCGGCATGAAGTCCCGGGTGGCGATGGCGCCGGCAGCGATGAGGGTCGCCGTCATCGGCACCTCGAGCGGCGGAAGGACGTCGCCGACGGCGATCGACGCGAACGGCGGTGAGGTCGTCCGGGCCGGGGTCATGGCCGCCCTGCGGACGGGTCGAACTTGAGGATCCGGAAGGTCTGCCGGCCGACCACCTCGCCCGTCTCCACCGTGTAGGTCGTCACCCAGGTGACGAAGCGGCCCGGTCCCATCCGGGTCTGCTTCTCCTCGGAGATCGACTCGAACAACGTCTCGGCCGACACCACCTCGCCGAGTCCGAGGTAGCGGAGGACCTCGAACTCCGAGTTGGTGGCCAGCGTGCCGACGTAGCCCGCCTCGTCCAGCACGGAGAGAGCGGTCGGGCCGTCGACCGCCACCGGGGACCCGCCCCGTTCGGCGATCCCCTCCAACGTCGGGGTCGGCATGGTCCAGGTCTGGAGCATGAAGGGCGGGGCGACGATGTGGCCGAACCGGGACCCGGACGCCGCGTCCGGGTCGGTGTAGACCGGGTTGGCGTCGGCAAAGGCCGCCGCCCAGTGCCGGATCATGGGCAGGTTGACGGGGTCGGGGGCCAACGACGGGCCACCACGGCCGACCGGCTGCCCCACCAGGGACGCCAGGTGCTCCTCGAGTGCGTGGTCGACCATCGGGGTGCCTCCTTTCTCGGCCGGCCATCCACCGAACGCATGGGCGAGGACGTTCCCATACCGGGCCCGGTGGTGTCCACTGCGGCCCGGGTACGGGTCGGGGTCCGACGGAACTCCTCCGGTCAGACGCCGGGGTGCGCCGCGGTGCCGGGCCCGTACTCGAGCTCGTCGAACGCCTCGGCCTCGAACCCCTCGTGCCCGCGGAGGTCCGCGGTCCACCGGTCCTCGATGTGTCCGAAGTGCCAGACGGCGAGGGCGACCACCCAGGTGACCACGAACAGGCCCACGATCACGTACCCGGCGGCATTGAGGTTGAAGCCCGACATCCAGTCCCAGAACGGCCCGCTGAGGTGCAGCTCCTTCGGTAGGAGCCCGAGGACCTCGATCGTCCCGACGAAGAAGCAGATGGCCACGGACAGACTGGTGATCGTCAGGTTGTAGAAGACCTTCCGGACGGGATTGAAGAACGCCCACCCGTAGGCCACGTTCATGAAGCAACCGTCGATGGTGTCCATGAGGCACATCCCCGCGGTGAAGAGGATGGGCAGGCACATGATCGAGTACCAGGGCAACGACCTCGATGCCAGCAGCGCCGTCGTGGCCAGCAGTGCGACCTCGGTGGCGGTGTCGAAGCCCAGGCCGAAGACGACGCCCACCGGGTACATCTGCCACTCCTTGGTGATCGACCGCATCCAGCGGCCGAAGACCCGGGTCAGCAGGCCGCGGTTCTCCAGCTGCCGCTCGAGCTCGGCCTCGTCGTACGCCCCGCCCCGCATCATCCGGAACACCTTGATGATGCCGCCCAGGATGATGAGGTTGAGGATGGCGATCAGGAAGAGGAACGCGGCCGACACCATGGTGCCGAACACCCCGCCGAACTGTTGGAGGGCGGACCCGCTGTGGGAGACGGCGGCGAACACGGTGCGTTCGGCGACCACGATGCCCACCCCGACGGCCACCACGATCGTCGAGTGGCCGAGCGCGAAGAAGTAGCCGACGCTGAGCGGCTGCTTCCCCTCGTTCATGAGCTTGCGGGTGGTGTTGTCGATGGCCGAGATGTGGTCGGCGTCGAAGGCGTGGCGCAGTCCGAGCGTGTAGGCCAGCACGCACACCCCGATGCCCAGCCCCTTGTAGTGCCCGGGGACGACGAACGCGATGAACACCCCGAACCCCACGACGTGCAGGAGCACGATGGAGAGGAACATCCAGGAGACCTGACGCCACTGACCCGGGTCCAGGAGGGCCCGCACCCGGGAGAGGCGGCCGAGGGGCTCGGCGGGCGCCGGAACGGCGCTCAGCACCACCACGTCAGGATCCCGCCGCCCGGACGGGCGACGGATCGCGGCGTCGGTCAGGGGCGGGCGGCATCCCGCCATGGTGACCTAATTGCGAACGAGTCGCAACTACTGCCGCTGCGCCCCGGCAGGGCCCGGTGGCGGGACGGCGGATCCGCTCAGGCGCCTGCCTTCTTCAGGTCGGCGCGCAGGAAGAACCCGGCCGCCAGCTCGAACAGGCCCATGACGATGAACCAGATCCCGAGCAGCACCGCCAGGGCGTTCACCGAGTTCTCGGGGACGGAGACCACCACGATGCCGGCGACCAGGCTGATCAGGCCGAAGGCGATGGCCCATGCCCGGGATCCCTTGGTGCCGCCCATGATCCCGGCGAGGAGTGCGACCACGCCCTGGACGATCCAGACCAGACCGATGAGCAGGCCGATGACCGACTTGGTGAGGCTGAGGTGGCGGATCATGACGACCCCGATGACCACTTCCAGCAGTCCGGCGATGGCGATCCACGCCCGGTGCTGCTCCTCGTGGTCGAGCGCACGGATGAAGTGGAAGATCCCCCCGATGATCAGCAGGATGCCGATGAAGACGCACACCACGTTGAGGGACTGCGACGGCTTGAGCGCCAGCACGATGCCGAGGCCCAGCGTGATGATCCCGGTGATCAGCTCGATCTGCCACACGTACTTGGAGGGGAGCCCTCCCTGGACCACGACCACGTCGGTTTCTGCTGCCATTGCTGGCTCCTTTCGTCCGCTGCTCCGCCGGGGATCCACCGTAGCGGCGGAGGCCCGCCCGGAGTGGGATGCGCGCCCCGGCTCAGCCGCCGGCGGCCCGCACCCCGGCCGGGGTCCCCGGTCCACAGAAGCGGTGGTAGGCGGTCTCGGGATCCGGTGGGACCCGGAGGGTCGACGTCGAGGGCGCATGGACGAAGGAGTGGACGAACGACCCGGGGGTCAGCGGCTGGTCCGGGCCGAACTCGAGAGCGTGCAGCGTCGGGCACGTGAGGGCGGCCCGGGCCCAGGCGATCTGGACCTCCAGGACCTGTCCCGAGGACTCGGGCACCAGGGGCGTGTACCGGCCCGGACGGTCCCGTTGGAGCGTGGCGATCTGGGTGGGAGATGCTCCCGGCGCCGTCAGGAGTGCGACGACCCACGGGGTGGGCAGGGGTTTCTCGTGACCGGGGAAGTCGCCACGCCGGCTCAGCTGCATGTGGGCGTCGAGCGGGTCGGCCAGTCCGAGCAGGTCCAGGATGTGGACCCCCGTGCCCAGCTCGTAGGGCCCCTGGCCGGCCCAGTAGGTGGCGACCGAGGGCGTCGCCAGGCCGGGCGCGGCCGCCGTGGTCAGCCGCGCCGGCGGCACGCTCGGGTCCTCCTGGAGGTAGGTGGCCCCCGGCACCAGCCACCTCGCCGTCGCGACCGCCGTGCCCCAGTCGTCGGCCGTGGCCGCGACCTGGCCGTGCCCGTTGACGACGATGAACGGGCTGGTCGACCCCGGCAGGTTGTCGGCCGACCGCAGCGAGACCGCGCAGACCAGCGCCCAGGGAACGACCACCAGGGCGAGGGCGAACCTCCGGGCCAGGGGGACCACGGCCACCGGGGCGCAGGCCGCGAAGAACGGCGCCATCAGCAGCCGAGCGTGGATGTAGTCCCCACCGATGACGGTGATGTACCCGGCGTTGAGCGCCGCGGCCATGGGCAGCGCCACCAGCGCTGCCCGGTTGCGGGTGGCACCGGACCGGCCGCGCAGTGCGGCCGACAACGGCAGGAAGGCCCCCACCAGGAGGGCGGCGGCCGGGACCACCAGCCAGTACGGGGTGAAGAAGTCGGTCAGGTACGCCATCCCCTGCCCCGGTCGGGGCGACGAGGCCTCCTTCGCCACGGCGGTGTTGGCCACCAGCATCCCGTAGTAGCCCATGCGGAACACCTGGTAGGCCAGGGGCAGTGCGAAGGCCCAGGCCACCATGGACACGCGTCGGGCCCAGCCGGGGGCCCCGCCGTCCAGCAACAGCACGACCCCCAGGAACACCAGCGTGTCGAGGGCCAGCTCGGGACGGACGAGGGGACCGAGGCCGAGGACGACCAGGGCCCACCGGGGGACGGCGCGTCCCTCCCGGGCGGCCCACCGCACGAGGATGGCCAGGCAGCCCGCCAGCCACGCGAACACCAGCCCGGTCTCGAGCCCCTGTGAGGCCAGCGACCACACCGGCGACACGGCCAGGAAGACCACTGCGCCCAGCGGCAGCAGGAAGCTGTCCGGGGCCGCCCGACGGACGAGCCGCGTCGACGCCGCCGCCGCCAGACCGAGCCCGGCCACCGTGAGGAGGATCCCGAGGTCGACGGCGATCCCCGTGAGGGGGAACGGGGTGACGAGCCCGGCGATCGACAGGATGAGGGTCCACAGCGGACTGGTGAACGCCTCGACGCGCTGGCCGGCGTTGTAGACGGGGCCGTGGCCGGCGAGCACGTTCTGGACCACGTGGAGGTAGATGTACCCGTCGTAGAACATGCTGCGGTGGGTCCAGGCCACCACGGCCAGGACCGCCACGGGTGCGGCGAGCACCACCGACTGCAGGACCCGCCGGGCACCGGGTGGGCGATCCGCCGCCGACCCGACGCGCCGCGTCGCTGACCCGTCCACCCCACCGTCAGCGGGGGGCACCTGTTCGTCGATGAGGAGATCGGTGGCGGTCACCCTGCTAGCGCCTTCCCGGGCCCGGGCGGCGGAGTGGCCCGACTGGTCGCCGTCAGCCGCCGGTACCCACCGTCACCATCGGCGGCGTGCAGGGGCCGCTTGAGGGGAAGTGCCGGCCCGGTCGGCATCGGCGGGCGCCGGTCGGCCGTGCGTCAGTGGGACCGGGACGCCCGATGGCCGCGGCCCGACCCGGACCGGGGGTGGACCAGCCGGGTCGTCCACGGTCGGCCGTCACCCGAAGTGCGCAGGAGGACGTAGGTGACCATGTAGACGATTGCGAGCACGACGCCAGCCGCACACCACCAGAACACCACCCGACCGTCACCTCCCACCTCCCCGGCGGACCGGAAGGCCAGCCAGGTCCCATCCTGCCACCGGAGTTCCGCCCGATGCGTCGGTCCACGGGCAGCGGGGCAGGCGTGGCCGGAATGTGCTCTGCTTCCGGTGGCGACGCGGGTCGAGCCCGCCGCCCAGGCGAGGAGCGGACCGTGCCCGAGATGACCAGTATCCACCACGTGTCGATCACCGTGACCGACCTGGAGCGCAGCGTGCCATGGTACGAGGAGGTCCTCGGCCTGACGAAGGTGATGGAGGACACCCACCCCGACGGCACCGGCTTCTTCGTGCTCCTGGGGAACCCGACGTTCACGGTGCTGGTGGGTCTCCACGTCCATCCGTCCAATTCCGGCGAGGTGTTCTCGGAAGCCAGGACCGGCCTCGACCACGTGGGCTTCACCGTGGCCGACCACGCCGAGCTCGAGGCGTGGGAGCGGCGGCTGACCGAGCTGGGCGTGGCCCACTCCCCCGTCGACGACCAACCGGGGTACTCCGTGGTCGTCTTCCGGGACCCGGACAACGTCCAGCTGGAATTCACCGCCATGGGCTGACCCGGGGCCCGCGGTGCGGATCGCGGGGACACTGCTTGTGGTCCGCCCGGCGTACTGTCAAGCTCACCGGGGAGGGATGTCATCGGTACGACCCCGGGGGGCGGCATGGCCAGACGGCAGCGGATGGCGGTCGCGGTAGCAGTGGTGGTCGCGTCCGCCTGGTGGGGCGTACCCGTCGTGGCGACGGCGGGCACCCCCCTGCTGGCGGTGACCACGGCATCGCTCCCGCCGGCCCTGGCCGGTCAGCCCTACACGGCCACCCTCGCGGCCACCGGCGGGGTACCGCCCTACACGTGGCAGGTCGCATCGGGATCCGGTCGACTCCCCCGTGGACTGCACCTCGACCCCGGATCGGGGATGATCACCGGAACACCGGCCACCGATGCGGTCACCACTGCCTTCACCCTCGGCGTCCGGGACACCCGGTCGGGCCCGGACCACCCGCCGGGCGTGGCCACGGCACGCCTGTCCATCGTGGTCGGTACGGTCGGCCACGCCGCGGTCAGCGCCGGAATCCAGTCGACCTGCGACCTCGAGCCCGGTGCGTCGGTGGCCTGCTGGGGATGGAACTACTACGGCCAGCTGGGCGACGGCACCACCACCGATCGCACCCGTCCGGTGGCCGTCGCCGGACTCACCGGCGTGGTGGCCGTCGCCGACAACGGGATCACCACCTGTGCACTGCGCGGGGACGGGACCGTCGCCTGCTGGGGCTTCGGGCTCGGCGGCGAGCTGGGCGACGGCACGACGGCCTCGTCCCTCATCCCGGTGGACGTGTCCGGGCTGGCTGACGCCACGGCGTTGGCGGCCGGCTACGGACAGACCTGCGCGCTCCGGTCATCGGGCACCGTGGTGTGCTGGGGCGGCAACTACTACGGGCAGCTGGGTGACGGCACCACGGTCAACTCCGACGTGCCGGTGCCCGTCGGGGGCCTGTCCGGGGTCACGGCGCTCGCGTCGGGCCAGGACCACGTGTGCGCCGTCCTGGCCCCGGGAACCGTCGACTGCTGGGGGCGGAACGAGCAGGACCAGCTGGGGAACGGGACGACCACCAACTCCCCCGTCCCCACCCCGGTCAGCGGGCTCACGGGAGTGACGGAGATCTCCAGCGGCGGGTGGGCGACGTGCGCATTGCGCAGCGACGGCACCGCGGCCTGTTGGGGGGCGAACTTCTTCGGCGACCTCGGGGGCGGCACCACCGCGGCCACGACCGTGCCGGTCGACGTCGTCGGCCTGACCGGCGCCATCGCCGTGGTCAACGGGGACGCGGACACCTGTGCGCTGCTGGCCGACACCACCGTGCGCTGTTGGGGGATGGGACAATTCGGCGAGCTCGGGGACGGATCGCCGGCGACCTCGTTGACGCCGGTGCCCGTCAAGGGGCTCAGCGGCGTCGTGGGGATCAGCGTCGGACTGAGTCACGCATGCGCCGACCTGGCCACCGGCCCACTCGAGTGCTGGGGGGCGAACGTCAACGGGGAGCTGGGCGACGGGACCCACGTGACCGCCCGGACGCCCCGCGTCGTCGCCTGACCAGGCACCCCGCCGCCGCCAGACGTCAGTCCGCGCCCCGCTCCTCCAACTGCTCGTCGGACGGACGGGCGGCGTCCGAGAGGTGTGGCGTGGCATCTACGAGGGCCTCGCAGGCGGCCACCATGTCTGGGTCGCCGTCCCGTTCGTGCGCGTCGAGGTACTCCCGCGCTTCCCCCACGGTCGCTGGCGTCCATCCTGTCGTCCATTCGGGCATGTCGCCCACCGTACCGGTCGCCGGGAGGTCGCAGGTACGGGCGGCCCGCGGTGGGGCCCGTCGATCCCGACCGCCTCATCGGCGCCGGGCGGGGCGCCCGGAGTGCCGGATCGGCCCACGCCCGGACGGTCGGGGCCGCTACGGTTGTGCCGGACCTCGACCCGAGCACTCAGAACGACCGTTGCGGGCCGGCCCGGAAGGCCGTTCAGGGATCGCCCCCGACAGCCCGCGCCCCTGCCACCGCCACCGACAAGGACCTCCATGACGCCCCCCGGAAACCCCATCCGCCTCCTCGGACACCAGCGCCGCTTCGCCGAGGCGATCGCCCAGATCGACACCGAGCTCGAGTTCGCCTCGGGCGCCGCCGTGGCGGCCCGCCGTGACGACGTGGTGGCGGCCGCCCGTGCCGCCTACGGGCCGAGCGAGGACTTCCGGGGGGTCCGCGACGCGTGGGACGCCGTGTTTCCGGACGGGACCTACAGCGCCACCGGGCTCGCCGAGGCCAAGCGTCTGGCCTAGCGGTGGCCCCGCCGCCCAGGTCGGCGGCCGGTACGCTGGGCGGGTGACCGGCACCCACCGATTCATCGTCACCTGGGGAAGGATGGGGCGCTTCGACTTCAGGGCCGAGGCGGTCGAGGCCTGGGACCCCGAGGACGCCCTGGTCACCGCAGCCGGACTCCATCCGGAGCTGCCCCGCCCCCGGGTCGCCGTACTGGCCGCACCGGTGCGACCGCTGCCCTTCGGCCTTCGGACCGACCGCCAGCGCGTCGACGCGGAGCGGGCGTCCCCCTGATCCCGGCCCACCCGGGACGTCGGGGATGCACACGCCTTCCCGGGTGGGCGACGGTCTAGCCTCGACACATGCGGGGATCGTCACGGCGAACGGCACGGACGACCGTGGTCTCCGGGTATGCGGTCCTGGTGATCGGCGCCGGCCTCGATGCTGTCGCCTCCGGGTACGACTTCCCCGAACCGGCGAGTCTGATGATCCTCCGCATCTCGACCACCATCAGCTTCGCGGTCGTCGGCTGGGCGTGGTGGCTCCACCTGGACGACGCGGGAACGGGGCCACCGGGCGACCCGCGGGGGAGGTCCTTCTGGCTCTTCGCCCTGGCCGCCGTCGTCCTGGCCATCGGCCAGATCAGCCTCTTCTGGTACTACGTGTTCCCCCCGGCCGGTGCTTTGCGGATCTTCTCCCCACTGAGCGTCGTCACCCTGGCCACCGGCCTGACGGTGGTCGGGTACGTGCTGGTGGCTGCGGGCTTCTGGCTCGCCACCCGCCGGACCCGGCAATCCGTAGAGGTGACATCGTCCGACGACCGGTAGTTGACGGTCATCCGGGTCTCGGACCGATCGGCGGGAATCCTTCCGGCGGGGACCGCCACCGGTCGAGACCGATGCCCAGCAGGTCATGGGGCAAGCCTGCGTAGTCGAGCATTCCGAGCTTCCGCATCCCGATGCGGGCCGCCACCGCGTGCGAGCGCAGATTCGACGGCTCGATGACAGCCACTACCTCCACGAGCCCGCGGCCGGAGAAGGCGAGCCTTAGGAGGCCGGACGCCGCCTCGGTGGCGTAGCCGTCTCCCCAGAAGTCCGGGTGCAGGCGCCACCCGACCTCCGTCCCGTCGTGGTCGGCGAGCGGTCGGAGCGGCTTCAGCATGACCAGCCCGATCGGCGGTCCGTCGAGGAGGGCCAGTGCCCAGATACCGAAGGCGCCGGCCGGTCCGAAACGCTCCCGGAACCGGCGGATCCTCTCCAACTCCTCCCCCACGTCCGCAGAGGGCTGCATGGCGAGAGGCGTGCACACCTCCGGCCGGGAGTGGAGATCGTGGAGAAACGGCGCGTCCTCATCGACGAGCTGGCGCACCACGAGTCGGGGGGTCGAAACGACCGTCTGATCCACGCCCCGATTGTGCCAGCCCCGGCCGCCTCCGACCGGCTCCCCCACCGCTCGATGCACTGAGTAGCGTGATCCGGCGGAGGAGGTGCCATGAAGACTGCCGTGAGCCTTGTCATCGTGGCCCTCTTGTGCGCCGCCTGCAGTACCGGAGGGACGGTGCACGTCCACTACATCCCCAGCCCCACACCGCACAAGGTCGACATGATGCGCTGATCGGGGACACGCCTTCGAGCCGTACATCGACCCATTGGCGAAGCACGGCGAGATCAGGTCTCCCGGATCGGACACCGAGCCGAGGCTCGTACCCTTCCCGACAATGGCCACCATCGACGCGCCATCGTCGGCGCCGCATCCCGTGTCGTCGTCCGGCGAGTTGTCTCCGGGCCGTCGGGGCACGGGCACTTCGTCCGCCCCTTCGTGAGCCTGCATGTCCACGTCGACCGGACGGGGTCGCAGCACCACCGTTCCGGCCACGGGCGTCCACACGGTCGGATGCACGGGCCTCAACGGATCGACCGCTTGAGCCGCGACAGGGTCAGGTTGCCTTCCGCACCGACCGCGAGCGAACAGCTGGCGCGGCACCACCGGCAGGCGCTACGACACGCGTTCACCGACCCAGCTCTTCGCGCTCTGCGCAACCACGCCCGGAGACAGGCGCAATGTGCGGATCAGCGCCGTGGCGGTATCGGCGACGCGGCCTTCGCTCAGGGAGTGGCGGGCGGCATTCATCGCCTGATGGGCGTAGGTGCGGCGCACTCCCTTCCGTCCCGCATCGAGCGCGTCGAGCGCATCACGATCGTTGACCGACCGGGCGTCCAGCTCGTGGAGTTCATACAGCTTGAGGATCTCCATGGCGGAGCGCCAGTAGTCGCGGCTGGCGTTCGCCGCATGGAGCCGGTAGTTCACCTCGACCGAGTCCACATAGACCGGCGGACCGACCTGGGCGATCCGCAGGAACACGTCGAGGTCCTGCTGCATGCGGAACAGTGGATTGAACAGACCGACCCGCTGCAGGGTGGTTCGCCGCACGAGGGCACTGCTGAGCAGGATGCCCAGCTCACCCGCCAACATGTCCCGGTAGCTCACGGCCCGTCCGTAACCCGGTCCGATCCTCTGGCCCGCCTCGTCGATGAGATCGAATCCGGTGTGGACCAGCGAGTCGTCCTCGCCGAGCACGGCGAGCTGCCGTTCCAGCTTCGAGGAATGCCAGAGATCGTCCTGGTCGAGGAAGGCGACCAGGTCGGAGCCGGCGATGACGACCCCGAGGTTACGCGCCGCGGACACGCCTCGATTCGGTGTCCGGAGGTAGCGCACCCGCGAATCGACCCCTTGGACCCAGGAGAAGTCCTCAGTGGAGCCGTCGTCGATGACGAGAAGTTCGAAGTCTTCGACCGACTGACCCAGGACGGAGTCGATGGTCTGCTCCAGGAGGATGCCCGGATCGTGCACGGGAACCACTACCGAGACAAGCGTGTTCCCCAAGGTCTGATTTCCCTCCATTTTGGACCGCCGGCACCTGATCGATGCAGCGTTGCACCGGTATGAGCATGCGGTGCTGCGCTCCGCTCGAGCCTATGTGAGCGGATCAGT
>Ga0302267_10002651_pt1 | contig 21323 bp, 14 predicted proteins | sample III_Bog_E1_3_FD_194555 | JGI IMG/M metagenome (GOLD analysis project Ga0302267, IMG submission 194555) | Peat permafrost microbial communities from Stordalen Mire near Abisko, Sweden - III_Bog_E1_3 | ecosystem: Environmental > Terrestrial > Soil > Wetlands > Peat | place: Sweden: Abisko... | reverse complement strand
GAACGAGTGCCTTCACGCGCGACAATTCCGCGAACGTCGCCGCCTCCTGGTTCACGAACGGCGTCACCCACAGCCACACCTTGAACCCGAGCCGGTGCAACTCTTCGAACATCGCGCGCGGATCAGGAAAATCCCGAGGCGCAAACGCCAGCTCCCCAAAGCACGATTCCCACCGGTCATCAATGATCAGCCGCGAGCACGGGTAACCATTTCCTCGAATCTGCCGCGCCATATCCAGGATGCGCTCCTGCGTGATGCAGCGCGGATACTGCGTCCACGTGCAGAAAAAGCTGTCGCCCAGCAAATCCTCGCCCGGCGCCGCGTCGAAACCGCCCAAGTGCCGCATCGCCGCCGCGTGCGCCTCCACCAGCGTCTCGCCTGCGAAGACGCGGATCGTCGTCCCATCCGCCGTCGCGCGAATCTGCAGCACGCCGCTGCCCTTTGCGTTGATCGCCACGTCCAGCATCGCGCGCGTGTCCGCCAAGATCGCGAACCCCGCCGACGCCAGCCACAGCGGCGACTGGATATTATTCACCGCGAACGCCGCGTTCGAAAGCTCTCCGCTTTCCAGCGGCCAAGCCTGTTCATGGTTGAAGCCGTGCCCATACCAATGCCCACCGCTCTTGAGGTCCACGCTCAGCGTCTGCCCCGCGCGAAGTTCCAAAGTGGCCGGCCCATCCCAATGTCCCGCCGCCCCATCGAGTAAATAAGAAAGAGATCGCATGCGAACCGCCAGTTTACGAAATCAACCCGGTGCTACGAAGCACGAAAATTGGAGGGACGGGCTCCCGCCCGTCCGTAACGCGCGGCTTTGCGTGCAGCTTCGGACGGGCAGGAGCCCGTCCCTCCAAAAATCCCTCAGTGCCCTCCGTCCCTCTGCCGTCCTCCGTGTGAAATCCGCCTCGCAGCTCAATGCGTCGCCAGCCTCGCCTGCGCGATCTGGTACCCCGAAAAATCCTGCAGTCCCGTCCCGATGCATTTCTGGTAAAGGTCCGCAGCGCCCGCCTTGTCGCCGGCGAGATCGCGCACCGCCGCGCTGAAAAAGTAAGCCTCGCAAAGCTGTTTGTTCGTTTTCAGCGCGGCGATGGTCTGCGCGGAAGCGAGGAAATCCACCTCCGTCATCTGGCCGGAGAGGAACTTGCCGATGTTCGCGTGCCAGGCGTCGAGCCGCGTGCCTTCGCCGGCCAGGTAGGTGTTAAGGTCCGCCACGGCCGCGGCTTTCTTGTCCGGCGATTCCATGCCGACCAGGCACGCGTAGAGGTGGGGCAGAATGTCGTCGTGCGCCTTCAGGTCGAAGGCTTTTTGAAAATCCGCGGCTGCGGCGGCGCTTTGGCCGCTCGCGTAATAAACATAGGCGCGGTCGAGATAGTAGCCCGCCGCATCCGGCTTCTCCTTGATCGAATCCGTGTAGTCAGCGATGGCCCCCGCGAAGTCGCCCTTGTGGAACTTCATCCATCCGCAAATCACCCGCAAAGAGGGACTCGGTTTGATGGCGTAACTGGCTTCCGCATCGGCCAGCGCGCGATCCCAGTCATATTTCTTTTCCTCGGCCAGGGACCGGTTGGAAAGAGTGATCGCGTCCCTCGGCGCCAGCTTGAGCGCGGCGGTGTAGTCGGCGATGGCCGCGTCCGTGTCTTGCTTGGCGACCTCGACCATGCCGCGATTGTTCAGCGCGATGGCATTGGCCGGGTCGAGCTCCAGCGCCTTGTTCAGGTCCACCAGCGCATCGGTGAAGTAGCCCGCGTCCTTCTCCGCCAGCCCGCGGTTGCTGTAGAATTTGCTGTTGTGGCCGTCCAGTCCGATTGCCTTGGTGAAATCGGCGATAGCCGCGCGCGGGTCGAGCTTGGCGAGCTCGACCATGCCGCGGCAATTGAGCGTGAGGGGATCGGAAGGCTCGATCTCCAGCGACTTGCTCAGGTCGGCGATCGCGTCGTCGAGCTTGCCCGAGTCTTTCTCGGCCAGTCCGCGGTTGCCGAAGTAAGTGGAGCGCGTGTCATCCAGCGCGATCGCCTTGCTGTAATCCGTGATGGCATCGGCATAACGCTTCTGGTGATACTCGGCCAGCCCGCGATTGTTGAAGAGGATCGCCCGGCTGCCGTCGAGGGCGATGCCCTTGTTGAAATCATCGATGGCCCCGGCGCTATCGCCGAGGCGGTCACGCAATTCCCCGCGATTGCCCAGCGCCAGGACCAGGTTGGGATTGATTTCAAGCGACTTGTCGTAGTCGGCCCGCGCCCCGGTGAAATCGCCTGACGCCGTCTTGGCCAGTCCGCGATTGCTGAAGGCCTTGGCGTCCCACGGATAAATCGAAAGGGACTTGCCGAAATCGGCGATCGCCGTGGGGTACTCATGCTTCTTGTACTCGACCAGCCCGCGGTTGTTGTAGGCCACGGCCAGAAACGGGTTGAGGCGCAGCGCGAGGTTGAATTTGTCGAGCGCGGCATCGTATTGGCCCGCGTTGTAGAGCCGCAGCCCGGTGTTGTTCACATCGACGGAAACGCTGTAGAGCACGCGGGCCGCGACCAGCACGCACCCCAGCAGTACCAGAAGAATCACGCCGATAATGCGCAGGGCCTGCATGCGCGGATATTGGCAATTGCCGCACCGTTGGCGAGAGGTAAAGCATCGTAGCCGTCCCGCCGCGGAGGGATGGACTTTCCTCCGCGACGGCCAATCCTGAAAGGATTGCATCACTCAGCCCAAGGTTGGCGCACCAGCGCCTACCCTGGGTAATCTGCAAAACGCAATTCAACCCTGAATGGGTTGAATCGCCCCGCATATCGCCTCGCGCGAGGGCGCGCCGCCGCTGCCCCGCGCCCGCGTTCCGTGGTGAACCGGCGCTGGCTTAGCGCCGGAGATTTACCACTTAGTGATGGCCGCCACCGCCGCCACCGCCGCCACCACCGCCGCCGTTTCCTCCTCCTCCGCCACCGCCATGTCCACCGCCGCCGCCGTTTCCACCACCACCACCGCTCGCGTGACTGACGCTGCTATGCGTTGCACCGCCCCCGGAACTGACACTCGCGTGACTGACGCTGGCTTGCGCGCCGCCTCCACCGCGACTGACGTTATTACTCACTGCGCTTCGGTTGGAGCTGGAGAAACTTGAATTGTTTCCACGATTTCCACCGCCGTTGCCGTGATAACTATAGTTGCCGCCGTGCCTTCCGTAGTAGCCGCCGCCCCAGTAGCCATTGTACCAGGGATACCACCCGGGTCCGTAGTAGGCGTAGTAAGGGTACTCGTCCGCATCATAGTAATATCCGGGCGGAGGCGGCGGTTGAGCCGCGAAGCTGATAAAGACTCCGGCCTCAACCGGTGTGGCCAGGGCCATTGCCACTATTCCGGCCGCTAAGAGTGATTTTCTTTTCATAAATTATTTTGAGTTTTCCAAGGTGACTGCCGACGCGTACTCCGAATGAATCGGCTGAGTACCGTTTCTTTTCTTAATGCAGTCTACGCCGTGGAGGGGCCCATCGCTATGGGGTGTAGACCCCACTACTCTGTCCTCTGTGCGGAATGCCGGCCGTTCGCAGGACCTTACGTCCACCGATCCATCCGTGAATCGAGCGTGAAGACCTGGCCGGAGACGTGGTCGAGCCGCGCGAGGAAGGCGATGGCGCGCGCGGCGTTCTCCGGCGTGTTGAAGCGGCCGAGGACGTGCTCCTCGCGGATTTCCGCGAGCCGTTTCTCCGGCACATGCGCCGTGAACTTCGTCTCAAGAAAACCCGGCAGCACGATGTTGCAGCGCACGTTGCGCGAGCCGTACTCCTTCGCCACGCTTTGCCCGAAGCCCACGAGGCCCGCCTTCGCCGCCGCGTAGGCGCTCTGCCCGCGCGTGCCATGTTTGCCCGCGCGCGAGCCGATGAGCAGGATGTGCCCGCTGCGCTGCTTCATCATGAGCTTGATCGCCGCGCGCGTGCAGAGAAACGCGCCGCGCAGGTTGGTGGCGATGACCTCGTCGATGTCCGCCATGCTCAGGTTCACCAGTGCGCCATCGCGCGTGAGGCCGGCGTTGGCGATGAGGACATCCACGCGCGGCAGCTTGGCAAAAAAGGAATCGACCTGCGTTTCATCGCGCACATCGAGCTCTGTGCGCGGCGGCGCGTATATTTTTTCATCTGGAAGTGCCGCGACAATCGCCCGCGCCAGTCCGCCGGCACCGCCCGTGACGACAACGTGAAGAGGATCAGCCATCGCGCGGAAATTCTAGGGAAAAGGCCAGCCGCTCACAAGCGCGCCGTCTGAGACGTCGCTTAAAAAGACAGCCGATTCTACTTAGACTAAAAATATACGGTTTTCAGGCGAAATAGGCTCACGCCTTCTTGCCCAGGTCGAGCAGCTTCTGGTGGATGCCGCCGAACCCGCCGTTGCTGAAGACCACGACCACGTCGCCCGGCTGGAGCAGTGGGTCGAGCCTGGCCACGATCGCCGCCGCGTCCGGCTCGTAGAAGGCCTGCGCGCCCGCGGCCTTGATGTCGGCGACGACCTGCTCCGGGTGCAGCCGCTCGCTGGCCGGGATCTGCTCTAGCGCCGCGACCTGCGCGACGAAGACGCCGTCGGCCAGCGCCAGCGCGGCGGGCAGCTCCTTCTGGAAGACCGCGCGGCGCGTCGTGTTGGAGCGCGGCTCGAACAGCGCCCAGATGCGGCGGTGCGGGTAGCGATGGCGCAGGCCCTGCAGCGTCTCGCGCATGGCGGTCGGGTGGTGCCCGAAGTCGTCGATAATGGTCGCGCCGCGCACTTCGCCGCGGACTTCCTGCCGGCGCCGCACGCCCTCGAACTTGGCGACGGCCGCGGCGATGTCCGCCAGCGGGATCTGGTAGAAGTGCGCCGCGGCGATGGCCATCGCGGCGTTGCGGACGTTGAACGTGCCGGACATGCCGAGGCGAAAGTCGGTGTTGAAAATCCGGAACGTCTGGTAGTCGCCGTGGTCCTTCACGTCGAGGATGCGCACCGCCGCGTTCTCGGAGAAGCCGACCTCGAGGATCGGCGCCATGCTGTCCTTCACGACCGCGAGCGCGTTGGGCTCGTCCGCGTTGACCAGGATCATGCCGTTGCGCGGCACGACGCGCACGAGGTGCGAGAAGGACTTCTGGATCGCGGCGAGGTCGTCGAAGATGTCCGCGTGGTCGAACTCGAGGTTGTTGATGATGACGAGCTCGGGCAGGTAGTGGATGAACTTGCTGCGCTTGTCGAAGAAGGCCGTGTCGTACTCGTCGCCCTCGAGGATCCAGTACGGGCCGTCCTGCCGGGTGCAGCCTTGGGGAAGATTCTTCGGCAGCCCGCCGATGAGGTACGAGGGCTTGCGGCCCGTCGCCTCGAAGATCCACGCGAGCATCGAAGTCGTCGTCGTCTTGCCGTGCGTACCGGTCACGACGAGGTTGTGCGTCTTGCGCAGGAAGTAGGTCTTCAGCGTCTCCGGCAGCGAGAGATAAAAGCGCTTCGCCTCGAGCGCGGCTTCCAGCTCCGCGTTGCCGCGCTTGATCGTGTTGCCCACGACGAGAATCACGTCCTCCTTCGGCAAATTCTCCGGCTTGTAGCCCGCCATGATCTTGATGCCTTTTCCCTCGAGGAAAGTCGACATAGGAGGGTAGACGTGTTCGTCGGAACCGGTGACCTTGTAGCCTTGGTCGTGCAGCATCGCGGCCACCGCGCCCATCGCCGTGCCGCAGATGCCCATGAAGTGAAACGCCTGCGGCGTGGCCGGAACCGGAGAGGAAGTCGTCGCCATAAAGAGGGGAAACGTGCCGCAAATTCAGGCGAGGGTCACGCCGAATCAACCATTGGCCGGACTTAAGCGCCGCACTTTTTTCGCGTGTGCCGTTGTCAACCGCGCGAAGCGCATTAGATTCACTGCCCCACTGCATGAGTTCCAGCCACATCAGCGTGCGCGGCGCACGCCAGCACAACCTCAAGAACATCGACGTCGACATCCCGCACCACCGGCTCACGGTCGTGACGGGCCTCAGCGGTTCGGGCAAATCGTCGCTCGCATTCGACACGCTCTACGCCGAGGGCCAGCGCCGCTACGTCGAGACGTTCTCTCCCTACACGCGCCAATTCCTCGAGCGCATGGACAAGCCCGACGTCGACCGCATCGACGGCCTGCCGCCCGCCATTGCCATCGAGCAGAGCAACGCGGTGAAGACTTCCCGTAGCACTGTCGGGACGATGACCGAGTGCGCCGACCATTTGAAGCTGCTCTTCGCGCGGCTCGCCTCGCTGACGTGCCCGCATTGCGGACGCCAAGTGCGGCCGCTCGGCGCGACGCAAATCACCGATCGCGTTCTCGCGGAGCGCGCGGACCAGCAAGTCTTCATCGGCTTCACCGTTCCGCTGCCGAACAAGCCTTCGCTCGCCGCCGCGCTGGCCACGCTGCAGCAGCAGGGCTTCGTCCGCTTCTGGATGGAGGGCAAACTCCGCCGCACCGACGAGACGGTACCCGAAAAGGAACGCGCACCCGCGCAACTGCGCGTCGTGCAGGACAGAGTCGCCGTTTCGAAATCCAATCGCGCGCGACTGGCCGAGGCCATCGAGAACGCGCTGCGCCACGGGCAGGGACTGGTCGAGATTTGGTCCGAGAACACCGAGGAGCTCCGCTTCTCCAGTAAGTGGATTTGCCCCTACGACGGCACGCCATTCCGCGAGCCCTCGCCCGCGCTCTTCTCCTTCAACAATCCGCAGGGCGCGTGTCCCGCGTGCCGCGGCTTTGGCCGCACCATCGAGATCGACTACGAGCGCGCTCTTCCGGATCGTCGTCTCAGCATCAAGGGCGGTGTGGTCAAACCATGGCAGAGCGGCTTCTCGCTCGAGTGCCAGCGCGACCTGCTCAAGCATGCCCGGAACGAAGGCGTACCCATCGACAAGCCGTTCCACGATCTCGAGCCGTGGATGCAGAAATGGGTCATCGAGGGCCCGAAACTCAAGGACGAGGAATCGCTCCGCGAGCACGTCGACGCCGGCGGCTGGTACGGCGTAAAGGGCTACTTCAAATGGCTCGAGACGAAGACCTACAAGATGCACGTGCGCGTCTTCCTCTCGCGCTATCGCGCCTACAAGAGCTGCTCGACCTGCGGCGGCACGCGCTTTCAGCCGGAGACGCTGCAGTTCACGCTGGCCGGTGCGGCATCCGCGCTCACGCTCCCGCAAATCAACAACCTCTCGCTTAAGGAGGCGCGCGATTTTTTCGCCACACTTCCGCTGCCTCCGGACGACGACGCGGCCGAACAACTTCGCGACGGCATCCTCGCGCGGCTCACCTATCTACTCGAAGTCGGGCTCGGCTATCTCACGCTCGACCGCTCCACGCGCACGCTCAGCGGCGGTGAAATCCAGCGCGTTAATCTCACTTCATGCCTCGGCAATTCGCTGGTCAACACGCTCTTCGTCCTCGACGAGCCGAGCATCGGCCTGCATCCGCGCGACATGGGTCAACTCGTCGGCGTGATGAAGCGGCTGCGCGACCGCGGCAACACCGTGCTCGTGGTTGAGCACGAGGAGGCGGTCATGCGCGAGGCGGACCACCTGATCGAGCTCGGGCCCGGCCGCGGAGCCGCGGGCGGCGAGATCGTTTTCGCCGGCGATTTCAAGAAGATGACCGGCAATCCGCGCTCGCTCACCGGCGCGTATCTCAACGAGACCAAGACGATTCCGCTGCCGGAAAAGCGGCGCGAGCCTGAAAAGGATTTTCAGCTCGAGATCATAGGCGCCTCGGTGAACAACCTGCAGGAAATCGACGTTACGATTCCGCTCGGAAAATTCGTCTGCATCAGTGGCGTTAGCGGCTCGGGCAAATCCACGCTCGTGCATCAGGTGCTGCATCCGGCATTGCTGGCGGCGAAGCACGTACGCTCGGAGGACGACGAAGTCGAAGTGGGCTGGCGCGACTTGCGTGGCGCGGACTTCGTCTCCGAAGTCGTGCGCGTGGACCAGTCGCCGCTCTCGCGCACGCCGCGTTCGAACGCCGCGCTTTACCTCGGCGCCTACGACCAAATCCGCGAGCTTTTCGCCGGAGCGGAGGCCGCCCGCTCGCAAGGCTTCTTCGCCGGCGACTTCTCCTTCAATGGCGGCATGGGGCGTTGCCCGCGCTGCAGTGGCTCCGGCGCGGAGAAGATCGAGATGCAGTTCCTGGCCGACGTTTTCGTCACGTGCCCCATCTGCGAGGGCAAACGCTTTCAGGCGCCCCTGCTGCAAATCCAGTATCGCGGGAAGAACGTGCACGAAGTTTTGGAGATGACTGTCGATGAGGCGAAGAAGCATTTCGATCCCGCCGCGCCCGGCCTCGATAAGACGCAAGTGCGCTCGCACAAGAAGATTTGCGCGAAGCTCGGCCTGTTGGCGGAAGTGGGCCTCGGGTACTTGCGACTTGGTCAGCCGCTCAACCAGCTTTCCGGTGGCGAAGCGCAGCGCATCAAGTTGCTGCGATATTTGAGCGATGAGACGGTCGGCAATAAAGACGCGGGCAAGACAACGCGTCTCTTTATATTGGACGAGCCGACGACCGGGCTGCATTTCGAGGACATTGGGCTTTTGCTGGGCGTGCTGCAGCGGCTAGTCGGGCAGGGCGATTCGCTCGTGGTCATTGAGCACAACCTCGACGTCCTCAAGTGCGCGGACTGGCTCATTGACCTTGGGCCCGAGGCGGACCAAGAAGGCGGGCGCATCGTGGCGGCGGGAACGCCGGAGGTGGTCGCGGCGACGAAGGCGAGCCACACCGGAAAATTCCTCGCGCCGAAACTGTCGAAACGCAAGGCCAGCCGCGTGCGCGATATCGCGAACGGTTACGGAAAGGCGGCGAAGCGCGTGGATGCGATGCCGACCTCGATCCAAATCCGTGGGGCGCGCCATCACAATCTCAAGAACATCTCGGTCGACATCGGCCTGAACGAGATGACCGTGATCACGGGCCTGAGCGGCTCGGGCAAATCGACGCTCGCGTTCGACCTGCTTTTCTCGGAGGGTCAGCGCCGCTATCTCGACAGCCTCAACGCCTACGCCCGGCAGTTTGTCGAGCAACTCGAGCGGCCCGACGTGGATTCGATCACGGGCATTCCGCCGTCAGTCGCGATTGAGCAGCGCGTCACGCGCGGCGGGCGCAAGAGCACCGTGGCCACGGTCACGGAAATCTTCCAGTTCGTGCGTCTGCTCTACGCGAAGCTCGGACAGGTGCGCGATCCTGAGACGGACGAGCCGGCGATTCGCCAGACGCCTGCGGAAATTTTGACGCGGATCGAAAAGGCGGCGCGCGGCGGTGAACTGCGCGTGCTTGCGCCGCTGATCAAGGGCCGCAAGGGCTACCACACCGAGGTGGCGAAGTGGGCGGAGAAAAAAGGCTACCCGCTCTTGCGCGTGGATGGCCGTTGGATCGAGCCCGCGAAATTCAAGGCGCTGGATCGCTACGTTGAGCACACCATTAGCGTTGAGATGGGCCGCTTTGGTAAAAAGCTGGTGGGACCGGAGCGGCGCAAACTGATCGATGCGGCGCTGGCGCTCGGGCGCGGCACGCTTTACACGCTCGACCCGCGCGGACGCGAGACGGTTTACAGCACGCAGCTTTTTTGTCCCGGCAGCGGAAGCTCCTTCGACGAACTGGAGCCCCGGCTCTTCTCGTTCAACTCCGCGCATGGCTGGTGTCCGACCTGCCAGGGCTTCGGCACGTTGCTCGAGGTGCGGACCGAGGGCGAGACGGAAGCGGAGCGCGAAGTCGAGATCGAGCGCGCGTGGGAGTGGGTCGATAACGACGCCGTGCTGCCGGTCTGTCCCGATTGCGAAGGGCAGCGGCTCAATCCGCTCGCTCGCGCGGTTCGGCTGCCGCTCGGCCGTGGCGCGCAGGCGCACGGCGGATTCACCATTGGCGAGATCGGCCGGCTGACGATCCACGAGGCCGTGCGCTTCTTCCGCACGGTGAAGCCGAAGGGGCGCGAAGCGCGGATCGCCCGCGACATCCTGCCGGAGATCACGCAACGTCTGGAATTTCTTGTGCAGGTCGGGCTCGGTTACCTGTCGCTTGATCGTGCGGCGACGACGCTTTCCGGTGGCGAGTCGCAGCGCATCCGGCTTGCGGCGCAATTCGGCTCCGAACTGCAGGGCGTGCTCTATGTGCTCGACGAGCCGACCATCGGGCTGCATCCGCGCGACAACGTGCGCTTGCTCGAGTCGCTTGGGAAACTGCGCGACCGCGGCAACACGCTCGTGGTGGTGGAGCACGACGAGGACACGATGCGTTTCGCCGACCGGATCATCGATCTCGGTCCGGGCGCGGGCCGCGAGGGCGGGCAGATCGTGGCGCAGGGTTCGTGGAAGGAACTGGCGAAGCATGGGGAATCGCCCACGGGCAAGATTCTTGGCCAGCCGCTGCAACATCCGCTGCTCGGAAAACGCCGCGCGGCGAAGGACGCGCCGGGCTGGTGCAAAATCACCGGCGCGCATGCGAACAATCTCAAGAAGCTCAACGTGAATTTCCCGACGGGCCGCTTCATCGCGCTTTGCGGCGTCAGCGGCGCGGGCAAGAGCACGCTGCTACACGACGTGATCAAGCCGGCGGCGACCCAAGCCGCTGCGGCGCGAAAGAAGAAGCGCGGCAAGACTGCGGCGGGTCCTTGGAAAAAGGTCGAGGGCTTCGAGACTTTCACCTCGGTCTACGAGGTCGACCAGGCGCCGATCGGCAAGACGTCGCGCTCGACGCCCGCGACCTACATCGGGCTGATGGACGAAATTCGCGGGCTTTTTGCGCGGCTGCCTTTGGCGCGGCAGCGCGGCTATGAGGCTTCGCGCTTTTCATTCAACAGCGGTTCGGGCCGCTGCCCCGCGTGTCAGGGGCAGGGCGCGGTGAAGGTCGAGATGAGCTTCCTGCCGTCGACCTTCGTGCCGTGCGAGACGTGCCGAGGACGGCGTTACGGGCCGGAGACGCTCGAGGTCTTATATAACGGCAAATCCATCGCCGACGTGCTTGATCTCACCATCGAGCAAGCGGTCGATTTCTTCGCGGATGTGCCGCGCTTGCAACGTCCGCTGGCGCTCTTGCGCGACACGGGCCTCGGCTATCTCACGCTTGGCCAGCGCAGCCCGACGCTCTCGGGCGGCGAGGCGCAGCGCATCAAGCTCGTCGCGGAGCTCGCGCGCTCGTTGGAGATGAACACGCAGAAGCGGCTCAAGACGCGCGGCTTTGGTTCGCTGCATCATCTCTACCTGCTGGAGGAGCCGACCATCGGCCTGCATCTCGCCGATGTGCAGCGGCTGTTGCATGTGCTGCATCAACTCGTCGACGCGGGCCACACGGTCATGGTGATCGAACATCATCTCGACGTGCTGGCCGATGCGGACCATCTGATCGAGCTGGGGCCCGAGGGCGGCGACGCGGGCGGACGGCTTGTCGCGCAGGGCACGCCGGAGGAAGTGGCGCGGGCGCGCGGATCGGTCACGGCGCCTTACCTGAAGCCGATGTTGAAGCGCGATTGAGACAATTGTCTCGCTGGCGTTGGCGCGATTGTGTTTAAACTGAACATTCCATGAAATTTTTTCGAGTTGTTCCCGCTTTTGTCCTGCCGCTTTTTTGTCTGTTCGTTTTGTCCGCGGGAGTGGTCTTCGCCGCCGCTCCGAAAAAGCCCGCCCCTCCGCCGGACTATCGCAAGCTGATCAAGTCGGTCGACGTGAAGGCCAACTCGATTTCCATCCTCAATTCGCGGACCAAGGAGGTCCATACCTACCACATCGACGACCTCACCGTGGTGAAGATCGATGGCGCTCCGGCCAAGTTCGCGGCGATCAAGGCAGGCATGGAAGTGTCGGACAGCACCGAGCGGGATGCGGATGACCTGGACGCTGTGAGTTTGTTGAGCAACACGCACGCGCCGACTGTCGCTGATGGCAAGGCGGCTACCGTAACTGGCGCGGACAAGACGATCCAATCCGTTCTCGCCGACAAGAGCGAAGTCGTCATCTTTTACAAGCAGAGCAAGATCGAGCGCACCTATCACATCGATGCAAATACGCAGCTCAAGGTGAACGGCGTGCCCGGGACGATCGGTGATATCAAGGCCGGCATGGTCGTGAAAGACTACATGGAGCGCGACAACGACAACCTCGATAGCCTGACGGTCATGGGCTATTGAGCGCGTTCAGTCGTCGGCGGCAGCGAGTCCCTCGCAAATGCGCTTAACGACCAGCGGCCCCTCGTAAATGAAGCCGGTGTAGACCTGAAGCAGACTCGCGCCGGCGGCGAGTTTTTCGCGCGCGTCGTCGGCGTTGAAAATGCCGCCGACGCCGATGATCGGCACGCGGCCGCCGGTGAGTCGGTGCACCGCGCGGATGATCTCGGTGCTCTTTTTCGTCAGCGGACGGCCGCTGGCGCCGCCTTCCTCCTGCACGGAGAGGCCGGTTTTGTCGATGGTCGTGTTGGTCGCGACGATGCCGGCGAGGCGGTATTTTTCCACGGCGTTGGCGATGTCGGCGAGCGCGGCTTCGTCGAGGTCGGGTGCGATCTTGATGAGCAGCGGGCGCGTGGCCTGCGGGTCCTCGTCGCGCAATGGGCCGAGGATCGCGTCGAGGAATTTTCCGCCCTGGAGCTCGCGCAGTCCAGGCGTGTTGGGCGAGCTCACGTTGACGACGAAGTAGTCGCCGAGGTCGCGCAGGCGGCGGAAGCAGGCGACGTAATCGCGGCCGGCCTCGGCCAGCGGCGTGTCCTTGTTCTTGCCGAGGTTAAGCCCGACCGGCGTGCGCGGCCAGCGGCCCTCTTCCTTGATGCCCTCGAGCCGGCGTGCGACGACCTCGACGCCGACGTTGGGAAAACCAAGCCGGTTAATCAGGCCTTGCTCGGCGGGCAGGCGAAAGATGCGCGGGCGCGGATTGCCCGGCTGCGGTCGCGGCGTGAAGGTGCCGAGTTCCATGAAGCCGAAGCCGAGCCGCGGCCACGTGGTGATGCCCTCGGCGTTTTTGTCGAAGCCGGCGGCGAGGCCGATGGGATTTGGGAAGGTGAGGCCGAAGAGCTTTTTTTCGAGCGAAGGGAAATGGAAATGCGCGAAGGGCTCGATGAGATGCCCGGCGATTGAGGAACCGGTGAGCAGCGACAGCGACGTGTGGTGGATCCATTCCGGGTCGCACTTGAAAAGCAGCGGGCGGAGGATGCGGTGGTAGAACATGTGACGCGGCGAACTTATCGCGCGGGTGTTGAACCCGCAATGCTTTCGACTAGGTTGCGTGCATGCCCGAACTGGCCGAGGTGGATTATTTTCGCAAGCTCTGGAACCCTGGATTGAAGCAGAAGATCGAGGCGGTCGCGGTTCACGCGGGGAAGCGCATCTTTCGCGGGATCGATATGCGCGAGTTCGAGAAGACGCTGACTGGCGCAACGCTGGAGCGCTCTGAGGCGCGCGGGAAGCAGATGCTTTTTGTCACGGGCAAGCGTGGCGTGAAAGCGCACGCGTGGATCGGTCTGCACCTTGGCATGACTGGTGAGCTGCGCGTGGAAAAGGCCGATTACTCGCCCGCGAAACACGATCATCTCGTGCTAATGCAGGAGAAGCGCGCTCTGGTTTTCGAGGACGCGCGGATGTTCGGGCGTGTGCAATTCGCGGTCGGCGAAGAGGCACCGAAATGGTGGGCGAAATTGCCGCCGGATTTGCTCTCGGCAGCGTTTACCGTTGAGGAACTCGCGAAATTCCTGAAGCGCCGCGCGAAGGCACCGATAAAGGCGGTGCTGCTGATGCAGGAGCGGTTTCCCGGCATCGGCAACTGGATGGCGGATGAAATTCTTTGGCGCGCGGCGATCCATCCGCGGCAGGCGGCGGGGACGCTCGGCGCGGCGGAGGTGAAGGTGCTTTATCGCGAGATCCGCTGGGTTTGCCGCGAGTCGCTGCGGATCGTCGGCGCGAAGTGGGACGGTTTGCCGAAGTCGTGGCTTTTCTCGTACCGCTGGAAAAAAGGCGGGACGTGTCCGCGCACCGGCGCAAAACTGCAGCATGCCACCATCGGCGGGCGCACGACCTGCTGGTCGCCGGCGCGGCAGAAGCTTAGAACGTAATCCGGTGCGGGCCGTAATAATCGGCGCGGAGCGTGAGGCGCTCGCCGTGGAGTGTCGTGGTCAGGTCGATATTTAACGGCGGGTTGCGCGGGGGAGTGAAGTCGAACTCGATCTGGTTCGGCGTTTTCGGATCGTAGACCGTGCCGGCCAGGACGAGAGGCTTCGGCGGGTTGAAGTTCGAGATGGTGCCGTGATCGAAACGGAGATCACGGAGATCCTGTCCGTCGCTCTGCAGAACGACGCGCAGGACGCCATGGGCGATTTGCACCTGCACATTGGCGAAGGAGGAGCGGATCGCGCTCGGCGTGAGGTAAGGACTTTCCTGGACGCTGGAGCAGGCGGTCGGCAGGACGAGTGCGGCGATAGCGAGGAAAAGAAGCGGGAGGCGAATTTTAATATGCGGGTTAGCCCGAGATTGGGTGCGAAATTTTCCCATCACAAGCCTGCTGTTTTTCGCTAGGGTTGGGGCATGACTCTTCTCGAAATCTCGCGGGCGGCGGGCGCAGACGGCACGACAGTGCAGGCGGATGTGGCCTGCCAGGTGGTGAAGGCGCGCGAGAATGTCACGAAGGCGGGTAAGCCGTACCTCGATATCGAAATCACTGACGGCACCGCGACGGAGAAGTTCAAGATCTGGGAGGACAGCAACGCGTACGAATTTTTCCACGACCTGCAGGACGGCGATGGCGTGCGGCTCGAGGCCTCGTTTTTCCGGAATCAATATGGGCTGAATCTCGACCGCGTGCGCGGGCGGTTGCTGGAGAAGCAGGAGCTGGCGGAGCTTTTCGCCGGGACGGCGGAGCGGCGCGAGGAGCTGGAGCGCGACTGGGTCGACGTGACCGCGCTGGTGGTCGAGATCAAGGACCCGCGCATCCGCCTGCTGTGCGAGACGTACCTCAAGGATTATGGCGAGAAATTCAAGCGCGCGGCGGCGGCGCGGGATTATCACCACGCGCGGCGTGGCGGCCTACTCGAGCACACGGCGCAGATGATGCGCTCGGCGAAAGCGCTTTCGACCGCATACGCGGCGCTGAACTGGGACCTTATTTTCGCCGGCGTGCTCTTCCACGATTGCGGCAAATTGTGGGAACTCGATTATCCCGCGCAGGGATTTCTCAGCCCGATGACGACGATTGGCGAACTGCTCGGCCACATCACCGTAGGCATCGAGGTCGTGAACAAGCTTTGGCGCACGTTGGAAACGAGCCCGGAATTCACCGCGGCCACGCAGCCTCCGCGCGAGATGGTGCGGCAGCATTTGCTGCATCTCATCGCGTCGCATCACGGGCTGAAGGAATACGGCTCGCCGGTGACGCCGCGCACGCAGGAGGCGTGGATGCTGCACCACATCGACAATATCGACGCGCACTTGGAGATGCTCGCGCAGACCTACGCGGAGAAGCCGCAGGTCGCGCCGGGGATTTATGAGTATCGACGCCCGCTGGAGGGGAAGGCGATTGCGCCGCTGCCGAAGTGGCAGGTGGAGGAGTAGCCGTCGAATTCGTCCGGCGGTCATAGACCGCCGCTACATTTGTTGGAGGCGCGAGGCCGGCGGCTTCCCGAGGTATCCTTTTTCGAATTTCTTTAGCACGGCCTGCTGCGGGTCGAAGGAGAAGAGCTCGCCGTAGCGGGCCCAGCCGATGATGGTCTTGAAGAGGATCTTCGGCCGCTCGTTGGGGAAGTGGTGGGTGAGGTCGGTGAGGACTTCCTCCTCGGTGAGCTGGTTCTCGGGCGCGGCCTCGATCTTGTCGAGCAGGTGCCGGAAGATTTTCAAGTCGAGCAGCAGGTCATGCATCAGCTTCTTGCGCTGCTTGGTGTTGGAGGCCTTGAACTCGACGCCGCGCTTGGTCAGTTTCACCGACTGGCCCGGTGTCTCGACGAGATCGATAAGTTCCGCCGCTTTGATGACTGAGAGGAACGTGCTGAAATCTTTCTTCAGGCGGGTTGAGAGCGCAAAGATGCTCTCCGGCTCAGGCTTGAGCTGGTCAACAAGCCCCTGGATTTCGCCGAGGTTCACGTGCGGCAGCGGCGCGAAGGCGACTTCCTCGATGTTTTCCGGCGCGGTGATTTCCGGTTCAGCCACGGTCGGCTCATCGTGCAGGACCGAGTTGGTAAGGATGGCGTGGATTTGCGCGACGAGTTGCTGGAACGGCGCGGAGGAAGTGTCGCGCGGGTAGGGGAGCGTATTCGGCACGATGCGCTGGATGCGGCCCGGGTGCGCGGCCAGCACGACGATGTGCTTGGCGAGGAAGACTGCCTCGGAGATGTTGTGTGTGACGATAACGAGGCTCTTGAAGCCGGCGGAGGGATCGGTGGCGATTCGGCCGATTTCGTTGCGCAGAGTCTCGCCGGTGAGTACGTCGAGCGCGCTGAACGGCTCATCCATGCAGAGGATTTCAGGCTCCATGATGAGAGCGCGCGCGATGCCGACGCGCTGCTTCATGCCGCCGGAAAGTTCCTTGGGCAGCACGTCGCCGTAACCGTCCAGGCCGACCATCTCAATGATCTTCTGGAAGTGTCCGGCACGTTCTTCCGGCGTGTAACTGGAATTTTCCAGGCCGAGCAGGATGTTCTCGCGCACAGTCAGCCACGGAAAGAGCGCGAAATTCTGGAAGACCATAGCGACGCCCGGATTCACGTCGGGCATGGGCGCGCCCTTGTATTTCACCGCGCCGTCGGTGGGACGGATGAGGCCCGTGAGGATGCGCATGATCGTCGACTTGCCGCAGCCGGAGGGGCCGAGCAATGCGAGGACGTCGTGTTCTTCGACCTTGAGGTTGATGTCGTCGAGGACCTTGACGCGCTCGCCGTCACCGGCTTCGCCGAAGCTCATGCTGACGTCGACGAGCTCGACGAGCGGTGTGCCGTTGCTTGTGGAAGGAGTCGTGGTGGCCATGGCGATGTCAGGTGATGAGCTGGAAGCGTTCCTGCGCGAAGGCGGAGAGGCGCTTCCAGACGAGGCGGTTGAAGGTGACGACAAAGATGGCCATGGCCAGGACGCTCGCGGCCAGGAGGGGAAAGTTGTTGCTGCTTTGCGCGTCGGAGATCAGCGCGCCGATGCCCCTGGCTTGGATCGGCGGATTATAGTCCTGCAGGTACTCGGCCACGATGCTGGTATTCCACGCGCCGCCGGCGGCGGTGATCCAGCCGGTGGTCAGCGCGGGAAAGATGCCGGGCAGCCAAAGGGTGCGCCATTGCTGCCAGCGCGTCAGGTGGGTCAACTGCGTGCAGGCGCGCAGGTCTTGGGGAACGGCGCTGGCTCCGGAGATCACGTTGAATAGAATATACCAGATGGTGCCGAAAATCATCAGCACCACGGCGCCCCATTGCAGGTTGCCGCCGATGAGTACGACGAGGAGGTAGAGATTTGAGAAGACGAGTGGCGAGGGGAATGACGCGGCGATCTGGGTGACCGGCATCAGGTACTTCGAGAGCCTTGGATTGGAGCCGATCCAGACGCCAATCGGGACGGCGATGACCGTGCTGATGGCGATCGCGCTTAGGACGCGGACAAGCGTGATGGCGAGGTCCGTGACGATGGTGAGCCACTCGCCCGCCTTGACGTCCCAGAGCAACTTGAAAAGCGCGTGGCCGCCGAAAGCAATCAGCACCAGCGCGGGCAGCAGCAACAGACGGCTCCACGGAAAACCGGCGCGGACAGGCGCGGGCTTGAGGGAAGCTTCCGGCCGCGAGGCGTGCACCTGCGCGGCGAGGGCACGGGCCTGCCGGCGCCGGGTGAAATAGGCGCCGATGGAAGCGAAGAGCGTCGAGCGGCTCAGGAAGCGCAGGATGACGGAGCGGTCCTGCACTTCCGATTCGGTGTCCTCGAGCTTGAATTTGTTGGACCAGACGATGAGCGGCCGCCAGATGAGTTGGTCGATCGCGACGATCATGGTGATCATCGCGACCACGGCGTAAAATTGCGCCCAGGCGTTGTGCTGTTCCTTGGCCACGCTCATGTAGGAGCCGACGCCTTTGACGCGATAATCTTTGTCGCCCAGGTTGAACGCCTCGATGATCGAGAGGAAGAACCAGCCGCCGGCGACCGAGATCATGCTGTTGTAGACGAGCCCTTTCGTGGCGAAGGGCAGCTCGATCTGCGTGAAGCGCTGCCACGGCGTGTAGCGGGCGAGATGGCCGACGAATCTGTAGTCGTCCGGCAGCGCCTTGAGCGAATAGTAAAAGCTGAAGGTCATGTTCCAGACCTGGCCGGTGAAGATGACGATGATGCAGCTCAGCTCGATGCCAATGTTGCTGTTGGGAAAAATGGCGACGAGCGCGGTGAGGATCGGCACGAGGAAGGCCGAGAGCGGCAGGCTCTGCAGGATGTCGAGCAGCGGGATGAGGAAACGCTCGGCCTGGCGGTCGTACGCGGCCCAGCGCGCGTAGGCCAGCGTGAAGAAAAACGAGAGCACGTACGCCACCGCCCCGCGCATGAAGGAGAGCATCGTGTAATAGGGCAGCATCCACGGCGAGAGATTGATGTCGACCTCGCTCCGGAACGGCTGGTGCCACTCCTTGCCGAGGTCCATCAGGCTGAAGATCGCCGCGATGATCACCGCGAGGACGAAAAGATTCGCCCAGATCGGTGATCGGGTAGCCTGTCGTGTCGCGGGCTGGGGATTCAGGTCCATGCGGGGTTTCCTAGGTACGAGCGGGAGCGCGCTTTGTCCACCGTTAAAGATGGGAGGGAAATAAGTATTGCGAATTTGTCATAGAGGTAGCGGTCGCGCTCCGTGCGACGGTCCACCGCCTCACGGCGCCGGTTACGGAAAACGTTCGTCTTGTCGCGGCGGGCTTTTTCCGCACAATCACAGGTTCGCCCATGGCCCGTTCTTCCAAATTTCGATTCGCACTGGTCGCCAGCCAGTTCAACCGCGAGTACACCGACGCGTTGTTGAACTCGGCCGTGGGTGCACTCAAGGGGCACGACGTTACCGTGGTGCGCGTTCCGGGTGCGTTCGAGATTCCGCTGCAGGTGCAGCGCCTGGCGAAGACGGGTCGCTATGCGGCCGTTCTCGCGTACGGCGTGGTCTGGCAGGGCAAGACGGCGCATGCGCAGGAAATTTTGCGCGCCGTCACCGACGCGCTGATGAACATCTCGCTGGAACATGACGTGCCGGTGGTGCATCAGGTGCTCGCCGTCAGCAACGAGGCCGAGGCGCGCGCGCGTTGCATGGGCGTGAAGCTCAACCGCGGCATCGAGGGCGCGCAGGCGGCGCTCGCACTCGCGCTGGCCGATCGCGCGAAGAGGAAGGACTAGTCATGGGCCTGCGACGCGACGCACGGGAAGCCGCCGTGCAATTCCTTTACCAAGTCGACACGCACAAGCCGGCCGATGTCGATAAGGCGCTGGAGGAATTCTGGCGCCAGAACGACGCGAAGCAAAACGTGCGTGACTTCGCCAATGACCTGCTGCGCGGCACGCTCGAGAAGAAGACCGAGATCGACGTCAAGATCGCCTCGCTGGCCGACAACTGGGATTTCGAGCGGCTCGCCGTGGTGGACCGCAACATCCTGCGCCTCGCGCTCTACGAAATGCTTTTCCGCACGGAGATTCCGCCCGTGGTCTCGATCAACGAAGCGATCGAGATCGCCAAGAAATTCTCCAGCGCCGAGTCCGGCAAGTTCGTCAACGGCCTGCTCGACCGCGTGAAGAAAGACCTGCTTCGTCCGGCGCGACAGGCGTCGGGCTGATAAAATCCGTTTGAATGGATTCGGCTTTGCGCGAGTCTAAGAGATAGCGATGGCAAACGCCCCCTCTCACGCTTACGAAGATGCCCAGCGCTTGCAGAAGCGCTGGATCTTGGGCGCCTTGGGCATCGCGCTGGCGATTCACCTCGTCGCGGCGTGGGCCATGGGCTGGTACAAGATTCCCGCGCTGAGCATCCCGGCGCTCGAGCCGACGCACCCGCCGTTCGTCGTGAAGCAGATCGAGATCAACCCCGACTCTCTCAAGCCCGAGCAGGTGCAGGACCCGATCAAGAACCTGCCCGCGGCCAATCCGCCCGCCAACCCGGCCGACTTCAACCTCGACCCCAACCCGGTCGACAAGGCCCTGCAGGCGCCGCAGCCGCAGCTCGCCATGCCCGCTGTGCCCGAGCCGAACAAAGTCATCGCCGCGACCGACCTGACCCAAGGCGTGCCTATGATCGAGAGCAGCTCCGCCAAAATCACGGACGAGATCGCCAAGGTCGATCCATCCGCCAGCGGCGGCCCGGTCAATTCCGCCAAGCTCGCGCAGGACCTGATCAACGCCAACGTGGGCACGCCGCAAATGGGCACGCCCAGCGGCGAACCTCTGCACGGCAACGGCGCCACCGGCCAGCTCCCCGGCTTCGCCGCGCTCGCGCCCAGCTTCCGCCAGACCGACGAGAACCTCGCCAAGCTGCCCCAGCCCGTGCTGCTCCGCCTGCCCGCCGACGTGCTCTTCGACTTCGACTCCGCGCAGCTCAAGACCGCGGCCGACCCGCTCCTCAGCCAGGCCATCGCGCTCATCACCAAGTACCCTCAGGCCGACGTCCACATCGACGGCTACAGCGACTCCTTCGGCAAGGCCGACTACAACCAGACGCTCTCCCAGCAGCGCGCGCAGGCCGTCGGGGACTGGCTCCAGCAGCGCATCACGCAAAGCGCCTACAGCTTCCACTCCCAGGGCCACGGCAGCAGCAGCTACATCGTCCCGGCCACGGCCGGCATCGACCAGCAGCAGCCCAACCGCCGGGTGGAGATCCTGATCCAGGCCATGAAGCCGTAGGCGCCTATTTCCCTTGGGCGGCCTATATTTTTAGGTGAAATAGAATCTACTGTTGATTCAGGCGAGGGGCCGTAAAATCGCGTTGACTCCGCGCGCCACTCTGGCAGGCTAGCCAGCCCGCAATCTTTTAACCTTGGAAATCCCTATGCCCGTCGAAGTCATCCTCAAAACTAAAATCGAAGGCCTTGGCAGCGAAGCCGACATCGTGTCGGTCAAGCCCGGCTACGCCCGCAATTTTCTCATCCCGAAGGATTTTGCCGCTCCCGCCACGCTGGCCACCAAGCGCCAGGTCGAGGACCTCAAGCGCAAGCGCGCCGAGCGCGAAGCCTCCGAGCTCAACGCCGCGCAGGAACTCGCCGGCAAGCTCGGCAAGCTCAAGCTCGTCTTCACCCTCGCCGCCGGCGAAGGCCAGGACAAGAGCTTCGGCTCCGTCACCAACCAGGACATCGCCAACAAGCTCAAGGAAGCCGGTCACGACATCGACCGCAAGAAGATCGACCTGCCCAAGCCGATCAAGGACACCGGCGAGCATGAAGTACCGCTCAAGCT
>Ga0302267_10002645_pt1 | contig 21351 bp, 18 predicted proteins | sample III_Bog_E1_3_FD_194555 | JGI IMG/M metagenome (GOLD analysis project Ga0302267, IMG submission 194555) | Peat permafrost microbial communities from Stordalen Mire near Abisko, Sweden - III_Bog_E1_3 | ecosystem: Environmental > Terrestrial > Soil > Wetlands > Peat | place: Sweden: Abisko... | reverse complement strand
CGATGGAGGCGATGCGCCACTCGCCGTCCGCCTCCGTGAAGAGCATGGTCACGTCGCGCACCTCGCGCTGGGGTTGCCCGTCGTGATCGGTGCCCTGGAGCGTGGCGACCGCGTCGACGCGCCCGGCCTGGGCCGCGCCGTCGATCTCCACGCGCACGCCAGTGAAGTCGAGCGTGACCGCGCGGAACGTCTCCGCGGCGGAGACGGCCATGCCCGCGAGCTCGTCGCGGCCATGCATGTCCTCGACGAGATCGGCGATGTCGACCCGCACCGAGCGGGTGAAGACCCGCCGGAAGGCCTGCTGGATGCGGAGCGGCCGCGCCCGCGGGTCGCGCTCGGCGGCGTCGATGCCGACGGAGACGGACAGCGCCGTGACCTGTCGGCGCACCCGCTCCTCGTCGCTGGGACGGAGGACGAGCAGGTAGGCGAGCGCGGCGGCGCCTGCAAACGTCAGCGCGAGCCACAATCGCCTGTTCATGCTGTCAGTCCAACCCGCGGCGACCATGGTTTGTGCCCCGACGGCGACGATCCTCGCCGATCGCGAGGTCGCTCGCCGCGATTTGTGGCGGCGACGCCTCCACAGGGTGACGCAACGCAGCGCACGACGCTCCTCAATCCCCTGTTTTTCAGGCCTCTCATGGGCCCCGATTGGGTACACCGCGGGGGGCGGGACGTGGTAGGCCCGGGGCGCCATGTTCGCGCCGCCGACGTTCCCGGACGACTTCAACCTGGCCGATTACTTCCTCTTCGATCGCCTCGCAGAGGGCCTCGGCGACAAGGACGCGATCCTCTTCGGAGAGCGGCGCTACACCTACGCGACGGTGGCCGCGCGGGTGCGCGCGCTGGCCGCCTCCTTCGCTGCGGCCGGGGTCGGCCGGGAGGAGCGCGTCCTCATCGTCCTCCACGACACGCCGGCGTTCGCCTGGGCCTTCTTCGCCACGCTCCATCACGGCGCGGTCGTCGCCATGGGCAACCCCGAGGCGCCTGCGGCCGACCTCGCCTACCTGGTCCAGTACACCCGGGCCACGGTGGTGATCACCATCCCTCGCGTCGCCGCCGCCATCCAGACGGCGCTCGCGGAGGCTCGTCAGGCTGGAGCCCTCAAGGCCTTGATCCTGTCCCCCGAGGTCGCCACCGGCGGCGACGTCGAGGCCGGCCTCGATCTCTCCGCGCTCGCCGCCCTCTCCCCCACCTCGCTGCGCGACGCCGTCTCTGGCGACCGCGCCGGGCCTCGCCGGTGGCCGACCAAGCGTGACGACATCGCGGTCTGGCTCTTCACCTCGGGATCCACCGGGCGGAGCAAGGCGGCGATGCACACCCACCGCGACTTCGCCTTCAACACCGAGGTCTACGCCAAGGGCACCGTCGGGTATCGCCCGGGCGACGTCACGGTGTCGGTGCCGCGCCTCTTCTTCGGCTACGCCACCGGCACCAACCTGATGTTCCCGTTCGCGGTCGGCGCCACCACGGCGCTCTTCGCCGAGCGTCCCACGCCCGAGTCGCTCGCCGCCGCCATCGCGCGCCACCGGCCCACCATCGTCACCAACGTGCCCACCATGATGGGCAAGCTGCTCGAGCACGACGACGCGCTCGCCGCCGCGGGCTCGCCGAGGCTCGACCTGTCGAGCGTGCGCTTCCACCTCTCCGCCGGCGAGGCGCTCCCGCCCGCCCTGCTCTCGCGCTTCAGCGCCCGCTTCCACAACGACGTCTACGACGGCATCGGCTCGGCCGAGATGTTCCACATCTACTGCTCCAACCGCCCCGGCGACATCCGGCCGGGATCGCTCGGGCGCGTCGTCGACGGCTACGAGCTCCGGATCCTCTCGTCCGACGCCCGCGGCCCCGGCGAGGCGGAGCTGCCCCGCGGCGAGACCGGGGTGATGTGGGTGCGCGGCGATTCGGTCGCGCTCGGCTACTTCCAGGATCGCGACAAGAGCTGGAGCACCTTCTTCGGCCACTGGTGCCGCACCGGCGATCTCTTCAAGCTCGACGGCGAGGGCTACCTCTACTTCAGCGGGCGCGCCGACGATCTGCTCAAGGTCGGCGGCATCTGGTGCGCCCCGGTCGAGGTCGAGGAGTGCCTGGCGCACCACCCGGCGGTCTCGCTGGCCGCGGTCATCGGCGCCGAGGACGATGGCCTCACCAAGCCCAAGGCCTTCGTGGTGCTGCGCGAGGACGCGCGCGCCGGGGCCGCCTCGGAGCGCGGGCAGGCGCTCCTCGCCGAGGAGCTCAAGGCCTTCGTGCGCGAGCGGCTCAGCAAGCACAAGTACCCGCGCTGGGTGGTCTTCGTCGACGACGTGCCCAAGAACGATCGCGGCAAGGTGGATCGCAAGGTGCTCAAGGAGCGGGAAGCGCGCGGCGAGAACCCGCGGGGGACGTGACCGCGGTGGAGCGCGCTCGCCTCGCCGCGCAGACCACGGAGGCGCTCCGCCGCGCGCTCGCCGCCGGCCCCGTGGTCGCGCTGGTGCCGGTGGGCTCGGTCGAGCCGCACGGGCCGCACCTGCCGCTCGGCACCGACACCTGGATCAGCGAGGTCGCCGCCGATCGCGCCGCCGAGCGCCTCCGCGCCGGGGGGCTCTGCGCGTACACGGCGCCGTCGGTCCCCTACGGGGTGACCTGCTTCGCCGAGGGCTTCGCCGGCGCGGTCTCCGTACCGGCCGAGGTGCTCACCCCCTTCCTGCGCGCGGTCGTGGACGGCTACCTGAGCGCCGGCTTCGCCCACGTCTGCCTGGTCAACAACCACCTCGAGCCGGCGCACGACGCCGCGGTGCGCGCGGCGGTCTCCGGGCTCCGCGCCTCGGTGGCCTGCCCGCTGTCGCGCCGCTGGGGGCGCACCCTCTCGGACGAGTTCAAGAGCGGCGCCTGCCACGCCGGCGAGTACGAGACCTCGCTGATGCTCGCCGCCGCCCCCGAGACCGTCGACCAGGCGGCCGCCGCCGCGCTGCCCGCGCTCTCCACCAGCCTGTCCGACGGCATCAAGGCGGGCCGGACCAGCTTCCGCGCCATGGGCCTCGACCGCGCCTACACGGGCGCGCCCGCCCGCGCCACCGCGGAGGCCGGCGAGGAGATGCTGGGCAGGCTCGCGACCATGATCGTCACCGAGGTGAGGGAGGCGCTCGGGCTCGAACCCCCCGGACCTCCCCGGAAGAAGGCAGACCGATGATCTACAACGACCGAAAAGAGCTCGACGAACGCTACTACCAGACGCTCGTGCAGATGATGGCGAGCCAGGCCTACCGCGAGCTCGCGGCGGCCCAGATGTTCGGCTACGGCCTGCAGTTCGTCCCGGAGCTGCGCTGGCTCAAGTTCATGACCTGGCACATCCGCGAGGAGATGGAGCACTACGAGGACGTGGTGAAGATGTACCAGGACTTCACCGGCACCAGCGTCGAGCCGGTGGTGCGCGAGCGCCTCGGGGCCAAGCCCATCGCCTTCGCCGAGAGCTGGTACGAGCTGGCGATGGCCCAGTTCCTCTACGACCGCGGCGGCTTCTGGCAGCTCCGCGAGTACGAGGAGTGCACGTTCCTCCCCTACCGCAAGGTGATCCACAAGATCATCAAGGAGGAGAAGGGCCACCAGTCGCTCGGCGAGCGCATCGTCGTCGAGCTGACCCGCACCGGGAGCTTCGAGGCCGACAAGCAGCGCGTCTTCGACAAGTGGCTGCGCCAGGGGCTGCTCTCCTTCGGCCGCCCCGGCACCGACGGCGCTCGCTACGCCATCGAGGTGGGGATCAAGAAGCGCGACCCGGGCCCGGTGATGCAGGACTTCATCGACGACATCAAGCCGGCGGTGAAGGCCTGCGCGGTGACCTTCCCGTCGATGGAGTCGATCGGGATCGTGCCGCCCCCGGGGGGCCTCGACCTCTCGCTCGAGGGCGTGGACGTCACGCGGGCCGAGGGATACCAGGCCTGACCGAGGATCCTGTCCCGGGACAAGCGGGCGCGGCTATAGTGGGCCGCCTGATGCGCGACTCGCGACCGCCGCCGCCCGAAGACCCGCTCGACGCGCTCCTCGGCAAGGAGGTGCCGTCGGAGGTCACGCCGGGGGTGTCGTACCGGATCATCTGGCAGCTCGGCGAGGGCGGGATGAGCGTGGTCTTCTACGCGCTCCGCGTCGCGCCCGAGGGCGAGGTCCCGGTCGTGATGAAGCTGCTCAAGCCCGCCTTCGTGGTCCGGGCGGGGCCGACCGCGGCGCTGATCGTGAAGAAGGAGGCGATCGCCCTGGGCCGGCTCAACGAGCGCGTCCCGCCCACCCCCTTCGTGGTGCGCTTCATCGACACCGGCACGGTCCCGGTCGCCCACGGCGGCGTCCGGGTGGAGGTGCCCTGGGTCGTCGTCGAGTACGTGCACGGCGGGGCCGAGGGGACGACGCTGTCGGAGCGCGTCGATCACAGCCTCCAGTCCACCGGAGCGGCCTTCGATCCCCGGCGCGCGGCGCACGCCGTGGAGTGCCTCACCCACGGCCTCGCCGCGGTGCACGAGGTGGGCGTCATCCACCGCGATCTCAAGCCCGACAACGTCCTCTGCTGCGGCTTCGGCGACGGGGAGATCCTCAAGCTCGCCGACTTCGGCGTGGCGCGTCCGGTCGGGATCGCCACCTTCCACGGCGCGGTGGTGGGCACCCCCGGCTTCGTCGCGCCGGAGCTGACCACCGGCGACCCCCGCGCCATCGGGCCGTGGAGCGACATCTTCAGCCTGGCGGCCGTGTTCTTTTTCCTCCTCACCGGCGAGGAGTACTTCACCGCCCGGACCCCGATCGAGGCGCTCACCCAGGCCATCTCCGCCTCTCGCCGCAGCATCCTCGACACCCGGGGCCTCTCCCCCGAGCTGCGCGCCCGGGAGCAGGCCTGCCGCTCCATCGACTTCGCGCTCTCCTGCGCCACCGCCGGCCGCATCGAGAACCGCCCCCACCGCGCCGACGCGCTCGCCGCGATGCTCCTGCCCTGGCTCCAGGTCGAGTCCATCCGCTCGAGCCTGATCGTGCGCCGCCTCGCCGCGCTGCGCGACGACGCTCCCACCCGCCGGACCGCCTGGCAGTGGACCACCATGCGGGGCTCCTCCGGCCACGAGGGGGGAGGCCTCTCGATCCGCAGCGTCGCCTGGGACGGCGACGGTCGGGCCATGGCGGCGACGAGCCGCGGGCTCGCCTTCTGGAACGGCGCGAGCTGGAGCGAGGTGAGCCAGGAGGGGCTGCCCGACCCCACCGGCATCCGCTTCGTGCAGCGGGTCGGCGCCGGTCAGTGGCTGGTCGGCGGCGACGGGGCCACCTTCGCCACCTACACCGCCGACGGCATCACCGACGTGCGCCGGCTCTCCAACGGCCCCCTGGCGCGCTTCGACAAGATCAGCGGCCAGCTCGACGACTTGGCGGTGCTGGTGGGCCAGAGCCCCGGCGGCCCGCCCACGCTCTGCGCCCTCAGCGGCAGGCGCTGGCTGAAGCCGCTGCCCTTGCCCGAGGTGACCGCGCTCTCGTCGCTCGCGCGCGTCGACGACACGCACTGGCTGCTCGCGGGCCGCGGCGCGGACGGGCGCGGCTTCGCTGCTCTGTACGCGCCCCTCGACTGGGAGGTGGAGCGGCTGCCCGCGCCTGCCGTCCGCGCCTACCTGGCCTGCGCCGGCGAGGTCGACCGGGAGGTCGGGCTCGCCACCGGAGCCGACGGCGCGGTCGTGTACCGGCAGGGCCACGAGGTCTCCAGCGAGGCGATCCCGGGCGGCTACGACCTCTCTGCGGCCGCGGTCGACGCCGCCGGCCGCGCCTGGGCCGCCAGCGCCGGCCGGATCTGGATGCGGCGCGCGGGCGGGGTCACCGGCGCGCCCGCTCAGCGGCCCGCCGCCCAGTGGGAGTCCATCTGGGTCGACGCTGCCTGGACCCTACCCATCGTGTCCCTCTTCGCCGACCTGGGCGGCCTCACGGCGATGACCGCGGACGGCGGCCTCATCGAGGGGCGCATGATGCGATCGACGGCCGCCGACGATTGACGGACGCGCGCGCGTCCCCTTGACGCGCGCGCCGGCCCCGAAAAGGATCGAGGCATGTCGACTCCGCGCCGCACCGGGGACGCCTGGGAGTGCAGCTTCGTCTTCGACGCGGCACGGGACGTCGAGGCGGTGAGCTGCCGCGGCGGCCTGGTGACCGCCGGCGGCGACGAGCTCCACGTGCTGCGCGCCGGCGCCCAGAGCATGGCCTCCCGCCCGCCCCCGATCGATCTCGGCAAGGTGCTCGTCGTCGCCGCCGAGCCGCGCGCCCCCTGGCGCTACGCCGTCGCCGCCGGGGACACCGTCGCCGTCTTCTACCGCACCGACCAGGGCGACCAGCTCCTGCGGCTCAGCTCGTCAGCCGGCCCGGCGATCACCCGCAGCCCCCCCTCCGCGACCCACCTCGCCTGGGGCCGCGAGGGCAGCGCCAGCGCGCTCTACATCCGCTGGGACGACGGCGCGGTGGTGCGGATGAAGCAGGACATGTCCGGCCTCGACGCCCCGGATCTCCCCCCCATGGATGCCCTCGCCGCCGACGACGCCGGGGTCCTCGCCATGATCTCCTTCGCACCCCCCGACCCGCGCGCCTACGTCACCCGCGACGGCGAGCAGCTCGAGTACCGCTCGGTCGAGGGCACGCTCGGGCCCTCCGGGCGCGTTCACCTCGCGGTCGCCGACACCGCCGTCGCCTACTCCATCGACGCCGGCGGCGCCTTCGTGAGCCGCGCGTCGGAGGCCCCCTTCGTGCGCTACGAGGCGCTCGCCACGGCTGGCCCGGTCGAGTTCGAGGGCGCCTCCAGCGACGCCGCCCTCTTCGGCGCTGTCATGTCGGGAGGCATGTCCGGAGGCATGTCCGGAGGCATGTCCGGAGGCATGTCCAGTGGCCCCACGGGCGGAGCCGCGTCACTCCTCCGCGTCGACGCGCAGGGCAACGCGACCCTCATCGCCGAGTTCGGCAGCGACCCCGCCGCCGTCTCCCCTTCGATCCGCGCGCTCTCCTGGGACGCCTCACGTCACATCCTCTGGGGAGCGTCCCCGCAGATGGGGCTCGTCACCTGCACGGCGCCGGACGCGAAGCGCAGCAAGCGCATCGTGATGAGCTGAGAGCTGTCCGCCGGAGGCCTTGGCCCTCCCGAACTTGGCCCCGCGCGCTCGCGGCTGATACCGCCGCGGGATGCGGTCGCGCTCCCTGCTGCTCCTCCCGGCCTTCGCTCTCCCGCTCGCGAGCGTGAGCTGCTCCTGGAGCGAGGACAACGTCACCGCCCTCCTCCACGCCGAGCCCGCGCCCGTCGCCGTCACCGCCGCACCCCGGCCCGCCGCCGCGCCGCCGCCGCTCACTCCCTCGCCGCCGGTCGCCCCGGCACCGCCCGTCTCCACCACCTCGCCGGTGGACCCGGGGCTCCTCGCCACGCTCCCGCCCGAGCTCGTCGACGACGGCTCCGACGACGTGAAGGAGCCCGATCCGCCGCCGCCCGCGAAGCCCGAGCGCGAGGTGGACGAGCTCGCCAGCACCGCCAAGGAGACCTGGATCTTCGCCGAGCCGCACTGGAAGGCGCGGCGCCTCGGCTACCTGCGGGCGGGCGCCGTGGTCCCGCGACGCTCCGAGCCGGCCGTGAAGAACCACGCCTGCCCGGAGGGCTGGTATCGCATCGAGCCGCGCGGCTACGTGTGCGTGGGGGCGACGGCGACGCTCAACGTATCGGACGCGGTCGTGGAGACCTCGGCGAAGCGGCCGCGGCGCGATGGACTGCCCTACACCTATGTGATGTCGCGCTTCCCGCCGCCGCCCTTCTACGCGCGCCTGCCCAGCGCCGAGGAGGAGCGCCGGGTCGAGCCCGAGCTGACCGGGCACTTGCGGAGCGCGGCGCGGATGGCGCTCGATCCCTCCTACGTCGAGCCCCCGCCGGCCGAGCCGGTGCCGGGCGTGCTGCTCTACGGGAGGTCGGCGCCGGGGCTGGGCGGCGAGCACCGGTCGCCCTCGGCGCTGGTGATCGGGCACGCGCGGGCGCACTCGGCGTTCGCGCTGCTGTCGACCTTCGAGCACGAGGGGCGCCGCTTCGGGCTGACCACCGAGCTCGCCGTCCTGCCGCTGGATCGCACCCGGGTGGTCAAGCCGAGCACCTTCGCCGGCATCCACCTCGACGACGAGGTCACGCTGCCGGTCGCCTTCGTGAAGAGCCACCACGCCACGCGCTTCGTGGTCGGGCCGGGCGGGACCCTCTCGCGGGGCGAGCCGCTGGCCTTCCGCGAGGCGGTGCCCCTCGCCGGCGAGGAGCGGCGCCTCGGCGGCGAGGCGTACTTCGTGGCGCGGGACGGGAGCCTCCTGCGCGAGGAGCAGGCGGTCCGGATCGATCCCTTCCAGCACCCGCCGGCGTGGGCGACGGGGACGCGCCGCTGGATCGACGTGTCCATCCTCCACCAGAGCCTGGTGGCGTACGAGGGGCGCAAGCCGGTCTACGTGACCCTGGTGTCCACGGGGGCGGACGGGCTCGGCGACCCGAAGAAGACGCACTCGACCATCCTGGGGGCCTTCCTCATCCACACCAAGCACGTCTCGGTGACCATGGGCGGGGACGCCGAAGGCGACGAGTTCGACTTCCGCGACGTGCCCTTCGTGCAGTACTTCACCGAGGGCTACGCGCTCCACGCCGCCTACTGGCACGACGAGTTCGGCACGCCGCACAGCCACGGCTGCGTCAACCTGGCGCCGATCGACGCCGCCTGGCTCTTCGACTGGACCGACCCCCAGGTGCCCGCGGGCTGGCACGGCGCGCTCTCGCTGCGGAAGGGCACGCTGGTCTACACGCACCCGTAGCCGGGCCCGCTTCCGCGCGGCCGCGAGAAGCGCTAAAGCCCGCGGATGCCCGCCCACGACCCCCTCTCGCTCGATCAGCTCATGGCCGTCGATCCCCTCCTCACCGAGGAGGAGCGGATGATCCGCGACACCGTCCGCCGCTTCGTGCGCGAGCGCTACCAGCCGCGCGCCGCGCAGCTCTTCGCGGAGGAGAAGTTCCCGGTCGATCTCATCCCCGAGATCGCCCAGATGGGCCTGCTCGGCGCCACGCTCACCGGCTACGGCTGCGCCGGGATGAACTCGGTCGCCTACGGCCTCGCCCTCCAGGAGCTGGAGTACGGCGACAGCGGGCTGCGCAGCTTCGTCAGCGTGCAGGGGTCGCTGGCGATGTGGCCGATCTGGAAGTACGGCACCGAGGCGCAGAAGCAGAAGTTCCTGCCGCGGATGGCCACGGCGGAGCTGATCGGCTGCTTCGGCCTCACCGAGCCGGACAGCGGCTCGGACCCGGGCTCGATGACCACCCGGGCGCGCCGCGACGGCGACGACTACGTGCTCAGCGGCACCAAGATGTGGATCACCAGCGCCCCCATCGCCGACCTGGCGGTGGTGTGGGCCAAGGTCGACGACGGCGACGCCGCGTCCATCCGCGGCTTCATCGTCGAGCGCGGGATGAAGGGCTTCGAGACGCCCACCATCCACGGCAAGATGAGCCTGCGCGCCAGCCCCACCGGCGAGATCGTCCTCAACGACGTGCGCGTCCCCGCGGCCAACGTGCTGCCCGGCGCGGTCGGCCTCAAGGGCCCGCTCGGCTGCCTCACCCAGGCCCGCTTCGGCATCTCCTGGGGCGCCCTCGGCGCGGCGCGCTCCTGCTACGAGACGGTGGTCTCCTACACCCGCGAGCGGGTCCAGTTCGACAAGCCCATCGCCGCCAAGCAGCTGGTCCAGGAGCAGATCGTGGAGATGGCGATGGAGATCGCCAAGGGCCAGATCATGGCGCTGCACTACGGCCGGCTCAAGGACGCGGGCGGGATCAGCCCGGTGCAGGTCTCGCTCTGCAAGAAGAACAACGTCGGCTGGGCGCTCAAGATCGCCCGCACCGCCCGCGGGCTCCTCGGCGGCAACGGCATCCTCCTCGAGTACCCGGTGATCCGGCACATGCTCAACCTGGAGAGCGTCTACACCTACGAGGGCACCAACGAGGTGCACACCCTCATCCTCGGCAACGCGCTGACCGGGCACAACGCGTTCTGAGCTACCCTGCGGGGGATGCGCGCTCCGCGACGCCCGCTGCGCCTGGTGCTCGCGGCCGTGCTCGCGGCCCTCGCGTTCGCGGCGGAGGTCCACGGGGACGCCCCGCGGCCGCTGCCCGGCCCCGCGCCGCGGGCGCGCGTGGCGGGCTTCGATCCGGCCGCCGAGAATCGGGCGTGCGAGGCCTGCCACGAGGACATCGCCCGCGAGTGGCGCGGCTCGCTCCACCACGGCGCCTGGGACGACCCGGTCTTCCAGACCGCCTATGCCATCGAGCCGATCGCCTTCTGCCGCGGATGCCACGCGCCGGAGGCCGACCCCGCCCACGTGCCGGGAGAAGGCGCGCGCCGGCTCGGCGTCGGCTGCGTGACCTGCCACGTGGAGGCCGGGGAGATCACCGGGGTCCGGGGCCGCGCCGCCGGGGCGGTCCACGCGGTCCGCGGCGACGCGCGCCTCGCCACCCAGGCCGCCTGCGAGCCCTGCCACCAGTTCGAGTTCCCGGCGCCGCAGCGCGCGCCCATGCAGGGCACCGCCGACGAGCACCGCGCCTCGCGCCACGCCGGCGAGAGCTGCCAGCGCTGCCACATGGCGCCCGTCGCAGGATCGAACGGCAAGCCGCACCGGAGCCACGACTTCCGGGTGCTCGGGGACAGCGAGAAGCTCCGCTCCGCGGTCACCGCGCGGGCGGCGCGGGACGGGGACCGCGCGGTGACCGTCTCGCTGTCGGCGGCGCGCATCGGGCACGCGTTCCCCACCGGGGACATGTTCCGGCGGCTCGAGGTCCGCGCCCGCGCCGTGGGCGAGCACGGAGAGGACGGCGAGGCGGCCCGACCCGCGGTGCTGGCGCGGCGCTTCACCATGGTCCACGGGCCCCAGAGCGCGGCGCGGATGGAGATTGGCGACGACCGCGTCCCCGCCTCGGGCGAGGCGCGCGAGGTCCGGCTCTCCTTCGGCGAGGCGGTCACCGCCCGCGCCGTGCGCTGGGAGGTGGCCTACCAGCGCCTGGAGCCCGGGATGGCCGTGATGTTCGGCGTCGATCCGGCAGCGGACGAGGTCATCGTCGCTCGCGGCGTGCTCCCCCCCGAAAAGGCGCGCCGCTGATCGGCGGGGCGAGGTCCCTGTTGCCAGCGCCCGCGGGGCCAGGCACCTTTCTGCGGGCATGCTGGACGCGACCGAACGCAAGGCGCTGACCCTGACCACGTTCACCGCGGCGTGCGTGTGCTTCGCGCCGGCCGAGATCGTGAGCGGCGTGGCCCTCCTGATCGCATCGCTGCTGCTCTACCGCTGGGATCAGCGGGTGCTGGCGCGCGAGGCGGCGGCGGCGGTGACGATGGGGGCTCCGTCCCCAGACCCCGGGGCGGAGGGCGCGGCCCCCGCCCCGGCGGCCGAGTCGCCCGCCGACGCCGCCTAGCCTCCACTGCGCGGCGGTGAGACGGGCGGTGGATCGCCCCGATCGCACCCACTGCGATCGCCCCGATCGCACCCGCCGCGGGCGACACAAGAAACCCCCTTGCTCGGAGCCTGGCACGTCGGCTGCAATCACCGGCTGCCATGTCGCGACCCTTCTTCGCCGCTCACCCGGGACTGTCGCTCCTCCTCACGGTCACCGCGGCCGCCGCCGGGTGCTCGCAGGCACCGGAGGCCGCTTCCTCCGAGGCCGGCAGCTCCTCCGGGAGCGGCACCGCTTCGACGTCGAGCAGCAGCGGCGCGTCTTCGTCCGGAGGTGGGGGCGCCGGAGGGAGCGGCTCGTCGACCTCCAGCACGACCACGAGCTCGTCCAGCACCAGCTCGTCGTCCAGCGGCAGCGGCGGCTCCTGCGATCCCACCGCCTGGGTGTACATGGGCACCGACGCCAACGCCTGCGCGGGTCACAGCGGCGAGTCGTGCGGCTGGACGAGCACCGACGAGGGGCAGGGCTACCACTGCCAGCCGGTGAGCTGGGGCACCGGCTGCGAGCCGGGCGGGACCACCTGCCCGGCCGGCAGCTCGACGAGCTCGACCAGCACGTCGAGCAGCTCTTCGAGCACGTCGTCCAGCAGCTCGTCCACCACCTCGTCCAGCAGCTCGTCGGGCGGCGGGACGGGTGGGCCGGTCTTCAGTCCTTACAAGGACACCGGCATCAGCATGAACTGGAACACCAACGTCGTCTCCACCGTCGTCTCGGGGGCGATGACCACGCTGGCCGCCGACCTGACCCAGAACGGCGGCAAGGCCATCACCCTGGCCTTCGCCACCGGCGAGTGCGGCAGCGAGAACTGGGCGGGTGTGGCCGGGGATGCGATGGCCACCGCCAACGTGTCGGTGCTCACCGCCGCCGGGGCCAGCTACATCGTCTCCACCGGCGGCGCGGCGGGCTCGTTCACCTGCGGGACCGACGCGGGCATGACCACGTTCATCGAGCGGTGGGCGTCGTCCGGCCTGATCGGCATCGATTTCGACATCGAGGCGGGGCAGTCGCAGACCGTCATCACGGATCTGATCCAGCGCATCAAGACCGCGCACGGGTCCTACCCTGCGCTGCGCTTCAGCCTGACGCTGGCGACGCTGGCCAACAACAACGGCGCCAGCGCGGCCGTCGATCTGGGCACGGGCTCGCCGGACAGCTTCAACGTGTACGGCGACGACACGCTGGGCGCCGTGAAGAGCGTGCTCGGGTTCTCCGGCTCGGCGGCGAGCTGGCCGAGCTACCTCACCGTCAACCTGATGACCATGGACTACGGGTCACCCAGCGACGGCGTGTGCGTGGTCAGCAGCGGCCTCTGCGAGATGGGCCAGTCGGCGCTCCAGGCGGCGTACAACCTCCATGGCAAGTGGGGAGTGCCCTACGCCAACATCGAGCTGACGCCGATGATCGGCGGCAACGACGCGACCGACGAGCACTTCACGGTGGCGGACGCGACCACGCTCGCGCAGTTCGCCATCACGAAGGGGCTCGCGGGGGTGCACTACTGGTCGTACGACCGCGACGTGGACTGCGCGCCGGGCTCGGCGTCGTCGACGTGCAACACGCTGGGCACGGCGGGCACGCTCGGCTTCCTCAAGGGGTTCCTGAGCGCCGGGCTGCACTGACGCGCGGGCTCAGCCGGGCACGAGCACGGTGCCGATGGAGCCGGGCGCCGTCGCTTCGCGCACCAGGTCCCCTGGCACGAGGCGCCCGAGGATGTGGATGGCGCGCACCCCCTCCGCAAGCGCGGCGAAGGACTCCTCGAGCTTGGGGATCATCCCCCGGGTGACCACCCCGCTGCGGATGAGCTCGTGCCCCTCGACGACGGTGAGGCGGGGGATGCGCGAGGCCGGATCCTTGATGTCGCGGAGCACGCCGGGGACGTCGGAGACCAGGAACAGCCCCTCGGCCCCCAGCTCGATGGCGACGCGGTTGGCGACGGTGTCGGCGTTGATGTTGTAGATGGCGCCGTCGGCGCCGGCGCCCAGACAGGCCAGCACCGGCACGAAGCCGTGGTCGAGGAGCAGCGAGAGCAGCTCCTTGCCGACCCCGACCACGTCGCCCACGAGGCCCAGATCCACCGGCTCCGGGCCGGCCCCCGCGTACACGGTGGGCGGGCGCCGGGTCGCCTCGATGACGCAGGCGCTGGCGCCGTGCAGGCCCACCGGGCGCGCCCCCGCCGCGCCGAGCGCCGCGCACAGGTCGACGTTGAGCTTGCCGGCGACGACCATCTTCATCACGTCGAGGGTGGCCTCGTCGGTGACGCGGCGGCCGGCGACCTGGCGCGGGGTCATCCCCAGCCGCTCCTGCAGCTTGCTCGCCTGCGGCCCGCCGCCGTGGACCACCACGACCCGCCTCCCGGCGCGCACCAGGTCGGCCACGTCGCCGGCGACCACGGCGAGGGCCGCGCTCCCGATCACCTCTCCGCCGAGCTTGACGATGATCACGGGTAGCCTCCCGGGTCGGCGAGCGTGGCGTCCTCGTCGAGGCCGAGCGCGATGTTCATCGACTGCACGGCCTGGCCGGCGCCGCCCTTGATGAGGTTGTCGATGGCGGAGAAGCAGGCGACGACGCGCTCGTTGCCCTCCACCGGGCCGAGCTCGAAGCCGACCTCGGCGTAGTTGGAGCCGCTCACCGCCACCACCTCGGGCAGGCGCTTGGCCGGCACGCGGACGAAGCGGGCGCCCTGGTAGGCGGCGTGGAACGCCTCGGCGATGCGCTCGTGGGTCAGGTGCGCGTCCACCCGCGCGAAGCTGGTGGCGAAGATCCCCCGGCTGAGCGGCGCGCTCACCGGGACGAAGTGGAGGTTGAGCCCGAGGGCGCCCTGCTCGGTGAGGGTCTGCTGGATCTCGGGGAGGTGCTGGTGGGACAGGGGCTTGTAGGTCTTCAGGTTGACGGCGCGCACCGGGTGGTGCGTCCCCGCCGCGGGCGCGACCCCGCTGCCGCTGGAGCCGGTGATGCCCACGGTCTCGACCCCGCCCTCGAGCAGGCCGAGGCGCGCCAGCGGCAGGAGCGCCAGGGTGATCGCGGTGGCGAAGCAGCCCGGGGAGGCGATGAGCTGGGCGGTGCGGATGGCCTCCTTGTGGATCTCGGGGAGGCCGTAGACCGCGTCCTTCAGGAGGTGGGGCGCGGGGTGGACGGCGCCGTAGTACTTCTCGTAGGCGGCCGGGTCCTTGAGGCGGAAGTCGCCGGAGAGATCGATGATCCGGGTGCGGCTCCCGGGGACTCCGAGGATGCGCGGCACCGCGGTGGCGCTGACCTTGTGGGGCAGGCCGAGGAAGACCACGTCCATCCCCGCGGCCGCCTCCTCGGGCGAGAGCTTCTCGAAGCGCAGGTCGGTGCGGCCCTCCAGGTTGGGGTGCGCGGCCGAGAGCGGCTCGCCCACGTAGTCGATGGAGGCCACCCGCACGAGGTCGACGTCGGGGTGGATGAGCAGCCGGCGGATGATCTCGGCGGCGCCGTAGCCGCTGCCGCCGAGGATGGATGCCTTGAAGCGCTTCATCGCGCGGGTTTACCACCGCGGCAGGCGCTCCGGTCGGGGATCTTTCCGGCGCCGCGGGGCCCCTCGGCCGTGGCATGCTCTCGCCATGATCGACGCCCTCCGCGCTCACCTCGCAGGTCGACAGGAGCCGATGCTGGCCGCCATCGAGCGCCTCGTCGCCGTCAACTCGTTCACCGCCAACCGGGACGGAGGCGTCCGCGTCGGGGAGCTCCTGGCGGCCGAGCTCGCCGCCATCCCCGGCGTCTCCGTGCGCGTGGTGCCGTCGACCCGCTTCGCCCCTCACCTCATCGCCACCACCCGCGCGGCGGAGGCCTCGGCGGAGGGCGCGGTCGCCATCGTCGGCCACCTCGACACCGTCTTCCCGCCCGGCACCTTCGAGGGGTTCCGTCGCGACGGCGCGCTGGTCCGGGGGCCGGGCGTGCTCGACATGAAGGGCGGCCTGGTCGTCGCCATCGAGGCGCTGCGCGCGCTCGCCGCCGCGGGGCTCCTGGAGCGGTGCAAGGTGCGCTTCGTCATCGTCTCCGACGAGGAGGTGGGCTCGCCCGAGGGTCAGGGCATCCTCCGCCGCGAGCTCGAGGGCGCCGCCTGCGCGCTGGTGCTGGAGGCGGGGCGCGCGGCCGACAAGGTCATCACCGCGCGCAAGGGGACGGGCAGCGCCGCGGTGGTGGCGGCCGGCAAGGCGGCGCACGCGGGCAACGCGCACGACAAGGGGGCCAACGCGATCTGGGCGCTGGCGCGCTTCGTCGACAAGGCGCAGGCGCTCACCGACTACCCGCGCGGGGTGACCGTCAACGTGGGCAAGATCGGGGGCGGGCAGAGCAAGAACACCGTGCCGGATCAGGCCGAGTGCGCGGTCGACTTCCGCTTCGAGCGCATCGCCGACGGCGAGGCCACCTTCGCCGCCCTGCGCGCCGCCGCCGCCGAGGCGGAGGCGAGCGTGCCGGGCACCCGCCTGACCGTCGACGGCGGGCCCGCGCGCTCCCCGCTGGAGCGCACCGACGCCAACGTGGCCCTCTACCGCGCCTACGCCGCGCACGCGCGCGCCGCCGGGCTCGGCGACGGCGAGGCCGCGCTGCTGGGCGGCGGCTCGGACGCGAGCACCACCGCCTCCATGGGCATCCCCTCCATCGACGGCCTCGGCCCGCGCGGCTCGGGCTTCCACACCCGCGACGAGCTCATCGAGGTGGCCACGCTGGTGCCCAAGGCGGAGGCCATGGCCGCCTTCCTCGCCGCGAGGCTCGGCTGACGCGACAAGGCGCTCGCCAAGCGGCCCCGCCCGGCACTAGCGTAGCGGCCATGGCCAACCCGACTGCCCTCCTCGAGACCTCGCTCGGCAACCTCAAGGTCGAGCTCTACACCGACAAGATGCCCGTCACCGCGGGCAACTTCGTGAAGCTGGCGAAGAGCGGCTTCTACGACGGCCTCCACTTCCACCGCGTCATCGACGGCTTCATGGTCCAGTTCGGCTGCCCCCACAGCAAGGACCCCAAGAGCCCCCGCGCCGGCACCGGCGACGGCCCCGGCGGCACCATCAAGGACGAGCACCCCGACAACGCCAAGATCTCCAACGAGCCCGGCACCCTGTCGATGGCCAACACCGGCTCGCCCAACAGCGGGAGCTGCCAGTTCTTCATCAACACCGTGCACAACTCCTTCCTCGACTTCTTCAGCCCCGGCGCCTCGCGGCACCCGGTGTTCGGGCGCGTCGTCGAGGGGCTCGACGTGCTCAAGAAGATCGAGAAGACCAAGACCGACGGCGGCGACCGGCCGCTCACGCCGGTGAAGATGATCAAGATCACCGTGACCGAGTGAGACGCACCCTCTTCCTGATCGCGGTGAGCGCGCTCGCGTAGGTCGACGCTGCCAGCGTGATCAGGAGCCCGTCGTACGGCGCGCGCAGCCGCGGGTCGCCGAAGTAGAGCATCGCCACCGCCAGCAGCCCGAAGACGTGCAGCGCGAGCAGCATCGCCCGCGCGCGCTGCCGGCGGAAGGCGAGCACCATCGCCCACAGCGCCGCGGGCAGCACCAGCCGGTTGTGGGCGGTCTGGGCCGTCTCCATGTAGGAGCGGAACGGGACCTGCCCCACGTCGGGCCAGGCGATGTTGTAGAACCACAGGAGCGCCAGGTGGCTGGCCGCGTACTTCGCCTGCCGCACCGCGCCGGTGCGGCGCACGCACTCGGCGGCGAGCGTGTACATCGGCGCGGCGTCCCACATGTGGCCGGTGACGTTGATCGTCGCCCCCATCGCCGGGTCGAGGGTGAACAGGGCGTCGGGGTGCGCGGCCGCGTAGCCCGCGAGCCCGCTCAGCGAAGGGGGCGAGTAGCCGCCCTTGCGATCCGGCGCGACCGAGGTGATCGCCGTCGCGTGGCAGCGCCCGAAGGCGAAGTTGAGCGGGCCGTTGGCGGCGATGAGGCCGTAGGCGCCGGTGTGGAAGTGGACGCGCGCCGCCGAGACCACGGTGACCAGCGCGAGCGGCGCCACCAGGGCCGGCGCGATCACGCGGAGGCGGAAGCGGTGCCAGGTCCGGCGGCGGAGCAGCCAGTGCAGCCCGTAGAGCGGCAGCGCCACCAGGATCTGGGGGCGGAAGATGGCGCCGAGGGCCAGCGCGACGCCGAAGAGCCAGGCGTCGCGCCGGCGCCCGCGATCGGCGTAGGCGAGCCCGTGGAACGCGGTGGCCGAGAGGAAGAGCGCGAAGGGCGGCTCGCTGAGGGCGTAGCCGCCGAGGGCGATCCACGGGTAGTAGACGGCGAGCACCGCGCCGACCACGAGCGCCACGCCGCGGCTGCGCGTGAAGCGCCGGGCGAGCGCGCACGTGTAGCCCACCGCGAGGGCGCCGAGCACGGCGTAGGCGGCCCCGAGGGCGGTGCCGTTCTCGCGGCCGAAGACCCGCATCACCAGCGAGAGGAGCCAGTGCGTGCCCCAGGGGAAGAGGGTGAAGTAGGGCCGCGGCTCGTCCGGGAAGAGGATGCTGGTGCGGGCGCGCTCCAGGTAGCCGCCCATGTCGGCGTAGGCGAACTGGAGGAGGGGGTGGACCGAGAGGTTCCACCACAGGCGCACCGCGAGGGCGAGGAGCATCACCGCGATCGGATCGCGGCGGGTACGAACCCAAATCAAGGGAGCTTCTTGCCGTTGCTGAGCATGTCGTCGAGGACCGCGTCGAACTCGTCGATGGGTCCGGCACCCACCGCCACGGCCATCGCTGCGGCCTTGGGCGGCGGCGCGGGCTCGAGGCGGCGCACGCGCTCGGCGACGCCGCCGCGGTGGTCGGGGTAGCTGGGGTTGGCGCGGGCGACGCGCTGGAAGTAGTAGAGCGCCTGGTCGGTCTGGCGGCGCTCCTCGTAGCAGTCGCCGATCTCGTAGGTGAGGGCGGTCTCCTGGTCGGGGGTCTTCACCTGGGCGTGGAGGCCGCGGATGTAGGAGCTGATGGCGGCGTCGGCGTTGCCCTGCTCGCGGTGGATGGTCCCGATCATCCACTGGCAGACGCACTCGCGCCCGGGGTCGCGGCCGGCCAGCTCGAACTCGGTGATGGCGTCGCTGACGAGGCCCATCTCCTTGTAGGCGGCGCCGAGGTCGTAGTGGGTGGCGGCGTCGGACTCGGAGATCTCCTTGGCGACGCCGGCCTTGAACTGCTGGAAGACCTGCTCGACGCTGATCTGGTTGGGATCCTCGCCGGGCTGCGCCTCCTGCGGGGGGCCGGCGTCGAGCGCGTCGAGGGCGTCGAGCGAGGCGGCGATGTCGAAGGCGCGGTCCTCCGGGCTGTACGAGGGGGGAGCGCCGTCGCGCCCGGGGGTTTGGGGGTACCCCCCATCGCGACCGGGCGCCACGCTGCGGGGCACGGTGCGCGTGCCGCTGCCGCCGCCCTGGGCTGCGGCGGCGTGCTCCTCCAGCTCGCGCAGGCGCTCGAGGAGGAGGGGGTGGTTGGGCAGGCGGCTGAGCTGCTCTTCGAGGAGGTTGCGCGCCTCGTCGAACATGCTGTTGGAGGCGAAGAACTCGACCTCCTCGAGCGCGTCCTCGTCGAGCTGGCCCGTGCTCTGGGAGGCCGCGGGCGGCGGCACCATGACCTGCAGCTCGGGCCGGGAGACGGCGATCTCGGCGGAGTCGCGGGCGAGCGGGTCGTAGGCCTCGCCGGCGTCGTCGAGCGCGAAGCTCGGCAGGGGGGCCTCGCCGAAGGGATCGTCGAGCTGGCTGGCGGCGAAGGCGCGGCCGTGGGGGCCGTGCCTCATCGCGTCGGAGGGGCTGACCTCCTCGAGATCGTAGGACGGGAGGGGGGCGCTGGGATCGTAGCCGTCGGTGCTCGGCGGGTCCTGGGCGGCGGCCTGGCCGTCCTCGGTGGGGACGGTGTAGCCGAGCGCGCGCAGCATCGCGATGGCGTCGGGCTGGCCGGGCTCGAGGAGGAGGACCTCGTCGAGGAGGCGGGTGGCGGCGTCGACGTCGCCCTCGCCTTCGAGCGAGCGGGCGAAGGCCAGCATCTGGCGCACGGCCTCGGCCTGATCGCCGGCCTCGATGAGGACGTCGCAGAGCTTCTCGCGCAGCTCGCGGGAGGAGGGCAGCTCCTCGACCGCCTCGAGGAGGACGGCGACGGCCTGGTCGTAGTCCTTGGCGCGCCGGTAGGAGTCGGCGTGGGCGAAGGCCTGGCGCACCCGCGCGTTGGGCTCGAGGCCCGCCGCCGGGGGGCTCGACTGGTGGAGCGCGAAGGGCTCCGCGGCGGAGGAGACGGACGAGTCCTCGTCGACGAGGACGTCGGCGTCGTCCTCGATGGCCTCGAGCTCGAGATCGAGCGACGACTGCTCGGTGCGCGGCGGGGGCGGCGCCGGCGCGGGCGCGCGCCGCTCGGGGGACGGCTCCGGGACGTGCAGCGCGGCGGGCGCGTGCGAGGGCTGGCGCATCGCCGCGAGCTGGCGCACGCCCTCGTCGAGGGGGGCGCGGACGAGGAGCGCCTCCACCAGGGCGTTGAAGTGGTCGAGCTTGCCGGCGTCCTTGGCGATGCGGGCGGCCTCCTTCTGCACCTCGATCGACTTCTGGGGCTGGCCCAGCTTGTCGAAGGAGCGCGCCAGGAGGGCGAGGGTCTCCAGGTCCTTGGGGTTCTCCTTGAAGCAGATCTGGAGCTTGGAGAGCGCCGCCATGGCGTCGCTCGGCTCCCCGCGCTCCAGGTAGATCTCGGCCGCGATGCGCGCGAAGCGGGCGTCGGCGCGGTGCTGGAGGAGGCGGTCGACGACCTTGAGCGCGTCGTCGCGGCGGCCCAGCTTGAGGAGGATCTCGGCCGCGGCGCCGAAGCGCTGGATGGCGTTGTCGATGTCCTTGACCCGCATGAACGCCTCCGCGAGGCGCAGGTGCGGGAGCGGGTTCTGCGGGTCGAGGTCGACCACCTTGCGGAACACGTCGATGGCGTCGCGGTCGCGGCCGGCGCGCTGGTAGCGGGTGGCCACCTCGTCGTAGGCGGCGAGGGCGTCGCTGGTGAGCTTGAGCTCGGCGTACGTCTCGGCCAGCTTGGGGACGATGTGACCGAAGCGGTCCTCGAGATGGGGGACGTGCTTGTGGATGATCTCGCGGATCTGCTTGTAGACCGCGATGGCTTTGAGGTGGAAGCCCTGCGCCGAGTAGAACTGGCCGACGCGCTCGTAGGTGCCGATGGCGTCGGCGTGCTGCTCCATCTTGAGGAACAGATCGCCGATCTTGAGGAGCGTGCGGACGTCCTTCGGGTCGTCGACGACCAGCTTCTGGTACTCGACGATCGCCTTGTCGTAGCGCTTCTTCTCGACGAGCTTCTGCGCCGCTTGAAGGACCTTGTCGCGATCGACCGCCACGGCGATGAAGATCTCCTCGGGCCGAGGTAGGGCCGGCTCCGTTTACCGGGGCACCGGGCCCACACCGAAACACCTACCGAAAGCCTTCACCTCGTACAAGCACGAGGCGAAGCTGCCGCGAAAGTCATCCAAGGTAACGCTTCAGGAGGACCGCCTCAACGCCCGCGTGGGCTCCACCTTCGACCATCTTCGACCATCTTCGACCATCTTCTAGTTGGGGAGCTTGAAGACGGCGAAGAAGGTGGCGCCGATCGCGAGCACGGCGAGCGCGAGGGTCAGGATACCAGCCGGGCCCCGCTCCTGCACAGATCCCAGCGCCATCTTCCGCGCGCGACCGCCGATGACGTGGTGCAGCGCGATGACGCCGAGCGCGAGGGGGAGCTTGGCGTGCATCCAGTGGTGGAGGCGCAGGTAGTACGCCGGGTCCTGGAGGAGCCGCGCCAGGCCCGCCACGAAGGAGATGACGAAGGCGGGGACCGCCAGACGTCGGTAGATGTCGGATGCGAGCTTACCCCGCACCTTGGGCTCGGCCGCTTCGCTGACGAGGACGACGCCCACCGCGAGGATGGAGCCGATCCAGACG
>Ga0302267_10002639_pt1 | contig 21370 bp, 19 predicted proteins | sample III_Bog_E1_3_FD_194555 | JGI IMG/M metagenome (GOLD analysis project Ga0302267, IMG submission 194555) | Peat permafrost microbial communities from Stordalen Mire near Abisko, Sweden - III_Bog_E1_3 | ecosystem: Environmental > Terrestrial > Soil > Wetlands > Peat | place: Sweden: Abisko... | reverse complement strand
TGGCCTCTCAAGGACGGCGGATTAAAGCGGCTCATCAACACCAAAGCCTGATCACGGTCGGCTGAAAACACTGGGCTGGGATGCTACATGTATTTCTGATGGCCTACACAAGCAGCCGTCAGGTCGCTGGCGACCTTACGGCTGCTTGTGCCCCGCACGGGCGACCAATCAAGCCTGGATCTCACGGTGCTAGCTGGTTCCGGTGGGACGCAGCGGCAGCGTGACGCAGAACCGGCTGCCCGGCTCCAGCGGCTGGTAGTGGGCCTCTCCGCCATGGTCGTCGGCGATCCGGCGGACGATGGCCAGGCCCAGGCCGGTACCCCGCTGCTTGGTGGAGAAATAGGGGTCGAACAGGTGCGAACGGCTCTCCTCCGAGACCCCGGGACCGTCGTCCTCCACTTCCAGATGGACCACAGGACCATCCGGACGCAGGGCGACACGGATCCGGCCCAGGTGCGCCTGAGCGTCGGTGCCCTGGCTCTCCAGAGCGCCAATGGCGTTGTCCACCATGTTGATCAGCGCCCGCTTGACCATGTCCCGGTCCCAGAAGGCCGGCAGGGGGGCCCCCGGCAGGTCAAGCTGCCAGGCGATCCGGGGATGGGTCGGCACGTACAGGGCCATGGTCTGGCGCACCAGTTCCACCGCGTCCAGGTCCTGGGGCTGGGGCGCCGGCAGCTTGGCGAAGCGGGAAAAGCTGTCCACCAGCCGGGTGAGGCTGGCCACTTCGGCCAGGATGGTCTCGGCCCCCTCGGCCACCGCCTGGGGGTCCAGCCGCCCTTCGCGGCTCCGGCGCAGCAGGCGCTGGGTGGTGAGCTTGATCGGGGTGAGCGGGTTCTTCACCTCGTGGGCCATGCGCCGGGCCACCTCCTGCCATGCGGCCCGCTTCTCCGCCTGGGCCAGCAGGGACAGATCCTCCAGCACCGCCAGTTCGCCGCCGCCGGTGAGCGGGATCACCACCGCCCGGATCGGGCGTCCCTCCCCTTCCCCGCCGACCCGCAGTTCCTCGGACATGGGCCGGCCGGTCTCCCGCACCTGGGCCAGGAGGTCCGGCAACCGCCCGCTGCGGGGCTGGCGCGAGAGTTCGATCCAGACGCTGCCGGAAGCGTCCCAGCTATCCACGCCGAACCAGCGCCGGGCCACCGGGTTGAAGGTGCGCAGGACCCCATCCGCCTGCCAGCTCAGGATCCCGACCGGTAGGGCCTCCAGCAACTGGTTCAGGTAGGCCCGCTGGCGCTCCAGGCGCTCCGCCTGGGCCTCGATGGCCTGGCGGCTCTGGAGCAGGTCTCTCGTCATCGCGTTGAAGGCGCGGGAAAGCAGGGCCAGTTCGTCCTCGCCCTGCTCCGGCAGCGACACCTCAAGATCGCCCCGGCCCACCCGCTGGGCAGCCCTGGCCAGGTTGCGCACCGGCTCGGAGATGGTGCGGGCGATGGCCAGGCCGGTCCAGACCGCGGCGAACAGGGTGAGCAGGGTGAGGAACAGGAAGGTGCTCTGGGGCAGCGTCTCCAGGGTCTCCCGGCCGGTGGAGATCTGGAAGGCTTCAAGGTAGCGGCGCTCAAGGTGGACCATGGCGTCCAGGGTCTCCCTGGGCACGAAGGTCCCGACCACCAGCCGGGTTCCCCTGGGGTCGGCGGGACCGAACTCCAGGCGCCATTCCCCCTTCTCGGACACCAGGGTGTCCGGCCCCACCCGGATCAAGTCCAGCACCGGCGGCTGCAGATCCGGAGCCAATGAGATCTCGGGGGGACCGAAGGGCCGCACCCGGGCCAGAAGATCGAAGCCCAGGCCGGTCCGCTGGCTGTCCAGGTCCACCGGAGAGCCCGGGGGGATGTGGGCGGCCGCGGCCTTCAGCCGAAGGTCCAGCTGGATGCGATAGGATTCCGCCACCCGTCGGCCATCCTGGATCACCTGCTGGGTGTCGGGCAGGAACCAGCGGTCGACGTTCTTGCGGATGAAGGTGCGGCCCATGAGGAACAGCATCAGGCTCGGGCCGATGCCCACCAGGAACAGGGCCACCACCAGCCGGGTGCGGATGCGGGCCCCCAGGATGCCGCTGCGGCGCTCGAAATAGAGCTTGGCCATGCTCCGGGCCACGATGAACAGGAGCGTGCCGATGGCCAGGACATTGGCCAGCCCCAGGGCCAGCAGCGCCCACCGGCTGGGGGCGTCGATGCCCGTCTCCACCTGGGCCGACAGCAGCCGGTAGCAGCGGAAGATCACCCAGATGAGCACGCCCAGCCCCACCGCGAAGTAGAGGCGGTTCAGTTCCGGGTTGCGCTTTCCTCTGTGGGCCATTAGTCCTTCCAGGCGATGAAGAAAAGCCGCTTGAACGGCATGAGCACCTTCCCGTCCCGGGCCAGGGGGTAGTCCGGACGGCAGGCCTCCAGGACCTCCGCCTTGAACGCCTCCCGGTCATCCTCGCCGTTCATGCGTTCCAGGAAAGGCCTCATCCCGGTCGATTCGAACCAATCGATCAGAGCCCGGTGCGACGCCAGGACATGGTAGTAGGTGGTCTCCCACAGCTCAAGCCGGGATGCCAGAGGCGCCAGCAGGTCGTAGTAGAACCCGGCCGGATGGAAGCTGAGGGCGTCCTCCGCCCCGGCCAGGGCCGAGTACCAGCGGGGCCGCCGGGCCACGGACCTCAGCGAGGAACGGAGCAGGGTTCCGTCCAGGGCCGGCATCTGGACCGCGAGACAACCACGGGCGGCCACCTGGCCCAGCAGCCTGGGCAACAGCTCCTCGTGGTCCGGAAGCCACTGCAGGGCCGCGTTGGAGAACAGCACATCGTAGGGCGCCCCGGGTTCCAAGGCGGCCGCGTCGGCCAGGAGCCAGGTGCCTTCGGGACAGCTTTCCCTGGCCTGGGCGATCATCTCCGGCGAACTGTCCAGACCGGTGATCTCGGCGGCAGGCCACCGGTCCCGGAGCACCCGGGTGCTGTTGCCCGGACCGCAGCCCAGGTCCAGGAGCCGGCCAGGGGCGGGCAGCTGGATCCGGGCGCACAGGTCATGGGCGGGCCGGGTGCGCTCCTCGCCGAACTTCAGGTACTGCCCGGGGTTCCATTGGGGCATTGCATGATCCTCCTCAGCGCTTGCCGCTCAACAACCGTTTTACCACCATGCCCAGCCGGGCAAGGTCTTCTTCGGACTGCGCGGACCAGCAGGACGCGTTGAGCCGTATGCAGTCGTTGAATTTGTGGGTGGGCGAGAAGATGTATCCGGGGGCGATGGCGATGAAGGCCTTGACCGCCTCCTGGTAGAGCCGCACCGAATCCAGGTGGCCGGGCAGCTGGACCCACAGGACGAAGCCCCCGCCCGGTTCGGTGATGCGGGTCCCTTCCGGGAAATGGCTGAGGATCGCCTGGGACATGGCGGTGATCTTGTCCTCATAGGCCCGGCGGATCTTCCGCAGGTGATGGTCGTAGCCGCCGTTCTCCAGGAACCTCGCGATCGCCAGCTGCGGCAGCACCGAGGTCCGGATGTTCCAGGCGTATTTCTTGGACTGCACCTGGCGGTAGAAGCGACCCGGCGCGACCCAGCCCACCCGGAACCCGGCCGAGATGTCCTTGGAGAACGAGGAACAGAGCAGCACCAGGCCGTCCCGGTCGTAGGATTTGCAGACCCGCGGCCGGCGCTCGGAAAAATAGAGTTCACCGTTGATGTCGTTCTCGATCAGGGGAACGCCCCGGGCCGCGAGCAGCTTGACCAGGGCGGCCTTGTCCTCGTCCTCGATCAGGCTGCCGGTGGGGTTGCTGAAGTTCGGAACCGCTATCACCGCCTTGATCGGATGGTTCTCCAGGGCGAATTCCAGGGCTTCCAGGCTCATGCCCTTGCGCGGATGGGAGGGGATCTCCAGGGCCCGCAGATGCTGGGCCTCCAGCGCCAGCAGGATGCCGAAATAGGTGGGGGATTCGATCGCCACCAGGTCCCCGGGCTGGCAGACCGCCTGGAGACAGAGGCACATCGCCTCGGTGCAGCCGGCGGTGATGACGAGCTCGTCGGGAGTGATCTCGCAGCCGTAGCTGAACGCCCGCTGGGCCACCTGGATCCGCAGCGGTTCGCTGCCCTGCACCGGCATGCCCACATCGTGGGGAATCTTGCCGTCCCTTGCCAGCTCCGCCAGGATCCGGTTGAGTTTCAAGGTGGGCAGCAGCTGCGGGTTGGGGGAGGCGGCCCCGAACTGGGCATAGTTGAGGTTGAGGTTGTCGTGGATGAGGTGGAAGGTGAGCTCATCGATGCTCACCTGGGCCGGGCTGCCCTGCAGCGGGTGATAGTCCGGTTCGGGAACCCTCCGCTTGGGCTGCAGTTTCACGTAGTAGCCGGATTGCGGACGGGCCTCGATGATCCCGCGGTTCTCCAGCACCTGGTAGGCCTGCAGCACGGTGGAGAAACTGATGCCCTGCTGCACGCTGGATTCCCGGATGGAAGGGATCCGCACCCCTGCGGGGAAGGTGCCGGCCAGGACCTGGTCTTCCAGGTCCTGGGCGAACTTTTCATACAGGGGCATCTTCTTCGGGTGTCTCATCGGCTGCTCCGGAATCGGCCTCGAACGCCTCTACGTACGGACCCAATAATTTGCCAGTACAGTTGACTCGAAAAGACCGAGAACAGTCAAATTGTCTTTGAATTGTTATGGTCATAATTTTGATTCACTACCACTGTTATGTTTTCCTGGCGGCCCCAATCTTATTAATGGAAGCGGAAGCAAAGCCCCCCGCCCCAAGGAGCACCCCATGACCACCCAGGCAATCAAGCTGATGACCTTCGGAATGTTCGGCAAGACCTTTGAATCCCACCGCTCCGGCACCGTGCGCAAGGGCCGGACCGAAGTGCTCAAGGGTCTGGGCGGCAGCCAGGTGCGTTGCACCTCCGGCATGCTCTGGCTCACCATCCAGGGCGACCCCAAGGACTACGTGCTGACCCAGAACCAGGCCCTGACCATCCCCAATCCGGGCAAAGTCCTCCTGAGCGGAAGCGGCACCTACCAGGCCTGAGCCCCGGTCACCCTTCCCCCCACCGGTAGATGGCCGCATCTTCGCCGTTCCGGTAGTAGGCCTTGCGCAGGCCCACCTCCAGCCAGCCTTCGCTTTCATAGAGAGTCCGGGCGGCCCTATTGGAGATCCGCACCTCCAGGAGCAGGACCGTGATGCCGTACTTGGCCAGATGGGCCTGGGAATGGCGCAGCAGCGCACGGCCGCACCCGCTTCGGCGCCGGTCCTCCGCCACCCCGATCCGCAGCAGTTCCGCCTCCTCGACCTCCGGGACCACCCGCCAGCGGGCGAACCCGCAGGGTGCGATGGCCCAGAGGTGCTCCCCTCCACCCAGGGGCCCCCAGGGTTCCCCGAAGCAGGCCCGTTCGATGGCCTCCACCCAGCCGGGCACCGCAGCTCCCGGCCCGAGGTGAAGCGGCGCGCTCACCGGGCCTGGCCCCTGCGCAGGGCTTCGGACAGGTGGCTGGAGGCCTCGGGGAAGTTCACCTCGGCATCGGTCTCCCGCAGATAAAAGGGCGCCAGGGGCGATTCCGGGGGCCCCTGGGGCAGATCCCGGCATAGCGAAACCAGCCCCGCCAGGGTGGCGTCCGCCTCATCCCCCAAGGCCCATGGCGGCTGGGGGAGGTGCGCGGCCGCCCGATCCCGGAACGATTCCGGAGCCCACCAGGCGCCAGCGCCGATCAGGCCGTCCAAGTCCGCCAGGGCCAGCTTCCGGGCGGGCGCCAGGGGCCCGCCGTCCCACTGCTGCAGGAAGGTTTCCTGGCGTTGGCCGTCCAGGAGGATCCAGACCGGGCCCTGGCATCCGGCAAGGCGCAGGGTCCGGGCCCGGAGTTCGAACGCCGAGCAGCCCCAGGTGGGCAGCCCGGTGAGGGCCAGGCCCTCGGCCGTGGCCACCCCGATCCGCAGGGAGGTGAACCCGCCCGGCCCCACGCAGGCCACCACGCCGGCAAGATCCGAGGGCGCCGCCGAGGCCGAGGCCAGCAGTTCCTCCAGGGCTGGCAGCAGGAGCGCGCTGTGGCTCCGACCGGGCGCCGCGGCGGCCCAGCGGGTCCAGGGTCCCGCCCCGCCATCGCGGCCGACCAGGGCCAGGTGCAGCCGTTCGGTTGTGGTGTCCAGTCCCAGGATCAAGCTGATTTCTCCTCTACCGTGAAGGGGGAACTGCCTGCCCGCGACGCTCGCGATGCTCCCCTCTTGACCACCACGTCGGTTATGAGCATAACCCGAGCACAGGGTAAAACGGAAAGCGGCCCCCGGGGTCGGGGGCCGCTTTCCGGCATCGATTGCCTGCGCCGCATGAAGCCCCGGCCCAGGGCCGGAGAGGCGGACTAGACGTTCTTGACGACCTTGCCGGCCTGGATGCAGGAGGTGCAGACCCGCATGCGCCTGGGCACGCCGTTCAGGAGGGCGCGGACCCGCTGGATATTGGGATTCCAACGGCGTTTGGTGATGTTGTTGGCGTGGGAAACATTGTTCCCAAACTGGGGCTTTTTACCGCAGACTTCGCACTGACGGGACATGGGAACCTCACGAATTCGAATTCGGCCAGAGCCAAAGAAGAACCAGTTTAGCAAATCCGCCCGGGAAGGCAAGACTATAAATCCCCGGCCTTGCCACCGGGCCGCGGTTAAGGGATTTTGAGGAGGTTCTTGGGAGTGTTTCCGATGGAATCTGCCCTCTGGGCCCTGGCCTTCACCCTGCTGCCCTGGCCCGAACGCCAGAAGGCCGAACTCTGGGAAAGCCAGAAGGCCGGCCTGGACCCCCCGCTGCCGCCCCAATGGCAACGGGGCCTGGAACAGCTGGCCCGGGATCTGCCGCGGTTGCAGTCGGAGGCGGCTGCCCGGGGCGCCCGGCTGGCCCTGCCCGGGGAGGCCCAGGTGGACCGCCTGCTGGAGCCCCTGCCCTACCCGGTGGCCCTCTGGGTCCGGGGCACCCTGCCTCCCTCGGGACCGGCGCTGGCCATGGTGGGCAGCCGGGAAGGGTCCCGGCCGGCGCTGGAGCGCACCCGCTGCTGGGCCCGGACCTTGACCGCCGCCGGGGTGGCGGTCCTTTCCGGCCTGGCCCGGGGCATCGACGGCGCCGCCCACCGGGGCGCCCTGGAAGCCGGCACCACCTGGGGCATCCTGGGCTCCGGCCTGGATCATCTTTACCCGCCGGAACACGCCGGCCTCATGGACCGCATGGTGGCCACCGGAGGCGGAGTGATCACCCCCTTCCCCCCCGAGGCCCGGCCACTCAAGTGGCACTTCCCCCGGCGCAATCTGATCCTGGCCAGTTGGACCCAGGGGGTGGCGGTGCTGGCGGCCAAGTATGCGTCCGGCTCCCTGGTCACCGCGAAACTGGCCCTGGACCTGGGCAAGGAGCTGTGGGCCTGCCCCGGCGCCCCGGAGGATCCCCTGGCCGAAGGCCCCAATCGGCTGCTCCGGGAGGGCGCGGCCAGGGTATGCCTTTGTGCCCAAGATTTGCTTGATGATATGAGGTTTTTACGTTGGGACTTGACAAACGCCCCATGAAAGGCCCCATTATCCCAGGTTGGAGTCTCACTTGACCAAGCTCGTGATTGTCGAAAGTCCTTCAAAGGCCAAAACCATCACCAAGTACCTCGGAAAGGGCTATACGGTGAAGGCCAGCGTCGGCCATATCCGCGACCTTCCCAAGAAGCTGGGGGTGGATATCGAGAACGGTTTCCAGGAAGAATACGAGATCCCCCCCAGCAAAGCCAAAGTGGTGACTGAACTCAAAGCCGCCGCCAAGGGCGCCTCCGAAATCATTCTGGCAACCGATCCTGACCGCGAAGGGGAGGCCATCTCCTGGCACCTCCTGGAAGCCATCAAGCCGCCCAAGTCCATGCCCGTGAGCCGGGTCCTGTTCAACGAGATCACTCCGGCCGGCATCGCCAAGGCCATGGCCGCCCCCACCGTCATCAACCGCAAACTGGTGGATGCCCAGCGGGCGCGGCGGGTCCTGGACCGGCTGGTGGGCTATAAGATGTCCCAGGTGCTCTGGGAAAAGGTCCGGCGGGGCCTCTCCGCCGGCCGGGTGCAGTCCGTGACGGTGCGCCTGATCGTGGACCGGGAGCGCGAGGTGCAGGCCTTCAACCCGGTGGAATACTGGGTGCTCAAGGGCCGGTTCGCGGCCAAGCTGCCGCCCCAGTTCTGGATGAAGCTGACCCGGCTGGCCGGCACGGCGGTCCAGATGGGCAACAAGGAGACCAAACGCCGGATCGGGGCCGAGGCCGAGGCCCATTCCATCCGGGACATGGTGCTCCAGGCCGCCTGGAAGGTCACCAGCCTGGAGACCAAGGAGAAGAAGCGGAACCCTTCCGCCCCCTTCACCACCGCCAAGCTGCAGCAGGAGTCCGCCCAGAAGCTCCACATGAGCGTCACCCGCACCATGCAGAATGCCCAGCGGCTCTATGAGGGCGTGGATTTTGGCGAGGGCCCGGTGGGCCTGATCACCTACATGAGAACCGATTCGCCCCGGCTGGCCCCGGAAGCGGTGGACGCCATCCGCGCCTTCGTGGAGAAGCGCTACGGAAAGGACTACGTGCCGGCCAAGGCGCGGATCTACAAGGGCAAGGCGGCCGCCCAGGACGCCCATGAAGCGATCCGCCCCACCGACATCGAGCGCACCCCCGAAAGCCTCAAGAACCGTCTTGAGCCGGACCAGTTCCGGCTGTACGCCCTGATCTGGCGGCGGACCGTGGCCTCCCAGATGGAGGCGGCCCGGTTCGACGAGACCCAGGTGGAATCCGCCGCCACCCTTTCCAACCAGGAGGAGGCGGCCTTCCAGGCCAAGGGCGAGATCGAGCGCTTCCCGGGCTGGCTCGCGCTCTATCGGGCCGAGGTCGACGAGCAGAAGGCCGAGGAGATCACCGAGGCCTCGGTGAGTGAGGATGATTCCGAGGAGAGCGTCGGCCTGCCGCCGCTCAAGGTGGGCCAGTTGCTGAAGCTGGAGCACCTGGAAACCGACCAGCAGTTCACCAAGCCCCCGGCGCGTTATTCCGAGGCCACCCTGGTGAAGGAACTGGAAGAGGATGGCATCGGCCGGCCGTCCACCTACGCCAGCATCATCTCCACCATCCAGGACCGGGACTACGTCAAGAAGCTGGAGGGCCGGTTCAAGCCCACCGAACTGGGCTGCGTGGTGACCGACCTGCTGGTGCAGGGTTTCCAGGAACTCATGGAGCCCACCTACACCTCCGGGCTGGAGGGCGAGTTGGACCGGGTGGAAGGCGGAGAACTGACCTTCCTGAAGGCCATGAAGAATTTCTACGGCCCGTTCGAGAAGCTGCTGCTGCGGGCCGGGGTCGAAATGGCCAACCTCAAGGCCGGCATCCCCACCGACAAGGAATGCAAGAAGTGCCACGCGCCCATGCTCAAGCGGATCGGCAAGAACGGCCTGTTCCTGGGCTGCTCGCGCTATCCCGAGTGCGACCACACCGAGGAGCCCGAACAACTGGAGGAGCCCGAGGACGCGCCGGAATGCCCGCTCTGCGGCACCACCCCCATGTCCCTGCGCAAGGGCCAGTTCGGCCCCTTCTGGGCCTGCCCCAACTACCCGGCCTGCAAAGGCATCCGCAAGGCCGACCCCAAGGGCATCCCGGTGCCCGCCGACGTGGCCCTGGACGAGAAGTGCCCCACCTGCGGCAAGCATTTCGTGAAGCGCTACGGGCGCTATGGCGAGTTCGTCTGCTGCGTGGACTACCCCACCTGCAAGACCGTGAAGAAGGAGATCCTGGGCGTGCCCTGCCCCAAGTGCGGCGGCGACCTGAGCCCCCGGAAGACCCGCTTCGGCAAGATCTTCTATGGCTGCACCAAATACCCCAAGTGCGACTTCACCGCCTGGGACAAGCCCGTGCCCCGTTCCTGCCCGGCCTGCAAAGGCAAGTACATGGTCGAGAAGACCCGCAAGCCCAGGGGCAAGGACCCGGTCACCGTGCTGCTCTGCCCCGCCTGCGCCCACGAGGAGCCCCTGGGATGAGCCACGAGATCCGCCGGAAGGACCGCGCGCTGCCCGAAGCCGAAGCCTACGGGATTTTGCGCAAGGGAGGCGACGGCGTGCTGGCCACCTGGGGCGAGGACGGCTACCCCTACGCCGTGCCCATGAACCATGTGCTGACCGATGCGGGGTTGTACCTCCACAGCGCCCAGACCGGGCACAAGCTGGACAACCTCGGCCATTGCGACAAGGTCTCGTACTGCGTGGTCACCGGCAGGGAGGTCCTGCCCGCCCAGTTGAGCACCCAGTACGAAAGCGCCGTGGTGTTCGGCTCGGCCACCCGGGTGGAGGATCCTGCGGAGAAGCGCCTTGGCCTTTTGGCCCTGCTCCAGCGCTTCGCCCCGGAGCATAGGGAGGCCGGACTGGCGGAACTGGACCGGGACTTCGCCCGCACCGTGGTGCTGCGGATCGACATCCACCGGATCACCGGCAAGGCCCGCAAAAAGGCCGAATGACGGCCGGAACGGTCGATACCGTTGACGGGACTGGGTTCGATGCCCACACTTTGATGGAAGTTCAGGCGGGAGCGTGACCATGGAATTCGTGGAGTGGACTGAGAAGTACACCGTAGGCAATCCTTTGGTGGATGCCTACCACCACATCTTTTTCCAGATGGTGGATGAGTTCCGCACCGCCCTGGCCCAGGAGATCCCTCCCGACATGGAGGACCGGATCGCGTTCCTGGTGGACTACACCGTCATGCATTTCGAGTCCGAGGAAAAGCTGATGCTGAAGGCCGACTACCCGGACTTCGAGTCGCACCAGGCCACCCATCGGGTGTTCCGGGACAAGATGCTGGATCTGCAGCGGCGCTACCGGCTGGATCCCGGCGCGGTGAAGGCCGACGAACTGCTCTGCCTGATCCAGGACTGGTTCGCCAATCACATCCTGGGCACGGATATGGAGCTCAAGCCGTATCTGGGCAAGCCGAACCCCTGATCCGCGGCGTGCAAGCCAATCGATCCCGGACCAACCCCTGGATCCCTTCCCGCTGACGCGCCGATAAGGACCCGGGGGATGGTCTGGAGCCGGGACGGGATTTTTGGATTGGGCCTTGCTTACGACCCCTTACGATCTTATCTTTTGTAAGAGGCGGAGTCATGACCTGCAGCCCGGAAACCCGAGCCTTCCTCCATGCCCATGGTTTGGCGGTGGAACCCAAGGAACTGGCGGCGGGATTGCAAGTGGCCCTGGAGGCGATCCAGGCGCTCTATTACCCGCCGGCGGGCCAGGAGGGGCTGACCGCCGAGGAGGTCGAGGTGGCCCGGAGCGGCGGGCTTGAGCCCCAACCCATCGAGGGCGGCGGCCCCGATCCGCTCCTTTCCGGAGTGGTGGCCTTCGCTGGCCTGATCACTTCCGGGCTTACCACCTTGCAGGCGGCCGCAAGACTCGGGGTGTCGGACGCCCGGATCCGGCAGCGCCTCCATGGCCGGACCCTGCTGGGCATCCAGGCCCGGCACGTCTGGAAACTGCCGGTGTTCCAGTTCACCGAACAGGGCGAACTCCCCGGCTGGACTGAGGTCTGCCCATACCTTCCCTGGACGGTATCGCCAGTCGCCGTGGAACGATGGCTTGTCCTCGCCCACCCCGACCTGGTGACCGGGGCCGACGAGGCCCCGGTAAGCCCCCGGCAATGGCTGTTATCGGGGCGGCCACCCCAGGATGTCGCCGCCCTGGCGGCCGAGTTGGCCTGAACCGTGCCGAAGTTCCCGGAACCGCCCACCCGTTCCACCCTGGCCTCCATCGGGGCCGACATTCACCTTCTCCCCGAAGGCACCCGGGTTTGGCGGCTCTATTTCCAGGCCGGCGCCCATCCGACCACCTGGGGGCAATTCCGCGCCTGGGGCCCGACCGGGGCCCGGTTCGACCACCAGCTTCCGCCCCCGAGGGCCCAGGACCGGGAGATCCTGTACGGAGCCGTGGGTGCCAAGGCGGCCGTCACGGCCATCGCCGAAGCGTTCCAGGCGGTCAGGGTGGTGGAACGGGTGCGCCAGGCCCCGACCTGGGCGGCTTTCGACACCACCCGGGCGCTCCGGCTGCTGGACCTCACCGGCAGTTGGCCCACCCGGGCCGGAGCCTCCATGGCCCTGGCGTCGGGCCAGAGGACCCGGGCCAGACGGTGGTCCCAGGCGATCTACGAGGCCTTTCCCCAAGTGGATGGACTCCTTTATGGCTCCTCGATGCATGCGAACCAACCGTGCATCGCCCTTTACGAACGGGCCCTGGGGGCCGTTCCCGCTCGCCCCGTATTCCACCGCATGCTCTCGGACCCTGCGGTATCCACCCTGCTCAAAAACGCCTGCGCGGTGGTCAACTACGCCCTGCAATAGCTGGATTCTGACGACCGGACCCAGATGGGCGGGCCGGTAAGGGGCTTGGCCTAGGTCCTGACGGTCCTGACCTTGTCCTGGGCCATCTATAAATTGATAGAATTGCTCATTAACCGGTTTTTCAATAGAAAACGATCCCATATCCCTTAGACTGGCCTGACCTGTTCCCGGGAGGTCCCTTGAAGCGCCCTGGTATCGCCGCCGCCCTGGCCCTGCTGGCTGTCTCCACCTGGCCGGCCCTGGCCGCCGCCCCCCCTTTGCCGGCCCGGACGGGGCCCTGGCTGGACAGCTCCATGGGCATGCTCCAGGGCGAACTGACGGCCCGGTTCGGGCCGGGCCAGAAGCCGAGGGTCCAGCGGGGACTGGCCCAGGTGGCCCGGTTCTGGCAGCCCAGGGACGGCGGAGCGGACGTGTTCGAGGCCTTCGTGCGCGACCAGTTCGCCGGCGAGCCCCAGGCCCTGGACCGCCTGTACGAGCGTCTGGGGCCGGTCCTGGCCAGCCTGGAGGAGCCCCGGCCGGAGGACTTCCGGCGGCGGGATCCCGGCGCCCCGCTGCCGATCGACCGGATCCTCGACGGCTTTGACCCAGGGGCCCACCGTTCCGAGGACTGCTTCGGCAACAAGCTGGCCTTCGCTGTTCTGCTGAATTTCCCCCTCACCACCCTGGACGAACGGTTGCGGGAGGGGGCGGGCTGGACCGGCCGCCAGTGGGCCGAGGCCCGGCTGGCGGAACCGTTCGCCGTGCGGATTCCCGCCGAGGTCAGCCAGACCCTGGCCCAGGCCGGCGCGCAGGCCCAACGCCAGCTCGCCGGCCACGGCCTCCCGCTGCACCAGCTGCTGGACGTCCGGAATCGTCGCCCGTTCCCCGAAGGTGCGCGGCTGGAGGCTGACGGCGACCCGAAGGAGGTGTTCCAGGACGAATTCCGCGACGGCCAGGAAGGGCTGCTCCGGTTGCGCCTGGCCCAGAAGGCGCTGGAGCGCGACGTCACCCAGACCCTTCCGGCGACGGTGTTCGACAACGCCTTGGTTTCCTGGAACCCGGTCAGCAACGGGGTGCAACCCGCCGGGAGTCCCACCGTTGCCGACGACACCCGCTACCTCACGCTGCTCCGGACCTTCCAGGCCGCCCGGAAGCTGGATCCCTATGCCCCGGCCACCCCCACCTGGATCATTCGCCGTTTCACCGGGGACCGCCAGCTCCCCGAGGCCCGGGTGGCCAGCCTGCTGGAGCAGGTCTGCGGTTCCCCGTTGGCGGCCGCCACCGCCCGGCTTATCTCCAGCCGCGTAGGCCGGAAGCTGGAGCCGTTCGACCTCTGGTACGGCGGTTTCAGCCGCGCTCTCCCCGATCCCGGCCACGCCGTTCAGCGTTGCTGCTCCCGGGGCCGGACGGAGCGCCCCCCCCTGGCCGGGCTGCCCGGCCCGGCCTTCGCCCAGGCCCTGGCCTGGGTCCAGGCCAGGGGCCGGGACCCGGGCCAGCCCGCCAAGTCCCTGGCGGCGCTGGACGCCTTCTGGAGCGCCTGGGGCAGCGCCGGCGCGGCCCTGGTGGACCTGGCCGACTGGCACTGGCTGTATGACCACCCCGAGGCCGGGCCCGGCGAATTGAAGGAGGCGGTCCTGGCCAACGCAAGGATGGTCTGGAACCGATTCTTCGCCCCCATTCTGGGGCAGAAGGACTGCGTGCTCCTGGCCCGTTCGGGCCACCTGATCGACGGCAGCCTCGACCAGGCCGACGCCGCCCTGGGCAGCCTGATCGCCCTGCAGATCCAGCGCCAGCTGGACCGGACCGGCCAGCGGGACGGAGCGTTCGAACGCATGGCCGGCCTGGGCTGGCTCACCCCGGACCTGTGGCTCGAGCGGGCCACCGGCGGTCCGCTGGGGTCCGAAGCGCTGCTGGAAGCCGCGGCGGAAGCGCTGAAGGCGTTCCGACCGTTATCGCTTCAGGCCCGCATGGAGCCGGTGCGCTGGTACCGGATGTGCCAGCCGAAGGCCTCCTCCAGGATGTGCGGGGTGTGCTTGCCCGGAGAAGCGTTGAGCGCGTACCGGTAGTATTCCTTCAGCTGATCCCGGTAGTCCGGGTGGACGCACTTCTCGATCACCTGCACCGCCCGCTGCTTGGGCGAAGTCCCCCGCAAGTCGGCCAGGCCCTGCTCGGTCACCAGGATGTCCACATCGTGCTCGCAGTGGTCCACGTGGGAGACCATGGGCACCACGCAGGAGATCTCCCCGTGCTTGCCGGCGGTGGAAGGGGTCGTGAAGATGCTGATGAAGGAGTTCCGGGCGAAATCGCCCGAGCCGCCGATGCCGTTGATGATCCGGGTGCCGTTGATGTGGGTGGAATTGACGTTGCCGTAGAGGTCGAACTCCACGCACCCGTTCATGGCCAGCACCCCCAGGCGCTTGATCACCTCCACGTGGTTGCTGATGGACTGGGGCCGCAGGATGATCCGGTCCTTGTAGCGGGCGACGTTGGCCTTGAACCGCTCCACCATGTCCGGTGAGACCGAGAAGGCGGTGGCGGAGGCGTAGTTGACCTTGCCCGAATCGATGAGGGCGAGCATGCCGTCCTGGATCACTTCGGTGTAGACATCCAGGTTCTCGAACGGGGAGTCCAGCAGGCCGTACAGGACGGCGTTGGCCACATTGCCGACTCCGGACTGGAGCGGCAGCAGGTTCTTCGGCAGCCGGCCCTGCTTCACCTCGTGGGCGAAGAACTCGAGGATATACTGGGAGATGGCCTTGGAGGCGGGATCCACGTCCTTGAACACCGTGGCCCGGTCCGGGTTGTCGGTCTCGACGATGGCCCGGATCTTGTCCGCCGGGCAGGTGAGGTACGGGGTTCCGATCCGGTCGGACACCTTGGTGATCATGATCGGCTGGCGGTGCGGGGGCATGGGGGGCTCGAACACATCGTGCATGCCCTCCAGCTCCAAGGGCTGGTAGTGGTTCACCTCCAGGATGACCTCCCGGGCCGAGTCGATGAACACCTGGTTGTTGCCCACGGAGGTGGATGGGATGAGCCGACCATCTTCGGTGATGCCGGTCACCTCGACGATGGCCACGTCGATGTCCCCGAAGAATCCGGACTTCACGTACTGGGCCACGGAACCCAGATGGAAATCGAAGTATTCCATCCGTCCGGTGTTGATCTTCTCCCTGGCGGTCGGGTCGGAATTGTACGGCATCCGCAGCTCGATGCCGTCGACCATGGCCAGGGCGCCATCCAGTTCGCTGCTGGTGGAGGCCCCGGTCATGACCGAGATGCGGAATTTCCGGCCATGGCTGTGCTCCCGCAGGATGTGCTCGGCCAGCGCCTGGGGCACCAGCTTGGGGTAGCCGGATCCGGTGAATCCGCTCATGCCCACCCGGTAGCCGGTGTGGATGAGCGCGGCGGCCTCGTTGGCGGAACAGATCTTCTCCCGCAGCCCGGCATGGCGGATACGGTCCTCGGTTCGGGTTCCCTGGGGCATGATCCACTCCATCAAGGTTTCCCGCCGGAAGGGCGAATCCCGGCAGAAACAGGGCATCGGCTTTTCAGTGGATCCTAGCACGGGTGGTCGGCCCCCGGCTCTCCCGGGGGAATTAAAATTCGGCCATGGCCTTGAGCTCCTCGCCCAGGCCGAGCTCGGGGGTGGGAATGGCCAGTTCGCCGTAGTATTCCCAGCGGTCCGCCAGATCGCCCAGGATCGCCCCCAGCACCGCCCATACGCCGCCGAAGGCCAGGGCCGGCAGGGCAAAGCCCAGAGCGAGCCGCAGCGCGCTGAGCCAGGGCCGCACGCCCCGCCCCTTTCGGCGGAAATGGGCCTTGCGGTTCAGGTACAGGGCGGCCTTGAGCCCGCCCGCCGCCAACGCCAGCGGCCAGGCCGAGCACAGCAGGCCGGCCAGGTAGAGCCCGTTGAACAAGGCATGGGCGCTGTGGAAATTGCCGGGCCCCGCCTGGGTGGCCACCTGGTAGACCCGATCCACCGCGAACAGGGCGGCGAAACCCACCGCCACCGCCGCCCAGGCCAGGGCCCGGTCCTGGGGAAAGCCGATCAGCCCCAGGCCGGCCAGGGCCAGGAACGCCATCACCAGAGCCACTTCCCGGCTGAGCCAGGAGTGCCTCAGATTGCGCAGGGCGCGCCAGCCCCGGTCGGGCCGGCCCAGGTGCCAGGCGCTCAGGGAGAGCGCCAGGGCCCCGGGCCACAACCCCAACCAGGGATGGGGCATCGGCCGGGGGAGGATCCCGCCGGTCCCCGCCGCCACCGCTGCACACAGGGCCACCAGCACGGTCAGGGTGGAGGTGAAAGCCACCAGGGCCCACTCGCCCCGGGCCGTGATCTTTGGCTCGGGCACTGTCAGCAGGGCCCTCCAGCCCCGGGCCAGGGCCCCGGCTTCCGGCGCGGCGGTGAGCCTCGGGGCGGGGCGCACGCCGGGCAGGACCCGGAGGGCCGGCCCCAGCCTGGAGGATGGGGAGCCCAGAGTGAGGTTCACCCGGCGCGCCCGGTCCCGGGGCTCCAGCCCCAGAGCCTCCACCGGGCACCGGGCCACGCAGGCCGGCTGCAGTCCTTGTTGCTGGCGGCCCAGGCAGAAGGTGCACTTCTCCACCGTGCCCCGGACCGGGTCGAACCGGGGCGCATCATGGGGGCAGGCCCAGGTGCAGTAGCGGCAGCCCATGCAGCGGTCGGCATGGTGGCTGACCGCGCCGGTGGCGGGGTCCTGGCTGTAGGCCCCGGCCGGGCAGTTCGCCAGGCAGGCCGGGTCGGCGCAATGGTGGCAGGCCAGGGAAAAGTGCAGCACCGGCAACCCCGGCAGCCGCAGGCCGTTGAAGGTGTGCACCCGGCGCCAGGGCTGGGACTGGCCCGGCCGGTTCTCCAGGCGGCAGGCCATGACGCAGGCCTCGCACCCGGTGCAGCGGTTGGGATCGAACACGAACTGGGCCAACCCGGTCATGGCGCCTTCTCCACTTCCACCAGGTTGTCGTGGAACGCCGCCCCATGGCCCAGGTCGGTTTCCCGGCCCATGGACAGCAGGTTCACCGACCCGCCGTCCTCGCGCCCGTAGCCGTTCCAGGCCACCACGCAGCCCCGGCGCAGGCCCAGGTCCAGACGGGCGGTGAGGGTGAGGGCGCCGCGGCCGTTGAACACCCGCACCCGCTCACCGCCCAGGATCCCCCGCGCCCCGGCGTCCTCCAGCCCCAGCAGCAGGACCGGCCCGGAATCCAGGGCCCGGATTCCGGGATGGTGGAGGAACTGGCTGTGGATGCCGTTCTTGGTGTTGGGAGTGAGCAGCTGCAGCGGGTAACTCCGGTCCGGGCCCCCGGCGTCCGGGCTCCCGGCGTCCGGGCTCCCGGCGTCCGGGCCCCCGGCGGATTCCTTGGGCGGCCGGTACTCGGGCAGGGCGTCCACCCCCCAGCGCCGCACCGCCTCCTCGGACCAGAGTTCGATCCGCCCCGAGGGGGTGGGGAAGACCCGGTCGCCGAAGGCCACTTCCTGGGCCCCCGGCGCTAGCTGGGGCCCTTCCCGCAGCTTGTCCAGGGTAAGGCCCGGGAAGGGCCGCAGCCGGTCCTCCAGGTAGCGCTCCACGGCCTGGTCCGAGGGTCCGGGCAGGGTGGCGCCCGGGTCCAGGCCTAGGCTATGGGCCAGGAGCCAGTAGATCTCCGTTTCCGGCTTGACCTCGCCCGGCGGCTCCACCACCTTCTGCCGGATCTGGAGGTAGGGATGCCAGTAGGCGCCGATGACATCGGTCTGTTCGAACAGGCCCTTGGCCGGCAGCACCAGATCCGCTTCCCGGGCGGTGTCGGTGAGCCGGCTGTCCACCACCACCCGGAATTCCAGCGCCTGGAAGGCCTCCCGCACCCTGGAACTGTCGGGGTTCTGGGTGAGCGGGTTGCCCCGTTCCACCCAGGCGGCCTTCAGCGGCGGGCCATCCTGGGCCGCCATGTCCCGGCCCAGCCTTGCGGTCGATAGGGAGCAGCGCACCAGCGGGTCCGGGGCCAGGGGCGGATAACAATCCAGCGGATCCTTCACCGGGCCGAACACCTGGCTTTGGAGGTTGGCATAGGCCCAGCCGGCGCCGGGCTTGCCGATGTTGCCGGTGATGGCCGTCAGGGCCAGCAGCGCCCGCATGGTCTGGCCGGCGTTGCTGTAGCGCTGCATGCCGAAGCCCGCCACCAGGGTGAAGGGCTTCACCGTGCCCATTTCCCACGCCAGGGCGGCCAGATGGTCCTGGGCCACGCCGGTGACCCGGGCGGTGCGTTCCGGGGTCCAGGCCGCGACGCTGCGGGCGAAGGCCTCGAACCCCAGCACGTGGTCCCGGATGAACTCCGGATCGGTCAGGCCGAAGGCGATGATCAGGTGGGCCAGCCCCAAAGCCAGAGCGCCATCACTGCCGGGTCTGGGCTGCACCAGGAGATGGGCCCGTTCGGCGGTCTCGGTGCGCCGGGGATCGATCACCACGCAGCGCGCGCCCTGCTCCAGGGCCTGCTCCAGGAAGCGCATCTGGTGGAGGTTGGTCTCCGCCGGGTTCTTGCCCCACAGCACGATCAGCTTCGCGTTCACCAGGTCCCAGGGCGCGTTGTGGCGGTTGTCGCCCAGGGTGAGCCGGGTGGCCTCCAGGCCCGCGGGCCAGCACAGGTCGCCGTAGGTGGTGGTGCAGCCCCCGAACAGGCGCCAGAAGGCCATGCCCACGCCGTTCAGCATGCCCTTGCTGCCGCTGCCGGCGTAGTACAGGACGCTCTGGGCCCCGTAGCGGCGGCGGATGGCCTGGAACCTTTCCGCCATGACCTCCAGGGCCTGATCCCAGGACACCGGCCGGAACTGCCGATCCGGTCCGCGCAGGAGCGGGCTCAGCAGGCGCCCGGGATCCGGTTCCAGGTAGCTGAGTCCCTTCAGACAAGGTCCGCCGGGGGTGGCCCGGTTGCCCGGATGGCCCTCCAGCCCGGTGACCCGCCCGTCCTCCACGGTCACCCGCAGGCTGCAGGTGCTGTAGCAGTTCCGGGGACAGGCTGAGGTATAGGTAGTCATAGCGCTAGGCTCGGTCCCGGGGCTGTTTTGGGAATTCCAAAGGAGGGTGAGTTCCGGCAAACTGGAGGTATGACCAAATCCTACTACGCCGGCCAAGACATTGATGCCCCATGCGGGCGATGCAAAGGGGAGACCCGGCACCGCGTCCTTTCCATCACCGACGGAGTGCCGGAAAAGCTGATCTGCGTCAGTTGCAAGTCGGTCCACAAGTTCAGGGCCGAAAAGGCGGAGCGGCCGGCTCCGTCCACCCCCCCCCCCCCAACCCCCCCCGGCCCCCCCATCCCACCGCGGCCTCCCGCGCCGCTTCGCCCAGGGCCGCCGCCTCCCCTTCCCGGTTCCAGGAGTTGATGATGGAGGACCAGGCCGGAATCCGGGCCGTCTCCTACAACGTCTCCCAGCGCTGGGAGGAAGGGATGTGGATGGACCATCCCAATTTCGGCCTGGGCAAGGTGCAGAAGCGGCTCGGGCGCAAGGTGGACGTGCTGTTCCGGGACGGCCTGAAGACCCTGGTGAGCGCCTGACCGCCAGGCCCTGCCGTTTGCCGACACGCCCTAGCTGATTTTCATGGCGGCCCGGGGAACCCGGCGTCCATCGCGAGCATGAGGAGGGAACTCCGGTCCGCCCAAGGTCCGGTTCCACGCGGCAAACCTGATCGTTGGGGTCAGGCCGGCCAGGGAAAGGATTCCCCATGCCCTTCGCCAAAGTGTTCGCCAGGCTCACTTCCATTCTGCTTCTGGCCTTGGCCAAACCGGCCTTTGGCGGGGCGCCGGTCCGCTTCCACATCGGGGTCTGCACCGAGACCGTCGCCCAGCAGGAGGATGATCTCCGGGGCGCCGAGCGCCTCATCAAGGAATACGGATCGGTAGCCAAAGGCGGCATGATCCGCCATGTCACCTATCCGGATGATTTCATGTCCCAGCAGGAGACGGTCATCTCCAACCTGGTTTCCCTTGCCGACGATCCGCTCATGAAGGTCGTGGTCAGCTGCAACGCCCTCCCCGGCGTCACCGAAGCCTACCGGCGGATCCGAGCCAGGCGGCCCGACATCCTGCTCCTGGCCGCCCTGCCCGCCGAGGATCCCCTGGTGATCCAGAAGGCCGCCGATCTGGTGGTGGACGCCGACTTCATCTCCCGCGGCTACACCATCCCCTGGGCCGCCAAGCAGTTGGGCGCCAAGACCCTGGTCCACATCTCGTTCCCGAGGCACATGTCCTACGAAAGCCTGGGGCGCCGGCGGGCGATCATGGAGGCAGCCTGCAGGGATCTGGGACTCACCTTCGCGTTCGAGACCGCCCCCGACCCCACTTCGGACCTGGGCGTGTCCGGAGCTCAGCAGTTCATCCTGGAAAAGACCCCGCAATGGCTCAGGAAGTACGGCCCCAACGGGGAGAAGGTGTGCCTGTTCTCCACCAACGATGCCCAGACCGAGCCCCTGATCAAGCAGATCGCGGCCAGCCGGAACGGGGTGTTCGTGGAGGCCGATTCCCCCTCGCCGCTCATGGGGTTCCCCGGGGCCCTGGGCCTCGACCTCCACGACCAGCGGGAGAACTTCCCCGCCATCATGGGCAGGATCGAAAAGCAGCTGAACGCCAGGAACGCCGGCGGTAGGCTCGGCACCTGGGCCTTCAGCACCGGCTTCGCCCTGACCGCGGGTCTGGCCGAACTGGGCAAGCGGGTGGTGGAGGGCAAGGCCAAGGTCACCAGCGCCGAGGACCTCTACGCCTGCCTCGGGAAGTACACTCCCGGCGCCAAGTGGAACGGCACCCCCTACACCGATCCCGCCAACGGGGTGCGGGCCCGGAACCACCTGCTGGTCTACATGGATACCTATGTATTCGGCAGGGGAAACCTGGGCACCACCAGCCTGAAGATCCCGGCCAGGTTTTTCCACATCGTCCGATAGCACCGTTGGGATCCATTTGGATCGGGTGTCCGTGTTGGGCAGAAGCAGCCGCAGCGGAGCATGCTCCGCAACGGCTGTCAGGAATCCCGGAGACCTTTCTCCCCAGGACTGTCAGTAGGTGAGGACGCTGAACACCGGCAGTCCCTTGAGCTGTT
>Ga0302267_10002637_pt1 | contig 21372 bp, 17 predicted proteins | sample III_Bog_E1_3_FD_194555 | JGI IMG/M metagenome (GOLD analysis project Ga0302267, IMG submission 194555) | Peat permafrost microbial communities from Stordalen Mire near Abisko, Sweden - III_Bog_E1_3 | ecosystem: Environmental > Terrestrial > Soil > Wetlands > Peat | place: Sweden: Abisko... | reverse complement strand
AGGTCTCGTCACCGAGCACCCGGTCTTCGGCGGCAGCCAGACGGTCAAGGCGCATTTCACCGGCGCGGGTCCGGGGATCATCGTCGTGCGCGCGAAGTCCTTCGTCGCAGAAGCGGTTGGTGGCGCACCAGCAAGTGCTGTCGCCGCCCCCTCGGGCGACACCGGCGCGAGCGGCCAGGCGACGATCACCACGAGCCACGTGGAAGAGCGCACCGGGCCCAAGCTCGAAGAGGCGGCAGTCGTCGTCTCGGGAGGGCGAGGTCTCGGCGAGGCGGACAAGTACGTGCTCATTGAAGAGACGGCCAAGTTGCTGCACGGGGCGGCGGGCGCGAGTCGCGCTATCGTCGACGCCGGGTGGGTTCCCTACTCGCACCAAGTGGGCCAGACCGGCAAGACCGTCAAGCCCACCGTGTACATCGCGTGTGGCATCTCGGGCGCGACCCAGCACATGGTGGGCATGAAGGGCTCGAAGAACATCGTCGCGATCAACAAGGACCCCGACGCACCGATCTTCCAGATCGCCGACTTCGGTGTCGTGGGCGACGTGCATAAGGTGCTGCCGGCGCTGATCGAGCAGTTAAAGGCCCGCGCGTAGCGCTGGTCTGCTTCCGAGCGACGACGAAGTCAAGGCCAAGTCTTTAGGGTGAGGACAGGACCATGACCGTTTCTGCTGCGACCATCCACCAACGTCGGTGGTGGACGCTCACGGTGGTGAGCCTCGCGACGTTGATGGTGGCCCTGGACGCGACGGTGATCAACATCGCCCTGCCGCGCGCGCAATTGGCCCTGCACTTCTCCAACGCCAATCGTCAGTGGGCGATCACCGCCTACGCGCTCGCCTTCGGGTCGTTGCTCCTGCTCGGGGGACGCCTGAGCGACCTGTGGGGACGGCGGACGGTGCTTTACCTAGGACTCGCCGGTTTCGCGCTCGCGTCCGCGCTCGGGGGCTCGGCGCACAGTTTCGCCATGCTGGTCACCGCACGAGCCATTCAGGGCGTCTTTGGCGCGTTGCTCGCGCCCGCCGCGCTGGCGACACTCACCACGACCTTCCAGGAACCTCAGGAACGGGCCAAGGCCTTTTCCATCTACGGCGCGATCGCGGGCTCGGGAGCGGCGATCGGACTTCTGCTCGGGGGTGCGCTCACCCAGTGGGCGTCGTGGCGCTGGTGTCTGTTCATCAACCTCTTCTTCGCGGCCTTCGCCATCGTGGGTGTCGCCTTGTTCGTGGAGAAGGGCCGCTCCGAGCACCACACGAACCTCGACGTACTGGGCACCGTGCTCGGCAGCGGCGGACTGTTCTTCGTCGTCTACGGACTCGGCCACGCGGTGACGACGAGCTGGTCCAACGTCTTCACCTGGGCGAGCCTCGTGCTGGGTGCGGTCGTGCTGACAGCGTTCGTGCTCTGGCAACGACGCGCGAGCCATCCGCTGCTGCCCCTTCGCATCCTCTGGCAGCGCACGCGCGGCGGGTCGCTCATCTCGCTGTTCATCACCAGCATCGGGATGTTCGGCGTCTCGTTGTTCCTCGCGTACTACATGCAGGTCACCCTTGGCTTCTCGCCGCTTCGCACCGGCCTCGCCTTCTTGCCGCTCGTGGGCAGTCTGGCCCTATCGGCCTTCGTCGCCAGTGCGCGACTGCTCGCCAAGACCGGACCGCGTCCGCTCATCCCGGTCGGCATGGTGCTCGGCATGATGGGGATGATCCTGTTCACCAAACTTCCTGCGAACTCGGACTACGTCGGTCACGTGTTACCGGGTCTCATCGTCCTCGGACTCGGTCTCGGGCTGATCTTCGCGCCCGCGACCGCCAGTGCGACCGCGGGCATCGAGAAGCGTGACGCCGGGGCGGCGTCGGCGCTCGTGAACACCACCCAGCAGATCGGCGGGTCGGTGGGTACCGCGCTCCTCAACACCATCGCGGTCTCGGCGGCGACCGCGGCGGGCATGAGTCTGATGAAGACCAACCCGCCGCACACCGCGCTCGCCATGAAGGCCCTCGAGACGACCGCCACCCTGCACGGCTACGCGGTGGCGTTCTGGTGGTCAGCGGGCTTCTTTGGGCTCGGCGCGGTGCTGACCTTCATCCTGCTCGAGTCCGGCGTCAGCGTGTCCTCGAGTCCGCTGCTCGTCGACTAGATCAACGGCCAGGGGTAGGGCGGCCAGTCGCTCTCCTCGTTGGGCGTCGGGTAGTGCGCGACTTCGACCAGTTCGCTCGCGCGATATTGCGCGAAGGCCAGTTCGCTCGGCGACAGTAGTCGCGCCAGGTTCGCGCCAGCGTCAGTGGCGAAGCGCTCGATGCGTTCGAGCAGTGAAGCGTCGACGCGAAGTCCCGCGTATTCCCAGATGACGGTGCGTAGCTTCTCCTGTTCGTGGAAGCACAGCCCGTTGTCGATCGCCCAGCATCGTGTGCCGTCGTAGAGCACGTGGCCGGCTTTGCGGTCTGCGTTGTTCGCAATGACGTCAAAGGCGGCTAGGTCTGCGAACCAGTCGTAGAGTTCGCCGCGTTCGCGCAACGTGAAGTAGTGGTCTTCTAGGTTGTCGTCGACCCACCATTGCAGGGAGCCAACACCGAACGGCGCGTCTTCGCGCATGATCGTCGTCGGCACGAGGTCGGTGCCGAGCACGACGTCGAGTTCGTAGGCGGCGACCTCGCGGCGCCAGAGGCCGTCGGGAAAGTCCCAGAGACGACGTTCGCCCGCCTCGGGTTTGTAGCAGGCCTGGGCGCTCGCCCCGTCGAGGGTGACGCTTACGAGCAGCGCCTGGTTCGAGGAGCCAGCGACGCGACCTTCGACCTCGAGTCGACCTTTCGTGAGCAGTGCGTGTTGGTCGGTGCGGTCCATCTCAGCGGATAGGCGGACGGTGGCCGTTCGTGCGCGGACAATCGTGACCCTTGGGATCAAGCGGTCCGCCACAGAGCGGACACGCGGGCCGACCAGCTTCGACCAGACGCGTGATCGCGATCGCCAGTGCGCCCGACCATTCCTTGGTGAGCGTCAATTCCAGCGTGTCCTCTTCTTCGGAGGACTCGACGGTGACCTCGATGGTCTGGGCCTCTTCGTCGATCGCGATGGCGATGTCGCCCGCGGTGAAGTCCGCCTCGTACTCGGGTTCGAGGTTCGTATCGTCGGGCAGGTGGCCGGGTCGCCCGAGGTCGGTCAGTACTTGGCCCAGCCACTCGGCCAGAGCACTCAACTGCAACTTCTCGCACTTGACGATGACGAGACGTCGTCCTTGGCGCGCTTGGAGCAGGAAGAGGCGATTGCCCACTTCGCCTCGCACCCCGACCATCACCTTGTCGGGAGCGTCAAAGACGTAGTTCATGACGGGGCGAGGTCTTTCAGCGACGCGGTCGAGTTCACGCAGAGCACTAACGGTGTGCCGGTGCCGATCGCGAGAGCGCTCACCGAGCAGGTCGAGATGACCGTGCGCTGGAAGAGATCGAGCGGTACGCCCTGGGCGAAGGTGACGGCGGCCTTGATCGTGTCCGCGTGGCTCACGGCGACGATGGTCTTGCCGCGGTGCTTGGCGGCGAGGAGCTCGAGGGTCGACCAGACCCGCAGTTGCATCTCGGCAAAGGACTCACCTTGGGGGAACCGGAAGGCACTCGGGTTCTGCTGGACACTGCGCCATTCGGGCTTCTTCGCGAGGACCGCCAACTTCTTTCCGGTCCACGTGCCGAAGTCGCACTCCAGCAGTCCTCGCTCGGCCACCGCCTTAAGTTGAAGGGCCTTGGCGATCGGTGCCGCCGTCTCGCGGGCCCGTTCGAGGGGTGAGGTGTAGAGCGCGACGGGTTTCTTCGAGAGCTCGGCGATGCGACCCGCGACCTTCTCGGCCTGGGCTTCGCCGCGCTCGGCGAGGTGAAGTCCCGGGGCCCGGCCCGGCAGCACCGTGCCCGTCGTGGCGGTCGTGCCGTGGCGCACGAGCAGCACGGTAGTAAACGATGGACGCGAAGGCACCTCACTACCCTAATGTGACCTCGAATTGCGACTCCACTCGACGCCGCAGCGACAACATCGGTGGTGTTTGCTTCAATGGCTTTCGTGACTTCTGGTCGTGTCGCTACAAACGGTAGGTTTGCTCGTGTGTCTTCTCTCGTGAGCAATGCGGTCGGATGGACCAGAACCACGCACGGCCGCAAGCTCTTTCGCTACACCCTGGTCTCGGTCGCGTCCACGACGACGTCGATCGTGGTGATCGCCATCGTCTACGGCTTTCGGGTCGTTCCCAACGAAGTCGCCGCGACGATCGTTGGCAACGTGGTCGCGACCATTCCCTCGTACAACTTGAACCGCAAGTGGACCTGGGGCAAGTCCGGACGCAGTCACCTTCGCCGCGAGGTCCTTCCCTTTTGGGCCATCGCGGTGAGCGGTATCGCCTTTTCTATCGTGGGTGCGTCGTACGCCCATCACCTCGTGCACACGCACCACTGGAGTCACCTGCTCGACACCGTCATCGTCGAGGGAGCGAACTTCGTGAGTTTCGCGGTGTTCTGGGTGCTGAAGTTGATGATCTTCAATCGAATCTTCAAGGTCGAAGAAATCGGCGAAGACGCCGCCTGACCTCAGGCATTCGCGGTGTCGCGCTAGTTGCTGCGAAGCGGGATGCGGCGAGGACCGGGCGTCGCGTCTTCGGGCCAGCGCTTTCGCGATACCTGGGCCAACTTGTGCAACAACGCGACCGCACCGGGGTCGTCGTCACCCGGGCGAGTTTCGACGAGCCCCGCGTTCTTCATGCCATCCATTATCGAGCGGCCCAGATCGGTGCGCACGATGACGAGCGTCCAGTCCCCGAAGGCACCGATGCCACCCGTGGAGATGTCGGCGTGCTCGGCGGCGAAGTCCGGGCACTGTTTGCAGCCCTCGCGAGTGAAGGCGTGCGCCTCCTTCAGTGGGACCTCGTGGAAGTTCCCGTCCTTGGTCCACAGTTGGAACACACCCTTGATGTTCATCTTGGTGATGTCACTGCGCTTGATGTTGTACTTCGCCTCGAAGAGCTCTTCGAAGATCGAATCGTCAAAGGTCTTCGAGCAGAGCAGACCAATCGTGAGGCTGAGTCGCCGCGCGATCTTGCCGGCCTTGCGGCTCTGCATCACGCCCGTCGCCGAGGCCATGCAACCCATGCCCACCAGGGCGATGCGCTCCGCGCCACCTTCGATGGCCTCGGGGTAGGCGAGGAGATTCGCGCTGTAGGTGTAGCGCGATTTCGCGGTTAATATTACGTCGTCGCGGTTTCGCGCGACCCGCGGTTGAGCTACCCAGGTGGAGCCGTCGCCCTCGAGGCCGCTCACGAGGGCGGCGTCGATGACGTCGTGCTCGAGGGCGTAGATGAGCAGCGCCGACACGAAACCGCCGTCCTGGCCGTTCTCGACCAGGACGGGATCGGTCGAGCGTGCCAGAAACACGTCGCCGATGCCCCAGACCTCGTCGTCGGTGCGTTCGCGCGCGAAGCGGTGCGTGTCGATCTCGCTCTCCCAGTTACGAAAACGCGGACAAGCCCGCGTGCACATGGTGCAGCCCTTCACGCCGTGGGTGCAGTCCTCGCGCCCGCCGTCAATGTCAAGGTGCCAGGGCTTGTAGGCGCCATCCTTGGTCTCGTAGTCCAGCACGTCGTGGGGACAGGCGATAACGCACGCCGCACAACCAGTACAGAGGCCCGAGGTGACCACTTCACTGAACAACTCTTTCCACTGTGGTTTCTCTACAGCCATTCACCAACCCTAGTAACTGCTTCAACGCTTCTCGCAGGGACTACCGTGTCGCCCATGCCCGAAGTGCTGGAAGTCGAGTCCTATCGCGCTCTCGCGCAACGTCTCGTCGGGAAACGGATCACACGCGGCTGGGCTGACGCCTACGCGTCAAAGAAGCTCCCCTCGCCGTCGTCCTGGGCGCGGGCCGTGAAGGGTCTGACGCTCGAGGGCACCGCGCGACGCGGCAAGTTGCTGTTGCTCGAGACCGATGGCGTGACGCTCGGCCTGCGTTTTGGCATGACCGGGGTGTTGTTGATTGATGGCGACGCCGGCATCGAGGGACTCTTCTACGGGCCCCACGAGTACAAGTCGAAGTGGGTGCGCGCGGGCCTCGAGTTCGACGACGGCCGCAAGCTCGTGGTGCACGATCCACGGCGCCTGGCGCGTTGTGAGATCGACCCCGACCTCGGCCAACTGGGTCCGGACGCCTTGTCGTTGACGCGTCGCCAGTTCGATCAGGTACTGCACGTCGTGCGCGGCGAGGGGCCGGCGATTAAGGCGCGCCTGCTCGACCAGTCGGCGGTGGCGGGCGTGGGCAATCTCTTGGGCGACGAGATCCTCTTTGACGCGGGTATCGATCCGCGCACGCCTACGGGCCTGCTCGACGACCTACAGCGCGACCGGCTCTTTCGGTCCTTCACCCACACCATGCGCTCGCTCAAGAAACGTGGTGGGTCGCACCTCGGCGCCCACATGCCCGGTCGTTTCCCCGACGGCGTGTGCCCGCTCGACGGGGCGACGATGCTGTCGAGCACGGTGGGCGGACGCACCACCTACTGGTGTTCGTTGCACCAGAAGTAATCCATATCTGCGCCAACGATTTTGCCGGTCCACAGTGTTTGTTTCACCGCTCACCTGAAGAAGAGGTGAACAACCAAAAGCGGTAGTGTCGTGTGTTCGCTTGAGAGAATTGGGTCATGCAATCATTCGTCCACCACTACGGCTACTTCGGTCTGCTCGTGCTATCGATACTCTCCTCGGCGTGCTTCCCGATTCCTTCGGAGGTCGCCTACGGCTTCGCCGGCGCGCTCTGTACGACGGCGATCACGCGCCACGCGCAGTTCTCGGTCTGGGGCGTCATCGTCGTGGGGACAGTCGGTTCGCTGATCGGCGCGGTCATTGCCTACGAGGTCGCTCGCTCGGCGGGACGGACCATCGTGGACCGCTGGGGCAAGTGGCTGTTGTTGACCCATAAGGACCTCGACGCCTCCGAGGTCTGGTTCGCGAAGTACGGCTCGTGGTCGGTGTTGATCGGTCGCGTGTTGCCGGTCGTGCGTAGTTTCATCTCGGTCCCCGCGGGACTCGCCGAGATGAAGCGCGGGCGATTCGCTATCCTCACGACCATTGGCTCCGCGGTGTGGGTGGCGTTGCTCTGTGGTCTCGGTTACGCCGCGGGCAAGAACTGGCATCACGTCGCGGGTGACTTCCACGACGCGCAGTGGCCCATCGTGGCCTTGATCATTGTCGGTCTCGCCTGGGGATTCTGGCACCGTCTGCGCACGGTGCGGAGCCACAACGCGAGCTAATCCTCGAGTGCGCTGAGCACCTTGGCCGCGTGGCCGTCGGCGCGCACGCCATACCAGGCGCGTTCGATCCTGCCGTTCGCGCCCACGAGGAACGTGGAGCGGATGACGCCCTGGACCAACTTGCCGTAGAGCATCTTCTCGCCGAAGGCGCCGTACTTGGCCATGACCGACTTGTCGGGGTCGCTCAGCAGATCGAACTTCAGTCCGTACTTCTTGCGAAACGCGACGTGCGCGGGGCCGTCGTCAGGCGAGATCCCGAGGACCTTGACTCCGAGTCGCTTGAAGGCGAGCAGTCCGTCGTTGAATTGACAGGCTTCTTTGGTGCAGCCGGGCGTGTCGTCGGCCGGATAGAAATACAGCACGACGCGGGTTCGAGCGATCGAGCTCAGCGAAACCTTGTCGCCATTTTGGTTGCGAAGGGTGAAAGCCGGTGCCTTGGCGCCTACTTCAAGTCGTGCCACGTTGGTCCTTTCGAATGATTGCAAGAACGTTGGATTGACGCAGGTTACGAAGAGAGTACTCTCCAACTCTTCTGAGGCAAAAAATTTTCATTGGAAGATATCTGCGGCCGTCACTCCCGTCAAACCATCCGAGCGAGTGACACTCTCTCTCGCACAGACATAGAAGGCGATATCTTCTGGATTAGCCAATCCTGAATCCAATAGCTTTCGGGTCATCTTCCCTAGTTCCGAACTTCCATTCGCGGTCTTTGACCATTTGGCTTCCCCCACGATCACCGGGAGTCTCCTTCTTCCTGCCAGGACGACTGCGTCGAGTTGACAAGGGTCATCGTTGGGCGCGCCCTGTTCTCGCCACCATTCCCCGATCCCAACTATCTCGTCGCCCAGTTGACCTTCAGAAGCGAGGCGGCGAAGATGATCGCGAAAAGCTGACTCAAAACGCAAACCCATGTAGTCGTCAAACGCTTCGACGATGACATTGCCAACAGTTGCGCCAAGTCCCTGTTCAATCGGTGACCTGTGGGGCTCAACGCACTCGAGCCAAAAAGCCAAGAAGTTGTCGGCAATCCTGTAGTAGGTAATCTTGGACGAATCATTCTTCGCCGTCACCGGCATCACCCTATCCAGGAGATGCGCATCGACCAGGTCTCGCAGTGCCCTCACCGGCAGCGCCGAATTCACGGCACCCGAGATTGCGGAGTACGTGGTACTGCCCGAAGCCACCGCCCGAAGAATTTGCTCCGGCAGTCGCTTTCCGGGATGACCGACTAGGTCTTCATCGCCAAGAACGAGCTCACCTTCCGATACGAGCAGGCCCTGCTCGTTGCAGATCAATCGCTCAATGTTCTGTCGAAAAGAGCTGCCGTCATCCCAGAGTGCGAGATAGCGCGGTATGCCCCCACAGACGCCCCACGCTTTCGCTCGCTCCGACGCAGACGCTCCAGGCAGCATCAACGCAGCTTCGTGCGGCCGAAACGGCAGTACCCTGAGGCGAAGATCGGCTCGACCGAACATCGCGTGTTCATGTTGTTGAAGAGCCTCCATCACCCGCTCAGCTGAGCCACATACCAAGAACTTGAGATTTGAGGAGTCGACACCGACTCGGTCCCACACTGCGCGAAGTTCCTCTTCAATACCTGAACTCACGGCCATCAGTTCGGGGAACTCGTCCAGCATGAACAAAAGCGGTGAAGATTCTGCCGCGATGGAGAGCACTTCAAAGACGTCATCCCAACTCACAAAAGGTCTATCGAGGAGAGATCTCCGCGACAGCTGAAGTATTTCGTGAGCGGTCGTTGACAAGATCCGAAGCTCCTCGCCGAGTGGACGACCTCGCACGGTATGGCGCACGACCCTTTTGTCGTAGGCAAACTTCGTTAGAAGCCACGTCTTGCCAACTCGTCGTCGACCGAAGACGATCCCTAGACCCGCGCCAGGGCGTGAGTGCCATTCGTTCAGTGTTGTCAGTTCTGTCGTGCGGTTGACAAACGAAGCAAGACCCGTCGGTTTCACGATTCTCCTGTATCAGTTCGTTCACGTATCATACATGGATTGTATTATACATGATAAGTATGTTATAAGGAATCCTCGTGACCCTACACCGACACCGGGTGATTAGCGTCCGGTCGAAGGTCTGCCGGGAGTCCTGGTATTGGGGCATTTGGACAAATCTGTTGTCTCATAGCGAGTGACTTCTTCCAAACAACGGCCGGGGCACACCGCTGCGCCATGGTCAGGTAACACTCGCCAGATTCCTTACGAAATCGAAGTTGGCCAGCGGCGTGAATTCGGTTCTACACCAACCCAATGGTTGGCCAAGGACTGAACGGGAAAGGTAATTCTCCCACGTAGACTGGTTGCGAAGCTCTTGGAAATGAGCTTGGGCCCAAACTTTCGAACGCCGGTTCCGGGTCCAACCGAGAAAAGACCGTTGCACCCGTGAGTACTGAAATCCCAGAGTCCGTGACGTCACAGGACTCCTACGCCACCAACAAAACCTTTGCCGACCTGGGCATCCAGAAAGAACTCTGCGATGTTCTTCAAAAGCAGGGGATCACCACCGCCTTTCCTATCCAGGCCATGACCATCGCCGACGCTCTGGACGGCCGTGACGTCTGCGGCAAAGCCAAGACCGGTTCGGGCAAGACGCTGGGCTTCGGTCTGCCGATGCTCCAGCGGGTCGCCGCCAGCCAGAGCATCGCCCGCGCGGGCGGTCCCGCTCGTCCGAGGGGACTCGTGCTGTTGCCGACGAGGGAACTGGCCGTCCAAGTCCACGAAGTGCTCGCTCCGCTGGGCAAAGCACTCGGCCTGCACGTCAACGCCGTCTACGGCGGCGCGGACATCGAGCGCCAGGTGAAATCACTCCAGAAGGGTTGTGACATCATCATCGCCACGCCGGGTCGACTCATCGACCTAGGCGACCGCGGCGAGATCAATGTCGAAGGACTCGACGTGCTCGTCCTCGACGAGGCGGACCGCATGGCCGACATGGGCTTCATGCCCCAGGTCGAATGGGTCCTTCGTCGCATCGCCGAGCACCCCCATCAGACGTTGTTGTTCTCCGCCACCCTCGACGGCGCCGTCGACCGACTGGTGAAGCGCTACCTCACCGACCCGGTCTTCCACGAAGTCCAGAGTGACACCCAGACGGTGACGCTCATGGCGCACCACTTCTTGAACGTCCACCAGATGGACCGCATCAAGGTCGCCGCTGCGATCTGTAATTCCTTCGACAAGACGATCATCTTCTGTCGCACCAAGCGCGGCGCGGACCGTCTCGTCGAACAACTCCAGAAAGAAGGCGTGGACGCCGCGGCGATCCACGGCGACCTTCGCCAGAGTCAGCGCGAGAAGGCGCTGGCTGATTTCGGCGCGGACAAGCTGTCGGTCCTCGTCGCCACCGACGTCGCCGCTCGCGGACTGCACATCGACGGGGTGGACTGCGTGATGCACTTCGATCCGCCAGAAGACCACAAGGCCTACATCCACCGCTCGGGACGCACGGCGCGTGCGGGTTCCACGGGCGTGGTCGTCTCGCTGCTGCTGTATAACCAGATCATCGAAGCCGAGGTGATCATGCGACGTCTAGCACTCAAGCGACCGATCATCGAAGTATTCTCGAACAACCCACACCTGAAGGACCTAGCGAACTGGGACCCCACCAAGGAGGATTCCGTACTTTGAGTAAGAAGAACAAGGCGACGCGGGTCTACAAGCACGACGGGTCGATCAAGCGCGCCTTGGTTGTGGTCGCTCACCCCGACGACATCGACTTCGGTTCGGCCGGTACGGTGGCGACGCTGACCAAGCACGGCGTGGACGTGGCCTACTGTCTGGTCACTTCGGGCGACGCGGGAGGGGACGACTCCACCCACACCAAAGAGGAACGTTCCGAGATCCGTGAGGCCGAGCAGACCGCCGCCGCCAAGGAAGTGGGCGTGTCGAGTCTCGCCTTCCTGCGTTGGCCCGACGGTCAGGTCGAGCCGCGATTGTTGTTGCGTCGTGAGATCGCGCGCGTGATCCGCACGCACAAGCCCGACTTGGTGATCACCCAGAATCCTGAACGGAACTGGGAGCGCATCTACGCGAGCCACCCCGACCACCTGGCCGTGGGCGAAGCCACGCTGCGTGCGGTCTATCCCGACGCGCGAAACCCTCACGCGTTTCCAGAATTACTGCGTGAGGGTTTCGAACCACACGTGGTGCCCGAGGTCTGGCTCACGAGCGCCCAGCCCAACATGGTCGTCGATATCTCCAAGGTCTTTGACCGCAAGATGGCCGCACTCAAGCAGCACGAGAGCCAGGTCGGCAACCGCAAGGACCTCGAGAAGATGCTTCGTCGCAACGCGCGCCTGCTCGCCAAGGCCGCCGGACTCGGCAAGGCCCGTCTCGCGGAGGGTTACAAGGTCGTCACGACCAAGTAGGAGCGAACAACTGTGGCGTCCTAGGGTATCTCCATGACGGTTTCGCCCAGCCACGATGCGCGAACGCCGATCGGTCAGCGCCGTGTGGCGCGTGGACTTAATGAGATCTTCCTCGGTGTCACGAGCAAGAACTTTCCTGGTCAGATCCTCGCGGGCATCACGCTGCTCGCCATCGCGATCCCCGAACAACTAGCGACCGCCCAGCTCGCCGGCGTACCCGCATTTGTTGCGCTGATCGCCTTTATTACCGCGACGCTGGTCTTCATCGTGGTTGGTTCCAATCCGATCCTCTCGGTGGGGGCTGATTCGACGATTGCGCCGCTGTTCGCGGTCGCGATCCTCAAGATCGCTCTTCCCGACTCTGGCCAGTACTACTCCCTCGTCGCGGCGACAGCCCTCGTGACGGGTCTCATCCTGGTCGCCATTGGTCTCCTAAAACTAGGTTGGCTCGCCGACTTCCTCTCGGTGCCGATCGTGGCGGGATTCCTCAGCGGCATCGGGGTCATCATCATCGTGCACCAATTACCCAGAGTCTTTGGCGTGACCTCTGGTGGTAGTTCGGTCGTCTCGCGACTGGACTCGCTCGCCCACCACTTGAGTCACGTGAACGCCTGGTCCATCATCATCGCGCTGGGCACGCTCGCGGCGATGATGCTCGGTGAGAGGTTGAACGCCCGGCTTCCCTGGGCCCTCGGGGCGGTCTTGATCGGCGCCGTGCTCGCGGTGACCTTGTCGTTGTCGTCGCACGGCGTGGCACTGCTGGGCACGGTGACCGTGGGGGGCCCGACCTGGCGTCTGCAATGGTTCTCGTTGCACCAGTGGAGCGTGGTCGCGACGACGGCACTCACGCTGGTGATCGTCATCATGAGCCAGAGCGCCGCGACGGCGCGCACGTCGGCCGACGAGATCGGCGTGGCCGATAATCTCAGTCGGGACTTCTTTGGCATCGGGCTCGCCAACGCCGCCGCGGGCCTCGTGGGTGCTTTTCCAGTGAACGCGAGTCCCGCGCGCACGACCATTACGCGTCTGGCCGGGGGCAAGACCAAGCTCGTCGGGCTGACGGCCGCGTTGGGCGCCCTGGCCCTCTCGCCGTTGGTCACCTACGCGCGCGACATCCCGCTCGCGTCGCTCGCGGGCGTCTTGTTGTTCATCGCTGGTCGCTTGATCAAGGTGCACGAGATCCGTCAGGTGTACCGCGTAAGCCGTGCGGAAAGCGTGCTCGGGGTGATCGCGTGGCTCGGGGTCGTCTTTCTCGGGGTCGAGTTGGGTCTCGCCGTAGCCGTGGGACTCGCGATCCTCGAACAGACCTGGCGTTCGGCGCGTCCGACCATGGTCGTACTCGGGCGACGCGACGGCACGACGAGTTGGGAACCCCTCCACGTGCACGACGTGCACTTGGTCGCCGGCGTGACGGCGTTGTTGTTCGAGCGGGACTTGTTCTTCGCGAACGCCGGCGTGTTCCGGCGCGAGCTCTATGACGCACTGAAGAAGTATCCGAAGACCAAGCACGTGGTCATCGACGCCGCCGCCGTCTCGGACATCGACTACACGTCGCTGTTGTCACTCGCGGAGATCGTGAGCGACCTCGCCAACGACGGCATCTCGTTCTCGCTGGCTCGCACCGACGCGCTGGTGAAGAAGAAGTTGCGTTCGGCCCATAGCAAGTACCTCGCCACCATCCAACTGCACGACAGCGTGGACTCCGCGGTCACGCACGCACTCGCCAAATAACGGCGAGCGCAGTAACGGCTAGCGCAGTAACGGCTAGCGCAAGCGGCTACTGCTGGGCCAATTGGCGAAGCACGAAGTTGAGCACGCCGCCGTGGCGGTAGTACTCGGCTTCGGTGGGCGTGTCGATGCGCAGTCGCACCTCGAAGTCGACCTGGTCGCCGTTCTCGCGCGTCACTTTCACGCTCACCCGCGGCACGGTGTCACCGCGGTTGAGGGGGTCGAGGCCTCGAATGTCGAAGGTCTCGGTCCCGTCCAGGGCGTAGGTCTTGGCCGAATCGCCGGGTAGGTACTGCAGGGGCAGCACGCCCATACCCACCAGGTTCGAGCGGTGGATCCGCTCGAAGCTCTCGACGAGGACGGCCTTCACCCCGAGCAACTTGGTGCCCTTGGCGGCCCAGTCGCGCGAGGACCCGGTGCCGTATTCCTTGCCGCCGAGGATGACCAGTGGCGTCCCCTCGTTGGCGTAGGCCATCGCGGCGTCGAAGATCGACATCTGGGTGCCTTCGGGCAGTTTGATCGTGACGCCGCCCTCGGTGCCCGGGGCCATCAGGTTGCGCAAGCGGATGTTGGCGAACGTGCCGCGCACCATGACCTCGTGATTACCCCGACGCGTGCCGTAACTGTTGAAGTCCGACTGGTGCACGCCCCCGTCGATCAGATAGAGCCCGGCGGGCGAGCTCGCGCGGATGTTGCCGGCGGGCGAGATGTGGTCGGTGGTGACCGAGTCGCCGAGTCGAGCGAGGACGCGCGCCCCTTGGATGTCATTGACGACACCGGGCTTCTCGGTGAGGCCCTCGAAGTACGGGGGGAGCTTCACGTAGGTGGACTTGGGGTCCCAGTCGTAGGTGACCGCGTTGGTCGTCGGCACTTCCTGCCAACGCTCGTCGCCGCTGAAGGCCTGCGCGTAGCGCTCCTCGAACATCTGGGGCGTGATCGAGGCGCGCACCGCGTCGGCGACCTGGGCGTCGGTCGGCCAGAGGTCTTTCAAGAACACCGGCTCGCCCTTGGTCGACGTGCCGAGCGGTTCGTTGCTCAGGTCGATGTCGATCGTGCCCGCGAGCGCGTAGGCAACCACCAGTGGTGGACTCGCGAGGAAGTTCTGTTTCACGTCAGGGTGGATGCGACCTTCGAAGTTGCGGTTACCCGAGAGCACGGACACGACCGACAGGTCGTGCTCGTTCGTCGCCTCCGAGACGCCCTCGAGCAAGGGTCCGGTGTTACCAATGCACGTCGTACAGCCGTAACCCGCGAGGTAGAAGCCAAGCTCGTCGAGCGGTTCGACCAGGTGAGCGCGTTCGAGGTAGTCCATCACGACGCGACTGCCCGGGGCGAGCGACGTCTTGACCCAGGGCTTCTTGGTGAGCCCGAGTTCGGCCGCGCGCTTGGCGACAAGTCCCGCCGCTACGAGCACCGACGGGTTCGAGGTGTTCGTGCACGAGGTGATCGCCGCTACGACGACCGCACCGTCCTTCAGGTCCTCGGCGTTGGCAATGCCGTGGACCTCCTTGACGTCGCGACCGAGGGCGTCGCGAAAGGCGCCGCGCGCTCCCGAAAGCGACACGCGGTCCTGGGGACGTTTGGGCCCGGCGAGGCTGGGCTCGACGGTCCACAGGTCCAGTTCGACGTATTCCGAGTACGTGGGTTCAGTGACGGTGGCGTCGTGCCAGAGGCCCTGGGCCTTGGCGTAGGTCTCGACCAGTTCGAGTCGTTCCTTGGCACGACCGGTGAAGGCCAGGTAGTCGAGGGTCACCTGGTCGATCGGGAAGATCGCGCACGTGGCGCCGTACTCGGGTGACATGTTGCCAATCGTGGCGCGGGTCTCGAGCGAGAGCGAGGACACGCCGGGACCGAAGGCCTCGACGAACTTGCCCACGACCCCCTGCTTGCGTAGCAGTTCGGTGATGGTGAGCACGACGTCGGTCGCGGTGACGCCTTCTTTGGTCGAACCGACCAGACGGAGTCCCACCACCGGCGGGATCAGCATCGACGTCGGTTGACCGAGCATGCCCGCCTCGGCCTCGATACCCCCAACGCCCCAGCCCAGCACGCCCAGGCCGTTGACCATGGTGGTGTGTGAGTCGGTACCGACCACGGTGTCGAGGTACGCGACGCCCTCGTGCTCGAAGACCACGCGAGCCAGGTGTTCGAGGTTGACCTGGTGACAGATGCCCATCCCCGGGGGCACGACGCGGAACTTCTCGAACGAACTCTGGGCCCACTTCAAGAACGTGTAGCGCTCGATGTTGCGCTCGTACTCGATGGCGACGTTCTGCTCGTAGCTCTCGGGCGTACCCGTGCGTTCGAGGATGACCGAGTGGTCGATCACCAGTTCGACCGGGACGAGGGGATTGATCTTGTTGGGATCTCCGCCCAGGGTGATGATGGCGTCGCGCATCGAGGCTAGGTCCACGACCGCGGGCACGCCGGTGAGGTCTTGCATCAATACTCGCTCGGGCGTGAAGGCAATCTCCCTGGCGTCCTCGCCGGCCGCCTCGCCGTGCCGGTTGGGTGTATCAGCCCAGCGCGCGAGCGCCTCGATGTCCGCAGCGTGCACCTTCACGCCGTCTTCGTGGCGCAGCAGGTTCTCCAAGAGCACCTTGATGCTGTAGGGCAGGCGTTCGACGCCGAAGGGAGCCAGCGCGTCGGCCTTCAGCGAGAAGTAGTCGAGCGAACGGTTGCCCACCTTGAGGGTGGACTTGGCGGCGAAGGAGTTGAGTGAGGGAGTTGTCATGGACCCATTCTGCCGTGTCGGCGAACTCGTCGACGCGCGAGCTGCATCGACAGTCCCGCCCAGGTGCGAGAATGGAAAGGTGACGACGACGTACGACATTTTGAACGAGCGCCTGCGCGAAGGATTTGCCCGGGTCGAGCCCGGGGCCGAACCGGTGCTGCGCCAGTCCGAGCACGGCGACTACCAGGCGAATGGCGTGATGGCCCTGGCCAAGAGCGTCGGTCGCCCCCCGCGCGAGGTCGCCGAGGAGGTCTGCGGATTCCTCGACCTCGCCGGGATCGCCAGCGTCGCGGTCGCGGGCCCCGGATTCCTCAATATCGCGCTCTCACCGGCTTTTTTAGACGCGCAATTGCGTGGCCTGCTCGGGGACGAGCGCTTGGGCGTCACGCTGGCGGATCCGCCCAAGACCGTGGTCATCGACTACTCGGCACCCAACGTCGCCAAGGAGATGCACGTGGGACACCTGCGTTCGACGGTGATCGGGGACGCGCTGGCGCGCATGTACCGTTTCGACGGCGACAAAGTCATCGCCCGAAACCACGTCGGCGACTGGGGTACGCCCTTTGGGATGCTGATCGAACACCTGGTCGACTTGGGCGAGGACGAGGCGATCGCTTCGCTCTCCATAGGCGATTTGGATTCCTTCTACCGATCGGCGCGCAAGAAGTTCGAAGAGGACGACACCTTCAAAGACCGCAGCCGCGCGCGCGTCGTGGCTTTGCAAGCGGGCGACCCCGAGACGAGCCGATTGTGGCGAATCCTCGTCGACGAGTCGATCGCGTATTTCGCTGAGGTCTACGCGAAACTCGACGTCACGCTCACCCCCGGTGACGTGGTCGGTGAGTCGTACTACAACGACATGCTCGACGACGTCGTGAGCGACTTGGCGGACAAGGGCCTGCTCACCGAGAGTGACGGCGCGCTGTGCGTGTTCCCCCCGGGATTCGAGAATCGCGAGGGCGAGCCCCTGCCGCTCATCGTGAAGAAGAGCGACGAGGGCTACGGCTACGCGGCGACGGACTTGGCGGCGGTGCGCGACCGCGTGACCAATCTCCAGGCGGACGAGTTGCTCTACGTGGTGGGTGCCCCACAGGGTCAGCACTTTGAGATGATCTACGCGGTGGCCCGACTGGCGGGTTGGCTTCCCGAAAGCGTGCGCTGCGAACACGTGGCTTTCGGCAACGTGCTCGGCACCGACCGAAAGATGTTCAAGACCCGCAGCGGCGAGACCGTGAAGCTCGTGGGTCTCATCGACGAAGCGACCGAACGCGCCTACCAGGCACTCGAGGAGCGAAAGAGCGACCTCGACGTCGGCGAGCGTGCCCACCTGGCGACGCAAGTCGCTCGCGCGGCCATCAAGTACGCCGACCTGTCGACCGAGCGCCAACGTGACTACATCTTCGATCTCGATCGGATGCTCGCCTTCGAGGGCGACACGGGTCCGTACCTGCAGTACGCGCACGCGCGGGTCCGCTCCATCTTCCGTCGACTCGGAAGCCCCTGGGACCCGGCAACCGCGAGTTTCGCCCTCGAACATCCGGCGGAACGGTACCTCGCCCTGGGCATCCTTGCCTTTCCCGAGGCGTTCGAGCTCTCGTTGCTGTCGCTGCAGCCGCACCGGCTCTGCGTCTATCTCTTCGACCTGGCCCAGCGCTTCACCTCTTTCTATGAGGCGTGTCCCGTGTTGTCCTCGGTGGGTCAGACCCGAAACGAGCGACTCGCCCTCTGTGATCTGAGTGCCCGTACGCTCAGCCTGGGCTTGTCGTTACTGGGGATTGAAGCGCCCGAGCAGATGTAACACCAGGCTCCGTTGGCCCACGTCAATTCTGGAAATCTCCTTGCGGTACGTCTCTCGTCATTGCACCGGACAGTGCGCCACGACCAAGAATTAGGTCCGTCATCCTCGTGTCTCACGCGTGATACACTTATCCCGTGACTGAAATTACTATCCGTGAATTACGTAATCATGGCGGCCGGGTCGTCGATCGGGTGTCCGCAGGCGAGCAACTGACGGTGACTCGAGACGGCAAACCCGTGGCCATGCTTCTGCCCCTCGAACCGCCTCCGTTGTCGGCGATGGCACTCGTGAGTCGTTGGGGAACACTTCCACCAATGGACCCCGACTCACTGCGTCACGACATTGACTTGATGCTTGATCAGACCTTGTGATGACCGCAGGTCCTGTCCCACGCGGTGTTCTCGATACCAGCACCGTCATCCTTCTCGAAAGAATCACCGACGTGTTGTCGTTGCCGGGGGAACCAATGATCACCGCAGTCACGCTCGCTGAACTGTCGGTAGGTCCGCTCGTAGCAGCAAACCCCCAGGAACAAGCCGTCCGGCAGTTGCGCCTCCAGCAGGCCGAGGCCGATTTCCGGCCGCTTCCTTTCGATGCGGCCGCGGCGCGCTCGTTCGGTCGCGTCGCCGCGTCCCTGCGTCGCGGTGGAGGTAAATCGAGCGCGCGGGCATTTGACGCGATGATCGCGGCGACGGCAATCGCCAATGATCTGCCTTTGTTCACTTGCAATCCTTCGGACTTTGAGAACATCAATGAACTCGATCTCAGACCAATCCCGCACCCCGACCAACTTCGGGATTGAAATAGCAATTATTGGAAGTGCCGCCATGAAGGCGACGTTGTAAGTCCTTCATGACTCGGCGAAGCGCACGAGACTCGAACTCGCGACGTGGACACTTTTAGTGAGTCGTCCGCAGTTGCGCCCCTAGCAATTCCTTGCGAGAAAAAGTCGTGCCTTACAACCATGTGATTTGCCGGTCATCACGACATGTCGCGTGACTCTCGGAACGCAATCCCGTAAGTAGTGTGGCGACGTGTGGTCCCTACGTTGCGGACCAAGGATTGAGGTGGAATATGAAGGTCAAAGCCGCTGTTGTCACTGAGGCAAAAGGGCCCTGGCGCACCGAGGTCATCGAGATCGACGAGCCGCATGCCCACGAGGTGAAGGTCAAGATGGCCTTTTCGGGCCTGTGTTTCTCCGACGAGCACTTGCGTCACGGTGACATCACCCACGAACCAGAGGTCTTGGAGATGATTTCTGGTCGCAAGACGATGTTTCCGGTCATAGGTGGCCACGAAGGTTCGGGCATCGTCGAATCAGTGGGCCCCGAAGTGACGGGACTCGCGGTCGGTGACCACGTGGCCGTTTCGTTCGTGCCCTCGTGTGGCAAGTGCGAGTACTGCCTGTCGGGTCGCTCGTACATCTGTGACATGGGTGCGACGATCCTCGCGGGCCCCATGATCTCCGACGGCACCTGGCGACACCACCTGGGCGAGGAGAACCTGAACCGGATGTGCCAAGTGGGTTCGTTCGCCGAGTACATCGTGGTCCACGAGGCATCACTCATCCGCATCGAGCCCTGGTTGGACCTTCGCGCGGCCGCGCTGATCTCGTGTGGACTCTCGACGGGCTTCGGTTCGGCGGTGAACCGCGGCGGTGTGAAGCCCGGCGACACCGTGGCGGTTATCGGTTGCGGCGGCGTTGGGTCGGGCGCCCTACAAGGCGCCGCGATGGCGGGCGCTCGTGCGGTCATCGCGATCGACACGAATCAGTCCAAGATCGATCGAGCACTCAAGATCGGCGCCACGCACGGTTGTGCGACGACGTTGGACGCCGCGTTCAATATCCTGCCCGAACTCACGTGGGGCAAACTGTGCGACGTCGTCATCATCACGGTCGACAACATCACGTCTGAGTTGTTCGAGCAGGCTCGTTCAATCACCGCGAAGGGTGGCGTCGTTGTCGTAACGTCGCTCGCGGCGCACGATTTGACGAGCGTCGAACTCAACGTGACGATGCTCTCAATGACCAATCAAGAGATCCGAGGCACGGTCTTTGGTTCGGAGAACCCGCGAATCCAGGTGCCGCGGTTGCTGCGTCTGCACCACGAAGGCAAGTTCTTCGTTGACGAACTCGTCACCCGCGAGTACTCCATCGACGAGGTGCAGCAGGCCGCCGATGATCTCGCCTCGGGTGAGAATCTCCGAGGAGTCATTCGCTTCTGAGGTACAGCTCCTCTTAATGTCAGTTTCCAGGGCCGGGAGGTCTCGATGATGGCTCGGGCCACGCCGTTTCGCCCCCGCATATTCGTGCGCGTCGAGAAGGTCAAGGCGAATTTTGCGAGCGCGCCCGCGGTCGAACTTGATCGACTTCGTCACGACCTTGATCAGCGTGCGTCACAGAACCCGCAACCGCGCGGCTGAGGTATCTCCTCCGCCGGGAGTCGTTCAGCCTTTGGACTTCGGTGGCCGTAGTTGGGCGACGCCCATGACATCACGCAGGGTGATCGACGACTTCGTGATGCGCGGGGTCAGGGCCACCAGCGACTTTGCGCGCCACGCGCCTTGGAAGACCCCGACGCCGTAGGCGGCGTCGTCGGCGAGCGCGAGGGGAATGTCCTTGACGTTGAGACGTTGATGGCGCCAGCGCCACGCCGTGCCCAGGGCGAACAACATCAAGGCCGGCCGGCGAAGTCGGGGATGAACCGCCGCGACGAGCAGCACCAGCCCGTAGGTGCGCACGACCGCCCGCGACAACGGTGCACCGGTGCGAACCATGGTTCGAGTCACGATGGCGTTGGCGAGCGCCTTGGGGTCGTCGGCCTGATCGGATAGTTTCTCTTTCAGCTGGTCGCGAGTGACTCTCGCGATGCGCAGCGCCAGCGCGGGCTTACCCACGAGCACGCTCAGCCAGGCCACCGCATTCCAAGCGTCAGCACGCACCGGGGCGAGACGGTCGTGGTGTCGTCGGGCCAATTCGCTCGACGAGCCGCCGTAGCGAACACGCTGGATCCACCAGTGCTTCCAGGTTCGCCGCGCTCGGTGCGCTACCTCGACGCTGGCGAGGTAGCGCACCAGCCAATCGTGGTCGTGGAGCCGCCAGATGAAATCGACGTCCTCGCCGAGCCGAAGCTCGTCGTCAAAGCCGAGGTCGAACGCCTCGCGGCGCACCATCAAACAGGCGCTCGGTACGTAGTTCACCGGTCCACCGGGCACGACGACAGTCTCGCGAGGACCCATGTCGAGGGGACAGAAGCGCTGCTCGAAATGGTCGCGGATCCCCGAACCGTCGTCGCCGCGCACCCTCGGGGCGCAGGCGCCGAGCTCGCTGTCCTGGAACTGAGCGCGCAGGCGCGACAGGGTCACTCGCGCGCTGGCGAGACTGACGTCGTCGTCCACGAAGCAGAGGAAGGGTCTCGACGTTGCATCGGCGCCGGCGTTACGCGCGGCCGCAGC
>Ga0302267_10002630_pt1 | contig 21425 bp, 16 predicted proteins | sample III_Bog_E1_3_FD_194555 | JGI IMG/M metagenome (GOLD analysis project Ga0302267, IMG submission 194555) | Peat permafrost microbial communities from Stordalen Mire near Abisko, Sweden - III_Bog_E1_3 | ecosystem: Environmental > Terrestrial > Soil > Wetlands > Peat | place: Sweden: Abisko... | reverse complement strand
GTAAGTCCCCATCGCCCGAAACTTTCGGTGGAGCCCCTTCTTCCAGAACAGAAGGCCAAGAATCGTCGTGAGGATAAACTCGACGCCGCCCAGAACTGTCATTGCATGGTCTGAAGACATAAGCCGCCTGCACGCTCCTGAAAGCTTTCTCAGAATAGCGCTCACAGCCTGCGATCTCAACCGGAAAGTGCCACGACTCGTGACACTTTTGTGTGACATGGCAAGGTTTTTCGTTGCGGCGAAAACTTTACTGATTGCAGCCCGGAATTCCAGGCCCGCAAAGGGCGATAGGGAAATGCGACGTTGCCGACTGGTGGCTGGCGAGAGGCTTGGTGGAGGCAGACGACAGCGAGGCAGCGGCGAAGCCAGCAACAACGACCAGGAGGGCGAGAACGCGCACAATGAGTTTCATAGTTAGTAACCTCTCGGAAATCCTTCGACAATTTGCCGGTAAACCAGCATACTCGGATAGTACTCTCGTAATAGAAATAAGTCTATATTTTTCATATACTTACTAACTAATAATAGGTTTGATTACCATCGTCATATCCCCGCAAGGTAATCCCTCGTCGGTACCCAACTTCTCCTTCCCCCGCTTCCGGAGTCGCTGCTCCTGAAACAGCTTTTTACACCCCTCGCGCGTGGTAAAATAAGACAGGTTTCGATGTATGCAAACCGCCTTTTTTCCACGAAGTTAGTCCCTGTTCCAGCCTCGCCCCGGCGCCCGCAATTTTGGGCCCGTGCGGAGGCTTCCACTGCTCCAACCCAGGTTAGGTTTCTCCCATGGCGACTGATCCCCTGAATCCCCCCGTTAGACACGGCGACAACGACAGCTACACCAGCGACAACATCAAGATCCTCGAAGGCCTTGAGGCGGTGCGCTTGCGCCCGGCCATGTACATCGGCTCGACTGGTGACATGGGCCTGCACCACCTGGTCTACGAGGTGGTCGACAACTCAGTCGATGAGGCGCTGGCAGGCTACGCCACCCGCATCGACGTCATCATCCATGTTGACAACTCCGTTACCGTCATCGACGACGGCCGCGGTATCCCGGTGGATTTGAAGACCTTACCTAATGGCGAGAAGATGCCTGCCGTGCAGGTGGTGCTGACCAAGCTTCATGCCGGCGGCAAGTTTGACGCCTCTACCTATAAGGTCTCCGGCGGCCTGCACGGCGTCGGCGTCAGCTGCGTCAACGCGCTGTCGCAGGAGTTCAACGTCGAGATCTGGCGCGACGACTTTGCCTGGGAGATGGACTTCAGCTGCGGCGATCCGGTCAGCGAACTGCGCAAGGGTGGCAAGAGCAAGCGCCGCGGCACCAAGGTCCACTTCCTGCCCGACAGGAGCATCTTTACCGCCACCGAGTACAACTACGACACGCTGGCCCAGCGCCTGCGCGAGCTGGCCTTCCTGAACAAGGGCCTCGAGATCACGCTCACGGACGAGCGCACGGCCGATGCCAAAACCGGCGAGCCCCGCAAGTCTGAGTTCCGATACGCTGGCGGCATCACCGAGTTCGTCAAGCACTTGAACCGCGGCAAGGCCGTCCTGCACGACAAGCCCATTGTGATGGAAGCTCCGCGCGACGGCGTCGAGATCGAGATCGCGCTGCAGTACAACGATAGCTACTCCGAGACCATCTTCACCTTCGCCAACAACATCAATACGGTGGACGGCGGCACGCACCTCTCCGGCTTCCGCACCGCGCTCACCCGCACCATCAACGCCATCGGCCAGCAGCTGGGCCTGTTCAAGGATTTGAAAGAGAATCTCTCCGGCGACGACGTGCGCGAAGGGCTTGTTGCGGTCATCAGCGTCAAGCTGTCGCAGCCGCAGTTCGAGGGCCAGACCAAGGGCAAGCTCAACTCCGACATCGCCGGCATCGTGCAGGCCTTCGTCAACGAGCGTTTGGGCGCCTTCCTTGAGCAGAACCCGCCCATTGCAAAGCGCATCATCAACAAAGCGATTGAAGCCTCTCGCGCACGCGAGGCCGCACGCAAGGCTCGCGACCTGACCCGTCGCAAGGGCGCGCTCGACTCTGGCGGTTTGCCCGGCAAACTGGCCGATTGCTCTGAGCGTAACCCAGAACGCTGCGAGGTCTACCTGGTCGAGGGCGAGTCCGCAGGCGGCACCGCCAAGCAGGGCCGCGATCGCCGTTTCCAGGCCATTCTGCCCTTGCGCGGAAAAATCCTGAATGTGGAGAAGGCCCGCTACGACAAGATGCTGGGCCACGAAGAAATCCGCAACATGATCACCGCCTTCGGCTGCGGCATCGGCAAGGACGACTTCGACATCTCCAAGCTGCGCTACGGCAAGATCATCCTTATGACCGATGCCGACGTCGACGGCTCTCACATTCGCACGCTGCTGCTCACCTTCTTCTTCCGCCACATGCGGCAGCTCGTCGAGCAACGGCACATCTACATCGCACAGCCTCCCTTGTTCAAGATCAAGAAGGGACGCAGCGAGCAGTACATCAAGGACGAGCGCGAGTTCCTGAAGGTGATGGTCAACCGCGCCGCCGATGGAATGGTCGTCACCCACGGTGAGGCCGCCGGAATAATCGAGGGCTCCGCGCTCTCCCGTTTCATGGGCACGCTTAACGAGTACCTCAGCTTTGTGGACAAGGTCGATCACCACATCCGCAATGAGAAGATTACTGAGATGCTGGCCCGCATGGAGCTCACCAGTCGCGCTGACTTCGAGTCGAAGATCGAAGGCGAAGTTCCCGAGAAGATCGTTGCGCTCCATGCGCAGATCGTCGCTATGGCCGACGACCTTCAGTTCAAGGTAGCCGATCCGGTTGAGGATGAAGAGCATCACACGTGGTCTGTGAGCTTTACCGATGCGCAGGGCGCTACGCGCATTATCAATCGCAATCTGTCTTCGAGCCCCGAGTTCCGCCAGATGATGGCCAAGTACAACCTCATCAAGGAATTCTTGGAGCCGCCCTTCCTTATCGAGTTCGCCACCAAGACGCCCGCGGCCGTAGCCGCTGCGGATGCCGAGGAAGCCGAAGATGCAGAGGGCACAGGCACGGGCACAGAGGTCGCTGAAACCAAGCAGACACAGAAGCGCGGCAATTCTCGCCTTCCTCGCGATCCGGTGGAAAAACAGACGGCGCGCGAGCTGTTCTCCTATATTGTGGAGCAGGGCAAGAAGGACTATCAGGTGCAGCGCTACAAGGGCCTGGGCGAGATGACCAGCACGCAACTGTGGGAAACCACCATGGACCCTGAGCACCGCACGTTGCTCGAGGTCAAGCTCGAAGACCTGGTGGCAACCGACGAAATCTTCACCACGCTGATGGGCGAAGACGTCGAGAAGCGCAGAAAGTTCATCGAGGATAATGCCCTGGATGTGAAGAACCTCGACATCTAAGGCGTTATCCACTTGGTATAGAGTTCTGGGTGCGGGTGCCCCAGGTCCCTCGCGAGGGACCTGGGGCACCCGGCATCATGCACGGCTGGAACAGGTGGCGTAACAGATTTTCGAACTTACATTATTTGCTTTTGTGCTGTTCATCGAGGATCAGCCGGATGGCATCGCTGAGGCTCTGGCGGCACTCGTCCATCGTGCGCCCCCGCCCGTTGGCTCCGGGAATCTCCGGCGACCAGGCAACGTACCATTCTCCGTCGCGCTCAATGACTGCCGTGAATTCGTTCCGCATGGGGGAGTATAGCGCGGATCGCGAGAGCGGGGTGGCCGGAAGGGGGAGGGGATGGGCGCATCCGGGTTGTCTTGTTCGTGGTTGAATCCCCGGACTGCACCGCGCCCCCAAGGGGCGCGAGACCTATTGCTGAACCGCATCCCAGCACGTCGCTACGCTCCGTACTGGGCTATTGGCACGGTGCCCCGTACGGGGCACGGTTGCGGCATCTGAACGACCCGGAGGAAGGTGACGAGAATAGTCCATGGATGGCCCCTGAGCGAAGGCGAAGGGGGAATCCTGGGAAAGCATCCCAGGCAGAACGTCGCGCCCCGTAGGGGCTCGACGAACCACAGATCCGCAGCCTACTTCTCTGCTAACTGCCGCAGCACGTAGAGCAGGATGCCGCCGTGCTCGTAGTACTCGATCTCCTGCGGGGTATCGATGCGGACGACTGCCTTGAAGGTCTTCTTGGTGCCGTCGGCTGCGGTGGCTGTGACTTCGAGGGTTTTGCCTCCGGCGAACTTCGATGACAACAGTGCGGTGAGTCCGGGAAAGTCGAAGACCTCCTCGCCTGTGAGGCCGAGCGATTCGACGTTTTCGCCGGGAGCAAACTGCAAGGGGAGAATGCCCATGCCGACGAGGTTGGAGCGGTGGATGCGCTCGTAGCTCTCGGCAATCACGGCGCGGATGCCGAGGAGCTTGGGGCCCTTGGCGGCCCAGTCGCGCGAGGAGCCTGAGCCGTACTCCTTGCCGGCCAGGATCACCAGAGGCACATTGCGTTCAGCGTAGGTCACGCTGGCGTCGAAGATGGACATCTGCTCGCCCTCAGGCAAGAGACGCGTGACGCCGCCTTCGGTGCCGGGAGCGAGCTTGTTCCTGAGGCGCACATTGGCGAAGGTGCCGCGCACCATGACTTCATGATTGCCGCGGCGTGAGCCGTAGCTGTTGAAGTCTGACGCCTTGACGCCGTTGGCCGCGAGATACTTGCCTGCGGGGCCGTTGGCCTTGATGGAGCCAGCGGGCGAGATGTGGTCGGTGGTGACTGAATCGCCCAGCACGGCCAGTACGCGCGCGCCAAGGATGTCACTGACCGCAGCAGGGGTCTTGGCCATGCCGTCGAAGTAAGGCGCCTGGCGGATGTAGGTGGAGTCGGGCTCCCACTGGTAGACGTCGCCGGTGGGGAACTGCAGCCCTTGCCAGTTCGCGTCACCGAGACTTACAGTGGCGTACTCGCGGCGGAAGCCTTCGCTGGAGACGCCTTTCTCAATGGCCGCAGCCACTTCGGCCTGCGTTGGCCAGATGTCCTTCAGATAGACCGGCTGGCCGTCCTTGTCTTTGCCCAGCGGATCGGTGTCGAAGTTGTGGCCGATCTTGCCGGCCAGGGCGTAGGCCACCACCAGCGGCGGACTCATGAGGTAGTTGGCGCGGACGTCCACGTTGACGCGGCCTTCGAAGTTGCGGTTGCCACTGAGCACGCTGACAGCCACCAGACCATGCTCCTCGATCGACTTCGAGACGTCGGTCGGCAGCGGCCCCGAGTTGCCGATGCAGGTGGTGCAGCCGTAGCCGACCACGTTGAAGCGCAGCGTTTCAAGGTAAGGCAGCAGGCCGGCCTTCTGGTAGTAGTCCGTGACGACGCGGGAGCCGGGCGCGAGCGAGGTTTTGACCCAAGGCGGAACGGTGAGGCCCTTTTCGACAGCCTTCTTGGCGAGCAAGCCAGCGGCCAGCATGACGCTGGGGTTGGAGGTGTTGGTGCAGCTGGTGATGGCGGCGATGACCACCGAGCCATGATCGAGATACTTGTCTGGCTCGACGCCGAAGCGCTCGTTCACCGTGGTGGTGCGGTGAGAGACGGCATCGGCGGTGGCAAAGGTATCGATGAGCGGATGGCGGTCCCACACCTCGGCCGTGCGCGTGCCCAGGGGCTTGGCGGTGGGCGAAAGCAAGGCGGGCAACTGCTCGGCAAAGCTGGCGGCGGCGTTCCTGAGCAGAACGCGGTCCTGCGGGCGCTTGGGTCCGGCCACGCTGGGCTCGACGTTGTCCAGGTCGAGCTCAATAGTGGTGGTGTATTCAGCCTCAGGCGAGCCAACGGTGTGGAACATGCCCTGCGCCTTGTAGTAGGCCTCGACGAGGGCGATTTGCTCTTCACTGCGTCCGGAGAGCCTGAGATAGCGGAGGGTCTCGGCATCGACGGGGAAGATGCCGCAGGTTGCGCCGTACTCGGGGGCCATGTTGCTGAGGGTGGCGCGATCGGCGAGAGCCAGCTCAGAGACGCCGGGGCCGTAGAACTCGACGAACTTGCCGACGACGCCGAGCTTGCGCAGCGCCTGGGTTACGGTCAGCACCAGATCGGTGGCCGTGGCGCCCTCACGCAGTTTGCCGGTGAGCTTGAAGCCGACAACCTGCGGCACCAGCATAGAGACAGCCTGGCCGAGCATGGCCGCCTCAGCCTCAATGCCGCCCACTCCCCAGCCGAGCACGCCGAGGCCGTTGATCATGGTGGTGTGCGAATCGGTGCCGACGACGGTATCGGGATACGCCAACCACCCCGTCGACGAAGACCTGTCGTCGGGGGCCCCGGCGACCGTCTCGCTGCCAGACTCGTCGGTAAACACTACGCGGGCCAGGTACTCAAGGTTGACCTGGTGGCAGATGCCCATGCCGGGAGGCACGGCGGAGAAGTTGCGGAAGGCGGTTTGGCCCCACTTGAGGAAGGCGTAGCGCTCGCGGTTGCGCTGGAACTCAAGCAGCGAGTTAGCGCCGTACGCGGCGGCGGTTCCGAACTCGTCCACCTGCACGGAGTGGTCGATGACCAGCTCGGCGGGGATGAGCGGATTGACGCGGGCCGGATCGCCGCCCAGGGTCTTGATGGCGTCGCGCATGGCGCCAAGATCGACAACTGCGGGAACGCCGGTAAAATCCTGCATCAGGACGCGGGCCGGCATGTAGGCGATCTCGCGGCTGGGCTCGGCCTTGGCATCCCACTTGGCCAGAAATTCGATGTCCCCGGCGGTCACATTGACGCCGTCCTCGCGACGGAGCAGGTTTTCCAGCAGGATCTTGAGCGAAAACGGCAGCCGGCTCAGGTTCAGGCCGCGCGCCTCCAGCGCAGGCAGCCGGAAATAGGTATAGGAACGGTTGCCGGATTGAAGTGTGGACCGGCTCTCAAAGCTGTTCATCGGGGAATGACCTTTCTATCCGCACGCGGGCGGATCAATGGAGGAGTTCGGCCTGGGGAGCGCCGGGAGAGCGCATCCCACCGGCCAGCCGGGCGATTCATCAGCTCCGGCAGAAAACCAATCAACTGGATAGATTACTCAGCAGCAGGTGCGCCGTCCACGGTCGGGGCGTCCGTGGCGGAACCGCTTGAGCTGCAGCATACCGGATTGGGAAGTGCGGTTCGGCATGGGTTTCCGCTGAAATTCTATCGTGGACGCCGTCTCGGGCGGAAGCGACATGCGCGGCTCACGCGGTATTTTTACCGCACTCTCACCTCGCGCGATGGTTTTTGCGCTTCCCACTTGACGCCTATTCCGTAACAGGCGATCTTTGGAGTCAACCCTGCTGCTCGGAGGCATTCCCCATGAAGCCCATTGCCGCACTCGCCGTTTTCGCTCTCTCCGCCGCGCTCGCCACCGCCCAGACCATGTCCATGCCCGCACCGCAGACGGCTCTGGAAAGTTGGCCCACCACCGACGGCGTGCAGACGCTCAAGGACTTCCGCTTTGGCGCCGGCGAGACCCTGCCCGCGCTCAAACTGCACTACCTCACGCTGGGCACGGTGCACCGCAACGCCGCAGGGCACGTGGATAACGCGATCCTTTTGCTGCATGGCACAGGCGGGGACGCCCATTCGCTACTGAACCCCATCTTTTCGCGCGTTCTCTTCGTCCCTGGAGCGCCACTCGATATTCAGACGTACTTCCTCATCCTGCCCGACGACATCGGCCACGGACAGAGCTCCAAGCCCTCCGACGGCCTTCATGCGCGCTTCCCAGCCTATGACTACGACGACATGGTGCACAGCCAGCGGAAGATGTTGGATGCAATGGGCATCGACCACCTACGCCTGATCCTCGGCACTTCGATGGGCTGCATGGAGAGCTTTGTGTGGGGCGAGACCTATCCGGAGTTTGCCGATGCGCTGGCTCCCTTCGCCTGCCTGCCTGTGCCGATCGCCGGGCGCAACCGCATGATGCGCTACATGGGCATCCAGGCCATCAAGCTGGACCCGGCGTGGCAGAACGGTGAGTACACTGCGCAACCCGCAGCCGGGCTGCGCAACGCCACCGAGTTGATCCTGGTAATGGGTTCGAGCCCGCTGCAAATGCAGAAGCAGGCCCCCACGCGGCAAGCCGCCGAACAATACGCCGACCGCTACCTGGAGCACGCCACGGCCTCCACCGACGCTAACGACATGATTTTCTATCTGAACGCCAGCCGGAACTATGACCCGAGCGCGAAGCTGGGCCAGATCACCGCACCGGTTCTGTGGATCAACTCAGCCGACGATTACATCAATCCGCCGGAGCTGGGGATTGCAGAAAAGATGGTCACGCAGATTCCCCATGCTCGGTTCATCCTGCTGCCCATCACTGACCAGACTCGCGGCCATGGCACGCACACCGCCGCTGCCGTGTGGAAGGACTATCTGGCCGAGTTCATGCGACAGACGGAGCCTGCGACCAAGCCGTAGGTGCAGAGCCTCGGACCCAGTTCTTCCTTCGCTCCTATACTTGAAGTGCGGCTCTTCCCGCGTTGAGGCATCCACACCGTTGAGTTATTGGGTTGGTTTGCAGGGTATTTTCGTGCGTTTTCTCGCCTGGCTTGGCCGGCGTATGCCCAACGAGCGGCAGCGTCTGCTGGCCTTCACCATCGTCGCGGGCGGCGTGTGCGGACTGGCGGCCGTGGCCTTTCACTTGAGCATCGGGCTGCTGCAATCGGTGCTGATTGAGCGGGCTACAGCCGCGCCTGGCCACAGCTGGATCTTCTGGACCATCTTCACACCGGCTGTTGGCGCTCTGATTGCGGGCCTGGGCCTCTACTACATTGTGCCTACCGCGGCGGGCAGCGGCATCCCGCAGGTGAAAGCAGCGTACACCTTCCGCAACGGCCAAATTCCCATCAAGGAAACTGTTGGAAAGTTCGTACTCTGCGTCATTCAGCTCGGCTCCGGGGCTTCGCTCGGCATAGAAGGCCCCACGGTGCACATCTGCGCCGGCGTCAGCAGCTTTCTCTCGCGCATTGCACGGCTCAGCCCAGTCAACCAGCGTCGCATGACGTCAGTCGGGATGGCGGCGGGCATCGCCGCGGCGTTCAATGCGCCCATTGCCGCCGTCACCTTTACGCTGGAGGAGCTGATTGGCTCGCTCGACCAGACCATGCTTTCCGGCGTGATTGTGGCCGCCGCGCTGGCCGCCGTTGTGGAGCACACCATCCTGGGCGCAAACCCCGTCTTCCGTGTGCCGCGCAACTACTCGCTCGGGAACACCTCTTCGCTGGTCTGGTATGCGCTGCTGGGGCTGCTGGCGGCCATCGTCTCGGTTGCGTTTACCGATTCGCTGCTGTGGACGCGCGCCAGCTTTCGCCGCCTGAAACGCGTACCAAAGTGGTTGCAGCCGGCGATCGGCGGCTTGGCCACGGGCGGCTTCGCGGTGGCGGCCATCTGGTTTTTCCATGTGAACGGCATCGCGGGCGATCCGTACAAGACGCTCACGCTGGCGCTGGACGGCTCGACGGCCCTGCTGCCGGTGACGGCGATGGCCGTACTTTGCCTGCTGAAGCTGGCAGCCACAGTGAGCAGCTATTCGAGCGGCGGCGCGGGCGGCATCTTTGCGCCCTCGCTCTACATGGGCGGGATGCTGGGCGGGGCGGTTGGCTACATTGACGTGGCCGTCTTCCACCACCCCACCGATTCGATTGGCGCCTTTGCCGTGGTGGGTATGGGAGCCGTCTTTGCGGCTACGGTGCGCGCACCCATGACCTCGATCCTGATCATCTTCGAGATGACGGGCGGCTACGGCCTGGTGCTGCCGCTGATGATCGCCAACATGAGCGCCTTTGCGCTGGCGCGGCACTGGCGGCACACACCCATCTACGAAGCGCTGCTCGAACAGGACGGCATCGATCTGCACGTAAAGCCCAAGGCGCAGGTGGTTGCCGATCTTGTGCTGACGCCGCCAGAGCAGTTGAAACGCTAGCTCCGTGACTGGGTGAATTCGTATTTACCAGGGCCCACATTGATGGATGGGAAAGGATCGGCAGGGGCTGAAGCACGAACCTTTTTTGTGCTCTTTTGGCCCGGCTGAAGCCGTGCCCTGATACAAAACATCTTCAAATGGTGTTTCCTGCAGCCTGTGGAACCCGGACCCTTTATCGCTTCTGCATGTTGTAGAGAAAAAAGGCGCGCAGTTCGAGATAGGGGCCGTGGAAATCATGCGGCAAGGACGGATAGTTTGAGCCGGTCAGAGCGCCCCAGGCGGCACGATCCAGAGCCACATCGCCGGAGCGGCCTTCAAGCACCAGACTGCCATCCATCAGACGGCCGTTGGGCAGGACTTTGAAACGGACCGCGACCATGCCGGACTTGTAGATGGGCGCGTTAACCTCGTCGGGAATGAGCGGGTCCCAGTTTTTTTCGGTCTCGAAGTGCCAGGCGTGCAGCCAGGCGCTGAAGTCCACGCCCTGGGTGTCAGAGAGCACTTCAACGCCGCCTGAACCGGCGCCGGGATGCATGCGCAGGCCGCCCTGGCCCTGACCCTGGTCGCCGCCGCCGGTACCGCGGTTGTGGGCAGCTCCGCGCATGGCGTCGCGGAGCGAGTCGAGCGGGTTGGCAGAGCCCATGGCGAAACTCGGCTTGGCGGGCACGGCGGCCGGCCGGGGCGCTTCAATCTGCGACTGCTGCTGCGGCTGCACAGGAGGCGGTGTTTGCTGAGCCGGAGGAGCCTGCACCTGCGGTTGCTGTTGCGGCTGCTGTTGGACTGGCGCGGGCGGCGTTTGCCGCTTGATTGCATCGAGGGTCTTCTGGTCGATCTGCGGTTTCTCAAGCAGCGGCTTGGGCGGCGCCTTGGGCTTCCATAGGGGCGAGTCGAGGTAGGTGAAGTCCTTGTCGTGCAGGTTGTGCTCAACCACGGGAGGCTCTTTGAAGACGTACTTCGGCAACAGGAAGATGCCGATCAGCAGCGCCAGGTGAGCAAGGATTGCCCACAACACACCCTCGCGCAAGCGCGCCCAGCGGCGCTCGTCTTCGAGCTCGCTGATCATTTCCAGCAGTTCGTGGGTGTCGTAGCTGATCCAGCGGGAGGTGACTCCGCCCACCTCTCCCGGCTGAGGCGGCGCAGCGGGGCTCTGCTGCGGGGATGAGTTCCCGCCTGGGCCTGTCTCCCGGTTCGTCTGGTCCGGCTCGTTTGGCTGGTTTGCCTGGTCTGGAAATTCGCTGGTGGGCATTCGTTCCTATGGAGCCGGCCCGGCTTAGAGGGGCATCGGGCTCCGTCCTGTTCCCTTTCGTACTATTCTCTCATCCCGGCGTAAACGGCAGGCGCGATCATCTTATCGAAGCAGAGGCAGAGCCGTCAGCCTGCGTGCCGTTTCGCGCGACCCGTACAATGGTTCTGTTGAATGGACGGATTGGAAGCCGGAAAGGGAACCTGTTTGAAGCAGTTTTTTGTTAGTCTCATGGCCAGGTGGAAGTTGTTGATCCTGCCTGCGTTGATCAAGTTTGGCGTTTGGGGCGTGGCAGGCGTGGCTCTGCTCGACTCTTCGTCCCTCCCCGTCCCCATGGACGCGATTCTGGCCGTTTACGTATGGAACGACCGGCCGCACTTCTGGCTTTACTGCATCATGGCTTCGCTGGGCTCGGCCATCGGCGGGCTGGTTCCCTACGGTTTGGGCCGCGCCGGGGGCGAGCTGTTCCTGCTGAAGCGCGTCAACCGCGCCCGCTTTGACAGGCTCCGGGACCGCTTCGAAAACCAGGAGTTCCTGGCCATGATGATTCCGTCGATGCTGCCGCCGCCTACGCCATGGAAGGCTTTTGTGTTTGCCGCCGGCGTGTTTGAGATGCGGGTTGCGCCTTTTATGCTGGCCGTATTCTGCGGGCGCATGGTGCGCTGGATGGCGCTCTCACTGCTGGTAATGAAACTGGGCCCCGGCGCGGTGGACGTTATGGCGCATCACGCTGCCCCGGTGGCAGGCGCGATCGGGTTGCTTGCAGTGGCCGGCTTCGGGGGATGGTGGGCGCGCAGAGCGAGCTCCAGGAACGCGGCGCGGAAGTAACGCTCCGACGCGGCGCGGTGGAAGTCAACTCTACCCGGGTCCGCAGCAGCAACGGAGACAAGAGCCTCTGGTGCAGTTCCTGTCGTGCTACGAACTATTAAGGGTCGGTTGTATAAAACAGATGCACCGTGCCCCATCCATTTCGCGGGCTTCATCGCGAAATGGGTGGGAAGCCGACACGCTATTTAGGCCCGGATCTATAGCTCTCCGGCCCCCCGCAGCACGCTGTTGCGAGCAATTGCCGCTCTGAGCACAGGGCGGCGTCGGTCTTCATCCAGGCCAGGGTGCGGTCCAACACTTCTGCTGCTCCCTGATGCGCGGGCTGCGCGATCCGGTAGTGCATCCACTTGCCCTGCCGCCGCGCCGTTACCACACCCACGCTGCGGAGCCATGCCAGATGCTGCGAGATCATGGGCTGCGGCTGCCCTAAAGCCGCTACCAGCTCACAGACACAAATCTCCTGCTCGCCGATCAGGTTCAACAACCTGAGCCGGATGGGGTTACCCAACGCCTGAAAGAACCGTGCCATATCGTATTGAGCTGGAGCTTCCATGGAGTTTATTATATGCAGATTGACGCATGTATGACTTCGGTATATATTCGAAATGTCGCATGGGAGGAAATTCATGTCAGGCATTCTCGATTCGGTAAAGTCAAAATATGCCGCCGTTGCTGCCAGCACGCTGTCGAGCGAACACGCCGGAGTGCAGGCTGTTGCCGAGGCCTTCGGTTACTCGGCGGAGGAGTTGCGCTCGATTCCAGCGGAAGCCAATATGGGGCTCTCCTGTGGCAATCCAACAGCTACGGCCCACCTGCGCGAGGGGGAGGTGGTTGTAGACCTGGGCTCTGGCGGCGGGCTGGATGTGTTTCTGGCTGCGCGGCAGGTGGGGCCAACGGGCAAGGCCATCGGCATCGACATGACCCCGGAGATGATTGCCCGCGCCCGCGCCAATGCGGAGAAGGCTGGCTACACCAACGTGGAATTCCACCTCTCCACCATCGACAAGCTTCCGCTGGCCGATGCATCCGTGGACTGCGTGATCAGCAACTGCGTGCTGAACCTTGCGCCGGATAAACCGGCCGTTTTCCGCGAGATCTTTCGGGTACTCAAGCCCGGCGGACGGCTGGCGGTGAGCGACATTGCTCTCAAGCAGGAGCTACCGGTAGAGCTTGCTTCCAGCATTGCAGCCTACGTGGGCTGCATTGCCGGAGCCATTCGCATGGAGGATTACCAGGCAGGTCTGCTTGCCGCCGGGTTTGCGCATGTGGAGATTGTGGACAGCGGCAAGGATCTGAACGCCTACGCCAAGGTCGAGAACCAGTCTGGCTGCTGCTCGCCGGCAATGGAGGAGCCCGCCTCGATCTTCCCCATCGCTCCGAGCAGTTGCTGCACGCCCGCGCCGACCAGCGTACATGCCGATCTGAAAGCGCTGCTGGAAAAGTACGACGTCAACCAGGCAGCGGCCAGCGTGCGCGTCTTCGCGCTGAAGCTGGCTGCCAACTGTTAGAGCCGGCGTGCACGACGTGCTCCATCTCTGGAGTACGCCGGTGTACCGCATCGTAAAAGATTTCAGGAGATTTCAGTGCGCACCTTCATCTTTGCCTGCATCCATAACGCTGGCCGCTCGCAGATAGCTGCCGCCTTCTTCAACCAACTGGCGAATCCTGAGCTGGCGCGCGCCGTTTCAGCTGGAACCGAACCGGCCGAGCGGGTGCATCCAGTGGTTGCAGAAGCGATGCACGAGGTGGGCATTGACCTGTCTGCTGCCAAGCCGCAAAAGCTGACCGCAGAGCTGGCTGCGCCAGCCGAGATGCTGATTACCATGGGCTGCGGCGAACGCTGCCCTTACATTCCGGGATTGAAGATTGCGGACTGGCCTCTGCCCGATCCCAAGGGCCAGTCGATTGAAGCAGTGCGGCAAGTGCGCGACGAAATTCGCGTGCGGGTTTGCGCCCTGCTGGAAGAAACCGGCATCGCGTTCAAGGGTTACTCATAGATAGAGACAACACCCCACGACACTACAAGTGGAGCATGGCAACCTTTCGGCGCGTTGTTGAGCAAGCCCTAAATTAGTGTGCAGGCTTCCCACCCATTTCGCGATGAAACTTGCGAAATGGATGGGGCACGGCGCCTCGATTTGAGGACCGGATCAATAATAAGTGCCGCTCTCCGGAAGGGTTGGGCGGCAATCGCAGCAAGGGGCGCGCGGAGATTCCTATTCGCTGATAAACTTGCCATCGGGAAAATCTATGCAAGATACTTGGGCCAAGCGCGCGTGACAATAGTGCGTGCGGGATTCGTCTTGCAAAGCGCGTATTGAACGCAGACTGCCCGGAGACAGGCACAGGCAAGGAAAACAGATGGCGACAGCAACGAATACCGCCAGCCGCGAACGGCTGGCAGATGCGCTGAATCACAAGCAGCCCGACCGCATACCGATCGACTTTGGCGGCACCTCGGTGACCGGCATCCACGTGAGCGTAGTGGCGGCGCTGCGCGACTTTTACGGGCTGGAGAAGCGGCCGGTAAAGGTGGTGGAGCCGGGCCAGATGCTGGGCACGGTGGACGGCGATCTGCGCCAGGCGATGGGGCTGGACGTAACCGGCGTCTTTCGCCGCGGGACCAAGTGGGGCGTACCGGCCGAAGACTGGAAGACGTGGACGCTGAATGGACAGGAAGTGCTGGTGCCGGGCCAGTTCAACGTGACTGTGGACGCCAACGGCGACACGCTGGCCTATCCTTTGGGCGACACTTCCGCGGCTCCCAGCGGACGGATGCCCAAGGACGGCTACTTCTTTGACAGCATCGAGCGTCAACTGCCGTTCGACGAAGACAATCTGGACCCGGCAGAGAATCTGGAAGAGTACGGGCCGATTGCGCAGGCTGACCTGGACTTTCTTGTGCAGGCAGCAAAAGAGGCGGCGGCGACCGGGCTGGGCGTGGCGGCCAGCTTTGGCGGCACGGCCTTTGGCGACATCGCGCTGGTGCCGGGCAGTTCGCTGCGGCAGCCGAAGGGCATTCGCAACGTGACGGAGTGGTACATTTCCACCAGCAGCCGGCCGGAGTTTGTGCACCAAGTCTTCGAGCGGCAGTGCGAGATTGCCATTGCAAATCTGGAGAAGGTTTACGCAGCCGTGGGCGATCTGGTGCAGGTGGTGTACATCTGCGGCACGGATTTCGGCACGCAGACCTCGGCCTTCTGCTCGGTGAAGACCTTCAACAATCTCTATGCGCCGTACTACAAGGCAGTGAACGATTGGATCCACCAGCACACGCCGTGGAAGACTTTCAAGCACTCGTGCGGGGCGGTTTCAAAGTTCATTCCAGCGATGGTGGAAGCAGGGTTCGACATTCTGAATCCGGTGCAGTGCTCGGCGACCGGAATGGAGCCTGAGCAGCTAAAGGCGAACTTCGGCGAACAGATTGTTTTTTGGGGCGGCGGCGTGGATACGCAGAAGGTGCTGCCCTTCGGCAAGCCGGAAGAGGTACGCGAGCAGGTGCTGCGGCGCTGCGAAATCTTTGCGCCCGGCGGAGGATTTGTCTTCAACACCATCCACAACATCCAGGCGTGCACGCCGGTGGAGAATGTAGTGGCGATGCTCAACGCGGTTCATGAGTTCAACGGCAGCAAATAGGTTTGCCGATGCGGTGCGGAACACTGAAATACGGATCGATGGCACTGTAGATCCGGCCCTTCAATAATGTGTAGGCTTCCCACCCATTTCGCGATAAAGCCTGCGCAATGGATGGGGCACGGTGCTTCGATTTGAGAACCGGATCAACCATGCAGGAAGGTAGACCATGAGCACGGCAACGCAGACGGCCAGCCGCGAACGGCTGACGAAGACGCTGAACCACCAGCAGCCCGACCGCATCCCGATTGACTTTGGCGGCACGGCGGTGACCGGTGTGCATGTGAGCGTGGTGGCGGCGCTGCGCGAGCACTACGGGTTGGAAAAGCGGCCGGTGCGCGTGCATGAGCCTTTCCAGATGCTGGGCTGGATCGATGACGATCTGAAGGACGCGATGGGCATCGACGTGGTGGGCGTGTTTGCGCGCAACACCATGTTCGGCTTTGCGGCCGACGACTGGAAGACATGGGAGCTGAACGGGCTGGAGGTGCTGGTGCCGGGCCAGTTCAACACCACCACCGATGCCAACGGGGACACGTTGGTCTATCCCGAAGGCGACACTAGCGTGCCAGCCAGTGGTCGGATGCCCAAAGGCGGCTATTTCTTTGACTGCATCATCCGCCAGGAGCCGGTTGACGAAGACAAGCTGAATGCCGAGGAGAACGCCGAGGAGTTCAAACCGATCACGGAGGCCGAACTGGACCACCTGGCGCGGGCCGCGCGTGAAGCTGCTGCGACGGGCCGGGGCGTGGTGGCCGGCTTTGGCGGCACGGCCTTTGGAGACATCGCGCTGGTCCCGGGCCCGTTCCTGAAGCATCCCAAGGGCATCCGCGACGTGACCGAGTGGTACGTATCCACCAGCAGCCGCCAGGAGTACGTGCACCAGGTCTTCGAGCGGCAGTGCGAGGTGGCGGTGGCAAATCTGGTGAAGGTTTATGCCGCGGTGGGCGACAATGTGCAGGCGGTCTTTATCTGTGGCACGGACTTTGGCACGCAGACCTCCTCCTTCTGCTCGGTGAAGACGTTCAACAATCTCTACGCACCTTACTACAAGCGTGTGAACGACTGGATCCACCAGCACACACCGTGGAAGACCTTCAAGCACTCGTGCGGCGCGGTTTCAAAGTTCATTCCGGCGCTGGTGGAGGCGGGGTTCGACATTCTGAACCCGGTGCAGTGCTCGGCCACAGGGATGGAACCCGAGCAGCTGAAGGCAAATTTCGGGCAAAGCATCGTCTTCTGGGGCGGTGGCGTGGACACGCAGAAGGTGTTGCCGTTCGGGACGCCGGCAGAGGTGCGCGAGCAGGTTCTAAGGCGGTGCGAGATCTTCGCTCCCGGCGGCGGATTCGTCTTCAACACCATCCACAACACACAGGCGGAGACGCCGGTAAGGAACATTGTGGCCATGCTCGACGCGGTGCACGAATTCAACGGAACCAAGTGATGTGCTGCGGAGGGGCCGCAGCGTGCGTGACCCCCTTCCGCAGCGGCTTTGGAATACGGCGGGATGTGTGTTATATTTTTCAAGTGCGCGCCGGTTTCCGGCGATGCCCAAACCGTGCGCCGGTTCCGGCTGCATGGTTCCCACCCAAAGTGGACGCGTAGCTCAACTGGCAGAGCATTCGGCTCTTAACCGACAGGTTGTAGGTTCGATTCCTACCGCGTCCACCATAGAATCAACTATTTAGCTTGCTTTGCGCTCTGCTTGCGCTCCGTTACTCTGGAATGCCAGCTCAGCTACCCTCAAGCCAGCCGTGCTCATCTCATCCGTGACAACATCTCCGTAAACGTTCATGGTTGTGCGGATGTCCGTATGCCGCATCATTTTCTGTTGCACGGCAATCGGAGTCTTCACGGCGTCCAGCCAAGAGCGGTAGGTGTGCCGGAAAGCGTGCGAACTGATGTGCCCAATTCCGGCTGCCTTCGATGCCCGCTCCAGCTCTTGCCTTGTGCCGGTGTAGGAGTAAGGAAGTCGCCCGAGTTTGAACGGACTGGCAAAGATCCAATCCTCCGCTCCCGAAAACTGGGAAGACTGTTTCCAGGACTTCAGGCGCTCCAGCAATTCGCTCGCAAGGTTGAATGTCTTTGCGGACCCTTGCGTCTTCACATCGCCCACAATTTGATTCACGATGCCGCGCCGGATGCTCAGCCTTGAGCCTAGCCAATCCACGTCAGCCCACCGGAGTGCGAGCGCCTCACTGAAGCGAAGGCCCAAGCACACAGAGAGCAAAGCCATCGTCCCGAATGGTTCTTGCAGCTCTCGCAACAGAGCGTGGAACTGTTCCGCTGTGAGGCTCCGGGCTTTCCGCACCTTCCGCGTTGCCCCGATATTGCGGACGAGGGAGACGGGATTGCGGCTGATGTCCAACATACCGGACCACATCGCAAACTCCACGAGTCCGTGCATAAGCGACCGTACGTGCGTTTTGGACTTTGGCGACAATGGCAGTTCACGGAGCCACAGTTCAACCGGGCGGGGCTGTACGTCCTGAATCCGCGTATCGGCCCACTTCGGCAGAACGTGGTTATTCAGGAAAGAGCGATACACCCGCACCGTCGATTGACGTGAGGGCATCCGCTCCGCTTCGTACCGTGCAACTACACTCCGCACCGTGTCTCCTTTGTCTCCGTCCGGTGGCTTCGCCAGGATTTCAAGGCTTTCGACTTCCTTCCATGCGGCGGCCTTGGTTGGAAATTCCTGCTTCGTCCCAATTCGCTTTGACCGGCGAGTTGGTCCGTCATACCAGAGGTAATTCCAGGTCTTGCGCCGTTTGTCATAGCGCACAGACCCGCTTGCGTGTCGCTGGACCCTCATTGCTGCCTCCCTTCAGCAGGCTCAGCGGATGACGAACACAGGATAGCATCCAGTTCACGCTTGCGGAATCTCCAGACACAGCGCCTAACGCCGGATAGCCGGTGCGCAGGAATCTTGTTTTCGCGTACCCATTGGAGCAGCGTGCGCGGCCTTACCTTAAGGTATTGGGCAGCCTCATTTGCGGTAAGCCATTCGGTTTCCATGTCAGCCTGTTTTCTCGGTCCGGCTACGTAGGAAGCCGGAGGTTGTGGACGGTTATGTTGTGTTTTTGCGCTTGCTTCGGATAACGTTTCCTCAGCATCGTTGCATCAGCTCAAGATCTTGTCGAAAATGTGATGGGCTCATTACCAACCCCGTCATTGCCTCCCACCACAAAGATTGCTCCTGCCATGCATCGCCCTTGCTTACAGCGGTACGTCCGGTTTCATCGCCAATTGTTTGCGGGCTTGTGAACCAGGTGCCAAAGGTTGTGTTCTCTCTTTACGAACCCCGTTTGCCGAAACTTTCTCAGCCTCACCGCTCAGTTTCTTCATGTAGCCCGACAATGCTGTTGCGGTGATTCTCATGCCGTTCTCATCAAAAATGCGGACGAGCATATTGAGCGTGTATCCCATTTTCCGCAACTCACACAGTTCAGGGAGAACCGCCCGTACGATCCCGCCAATCGTGTACGAGGCCGGTTGCGGCGCAGGTTCATTCGCCTTCTCCTTCAGGAACGCACGAAGTTCCTCGACATTGTGCGACGAGAGTACCTGCACCCTACGACGAGCCTCATTTTCCATACACCGGCATTTCACCATATTGACGTATATTATGTCAAATATGTAATATTATTATGTTGGCAAGACTGAAAAAGCTGGTAAGCGTGAAGGCAAGGTAGGCGCTGGATATACCGAAACTCCCTGCGGTCGTTTTGGTATATCCACCAGCCCCAACCCAATCCGCTACGCTACTCGGGTTTGGGCTTGCGCACCTTGCTCAGGGCTTCGCCCCGAGACCCCATAGGAACACCGAAATGGCAAGGCCAAAGCTGACCGAACATCGCCGGGGGGTACTCATCAAACTCTTGTCCCAAGAGAAGGATTTCATTCGCCAACAGGCTCATCTCGCTGGCCTAACGGTCAGCGAGTTCATTCGTAAGTGCGCACTGAATAGACCAATACGTTCCCGCGTAAGCCGGGAAGTTGCCGCTGAACTCAGCAAGCTGTTTGGACTGCAAAAGCATCTGTTGCTGGAACTAAAAGGCCTTCCTTACGAGGAAGAACTGCGCAAAGAACTCAATACGGTGCTATTGGAGTTGCACACGGCACTCGCAACCTTCAACAAGAACACAGCGGAGTGAAGATGATTGCCAAAGTGCAACCAACTCGGAAGCACGCGAGCAGTTTCAAGCGGCTATGCAAGTACCTAACAGAGGAACGAAACGCCAACACAGAAGGTCTTCATTTGCGAGGCGACGTGGTGTTGTCGGACAACATTGCAGGCTTGGACACGGCCGCAATTCAGATGGAGGGAATTGCATTCTTGAACCCACGATGCAAGGACGCTCTTTGTCATTATGAACTGTCATGGCCTCCGGGAGAGATGCCAACGAAAGAACAATGGGTAGACTGTGCTTCGTACACTCTCAGTAAACTCGGCTATCAGAACCATCAATATATGGTTGTCGCGCATGATGACAAGAAGCACTTCCATATCCACATCATGGTCAACAAAGTTCATCCGGAGACATTCAAAGCGCATACACCTTATCGCAACTGGTTGACGCTCGATGCCGCAATGCGAGCACTCGAAGCCAAACACGGATGGACACATACGGCGGGTCCAACTCGATGGGATGAGGAATCAAAACAGGCAGTGCGCACATCATATTCAGAACGCAACGCGCTTCGTACAGCTCGACAACAACCGACAGGTGCGGCGGCAACATTTGAACATTATCACGACGAGGAATCTCTGCAAACCTACATACGCCGGGAGATGGCTCCTCGTGTACAGCAACTCCTGAATCGGCACAATGTGACATGGGACGATCTCCACATCCTCCTGTCCAAGGCTCATCTCCGGCTTGAGAAGGGGGAAGCAGGCGGATACACAGTCCTTGCTGTTGACCACAACATCCGGGTGAAAGCGTCCGATGTATTCCGCAACAACTTCGCCGGAAAGGTCAACCGTCAGACGACAGAATCCTCTCTTGGCTCTTGGTCACCGGCCTCAACATCTCTCCAACAGCCCGCACCACATCCGGCACTACACAGCGGACGCAATATCGCGCAGAGGGAGGAACGCAAAGCGCAGCGACGGGCTAACCGTTCCTCGCTGATGGATGAATATAACCAGTATCGTAATCGGCAACGTGAGGTTTGCAAAGGCTTCACAAAAGATGGGAGGGACGGTGCGCAATACCTCCGTGAGGTTCTGCGGCAACAGAAAAAGGAGATTCGTGTATCCGCGTTGTCATGGCCAGACAAGAAAGTCCTTCTATCCCAGGCTGCGGCTCAATCCGTCCTCGAAGTGCGCGCCCTAAAACTGGCCATTCAACAGCGGAGGCAGGAAGCATTTCCGAAGAATTACCGCACCTGGGCGGCAGACAAAGCCACCGAGGGAGATGCGCGGGCAGCCGCACAGCTTCGAGGATGGCGTTATGCAGATCAACGCAATCAGCGGAGGCTCGATGCAAGACTCGAAGCAAACGGGCTGCACATCGGCCCACCGCCCGATGATGACGGCAGCACCGACTGGGCCGACCTCGCTCAACAGCGGCTTGCAAGCCAACAGAAAGAGCAGGCGCTTGCCAACCAGATCGCCGCGACCCGCATTTGGAAAATTGACCGCAAGACCGGCGATGTTTCGTACACACTGAATGGGCAGGTTTCTGTCATTGACCGTGGGCGCGTCGTCACCGTGCTCAACCAGGATAAAGCCGCCGTCCTCTTCGGATTGGAGATGGCCATCCAGAAATACGGATCGCGAATCGCCCGTGACGGCAGCGTGGAGTGGAAGCGGATGGTCACAAAAACTGCTGCACAACACGGCATAACCGTCCAATTC
>Ga0302267_10002628_pt1 | contig 21431 bp, 9 predicted proteins | sample III_Bog_E1_3_FD_194555 | JGI IMG/M metagenome (GOLD analysis project Ga0302267, IMG submission 194555) | Peat permafrost microbial communities from Stordalen Mire near Abisko, Sweden - III_Bog_E1_3 | ecosystem: Environmental > Terrestrial > Soil > Wetlands > Peat | place: Sweden: Abisko... | reverse complement strand
CCGCCACATCCGCCGCGAGCTTGCCCGCAAAATCCGGATCCATCATGGCCTGCGCATCGAGAATAAGCTGCCGGAAGCTCTCGAGCGCTATCGCAGCGCGCGTAGGAATGAGGCGATTCGCAATCGCCGCGGCCGTAGCTTCCCAGGTCGAAACGCCAGTTTCGAGAGCCAGCCGCTCCACGGTTTCGAGCGTTGTCTTGCCAATCCCGCGCGTCGGCGTGTTGACCACCCGCTGCAGCGCCATCGAGTCGTGCGGATTGCGCACCAGCCGCAGATAAGCGAGCAGATCCTTGATTTCTGCGCGTTCGTAAAAGCTGAATCCGCCCACCATGGTGTAGCTGATGTTGTACCGCCGCAGCGCTTCCTCCACCAGCCGCGATTGCGCGTTGGTCCGATACAGCACCGCCGCTCCGCCGTTATGCGATTCGGCGGAATCCTTGGCTCGCAGAAACGCCTGAATCTTATCCGCGATGAACAGCGCCTCGTTCTCGCCGTCGGGCGCTTCGTAGTAGCCGATCAGCGACCCACCCTGGCGCTCGGTCCACAACTTCTTGCCCTTGCGCCGTAGATTGTTGGCCACTACCGCGCCGGCCGCTTCCAAAATAATCTGCGTCGACCGGTAGTTCTGCTCCAGGCGAATGATCCGTGCGTTGGGAAAATCCTTTTCGAATTCCAAAATATTGCGAATGTCGGCGCCGCGCCACGAATAGATGCTCTGGTCCTCGTCGCCCACCGCGCATACGTTCTTGTGCTCGTCCGCAAGCAGCTTCATCAACTCGTATTGCGGACGATTCGTGTCCTGGTACTCGTCGACCAGCAAATATTTGTAGCGGCGCTGGTAGCGCTCGCGCACCTCGCCCGAAGCCTTCAGCACGCGCACGGCATCGAGCAGAAGATCGTCGAAATCCATGGCATTATTCTTGAGCAGCTCGTCCTGATACGCCTTGAAGAGGTGCGCAATCCGTTCGCTGTTCGGATCTTTCGAGCCAAGAAAATAATCCTGCGGATCGACCATGTGATTCTTGGCCCACGAAACCCGCCCCAGCACAGTGCGCGGCGTGAGCTGCTTGATGTCGAGCCCCATGCGCTTCATGATCTGCTTCATCAGGCTTTGCTGATCGTTCTCATCAAAAATCGTGAAGGATCGCGTCAGGCCCTTGCCGCCGACTTGAAGAACCTCGACGTCGCGGCGCAGGATGCGCACGCAGAGCGAGTGAAAGGTCGAGATCAAGGGCTTCGCAAGCGACGAGTGCCCCAGCAGTTGATTCACGCGCTCGGCCATCTCCCCGGCGGCCTTGTTGGTAAAAGTGACCGCCAGGATCGCATCGGGCGCGACATTTTTCTCCTGGATGAGCCAGGCAATGCGGTGCGTAATCACGCGCGTCTTGCCCGATCCCGCCCCCGCCAGGATGAGCAACGGCCCCTTGGCGGCTTCGACCGCAGCGCGTTGTTCGGGATTGAGATGATCAAGGAGCGGGTGCAATGCGTCGAGTCCGGTGGGAAGGTTCCTGAGTCCAGTTTACCGTTTGGGGACGTGCGCGGGCTTTTGAGGCATTTTGGGTTGCGGCTCGGACGCTGCGATGCGCCGGGATTCTCCGATTTTGCTATACTTTGTGTATCCCGAGAGGGGTAGGGAACTTATCCCGGAAGGGCTTGGGTTCCTCCCGGGAGTTTGGCTACTTCATCAGCAGCGCCAGGGCTAAGATAACGAGGGCAATCACGAACCGCCAATCAACGGCAATCGTAATGGCCACTCGCATCCAGGATGACTTATCACCCAACGCCCTCACCTCCTTTGCGTTGGCACGGCCCGCAGGTCGTTCACAGCGGCCTGCGGACCGACGATCCGATCTTCCGGATCGATCCTTCGCCACCGCTTCCCACGCACGCAAAAGAAGCGCGATCAGTTTATACACAGGATTTGTTTGGTAGCGTGCGAGCCGTCACACGCGAATGATGGGGCTCGGTTGGTGTGGGCCGCAATCCCATTTGCCATCCCGGGTCCATTTCGCTATTATTAATAAATACACGCAGGGAAACCCCTGCGCAGTCAATTGCACCACGGCTTTTGGGCGTGGGCCTCATGGGCTAACGCTCCCGTCAAAGACGGGCTGGCAAAGCGGTGGGAGACGAGGGAAGCATGGCAACTGGCAAGAATATTGCGAAGGCGCGCGCCGCTATCACCAAGCCGGTGTATCCGCTGCCTGATGCAGTCAATCTCCTCAAGCAAGTCAAGTACGCCAAGTTCGACGAGACCGTCGATCTGACGATGCGTCTGGGCGTGGACACGCGCCACGCCGACCAGATGGTCCGCGGCACGGTAGTTCTCCCGCACGGGCTGGGCAAAACCAAGACCGTGGCCGTCATCGCCACCGGCGACCGTCAGAAGGAAGCTACCGCGGCCGGAGCGGATTTCGTCGGCGGCGAAGAGATGGTCGAGAAAATCCAGAAGGAAAACTGGACCGCATTCGACGCCCTGATCGCCACGCCCGACATGATGAAGGTAGTGGGCCGTCTGGGCAAGGTCCTGGGACCGAAGGGCCTCATGCCCAATCCCAAGACCGGAACCGTGACCATGGATGTGGCCGCGGCGGTGAAAGAAATCAAAGCCGGTAAGGTGGAGTTCCGCGCCGACAAGACCAGCCTGGTGCACGTGCCCGTGGGCAAGCTCAGTTTCGAGCCGCAAAAGCTCATCGACAACGCCACCACGGTGATCTCGTCGATTGTGCGCGCCAAGCCCGCGGCAGCCAAGGGCAAGTACATCAGGAGCGTCACGCTGAGCTCGACCATGGGTCCGGGCGTACCGCTCGATTCGGCAGTAGCCGACGCGGCGGGCAAGCATTAAAAGCAGAGATCAGGGGTCAGAGATCAGTTGGTGCGGAGCTGAGTTTGGCGCCGTGCTCGACTAGAAAAGATTTGAAACGCGCTGCCAATTGAGAGGCGGCGGGGCGAGGTTGGCAAACAGGAGATGCGGATCGGCTGAGTTTCGCTGATCTCTGATCTCTGTTCTCTGATCTCTGCCGGAGCGGAGCGAAGGCAATGGCAATTTCAAGAGCGAAGAAGGCAGAGAAGACCAAGGCGCTGGCGGCGGAGCTGCAAACCTCGACCACCGCAATTATCGGAACCTTTAGCAAGCTCACGGTGTCCAAGGACTACCAGTTGCGCAAGGTGATCCGCGAGGCCGGCGGCAAGTATCGCGTGGTGAAGAACAAGCTGGCCGCAATTTCGGGCACGGGCACGCAGGTTGAGGCCGCGCTGAAGGGCTTGAAGGGCGTGAACTCGGTGGCATTCACCGCCGGCGATCCTGTGGCATTGGCCAAGGTCTTTGCCAAGTGGGCCGGCGAGAACGCGGCGGAGTTTCATTTCAAGTTGGGCATTGTCGACGGCAAGCTGTTGACTGTGGACGATGTGAAGGCTCTGGCCACGATGCCGGGCAAGGAAGAGATCTTCTCGAAGCTTCTCTTCCTCATCAACGCGCCGGCGCAGCGTTTGGCCACGGTGATCAACGCCACGGGCCGCGATTTGGCCGTGGTCCTGAACCAGGGCGTGGAAAAAGAAAAGTTTGCAGCTGCCTAACGGCAGCGGTTCTCGGTTCATAGTTCACAGTTCTCGGGGGCAATGCCAACTAAGAACTACGAACTAAGAACTGTGAACTCAATGACGGGTTTTGGCTGTACCTCAATCAAAGGGGCGCTGGTCTGGCGCATCGGAAACCTTCTTATTTGACGGAGCGGCCGGGGATACACGAATTCAAACGATTTTTTTGATTGGAGAAGAAAAATGGCGGATATCGCGCAGTTGGAAGAACAAATTGTAAGCCTGAGCCTGCTGGAAGCGGCAGCTCTGGTGAAGAAGCTGGAAGAGCGGCTTGGCGTTTCGGCAGCGGCAGCGGCCCCGGTGGCTGTGGCAGCGGCTGGCGGCGGCGCAGCGGCCCCGGTAGCCGAGGAAAAGACCGAATTTCAGGTCATTCTGAAGGATGCTGGCGCCAATAAGATCAACACCATCAAGGCAGTACGCGAAGTAACCTCGCTCGGTCTAAAGGAAGCCAAGGACCTGGTGGACGGTGCTCCGAAGGCCCTGAAGGAGAACGCGACCAAGGACGAGGCCGAGGCCATCCGGAAGAAGTTCGAGGGCGTGGCGACCGTCGAAGTCAAGTAACGGGAAAAGTAAACGGCACGAGACTTGCAAGGGACGCCGGGACGCGCTAACATGTAAGTTGCGCGTCTCTGCAACCTTCGTTCGGATTCTTGCCGGAATGGTAGCGAGACGACGGAAAGTGTGGTGAAGTTTCCACACTAGCGTTCGCAGCCGGGTGGTCGCTCCACAACCTCCAGGCGCGGTAACTTCATTTCGCTAAGTTCTTTTGGTCAACGGTTTACTCTGAGGTCAGACAGGGCGGCCGTTGAACTTGGTCGGGTAGCTGGCAATTCGCGGCGGAAGCGGATTTTGCGATCGGCGAGGGCAATGGTAGAAAATTCGAATGGGAGCACAGGCATTGAGCTGCGCTCGTGAGGCATTGCGTCCTTACGAGCTTTTCGTGTCTTCCTGCTGTCCTGCACGGAGTTTTTTCGTTTCTCCCGCAGGCTGAAGCGCACAACTTCCCTTTACGGTTCGACCCTGATTCTGGAGTCTGCCGTTGTGTTCGCTTCTCCCATTTGTGCGCAGTCTAGCGCACCTGCTCGCTGTACGCAAGATCAACCGCGAACTTTGACTGAGCATTCACCGGAACCCTCCTGACCTGGGTTCATTTCGGGACACCCCCGAAGGCAAGTTTCGAAGCGGGCTTCGATGCGAGCTTCCTGGGCGTGCCACCAACGTAAGCGCGAAACTGCAATCTCGAGTTTCGCTCATCTGAATCTTCGATTCATTTCGGTTATCTTGCTGGCGCCACCGAGACTCGGGTGCCAGCCCGGCGCGGCCACTCAAATGTGCAGGGCGGACGCCGCAACGACGAGGCTCAGGAGTGATCATGCCTAACGAGAAGCGCGCGATTCGCAGCCGGCTCGATTTTTCCAAGATTCCCACTGCCACCCAGATTCCTAACCTCATCGAAGTGCAGCGCCGCTCCTACGAGCGGTTCCTGCAGATGGACAAGCTGCCCAACGAGCGCGACGACTCGGGGCTCCAGTCCGTATTCGTGTCGGTGTTTCCCATTACCGACTTCCGGGGCATCTCGCAGTTGGACTTCGTGGACTATGCGATCGGCAACTGGGAGTGCAAGTGCGGCCACCTGAAGGGCCTGCACCACCTGCGCACGGCCTGCGTCCATTGCGGGGCAATGGTGATTACCAATCCCTTCCTGCCCGGCGACGTGCTCTGCCAGAAGTGCGGCACTTACAACAAGAACACGCCCGACTTCTGCAACAAGTGCGGCGACCCCGTCAGCTTGCAGCTCAAGTACGACCAGCAGGAGTGCGAAGAACGCGGCATGACTTTCTCCGCGCCGCTCAAGGTCACCGTCCGCCTCACCATCTACGACAAGGACGCCGAGACCGGCAACAAGACCATCCGCGACATCAAGGAGCAGGAAGTTTTCTTCGGCGACATTCCCCTCATGACGCCCAACGGCACCTTCATCGTCAATGGCACCGAGCGCGTGATCGTTTCGCAGTTGCACCGCTCGCCTGGTGTGTTCTTTGAGACCGCCAACAACCGCACCTACTTCCTCGGCAAGATCATTCCCTACCGCGGCTCGTGGGTGGAGTTCGAGTACGACCAGAAGAACACGCTCTACGTGCGCATCGACCGCAAGCGCAAGTTCCTCGGAACCATCTTCCTGCGCGCTCTGGGCCTGCGCTCCGACGAGGAAATCCTCAAGACCTTCTACACCGTGGACCGCCTGCACATCGCCGACGGCAAATTGCAGTGGGAAATTCCCCAGGATGTCACGAAGGGCACGCACCTCCTGGGCGCAAAGCCCGCGCACGCCATTCTGCACGGCAAGGAAGAGATCGCGCACTCCGGCCGCAAGATCACGCCCAATTCTCTCAAGGCTCTGCGCGCCGCCGCCATCGGCAAGGTGGAAGTTGAAACCGCAGAGCTCGATGGCGCGCTCACCGCGTCCGACGTGGTCGATACCACCACCGGCGAAGTGATTGTCGAATCCAATCTGGAGCTGACCGCCGATCGTCTGCACAAGATCATGTCCTCCGGCGCCACCAGTTTCGAGGTCTTCTTCCCCGATCGCGACGACGTGGGCAATATCATCTCGAACACCTTGAAGCGCGACTCGGTGCACAAGCCGGAAGAGGCGCTGATCGAGATCTACCGCAAGCTCCGTCCGGGCGATCCGCCCACGCTCGACACCGCGACCGCCCTCTTCGAAGGCATGTTCTTCGATCCGCGCAAGTACGACTTTTCGCGCGTCGGCCGCCTCAAGTTCAACATCAAGCTCTACGAAAATCAGGACGCCACGCATCTCGATCACCGTACCCTGACGCCCGATGACTTCTACTCGACCATCCGCTATCTGCTCAAGCTGCGCAAGAACATCGGCGCGGTCGACGATATCGATCACCTCGGCAATCGCCGCGTGCGCGCCGTGGGCGAGTTGATGGAAAACCAGTTCCGCATCGGCCTGGTGCGCATGGAACGTGCCATTAAAGAAAAGATGAGCGTGTATCAGGAACTGAACACCGCCATGCCGCACGACCTCATCAACGCCAAGCCGGTAATGGCCGCGATCCGCGAGTTCTTCGGCTCCTCGCAGCTCTCGCAGTTCATGGACCAGACCAATCCGCTGTCGGAGATCACGCACAAGCGCCGTCTCTCAGCCCTTGGGCCGGGCGGCCTCTCGCGCGAGCGCGCCGGTTTCGAAGTCCGCGACGTGCACCCTACGCACTACGGCCGCATCTGCCCCATCGAGACCCCGGAAGGCCCGAACATCGGCCTCATCAGCTCGCTCTCCTGCTTTGCGCGCATCAATGAGTATGGATTTATCGAGTCGCCTTACCGCAAGGTGAAGGACTCGAAGATCCTCGACTTCATTGAGGTCGTCAACGCCGGCGAAAGCGGCCTGCGCGTGGGCGATCACATCGAAAAGGACGAGGCGCTGCGCCTCAATGCGCAACTGAAGAAGGCGGGCAAGCGCGTCATCGACTGGATTCCCTACAGCTTCTACCTCTCGGCATGGGAGGAAGACCGGCACACCATCGCGCAGGCCAACATCGAGTTCAACGACAAGGGCGAGATCACCGAGGACTTGGTGAACGCGCGGCGCATGGGCAACTTTGTGCTGGTCAACCGCGCCGATGTGGATTACATCGACGTCAGCCCCAAGCAGTTGGTGTCGGTGGCCGCGTCTCTCGTGCCGTTCCTCGAACACGACGACGCCAACCGCGCGCTGATGGGCGCTAACATGCAACGCCAGTCAGTGCCTCTTCTTGTCGCTGAGGCGCCCCTGGTGGGCACGGGTATGGAGGGCGTCACCGCACGCGACTCCGGCGCCGTGATCCTGTCCAAGCGCAACGGCATCGTGGATTCGGTCGACTCCGAGCGCATTATCGTGCGCGTCGAAGGCGAGCACCACCCCACGCAGCTTTCTCGCGAGGTGGGTTCCGACATCTACCAGCTCATCAAGTTCAAGCGCTCCAACCAGAACACCTGCATCAACCAGAAGCCTGTTGTCCGCGAGGGCGACCGCGTCATCAAGGGCCAGGTGATTGCCGACGGCCCGTGCACCGAACAGGGGGAGCTGGCGCTGGGACGCAACGTCCTGGTGGCCTTCATGCCTTGGCGCGGCTACAACTTTGAGGACGCAATTCTCATCAGCGAGCAACTGGTGCGCGAGGACTACTACACCTCGGTGCATATTGAGGAGTTCGAGATCGAGGCCCGCGACACCAAACTGGGCCCCGAGGAGATCACCCGCGATATTCCCAACGTCAGCGAGCACGCGCTGCGCGACCTGGATGAAAGCGGCATCGTCCGCATTGGCGCCCAGATCGGCCACGGCGACATTCTCGTGGGAAAGGTCACGCCCAAGGGCGAAACCCAGCTCACGCCGGAAGAAAAACTGTTGCGCGCCATCTTCGGCGAAAAGGCCGGCGATGTGCGCGACGCTTCGCTCACCTGTCCTCCGGGCATCGAGGGCACGGTGGTCGATGTACGCATCTTCAGCCGCAAGGGCCAGGAGAAGGACGAGCGCGCCAAGCAGATCGAGGCCGAGTACGTATCCAAGCTCGAAAAGAACCTCGGCGACGAGATCCGTATTCTTACCGACGAGCGCCTGAAGCGTCTCGAAGGGATTCTGGGCGGCAAGACAGTCCTGGCCGACCTGCACGACGAGCGCACCAACAAGCGCCTGTTGACCAAGGATTCAGTTCTCGACCGCGACACCATCGAGCGCATCTCGACCAAGAATCTCAAGCGCATTCGCTATAACGACAAGGACCCGCGGGTGAACGAGCAGATCGACGAGATCGAAGAGATGACCTCGCGCCAGATCGAAGTGCTGCGCAAGATCACCAATGAGAAGGTAGCCAAGCTGCAAAAGGGCGACGAGCTGCCTCCGGGCGTCATCAAGCTGGTCAAGGTCTACGTGGCCATGAAGCGCAAGCTGAGCGTGGGCGACAAGATGGCCGGCCGCCACGGCAATAAGGGCGTCATTTCGCGCATATTGCCGGAAGAAGATATGCCGTATCTGCCCGACGGAACCCCCGTCGAGATCGTCTTGAACCCGCTCGGCGTGCCCTCCCGTATGAACGTGGGCCAGATTCTGGAGACACACCTGGGCTGGGCTGCGCACAAGCTGGGCAAAAAAGTTGCCGAGCTGGTGCAAGCCAACAGCGACGTGGCCTACACGCGCGAACTCATGAGGAAGGAGTTCGCAGGCACCGCCACTCTGCGCCAGTTGGAAGAGCTTGATGACGAGATGCTCATTCGCGTGGCGCGGGGCATGAAGAAGGGCATCTGGTTCGGCACCGCGGTGTTCGACGGCGCACGCGAAGAAGAGATCAAGGCGCTGTTGAAGTCGGCAGACCTGCCCTCATCCGGCAAGACGCCGCTCTTCGACGGCATGACGGGCGAACAGTTCGAGCAGCCGGTAACGGTGGGCTATATCTACATGCTCAAGCTTTCGCACTTGGTCGACGACAAGATCCACGCGCGTTCCATCGGTCCGTACTCGCTTATCACGCAGCAACCGCTGGGTGGCAAGGCGCAGTTCGGCGGGCAGCGCTTCGGCGAAATGGAAGTGTGGGCTCTGGAAGCCTACGGCGCCGCCTACATCCTTCAGGAGCTGCTCACCGCCAAGTCCGACGACGTTTACGGCCGCACCAAGATCTACGAGGCCATCGTCAAGGGCGAAGCGGCCATCGAGCCAGGCGTGCCTGAGTCCTTTAACGTCCTGATACGCGAATTGCAGTCCTTGTGCCTCGACGTGGAGTTGATCAAGCGTGCAGACCTGATCAAGAAAACGCCTGCAACCGAAGTGGCGGCAGTGGCTGATTAGTGATGAGTGATTGAGTGTTTAGTGGTTAGTCAACGGTCGCCTGTTACTAACCACTAACCACTGACCCCTGGTATCCGGGTCCTTCTTGAAAGCGGCAAACACCGCTACCCGGGAAGGAAGGACCCTAAAGAAATCCCGGGAAACACCGCGGCAGGCAACACAGAGCTTGCCAAGGAGGCTCACCTTGTTCCGTTCCAATCCGTTTGAGCTTACCAGCCCGATTACCGACTTCGACGCCATCCGCATCATGCTGGCCTCGCCGGAAAAGATCCGCAGTTGGTCGCATGGCGAAGTCACCAAGCCCGAGACCATCAACTACCGCACCTTCAAGCCGGAGCGTGACGGCCTTTTCTGCGCGCGTATCTTTGGCCCGGTCACCGACTGGGAGTGTTTGTGCGGCAAGTACAAGCGCATGAAGCACCGCGGCGTCATCTGCGACAAGTGCGGCGTGGAAGTGACGGTCTCGAAGGTGCGCCGCGAGCGCATGGGCCACATCGAGCTGGCTTCGCCTTGTTCTCATGTCTGGTTCTTCAAGGGCCTGCCTTCGCGCATCGGCCACCTGCTCGACATTTCGCTGCGCGATCTGGAAAGCATTCTCTACTTTGAGTCCTACGTCGTAGTCGATCCCGGCGACGCCCCGGTGCGCGAGCGCGAAATCATCAAGGACGAAACGCGTTTCCGCGAGCTCGACCAGCAGTTCCGCCCCTCCGGCTTCAAGGCCATGATGGGCGCAGAGGCTATCAAGGAATTGCTCAAGCGCGTCAGCATTGAAGAGCTCGCCATGGAACTGCGCGAGCGCATGAAGACTGAGACCTCCGCGCAGAAGAAGCTCAAGTATGCCAAGCGGCTCAAGGTCGTTGAGGCCTTCCGCAAGTCGTCCAACAAGCCGCAGTGGATGATTCTCGACGTGCTGCCGGTCATTCCTCCAGAGTTGCGCCCCCTGGTGCCGCTGGATGGTGGCCGCTTTGCCACGTCCGATCTGAACGACCTCTATCGCCGCGTCATCAACCGCAACAACCGGTTGAAGAAGTTGATGGATCTGCACGCCCCCGAAGTGATCGTGCGCAATGAGAAGCGCATGCTCCAGGAGGCCGTAGACGCACTGTTCGATAACGGCCGCCGCGGTCGCGTGCTGCGTGGCGCCAACAACCGCCCGCTCAAGTCGCTCTCTGACACGCTCAAGGGCAAGCAGGGCCGCTTCCGCCAGAACCTGCTGGGCAAGCGCGTCGACTACTCCGGCCGTTCCGTCATCGTGGTCGGTCCCGATCTCAAGCTGCACCAGTGCGGCCTGCCCAAGAAGATGGCGCTCGAGCTGTTCAAGCCCTTCATCTATCACCGCCTCGAGCAGACCGGCCAGTGCACCACCATCAAGCAAGCCAAGGAAATGGTGGAAATGCAGGAGCCGGTGGTATGGGACATCCTTGAAGAAGTCATCAAGGACCATCCGGTAATGCTGAACCGTGCCCCAACTCTTCACCGCCTGGGCATTCAGGCCTTTGAGCCGGTGCTGGTCGAGGGCAAGGCCATCAAGATTCACCCGCTGGTCTGCACCGCGTTCAACGCGGACTTCGACGGCGATCAAATGGCCGTGCACATTCCGCTGTCTCCTGAAGCGCAGATTGAAGCCAGCGTGCTGATGCTCGCTTCGCACAACATTCTGTCGCCCGCGTCGGGCCAGCCCATCACTGTGCCTACGCAGGACATGGTGCTGGGCCTCTACTACCTCACCAAGGCCAAGAAGGGCGGCAAAGGCGAAGGTCGCGTCTTCTCGAACACTGAAGAAATCCTGATGGCGCTCGAAGCCGGCGAAGTGGAGACGCTTACGCCCATCCGCCTGCGCTACACCGGCAAAGTGCTCGACATGACCACCGCCTACGACGATCAGGACATCACGCATACCGATCCTGTCGATTTCAACAAGGAGTATCTCTCCACCACCGTCGGCCGTGTGATCCTCAACGACGCGCTTCCTCCCGGCATGCCGTTCATCAACGGCCTGCTCAAGAAGAAAGGCATCGGCCAACTCGTCAATTACTGCAACCAGAACCTCGGCCTCGAAGTCACGGTGAGCATGCTGGACCGCATCAAGTCGCTGGGCTTTAACTACGCCACGAAGTCTGGGCTGTCAGTGGGCCTTGACGACATGGTTATTCCGGCCAGCAAGTACACCGTCGTCGACGAAGCCGACAAGAAGGTGATCGAAGTCCAGAAGCAGTACATGGACGGCGCCATCACCAACGGCGAGCGTTCCAACAAGGTCATCCAGATGTGGTCGTTGGTCACCGATCAGGTGGCAGACGAGATGTTCTCGAACATGAAGCGGGCCGACGACGACGGCGCCATGAACCCCATCTACATCATGGCCGACTCCGGCGCTCGTGGTTCGAAGCAGCAGATTCGCCAGTTGAGCGGCATGCGCGGACTGATGGCCAAGCCTTCGGGCGAAGTCATTGAAACGCCCATCACCTCCAACTTCCGCGAAGGCCTCACCGTGCTCGAGTACTTCATCTCGACCCACGGCGCGCGCAAGGGCCTGGCCGATACGGCGCTCAAGACCGCCGACTCCGGCTACCTCACCCGCCGCCTCGTCGACGTGGCGCAGGACGTAATCGTCACCGAGAACGATTGCGGCACGCTCGAAGGCATCTATGTCGGATCGATCGTTGAATCCGGCGAAATCATCGAGCCGCTCCGCGATCGCATCATCGGCCGCGTCTCGCTCGAGCGCATCAAGGACTACGACGGCAACGTGGTCGTCGAAGTCAACCAGGCCATCGACGAAGACATTGCGTCGGCGATTCAGGGCGCGGGCGTGGAGAAGGTGAAGATCCGCTCCGTGCTCACCTGCGAATCGCGCCGCGGCGTCTGCGCATTGTGCTACGGCCGCAACCTCGGCTCCGGCCGCATGGTCGAGCTCGGCGAAACTTGCGGCGTCATTGCCGCACAGTCCATCGGCGAGCCGGGCACGCAGCTCACCATGCGTACCTTCCACGTGGGTGGCACGGCCAGCCGCGTGCAGGACCGGTCGCGCCTCGACGCCAAGAACAACGGCTACGTGCGCTTCATCAACCTGAACACCGTCGAAAGCAAGGAAGGCGAACTGGTGGCCATGAATCGTTCCGGTTCGGTGGCCATCGTGGACGAGCGTGGCCGCGAAAAGGAGCGCTACCAGGTGGTTTACGGCGCGCGTCTTCGCGTCAAGGATGGCTCCGCCGTCAAGCTGGGCGAAGTGCTCGCCGAGTGGGATCCTTACACCTACGCCATTCTCACCGAGATCGGCGGCGCGGTGCAGTACAAGGACCTGCAAGAAGGCATCACGCTCAACGAAGAAGTCGACGAAGTCACCGGCCTTTCGCGATGGGTGGTTGCGGACTCGCCCGATGAGAAGCGGCAGCCGGCCCTCGCAGTCAAGAACGCCAAGGGACACAAGCGCTATCTGCTGCCCCGCGGCGCTCACCTCATGGTGCAGGACGGCGACGAAGTAGGTCCGGGCGATGTGCTCGCGAAGATTCCCAAGGAGTCAACGCGCACCAAGGACATCACCGGCGGTCTGCCTCGCGTGGTCGAGCTGTTCGAGGCCCGCAAGCCGCGCGAAACCGCGATCATCTCTGAGATCGACGGCGTCGTTCGCTTCGGCGAAGTCAGCAAGGGTCAGCGCAAGATCTACATCACGGCCGACAACGGCGACGAGAAAGAGTACTCGGTGCCGCGCGGCATTCACGTCAACGTGCAGGAAGGCGAACGCCTGCGCGCCGGCGATCCTCTGATGGACGGCCCTTTGAACCCGCACGACATTCTTGCCGTGCTGGGCGAAAAGGAACTCCAGGCTTACCTGGTGAACGAAATCCAGGAAGTCTACCGCCTCCAGGGCGTGGCGATTTCGGATAAGCACATCGAAGTCATCGTGCGGCAGATGCTGCGCTGGGTGCGCATCGATGAAGTGGGCGATACGGGCTTCCTGCTCGAGCAGCAGGTGGATCGATTCCGCTTCAGCGAAGAGAACGAGAAGGTGCTCCAGAACGGAGGCCGTCCGGCCATCGGGCGTCCGCTGCTCCTCGGCATCACCAAGGCCTCGCTCTCGACCGATAGCTTCATCTCCGCGGCCAGCTTCCAGGAGACGACGCGGGTGCTCACTGAAGCCAGCATCAACGGCGCCATCGACAACCTGCGCGGCCTCAAGGAGAACGTGATCGTCGGGCGTTTGATCCCGGCCGGCACGGGCCTCGAGTACTACCGCAACGTCCAGCTCTCACCGGAGCTCGAAGAAGCGGCGGCCAAGGTGCAGCAGGAAGTGACGGCCGAAATCGAAGCCGCCGAACGCGAGCTCGAGCTGATGCGTCAGGAAGGCGAAGCCGAAGAGATGGCTGCCGAATAGAAGCAGTTGTCAGTGATCAGACGAGGCCCGGCCCAGAGCCGGGCCTCAACTTTTTTACGGGATTCCACAAATCTCCCGTGCCCCATCCTTTCGCGGCTTTTTGCGAAAGGGTGGGAAAGCACAAAACTCCACTCCCCACAACTTGCGGGTGCCCCACCTTCGCCGATTCGCGTTTTTTGCGAATCGGTTAAGGTGGGATAGCACGAACCCCAACCAACCACATTCACTCCGCCGCACCTCTAAGCGGCAGCGCGTTTTCGCGCCTGCTTGGCCACGTACATAGCGGCGTCGGCGGTGCTCAACAGTCCGTCCCTGTTGGTTGCATCTTCGGGATAAAGGGCGATGCCCACGCTCGCCGAACCAAAAATTTGGCCCCCCTCAACTGCAAAGGACTCGTCGAAGCAATGCTCCAGCCGCGCCGCGATCTCTTCCACCTCTGTACGGTTGTGCACCGGCTGCACGATCACGGCGAATTCATCGCCGCCCAGGCGCGCGAGCATGTCACCGGGGCGCAGCTGTCGTTTCATGCGCTGCGCTACCTCTTGCAGGTACACATCTCCGGCCTGGTGGCCGTACTGATCGTTGATCTCCTTGAAGCGGTCCAGATCGATGAAGACAAAGCCAAAAACCCGGCCGCTGGTGCGGGCTTCGTGGATAAGCGTTTCCATTTGTTTTTCGAGTGAAAACCGGTTGGGGATGTCCGTAAGCAGGTCGAACTCCGAGCGGTAGACCATAGCTTGGTACAGGTTCGACGTTTCGATGGCGAGTTTGGCCAGTCCGGTTCCCAGGGCGAGTGCCGCAGACTCGTCCGGGCTGGGCTTCACGAAGCTCGGAAGAGCGGCGAAGAGTGTGCCCAGGAAAACTCCCGACCGGCCGTGGATCTCCCGCGCGACAACGCGCTGCGAGGTGATGATGGCTGGACGCTGACCAAAGGTCGGGCCATCTTTGATCTCGCACCAGGAGGCAGCGCCACGCAGCTTGAAAGAGACCAGGTCTGTAATTTGTTCAATCACCTCTTTCAGCGGGCGAGAACCATTCAGGTCTTCGAGCACCAGGCTGCGCCGCCGCTCCAGATAAGCTAGAGCCGTGGTCTCGTGGCGTCGTTTCCGTTCCAGGTACCAGTTCCAGGCGCCCACCGCGAACACGGCGACCAGCAGAATTGTCACAAGGATGATGAGATTGCGCACGTTGAGTGGCGTAGGTTTCGCGATTACCTGGATGTCGGAGAACGAGCGAAGCAGGATGTTGAAAGGCGCCTCCTCGTTTAAGGGGTCGACATCGAGCGGCACGCAGATGCCGGTCACCTTGATTCTGGATCCCAAAGGGACCTCGAGCATGGGCGGCGGCGGAACGGTCGGCGGAGGATGGTCGTAGACAGCTGTAAAGTGACGTCCATCGGCGACCAGCACGTATTCGTCCTGCGAAGCTTCTCTCACCTCAGCCACGACATAGCCTTCGATCGATTCCAGATCGAATTGGCGCCCGCCGAGCTTGCTCCTGCCCCAGAAGGCCAGTTGGTGCCAGGTGGCCGGTTGCGGCGGAATTGGTGCCTGCACGTGACTATCCTGAATCTCGGCGTGATTCAGGACCAGGTGGCCGTCATGGGTTTCAGGGAATCCGGTTGCGTCGGCAATGTCCCCCGCTTGCAACGGTTCGCTGGACCGGGTGGATACCCAGAGACTTTTGTCACCGCTCTGGAGGACGACGGCTTCGCCGGGCCTGTACCAGGTGATGGTGCCATGAACCCGCAGCCTGGTGGAGAGATCTTGGACATCGTAGCCAGCGATGATGCCGTCGAGAGGCGTCAGCGGAAGGGACCACGGGCTTTCGCCGGCGCGGTGGAGAACCTTGATATCGGCGAGGCTGGAGACCTTGATCTTGGCTCCGATCTGCTGCATTTTGCCGTCGAAGATTCTTCCCGCGGCGCCCAGGACCTCGACCTCCGCGTCGAGCAGGCTTCTGAGCGCGTTCGTGTCGCTGCTTTCAACCTCCAGATCGATATAGCCGCCCTCGATAAGCAACTGCAGACGGGCTTTCGGCGCAGTCGGGCTGGAAATCAGATCGGCGGCGCGGATGATACCGTGAACGCGTATAAACCTGCAATTGATCTTTGTGCTGACCAGATCCTGGAAGGTGGCCGGAAATGGCTTGGGCAGCGCGCCGTGCCCGAGCAAGGTAACTTTGTTGCTCACCACAAGGGGCAGAAAACTTGGTTGCGTTGTTCCTTCCACCAGGATGCGATCGCCGGGGACCAGCACGGCGTCCTTTGGCGACACCACATAGATGGCCACGTCCCCGTCCTGCACATCGAGGCCATTGAGATTGCGCGCGTAGTAGGTAACGGTGGCTTCAAACGACACCCTGAGATGCTGGCTGGCCTGAGCGTTGGAGAGCGCGGCCACTGCGCGCAGTGTCGTCAATGGGGCAGAATCTGTGGCCCCGGCCGGCAGCGCGCAGACGGGAAGCACGGCGAAGAGGAATATCAGTCTCTTCATGGGCACAACTCAAGTGGGCAGACGCAGGGACATCCGCTTCTATTCGCTTATCGGCAGGCAAGAGCAGAATAATTAACTGGTTGCAATCGAAATAGCCTGCTGTGGCTGTGCGTTGCATCGCAATGGGGAGCCGTCTGCGCCATTCTCCTTCAAGCACAGCTCTCCTGGAGGGCGTGCGAGGTTCAAGATCTCTTGAGAAAACTGAACTTGAGAGGCGAGGCTTCGGGACGCATTTAAGGGAAATATGCTTTACGAGCGATCTTTCTTTACAAGATCGTCTTCGTCCATAGCTTCCCCCTCCCGGTTCCTGCCCAATCGCGTGTACTTGGCCACGTACATCGAGGCGTCGGCCGCGCTCAGCAGGGTTTCTACCGTTTCGGCATCCTCCGGGTAAAGAGCGATGCCCACGCTGGCCGAGCCGTGGATGACGCATTCGTCTTTTACAAAAGGTTCGTGGAAACAGAGTTCCAGCCGCGCTGCGATCTCCTCCACTTCGTCGCGGCTGTGCACGATTGGAACCAGCACCGCGAACTCGTCTCCGCCCAACCGCGCCAGCGTGTCGCCGGGACGCAGTTGCCGCTTCATGCGCTGCGCCACTTCCTGAAGATAAAAATCTCCCACCAGGTGCCCGTGCACATCGTTCACGCGCTTGAACTGATTCAGGTCGATATAGATCAAGCCGAAGACGCCCGCTGATTGCCGTGCGGCCTGAATCATTGCTGCCAGCTTCTTCTCCATGACGAAGCGATTCTGCACGTCGGTCAGCAGATCGAACTCCGAGCGGTACACCAGGTCTGTGTAGATATGCGAAGTTTCGATCGCCAGGGTGGCCAGCGCCGCTGCCAGGGCCAGGGCCTCCTGCTCCGCGGCACAAGGCTTGGTCCGCGAGTCGAAAGCGGCGAACAACGAGCCCAGCGGCGGTCCGGAGCGAGAAGGAATGGGATGTTCCGCAATCCGCAACGAAGCAGCGGTGAGCCGCGATGGCCGGTTGCCCAGCGTGGCGCCTTCGGCAACATGGCACCAGCAGGCGGCCCCATTCAGACGCACTGATACCAGCTCCGTGATCCTCTCCAGAATCCCGGCAAGCGGCCTGGCATGGTTGATGTCCTCCAGAATGCTCGCACGGCGCTGCTCCAGGTACGCCAGTGAAACAATGTTGCGTCGGTTCTTGTACCCAAGGAGCCACCCACGCAGCCCCATCACGAGCACGATTGCAAGCAGAAGACCGATAATCAACCTCAGATGGCGCAAATTCAGCCATGGCGGCTGGGCGATGATCTGGATGTCGTCAAGGCCACGCATCAGGATAGTGAAGGGCACCTCGCCATTGAATGGATTGGCATCGGTGAGCATGCAGATGCCGGTGACACGGACGCGCGCACCCGGAGCAATCCCCCGCATCGGGGCCAGCGGGGTCAGTTGCAACCTTAAAGGATGGCGAATGATGGCGGAAAACAGGTGGCCGTCGGAATCGAGAACATACTCATCCTGCGTGGCCTGCCGGACCTCGGTCACCACCTGGCCTTCAACGGAAACCAGGTCGAAGGCGTGGCTGTGGCCCTCGTTCCCGCCCAGGGCCAGTTCGCGCCATGTGAACAACGAAGGCACGACCGGTGCCTGGATAGAGCTATCCTGAGCCTCGCTGCGAGTCAAAGTCAGGAACCCATTTTGCACGTCCGGGAACCCGGTCGCGCTAGCCCGATCGCCAATCCTCAGCGGGCTGTACGATTCGGTCGCAATCCATAGGCTCTTTGCGCCATCCTGGAGCACCAGCGCCGTACCGGGCTCATAGTAAGTAATCGTTCCCTGGACGCGCATCCTTTCTGAGTTATTGGCTGTCTGGTAGCCGGTGATGATGCGATCCATCGGCGTAACCGGCAGCGACCAGGGATCGGAGCTGGCATGTTTCAGAATCTTCACGCCATCCAGCGACTGAATATGAAACAGGATCCCCGTCTGCTGCATCTTGTTGTCGAATTCGCCGGAAACTGTACCCGTGATCTGAACTTCGGAGTCGAGCAGGCCTTTAAGGGCGTTTTCATCGTCGCTGTCAACGTTCGCGTCTGCTGGCGCTCCGTCGACGCTCAAGCGCAGGAAAGTCGCCGGCGTAGAGGAGCCGCGGTCGGGTATGAGATCGGCAGACAGAACAAAGGCGTGAACAGTGACGAACTGGCAGTCGGTCTCGCCTCGGATCATCTCTGCGAAGCTGGGATGCGCGGGTTCCGGCAATGCGACCTGGCCTAAGCGCACGATGTCGCTGCTTTCCACATAAGGCCGCAAGCTATCGCGCATCGTTCCCGTTACCCGGATGCGATCGCCGGGAATCAGCTTGAGGCTCGTCTTGGCGTGGACATAAATCGCGTCGCCGCCATCTTGCACAAAGGTGTCCCCGTTGTACTCGCGGGAATAGGTGACGGTCGCCTCGAAGCTCACCGGCAAGTGCTTGCTCGCTTCAGCGTTGCTGAGCGTGGCCGCGGCATGAAGAGTGGTTAATGGCGCAGTCTGAGCTACCCCCGCAGCCGCAACGCATGCGAAGGCCATAGCTACCGCGGCAACAAACAGTTTCTTCAATTCGAACGCGCGCCCCTTACTGTGATTTCGCCGCTCCTGCGATGTAAACTCACCGTTCTCCGCCGCCCCCACAATCTTTAGTGCCTGGTAGCGCGGTGGTGGGATGCGACGGGGAACAACGCGGGGGTATTGCCTTGGAATCATGTTAATCGTGCCCAAGACTTTGGAAATAGCACTTTTGGTACCTTGACTTGTGGTCGTTTGGGGTGATGCCATTCCCCGTTATCGCCTTTGATCGCAATAATTTCCGGGACAAAAATGGCGCCTCGCCCAACTCCGCCGGAAGCGCCCCGAAGAACCCCCGGAATTATCCCCTTTAGACCCATGGAAAAGCGCGTCCGCCGGTGGCTCTACACTAACAATAGGCCGCGTTGAGTGCGCGCGCGGCGATCGAACAGGAAAATGGCAAAAAAACTTCGCGTGGGCATTCTTTTTGGCGGGCGCAGCGGCGAGCATGAGGTCTCTCTGCTCTCTGCCGCATCGGTTCTCGGGGCCATCGATCGCAACAAGTTCGACGTAACCCCCATCGGTATCACCAGGGAGGGCCGCTGGCTGGCCGCGGCAGATGCCAATCATCTGCTCCAGGGCGACATCGGCGCGGTTGCGCGGCGGCTGCGCGCCGGCGACCCCGAAGCCACGCCGGGTGCGAAGCTCCTCCATGAAGGCATTCCCACCCTGCTGGCGCCCGAAACCCGTTCCACGAATCTCGGCCAAAACCAGGGAAAACCCCTTGATGTCGTCTTTCCCGTTCTGCACGGCACCTTCGGCGAGGACGGCACCATCCAGGGACTTTTCGAGCTCGCCGGTATCGCCTACGTAGGTGCCGGTGTGCTGGGCTCGGCCGCGGGCATGGACAAGGACGTGATGAAGCGTCTATTCGTCGAAGCCGGCCTGCCCATCGTCAAGCATGTCACGCTGCTCCGCGCCGATTGGGAGAAGAATCCGCGCAAGGCCATTGCTTCCGTCGAGCGCGCGCTTCGCTATCCGGTCTTTGTGAAGCCGGCGAACCTTGGCTCCTCGGTGGGAATCTCCAAGGCGCACGACCGCAAAGAGCTCGGTCCCGCGCTGGCCGTGGCCGCCAAATACGACCGCAAGCTTGTCGTGGAGCAGGGCGTGGGTGGCAAAAAGGCGCGCGCGCGCGAGTTCGAAGTCGCGGTGCTCGGCAACGACGACCCGAGGGCCAGCGTGGTGGGCGAGATCGTTCCCGGCAAGGAGTTCTACGACTACGAAGCTAAGTATCTTTCCGAAGGCTCCGTGCCCGTCATCCCCGCCAAATTGAGCCGGCCCGATACCAGGAAAATACGCGAAATGGCCGTCGCCGCCTTCCGCGCCTGCGATCTTGCAGGCCTGGCGCGCGTGGATTTTCTGATGGAGCCCGACGGTAAGCAGCGCATCTTTGTGAACGAAGTCAACACCATGCCCGGCTTCACGCAGATCAGCATGTACCCCAAGCTCTGGGTAGCCTCGGGCCTAGGCTACACAGACCTCATCACGCGCCTCATCGAACTCGCCATCGAGCGCCACGCAGAAAAAAACAAGACCGTTTACAGCAGGGAGTAAGGACTGAGGGACTAAGGGAACAAGACCACCCGCGCCGGTGTCTAAGGAGAAAGGCCGTGGAGCCCGCCGTCTTTTTCAATGAATTCGCCGCACAGCGCACACGTCACACCCACACTTCACACTTCACACTAACCACTAACCACTAACCACTGTATTCTTGATACCGAGGAACCATTGCCATGACTCTGCTCGACGCTCCCCAGTACGACCCCACGCGCGCGCGGCGCAATCTGCTGATCGCGCAGTGCAGCGTGGGCGCTATCCTGCTGCTGTTTATTAGCTGGTGGCTGGTAGCCGGTCGCCCGGTGGACTGGCCCTGGAACTGGAACCGCTATCTCTTAGGCCGTCATGCGGTAAACAAATTCCTCACCGCGGTCGAAGCGGACGACCTGACCAAAGCCTACGGCGTCTGGATCAACGACAAGGACTGGCAACAGCATCCGGCGCAGCACAGCGTCTATCCCTACGCGCGCTTCCAGGGCGATTGGAGCCCCACCAGCCCCGACAACGAGTACGGCCCCATCAAGAACCACAAGATTGCGGAGGCCGCGCACTACGGCAACGGCGTGCTGATAGCGGTGCTCATCAACGGCCGCAAGACCGATGCGCTGAATCTCGCCTACGACCCCAAATCCGGCTCGCTCAGCTTCGCGCCGCCCGGCGTCACCCTCTACCTAGGACCGTAAAAGAAAACTAGAGCGTCTTTCATAAATCCGCTTTGTATCAGGGAACGACTTCAGTCGCGCCGAAAAAACCCAAAGCAGACAACGGGTTTTAACCCTTGAGCGACGACAGCCCCAATACGGCCGTCACCGATAAAACCCGCTCCGCGAACAACGCGTTTCTCTATTGTGAAAGCCGGCCGGAAAGAAAGACGTCAATCGCCACGTCGTTGTCCGCCTTCCAAATCATGAAACTCGGATTCTTCAATCCCCATTGCACGTACGGGACGGCAAAATGAGCCTTGGCCGTTGCCGAC
>Ga0302267_10002627_pt1 | contig 21432 bp, 17 predicted proteins | sample III_Bog_E1_3_FD_194555 | JGI IMG/M metagenome (GOLD analysis project Ga0302267, IMG submission 194555) | Peat permafrost microbial communities from Stordalen Mire near Abisko, Sweden - III_Bog_E1_3 | ecosystem: Environmental > Terrestrial > Soil > Wetlands > Peat | place: Sweden: Abisko... | reverse complement strand
AGGAGAGTTCATGCTTTGTCCGCTTCCTTTTGGATTCGCTTCCGGAACTCAGAACGGACAAGATGCGCCGAAAACTAGTCCGATGATCTCGCACAAACAACACGGACCGAGCTGTTCATGCCAGCCTACTGTATGACGTCCGCTCACAGCCCGCAGGCGAAGCCGTGGAAGACGGCAGCTTATTTAATTAAGCTGCAAGTGCCAGATTATCGTTGGCAACTTTGTTTTTGCGAGCGATTACGGGTGCCCACACCCCGACATGCCTCCTAAGCCGCAATCAATCCCGTCGAAACCGTGACGCCCCCACTGGGTTGGCCGCCCGGATAGCAATCCGAGAAGCGTACAGCGGGTGCGAGCCTGGTTAGAACTGGCTCGTACTGCTTGTAACCATTCTACGCCGGTTCCTGTTTTCACGCCGGGCAGCGCGCCGCAAACAAAAGCGGCTGCGCCAGGCGCAGCCGCTTTTAGCCGTGATGGGCCCGGACTACTGCTGGTCGAGGTCGATTTTCTCGTACTCGTGGCGAGCGATGGCAGCACGAATCTGCGCCGGAGACTTGCCCAGCCGGGTCTGCTGGTAGGCAAAAAATCCCTCCTTGGCGCAGGTGGAGCACTCCGTACCGTGATTCGTCTCAAAGCAGCTGCGCAGGCTGGTATGGCCCAGGGCGCGATCGCAGCGGCAGTTGCAGGGCAGCTGGTAGACCACGTTGCCGACCTTGGCAACCTGCTGGTAAACATGCACTTGCCAGGGATAGCGGAAGTCATTGCCCCTCAGCTGCGCGCCGGCCATGATGGGCGGCAATGCGCTGACCTTCAAGGGCGCCGAGGGGTGGTAGGCGGGAACGTCGTCGGCGGGATTGGACCATTGCGCGTAACTGGCGGCGGTTGCCGCGAACATCCCCAATGCCAGCACCCAGCGGCTCTTCAATAGATGCATCGTTCAGCCTCCTGCAGGTATTTTATACGGTTTGCGATTCGCGATCGGGAGATCGTAGATGCCGGCACATCAGCACAAAAAAAGACGGCACGAACGGTCTAGCTGTTCGTGCCGGGAGGCCAGTGACGCAAACTACTTCCGCAGCAGTGAGTCCAGTACCGACTGTTCTCACCAACGGAATATATACACCTTAGCATAGATTGCGAAGAATGCAAATACAAAAATCGAAATTGTATTTTTCCGATCGTCAACTATTCCATATTTGCGCTTAGGACGTGGCAATTTACTGAAATCTAGCTAATTTCTCTCTCCAAATGGCAAGCCGACGTGTCGACCATCACGAATAAGGCATTTAGTTTCTTATCTATAGAAAAATCGGCTCGGAACCCGCGATTTTGAGCCAGGGTTGGAGTTTTTCAGCCGGTGCACGGATTCTGCGCCTGGACCAAGAGCGCAGCTCTCTGAGAGGTCCACAAATATCCGCTATTGCAGAGAAACTTAAGTAAAGGGACCAAAGTAATCCGCATTTTGGGAGATTTTATGGCCGCCCTCACCTGCCAGAAGCGGACCGTTTCCCTCTTTCGGTGGGCTCTTGAATCGCAGACAGAACCTCCAGGTTCAATCGCGGGGATCGTCGGCTCTGGGAGTTCCGGTCATTTCAAAGGTCGAAAAGCGGCGGTTCTGGCCGCTGATCTCCGCGCGCAACTCCTGCCAGAGTTCGTTGGGGATTTTCAGGAAGACCTCGACCACGGCCGAGTCGAACTGGGTGTTGGAGCAGCGCAGGATCTCTGCCCGTGCTGCGTCAAAGCTGTTGGCTTGGCGGTAGGGCCGGTCGCTGGTGATGGCGTCGAGCGTGTCTGCAACGGCGAAGATGCGTGCGCCGATCGGAATTTCATTCCCGCGAAGGCCGCTCGGATAGCCTGTGCCGTCAAAGTGCTCCTGGTGGCAAAAGACGATCTCGGCCGCGCCGGCCAGAAACGGAATCTTGCGTAGCATGTGGTAGCCGCGCGTACAGTGCTCGCGCATCACATCCTGCTCCTCGATCGTGAGTTTTCCGGGTTTGCGCAGAATCTCATCGGGGATGGCCATTTTGCCGATGTCGTGGAGAAAGGCGCCGCGAGCGATGACCTTGATCTCGGCCGGCGGAATGCCCATGGCGCGCGCCAAAGCAATGGTATAAGCGGTTACTCGCTTGGAGTGGCCCTCGGTTTCGGAGTCTTTCAGGTCGAGCGCGTCGCCCAGAGCCTCAAGCGTAATGTCGTAGCTGTGCTCGAGATCCTCCATCGCGTGGCGGAGCATCTCGGTACGCGCACGCACCATCTGTTCCAGGCTCTGCTGGTAATTCTGGGTCTCTTCCAGGGCCAGGCGGTGGTCGAGCGCCCGTTGCACGGTCTTGAGCAGGTGCTCGCGCTGGAAGGGCTTGAGCAGGTAGTCGTAAGCGCCGCGGCGCATGGAGTCAATGGCCACACTGATGTCGTGGATGGCGGTCACCATGACCACAGGAAGGCTGGGATACTGCACGTGAATCTTTTCGAGCAGGGCAATGCCGTTGACGTCTTGCATCACGATGTCGGTGAGTACCAGCTCGAAAACGTTCAGCTCGAGGGCGGCCAGGGCTTCGCGTCCGCTGGCGGCCAGTTGCACCTGATAGCCCTGCCGTTCGAGCGTTGCCCCCAGCATGACGCGGATCTGCAACTCGTCGTCGACTACTAGAATTCGGGCAGAGGTTGGCTCGGCCTGCGGTTTGCGCGCTTCACTGCCTGACGCAGCAGGTATTACAGGATTCACCGATCTATTCGCTGCGAGGTCGCGACCCAAGCAGTTCTCCCTTGCTCTCCCACCCTGCGCCGACAACCGGGAGATGAGCTCAATAAGGTTCCTGGGCCGCATGCGAATGACTTCGCAAGATCGCCAGCGCGACCCAATCTATCATGATCCAGCGTTGAACCTGCAGGTTCTGGGCTTCTCTTTATCTACCGCCCCTACCACAGGTAGCACTCAGTTCACATATTCTGGCCCAGAATACATATGTGTACCTCTATGCAACTATTAGCACAGCATCTCCACAAAAACCATCTACACCTGGGCAACCATATTCAGGCCCGAAATCGATCCGTTTTCGCTCGCGATAAACATGAAACAGAGAGCGCAAAAAACGGTTTGAGTACTTGCCGAGACTATCACCAGCGCCATGAAACTCTCAATGCCGGCCACGTGATTTTTTCAAGAGCCAGAGAGCTGTAGCCGATCTTGTTGATTGGATGCACAAAAAGAGGTCTATCGCTGGACTTGGAGGAAGATTTTTACACGCGCCATCGATGCTGCGTGTTGTCAATGCGATCCTGTCCCGGCAGGAAAACCAATCCGCGGCAACGCTTTGACCAGCTTCGATCTTCTGCCACTGCGGCTCACGCATTTCTCCAAGATGAATATCAAGCTGGCTCCGGCATAGCGACAAGCTGCTTGTACGTGATGGTTTGCGCACAGATGCAAGCGCGCAGCAGGCGAATCATCAAGTCCGGTTCCATGGTGCGGCGATTGAGCCTGTAGTTGAATTCGGCAACATAGCGTTTGAGGAACAACACTATATACAAGCGCCCGCTTCAGGCCGCCGCTGCTGCTTCCCCGAGCCGCACAACGACCGTGGTGCCTTTCCCCCGCTCGCTGGCCATCTCAATGGTGCCGTTGGCGCGGGTCACCACCGCCTTGCAGATGGCCAGGCCAAGGCCTGCGCCGCCGGTCGAACGCGCACGCGAGGGGTCGCCGCGATAGAAGCGCTCAAAGAGATGCGGCAATGCTTCGGGGTCAATTCCTTCGCCCTGGTCTTCGATCCTGAATTCAACCCAGGCTCCGCCCGGACCCCAAGTTGCTTCGGGAGCTTCGATCCGCGCAAGGCGCAGATGAACGGCGCTCCCGGCAGCGCTATGCTCCAGTGCGTTGACAAGCAGATTCGAGACCAGCAAAGCCGCGTCTTCGGCGGAGAGAACAACGGGGAAGCTGCTGTTCGCCGGGACTTTAACGCACACTTCAACCTGCCGCAGAGCGGCAACGCTGGAAAGCTCGCACACAACACTGCGAACCACCGCCGCAAAGTCCAAGCCCGGTGCCGGGCAGCACGCGGAGCTGGCTGAAGCGCTCTCGATGCGGGCCAGGGTCAACATCCGGGCAACCAGCCGTTCCAACCGTTCAATGTCGGTAAGGGTGCGGTCCAGGCCGGCGCGATATTCGCCTTGTGTGCGTGGGGCCAGATTGAGCAGTTGCAGTGAAGATTTCGCCACCGCAACTGCGGTCTTAAGCTCGTGCGCGGAGTCTGAAACCAGGCCGCGCTGCTGATCGAAGGAGCGATGCAGCCGCTCCAGTGCGCTCTCAAGGGCCAGCGTGAGCGGCGCAAGCTCCGGCGTGGTCCGCGCCGATTCAGGAGCGTTAAACTGCCACTCATCCACCGAGATCCGCGTGGAAAGCGCTGCCAGTTGGCGGAGTGGAAACAGCCCGCGATGAAGCAGCCATGCAATCAGGGGGCCCGTAACCAGCAGAAGCAGAAGGCTGCCAACGGTGTAGAACTCCACCGCCCCCCGGATTGCTCCCCACACATGGCCCGTCGGAGCGCCGTAAAGGATCGTCACGTGGTGCACGTGGCCTCCGCCCGGCTCGCCGGGGTCCACAATGCGGGAGCCGTGGCGCAGCAACAGGCGGTAATGATGGCCGTTGAGCCGGAAGCTTGAGAAGGTCTTTTCCGGCGTGGCGGCAAGCTGGTCCGGGGTAAAGTCCAGAGGGCTGCGCAGCTCCTCGCCCGTAGGCCAGTTCGCTGAGCGGCCCAGCAGCCGGTTCTGCTCGTCGTACACCTCCCAGATGTCGCTCGCGGGCAGGGTAAGGTCGGCGCGATTCAGCATGATGTTGTCGTTCAAGTCGTCGGCGTCCTGCACCGCTCCCAATACCGAGTCGGCCCGGCCCCGCAGCATCACATCGAACGACTGGAAGTGCGTGTGGTGCTCGTAGCCAAGTGAAAGCAGAATGGCGGCCAGCGAGGCAACAAACTCCACCGCAAGCACGGCCGCGGCCAGGCGAAGGGCGATACTGTTGCGGCTGGGTAGCATCATTGGGCACGCTCTGAGAACAGGCGATAGCCGCGTCCGCGCCGTGTCTCGATCACCGCTTCACCCTCGGGCGCGGCCGCATCCAGCTTCTTGCGCAGGTTTGAGACGTGAGCCTCGATTACGTTCGAGTGGTGCTCCCAGTTGTAGTCGTACAGGTGTTCCAGCAGCTCTTCCTTTGAGAAGATGCGGCGTGGATTGTGGATCAGCAGCTCCAGCACGCGATACTCGGTCGGCGAGAGATCCACCAGCACGCCCCCGCGACGCACGGACTGCTCCAGCGTGTTCACCTCCAGGTCAAGCGCGGTCAGCACCGGGTGCGGCGCGCCCTTGCCCCGACGGATAAGAGCCTTGGCGCGAGCGATCAGCTCGCCTAGATCGAAGGGCTTGGCAAGGTAGTCGTCGGCACCGGCGTTCAACAGCTCCACAATCACCGCTTTGCCTTCAAAAGCAGTAAGAATCAGCACCGGCGTCGCATCCCGCCGTGCACGCATCCGGCGCAGAATCGACTGGCCATCCAGTTTGGGCAGCATCAGGTCCAGGATCACCAGGTCGTAACAGCGATTGGCCGCCATCGCGTCGCCGGTCTCGCCCTCCTCCGCGCAGTCAACCGCAAAGCCCGGCCCTTCGCGCAGAGCAGCGGCCAGGTTAGCGGCCAGGCGAGGTTCATCTTCCACCAGAAGCACACGCATGGGATCTGATTCTCCAGTCAACAGTATGACGCCCGCCATCTTAAGCCAGGCTGAAGCAATCGGAGAAATGGGGCGGGCCCAGCCAGCGCACTGGGAGCCGTTTTCCTCTCCGCCATCTCCATCCCTCCCCCCACCCGCTACACTGGAAAGCGATGAACGGAAATCTTTTCACCCCCGAGTCCACCGCCTCCAGCACCGCCTGGCACACCGCCCACTGCGACGGAGGTTCCCGCGGCAACCCCGGCCCCTCCGGCTACGGCGCTGTTGTTGAGAACCCTTCCGGCCGCACCGTCGCCCGTCTCAGCGAGTTCCTCGGTATCCAGACCAACAACTTCGCCGAGTACTCCGGCCTGCTCGGCGTCCTTCGCTGGGCCATCCAGAACGGTGCGCCGCGCCTCCGCGTCGTCTCCGACTCCGAACTCATGGTCAAGCAGATGCAAGGCAAGTACAAAGTCTCCAGCCCCGCCATCCGCCCGCTCTACGACGAAGCGAAGAAACTGGTCCGCCAGATTGAGGGCTTCGAGATTCGCCACACCCTCCGCGCCGGCAACAAGGAAGCCGACCAACTGGCCAACGACGCCATGGACAAGGGCATGGGCAAAAGCCCAGTCAGCGCCCAGCTCGGCAAGTCAGCCGGTCAGCAAGTCGGCGACGGCCATCCCGGCTCTCTCCGCGCCCCCGCCGCCCGTCCCTACGGCAAGCTAGAAACCACCGGCCCCGCGCAACCGCGCCCTGCCACGCCTGACCAGCCCAAGGCGCAAATCCTTGAAGGCTACGTAAAAAACGGCGTCGTCCACCTGCTCAACGGCGAACTCCCCGACGGCATCTTCGTAAAGATCGTCCGCGACTAGGTTTCTGACCGTCTGAGTTTGTACCATGCCCCGTGCCCCATCCATTGCGCAGGTTTTATCGCGAAATGGGTGGGAAGCCTACGCACTAGCGCAGCTCTCCACTTGGTATAGAGTCTGGGTGACCCATCCTCGCCGCGTTCTTGTTCTTGCGGCTAGGGTGGGATAGCAAGGAACCCCTCTACGGCAACAGGAGAACTGTTCTAATTAAGAGCCCTACCAATAGCGCTCAAACAGAACGGGGCGCCCTGTCCCTCGACAAGGCGCCCCGCCAACTCGCCAACTTGCTAACTCGCGCGCAGCACAGCCAACACCCTACCCCCGCTTCCCCAAATCGTTCCGCCACTTATGCCCGCCGCGTTCCAGCAGACGGTCCGCGCATTCCGGTCCCCAGTTCCCCGCAAAATAGTTCGGAAACACCTCGGGAGTCTTCGCGGCCCACGCTTCCAGAATCGGCGTATACAGCCCCCAGGTCATCTCCACCCCATCGCGGTGCGAGAACAGCGTCTGGTCGCCCAGCATCGCGTCCAGCAGCAGCCGCTCGTACCCGTTCGCGCTCGATTTGCCAAACGCATTTGCATAATCGAAGTCCATATTCACCGGGCACACGGCCATATCCGGCGTCGTCGGCACCTTCGCGCCAAACCGCAGCGCAATGCCCTCATCCGGCTGAATGCGAATCGTCAGCAGGTTCGGCTCAATCATGGGGCACGCACCCGCATTTTTCAGCTGGTTGAAGATCAGCAGCGGCGGCTGCTTGAACTGGATCGTGATCTCCGTCGCCCGCTTGCGCAGCCGCTTGCCGGCACGCAGATAAAACGGCACGCCCGCCCAGCGCCAGTTCTCAATCTCCAACTTCAGCGCCGCATAAGTCTCCGTGCCCGACTCCGGATTCACCCGCTCTTCATCCCGGTAGCCCACCACGCGCTGCCCGTTGATCACGCCCGGCCCATACTGCCCGCGCACCGCATTCTTCAGCGGAATCGGCGGAATCGCCTTCCATACCTTCAGCTTTTCCCGCCGCACGCTCTCGGCCTCAAAGCTCGAAGGCGGCTCCAGCGCCACCAGGCTCACCAGCTCCATCATGTGGTTCTGCACCACGTCGCGCAATGCGCCGGCCTTCTCGTAGAACGGTCCGCGGCCTTCCACGCCCAGCGTCTCGGCGGCAGTAATCTGCACGTGGTCAATGTAGTTCCGGTTCCAGATCGGCTCAAATATCCCGTTCGCAAACCGGAACACCAACAGGTTCTGCACCGTCTCCTTGCCCAGGTAGTGGTCGATGCGGAACACCTGACTCTCATGGAACACAGCGTTCACCTGCCGGTTCAGTTCGCGCGCAGAGTCCAGATCGTGCCCGAACGGCTTTTCGATCACCACCGCCGAGCGGCCCTTCTCTGGCTGCGCCATCCCCTGCGCACCGAGATTCTCAATGATTCCGGTAAAAAACTCCGGCGCAGTCGCCAGGTAGAACAGCCGGTCGCCGCCCAGCCCGCGGTCCGTGTCGATCCGTTGCAGTTCCGCCTTCAGCCCCGCATAGCTTGACGGATCGTCGAAGTTCAGCCCGAAATAGCTGATATGCTCCACAAAATCTTCCAGATCCGGATCGCTCGCCTCGGCATCGCCAAACTCCAGAATCCCCGCGCGCATGTCGGCCGCAAATTCGTCGCCTAGTGGCCGCCGCGCCACGCCCACAATCGCGTAGTTCCTCGGCAGCAGGTTCGCCTTCCGAAGGTGATAGAGCGCCGGCAGCAGCTTCCGCTTGGTCAAGTCGCCCGAGGCGCCAAAGATCACCAGAATCCCCGCCTCCGGAATCCGCTCAGTCCCCTTCGGCACCTGCGACAGGTCTTCCGGCCGCACATTCATCTGTATCGTCGCCATCTTCCACTCGCCTCCCGCGCTCTCCGCGCTCAGTACCTACAAAACGCCCAGCTCAACCAGATCCTGCCGCAGCTGCCCGGCCCCAACAAACAACAGCGCGCGCATCCCGACCTCGGCAGCCGTTGCTACATTCTCCGCATGATCGTCGATAAACAAGATCCGCTCCGGCCGGTTACCCAATATCTCCAGCGCCCGCTGGTAGATCGCCGCATCCGGTTTGCGCAGCCCCAGATAGCACGAACTCAGCGCCACCTTGAAATACCGCCGCAGCCCGAAGGTCTCAAACCGGTACGCATTGGTCTCCCGCGACTCGTTGTTCAGCGCACCCACCAGATAGCTGTTCGATGCGGCAACCTCGGCAACGATTCCCAGCGCTCCATCTTCCAGCGGCTTCGACAACGCGCAAATCTCCTCGAAAAACTCTCCCCGGCTGAACCCGCGCGGCTCATAAAAGATAGTTGTATCCAGATAGGTTCCAGCCGTAATCGCACCCGTGTCCCACGCCGGATAAATCTCCTTGTGCCGCGCCTCAAACGCCTCGCGGTCCAGCCCATACCGCGCCAGCAACTCAGCGCGCTCCCGCGTGTCCCAGCCGTTGGTCAGCACCACACCGCCGATGTCGAATAGAACTGTCTCGAATTGAGACACTGCTGCCCTCCGCTCTTCCCCACATCCTGATTGTCCGTCTGAATCTCTCGAGCAGCTGCAATGAAAACACTGGTCTGGCGGGTACCAATTCCCAAACAGGAAAGCGGAACCAGTGCAAGGAATCAACTCAGGCCCAGGCGTTTTCTATTCCCTATTCCCTGCTCCCTGCCTCTACGCCTTGTTCCCCGATCCATCCCCGCACATATAGCGCGCTTCGATGGCCAGCACCTTGTTGAACCGGCGGATGAACCGCTCCTCGTTAGCGCTGAATTTGGCCCGCACAAACGAGTCCACAACCTCAAACGCCAGCGCCGATCCAATAATGCGCGCCCCGAGCACAATCACGTTCATATCGTCGTGCTCCACGCCCTGGTGCGCGGAATAGGTGTCATGGCACATGCCGGCGCGAATCCCAGGGATCTTGTTGGCCGCCACGCACACGCCCACGCCCGAGCCGCAGATCACGATGCCCCGCGGAGCCTCGCCGCGCTTCACCGCCAGCCCCACCTTCTCGGCAAAATCCGGGTAGTCCGAGGGCTCCGTGTTGTACGCGCCCAGGTCCACCACTTCGTGGCCAGCCTTGGTTAGATGCGCGCGAACCTCCTCCTTCAAAGGAAATCCCGCATGATCCGCGCCGATGACAAGTTTCACGATGAACTCCTTCAGAGTTGGGGACTAAGGGACTAGGAACTATTGATCTGGCCCTCAAATAGAAGCACCGTGCCCCATCCATTTCGCAGGCTTTATCGCGAAATGGGTGGGAAGCCTACACACCACTGAAGGGTCTGATCCATAAGCCGTCAATCGCGGCCAGTCCCTCAGTCCCTGGTCCCTTAGTCCCTGCTTTTCCTACTTCACCAGTTTCTTCGCCCGCGCAGCCACGTTCTCCGGGCTGAAGCCGAGCTCCTTCATCGCAACCGGTCCCGGAGCCGAAGCGCCAAAGCGGTCCAGTCCGATCACGTCGCCATCCAGGCCCACAAACTTCCACCAGCCCAGTGTCGAACCGGCCTCGACAGCCAACCGCGGCACGCCTGCCGGCAGCACGCTCGCCTTGTACTCCGCCGTCTGCTCGTCGAAAAGTTTGAAGCTCGGCACGCTCACCACTCGCACGCGGATGCCATCGGCAGCCAGCAGCTTGGCAGCGTCGATCACCGGCCACAACTCAGACCCAGAACCAAGCAGCACCACCTGCGGATTGGCCGCATCCTGCACCACGTACGCACCCTTGCTCACGCCTGCGTAGATGTCCAGCGCCGCCGGGTCCAGCACTGGCAGATTCTGCCGGCTCAGCGCAAAGAAGCAAGGCGACTTGCGTTCCAGAGCCAACCGCCACGCCGCCACCGTCTCATTGGCGTCCGCCGGATGGAAGTCGGTCATCTTCGGCAGTGCGCGCAGAGCCATCAGATGCTCGATCGGCTCATGCGTCGGGCCGTCTTCGCCCACGCCAATCGAGTCATGCGTAAACACGAACAGCGAGTGCACGCCCATCAGCGCTGCCAGCCGAACCGCCGGTTTCGCGTAGTCGCTGAACACAAAGAACGTCGAGCCAAATGGAATCAGGCCGCCGTGCGCCGCCATGCCGTTCACGGCTGCGCACATGGCCAGCTCGCGCACGCCAAAAAAGACGTTGCGTCCTGCCGGATCCTCGTGGAAGTTCACGCCGGGCTTGAAGATCGTCTTGGTCGAAGACGTCAGATCCGCCGCGCCGCCAAACAGCTCCGGCACCGCGTCCACAATGGCGTTCATCGCTTCGCCGCCAGCCGACCGCGTCGCAATCGCCTTGGTGCCTGCCGGATAGCTCGGCAGTGCCTTCTCCCAGCCAGCCTTCAGCTCGCCCTTCTGGGTCCGCTCAAACTCGGCCGCCAGCTCCGGAAACGCCGCCGCATAAGCCGCGTACAGCTTCGTCCACTCGGCCTCCACAGCTTCGCCCCGCGCAATCGCAGTGCGCCAGTTCGTCAGCGCCTCTTCCGGCAGCACAAAGCTCTGGTCCTCAGGAAAGCCCAGGAACTTCTTGGTCGCCGCCACATCGGCCGCACCCAGCGGCTCGCCGTGCGACTTGTTGCTGCCCGCCTTCGGGCTGCCGTAGCCAATCACCGTTCGCACCGCAATCAGCGACGGACGGCCAGTCTCAGCCTTCGCCGCCTCAAGCGCCGCTTCAATGCCCGCCAGATCGTTGCCGTCGGCAACCTTCTGCACATGCCAGTTGTAGGCATCGAACCGCTCGTACACGTTCTCCGTAAAGCTCAGATTGGTCGGCCCGTCCAGCGAGATCAGGTTGTCGTCATAGAAGACCACCAGTTTGCCCAGGCCCAGCGTTCCGGCCAGCGAGGCAGCCTCGTGCGAAAGGCCTTCCATCATGTCGCCGTCGCCGCACAGCACATAGGTGTTGTGGTTCACCACCTCGTAGCCCGGCTTGTTGTACACAGCCGCCAGATGTTTCTCGGCCATCGCCATGCCCACGGCCATCGCCAGCCCCTGGCCCAGCGGTCCCGTCGTCACTTCCACGCCGTCCGTGTGGCCATACTCCGGGTGTCCCGGCGTCACCGATCCCCACTGCCGGAAGCTCTTCAGGTCGTCCAGCGTCAGCTTGTAGCCGCTCAAAAACAGCGAACTGTAAAGCAACGTCGAAGCATGTCCGTTCGACAGCACAAAGCGATCCCGGTTCGACCATTTTGAGTGCGCCGGATTGTGCTTCATCAGCTTGCCGAACAGCAGGTACGCAATCGGCGCGCAACCCATCGGTGCTCCGGGATGACCGCTCTTGGCCTTCTCGACCGTATCCACGGCTAGAAGTCGCAAGGTGTCGATCGAGAGATTGTCGAGTGTGTGTTCCGCAAGGCTGGAGGTCATATGGATTGGAATAGTTCCTTTCGGTGTGGAAGCGGGAGCTCGGTTTGGAAAAAAACGTTTTCCCGCCTCGACCATTGTAAACAAGACGGGCAAGTTCTTCGATAGGATCGAACCCAGCTTTGCGATTCTTATTCCTGGCACGACTCTTTCCCGAAGCAGGCATCCAGAATTTTCCACTACTCCAGTCCAAATATTTCCGCACCGCCCGCTCCTTTCCCGCATCCATCATGCAGGCTAAAATCTTGCACCGGTTGAGCCTGCATCGGTCCACCGGCCGATTTGCCCACAGTTTTCGCGCTGCCCAGCGCAGCCATCATCCAACCACCAGACGTACAATCTCAACGGAGGTATTTCCCCTATGGCATACGAACTGGCACCGCTTCCCTACGACTACGCCGCCCTCGAACCCTTTATCGATGCGGAAACCATGCACCTGCACCACGACAAGCACCACCAAGCCTACATCAACAACCTGAACGCCGCGCTCGCTAACAACCCCGAGCTGGCCGCCAAGCCTGTCGACGACCTCATCCGCGACCTCGCCCAGGTCCCCGAAGCCATCCGCACCGCGGTCAAGAACAACGGTGGCGGCCACGCCAACCACGCCGGCTTCTGGAAGCTCATGGGCCCCGTCAGCGCCCCCGGCATCGGCGGTCACCCCTCCGGCGCCATCGCCACCCAGATCTCCGCCGACTTCGGCGACTTCGACACCTTCAAGAAGACTTTCAACGAGACCACCGCCAAACAGTTCGGCTCCGGCTGGGGCTGGCTCGTCTTTGAGGGCAGCAAGCTCAAGATCGTCACCACCCCCAACCAGGACTCCCCTTGGTCGCAGGGCCATTACCCCATCCTGTACAACGACATCTGGGAGCACGCCTACTACCTCAAGTACCAGAACCGCCGCCCCGATTACCTCGCTGCCTGGTGGAACGTCATCAACTGGGACGAGGTCAACCGCCGCTTCGCCATCGCCAAAGGCTAAATCCCGCTGCGCATCCCACAACAATGCACCGTGCCCCATCCATTTCGCAGGTTTTATCGCGAAATGGGTGGGAAAGCAGCAATCTTCCCCCTCGACCAAGAAAACCCCATCAACACCTGTCGATCCGTCCCTCAAATAAGTTTCCTCAGGAAAAGCCGGAAGCTTTACGGCTGGCGGCTCCTCAAAGGGGCTCGGCAGAAGGCGTTACGAAGCGGACAACGCTGCCCGTCCCATTCCGGCCCCGCGCCGTAGGCGCAGCGCAAGTTAGCCCCACGTTTCAACGTGGGGTCAGCCGCCAAGCCCCCAGAGTCCCGTAGGGACGGCGCAAAATCTCCCTGCAATACAAAACCTTGAAGAACTCGCGGAAATGTCAATCGGCTATAGCCACCCAGCACCTACCCCACAACTCTTTCCACCTTCCTGTGTCTAAACAGGCAGGAGCGTGGTCGATCCGTGCGTAAAACTGTCGTTCTGCCCATTGCCTGCCTTTTCGCCTTGTTCTCAAGCGTTGCTCCGGCCCAGTCCGGCACGTTTGACGTTGCTCTGCGCGGCCAGTCCGTCGGCACGGCCAGCTTTCGCATCGCCCCCTCAGGCAAGGCGCTCGCCTCCCAGTCCACCGTCCACGTCAGTATGAAGGGTCTCGATTACGCCCTCTCGAAGACTGAGCAGTTGTCGCCCGCGCACGAACTTCGCTCGGCCGAGCTCAGCGCCGCTGTCAACGGTTCGGCCGTCCATCTCACCGCCGCGCCTGAAGCTGGCCAGTTCCTGCTCCATGTCTCCGCCAACGGCCGCGCCACCGTAGGCAACTTCCCCACCCACGCCGCCGTCGTCTTCCTTCCCGACTTCGATCCCGGCGCGCTCGAAACCCTGCTCGCCCTGGCTGCTGCCCGCAACAATCGCGATCTATGGGTTCTCCTGCCCAAGCAATCGGGCGACAAGAACGGCTCCATCGAACCTGCGCAGCTGGCCACCTACCCCGACGAAAAAGGTACCCTCGACGGCAAGCCCATCGTGGTCCATCACCTCATCGTCACCTATGCCGGCGGCAATACCGACCTGTTCTCCGGCCCCACCAACCAGCTACTCCAGGCCGAGCTTCCACAACCGGCTTTCGCCTTGGTCCGCAAAGGATTCGTCCTCACTCCGCCCGCCAAACCCCTCGCACCGCCGCCATCGACTGAAGGCAACTCCTCCGCTCCGTCTCCCGTCAACCCTGGCGTAACCGCCCCGTCCAGCAATCCCGCCAGACAGTAGCTTGCAGCCAGATAAGACAGCCCCACCGGCATCTTCGTCATCGCTCACAAAAGAAAAAACGCCGCCATGGATCTCCATGACGGCGTTCTTTCTTTTGCAGGCTTCCGCCGTCGTTACCGACCCACAGGCATGAAACTGCGTGTGCCCAATCCTCGGCGCGTCTTTGTTTTTGCGCCTATTGACCCGTCCCTCAAATAAATGCACCATGCCCCATCCATTGCGCAGGCTTTATCGCGAAATGGGTGGGTTCGTACGAACCTGGGTGCCTTTAGCCCTTTTTCAATAACTTACAACCCTGTTTCTTCCAGGCTCGCCCTGCGGGATTTGCCGCTCATGCTCCAGGTACGCTCACCGCCTCGCGCGCCGTCGAGTGCCGTGGCGCGGCGCGCAGATACTGCTCAGGCCAGCTCGCCTGCTCCTCCAAAGCCTCTGCGGCATGAACCGGCCAATAAGGATCGCGCAGCAACTCCCGCCCCAGCAGCACCACATCCGCTTCGCCCTTCGCCACAATCTCGTTAGCCTCAACCGCATCGGTAATCAAGCCCACAGCAGCCGTCGCAATACCCGCCTCTTTACGAATCCGCGCCGCAAAAGGCACCTGAAATCCCGGCCCCGCGGGAATCTTCGCGTTGGGAACCTGCCCGCCGCTAGAAACATCCACCAGGTCCACGCCGCGCTCGCGGAACAGCTTCGCTAGCTCAACAGACTCGTCCGCCGTCCATCCGCCCTCGGCCCAGTCCGTGGCCGAGATGCGCACCAACAGTGGCAGATGCGCCGGCCATTCCGCCCGCACCGCGTCCACTACTTCGAGCACCAGCCGCGTACGATTCTCAAAGCTGCCGCCATACGCGTCCGTGCGCTGGTTCGCCAGCGGTGACATAAACTCGTGCAGCAGGTAGCCATGCGCCGCATGAATCTCCACAAAGTCAAAGCCCGCTGAAAAAACACGTCGCGTTGCGGCCCTGAAGCCCTCAATCACCGTCGCAATGCCCGCCTCGTCCAGCGCCTGCGGTACGGCGTAGTCCGGCGAGAAAGCCACCGCGCTCGGTCCCACCGGCTGCCAGCCGCCTTCGTCGGGCCCCAGCAGCCGTTCCCCGCCAAACGGCAGAGACATGCTCGCCTTCCGCCCCGCATGTGCCAGCTGTATACCGGCGCGCGATCCTTGCGAGTGGATGAAGCTGACAATCTGCTCCAGTTTGGCGATATGCTCGTCTTTCCAGATTCCCAGATCGCCAATCGAGATGCGCCCCTCGGGCGTCACCGCCGAAGCCTCGACAATCACTAGCCCCGCCCCACCCTGCGCCCGGCTGCCCAGGTGAACCAGGTGCCAGTCCGTGGCAAAGCCGTCCTCACAGGAGTACTGGCACATGGGCGACACGCCAATGCGATTGGCAAAGGCAACGGAACGCAATTGAAAAGGCGATACAAGAGGATGGGTCATGAGGAAAAAGTCTATCTCCGGCCTTCTGGAACAGAAGGAATCTCACTCCATAGATGACTCAACACACAATCGGATGCAGCCAAAGCCACTATTGATCCGGTAACTATAGATCCGGCAACTAAATACTGTTCGGGTGCCCCATCCATTCCCGCGTCTTTTGCGGGAATGGGTGGGAAGAAGGTGCCACTGTTTTATTGCCGGATCAATAAATACTGTGAGGGCGCCCCATCCTTGTCGCGGCACCATCGCGGCAAGGGTGGGATAGCAACAATTCTCCCTCACGCATCACCCTCACACCTCTCGCCCCGCCGCCACTGCCGAAGCCCACGCCCACTGGAAATTGTATCCACCCAGCCAACCGGTCACATCCACCACCTCACCAATGAAGAAAAGCCCCGCAACGCTCCGCGCCTCCAAGGTCCGTGCCTGCAACCCGGCCGTATCCACACCGCCCGCCGTCACCTCGGCCTTCTCGAACCCCTCGGTCCCCACCGGATGAAACGCCCACCCATGCAGCCTGCGTTCCGCCTCTTCAAGCCCAGCATTGGTCCATCGCTCCGGCGCAACCACCTCGGCCAGAAATCCCGCCAGCCTTTGCGGAACCACCTCGCGCAACGCTTGCCGCAGCGCCAGCTCGTCCCGCCGCGCTCCCTGCTGCATCAGCGCATCCAGCAGCTTCACCCGCACCCCTTTTTGAGACGGCGCAAAGTCCACCACAAACTCCTCGCCCGGCCTCCAGTACGACGACGCCTGCAACACCGCCGGACCGCTCAACCCGCGATGCGTCACCAACAGCTTTTCGCGAAACCGCGCCTTGCCCGCCCGTGCCTCCACCTCGACAGCCACTCCCGCCAGCCCGGTCCACGCCTGCTCAGCGCCGCCCAGCAGCAGCGGCACCAGCGCCGGCCGTGGCGCAATCACCTTCAGCCCGAACTGCCGTGCAATCTCGTAGCCCAGCCCCGTCGCACCCAGCTTCGGAATCGACAAGCCCCCCGTCGCCACCACCAAGGCCGCAGCCCTCAGCTCCCCGCGCGAAGTCTCAATGCGGAACCCGCCCTGCTCGGCGCGTTCGACGGCCACAACCCGCGTCTCCAGTAACACCTCCACGCCACCGCGCTCGCACTCCGCCACCAGCATCTCGAGAATCGCCCGCGCCGAGTGATCGCAAAACAACTGTCCCAGCGTCTTCTCATGCCATGCAATCCGGTACTGCTCCACCAACTCAAGAAAGTGTCGCGGCTCATACAAGGCCAGCGCCGACTTCGCAAAGTGTGGATTGTCGGAAAGGTAGTTTGCCGCGCTGCAATTGAGGTTGGTAAAGTTCGCCCGCCCGCCGCCCGAGACAAGAATCTTCCGCCCCGGCTCTCCATTGTGGTCAACGATTGCCACGCTCCGCCCACGCTGTCCAGCCGTTGCCGCGCACATCAATCCCGCCGCGCCCGCGCCCAGCACCACCACATCGAATTGCCTTGCCGTCGCGCTCATCTGTCCTCGTTCAGCATAGAGGAACGTGGGGCATCAGGGCGGAACCCGACGCTGGAGCGAAACCAGGGTAGATATGTTCCGCTTGAGGTGTAGTCGGATCGCTGCTCCCTGCTGGTCCCACCAACTTGAGCGTATCGTCCGCTGGACACAGCACCCATAGTTTCGCTACAAACTCCCGTGCCCCATCCATTTCGCAGGCTTCATCGCGAAATGGGTGGGAAGCCAAGACGCTATTTGAGGGCCGGATTTATAGAGAATTTTCCGGAATGGCGTAGACCTATTTCATTGGTATCCCACCCATTTCCGCAAAAAACGCGGAAATGGATGGGGCACGGAAGTCTATAGCAAAAACGAAAATGCTCTGAGTGCTCTGAGAATCTGTCTAAAAACTCAGCCTTGGTCGAAGGGTACGGGCTTTAGCTGGAGGGTACGGGCTTTAGCCCGTACATTAAAGGCCGAAGTAGAACAGGGCTTTAGCCCCCAAGGGAATCGATTTCAAACCTTTGCAGTTCCTCGGCGGCTAAAGCCGGATAGATTTTTGATCCTACAACGGACGGGCTGAAGCCCGTCCCCTTCATCGTCCATGAGTCCATGAGTTTTTAGACAGGCTCTGAGAGATGGGCCAACAGACAAGCCAACTCAACCGGTCCGTGCATCGCTGGATCGTTTCCGTGTCACAATCTTCAGCTCACGCCGCCACTGCTCACTCACTCCAATCAGCTCCCACTCCACCTGCGGCGAAAAGTAGCGCAGCACCGGCTCATTGGCCGGATGAATCCGCAGCGCCGGCGCGGCCAGCAGCAGCCTCGGCTCACTCTCCGACACCTCTGCCCCGCCAAAATATCCCTGCCGCTCAAATGCCGACAGCGCCCTGGTCCCGCCCGATGCAGATTTGCGATCCGCGTTTAGCGCCCGCACCCTGATCCAGTAATCCAGCGCCTGCAGCGGCAGGTGCAGATCCTCGTTGGCCTTCAACTCCATCACCACCAGCCGCCCGTTGCGGTCCAGCGTCAGCAGGTCCAGCATGCCCCGCTCACCCGCGCTCAGCGCCGGAACCTGTGTGTACAGCAGATCGCCGCGCATCCCCGGCAGCAGCTCGCCAATCCCCGCCCGCAGCTCGGCCTCCAGCCATCGCTCCGGTTGCATACGAAAGAGCGCATCGTTGTGCACGCCATCTGGACGCCTGCTCCGAAACAGCCGCCCCGCCAGCTCGCGGCAAAGCTCCTCGTTCTCCTCCGTCAGCGGCGTCTCGTTGGCTCCGGCCCCAAAGGTCACCTCCTGCTCGCGCGCAAACGAGCTGGCGGAAACCCCAATCCGTACCCGCGCAAACTCCAGCCCATGCAGCACCAGACCCACCTCGGTCGCCGACCGTGGACGAATCTCCACCCGCGCCCGCGCCTTTTCCGGTGTCAGCGCCAGCAGCCTGTCGATCCCTTCCTGGCAGCGCTCCACCGCCGCATCGGCTTGGAACGCATGAACCAGCCGCGACTCCAGGTTGCCCGTGTCGCGAAAGTCTACCTGCGTCAGCTCTTCGCTACGCTCGTCCAGCGTGTAAAGCTCAAACCCGGCCGCCGCCGGATTCAGCCACGCCATCCGTTCAGCCGTAGTGCGCCACGCACTCGCCGGCGCCACCACCTTCAGCCCGCCAAAGTGCCGCCGCCCATCGCCCTTCTGCCGGCAATAATCCAGCCACAAAATTCCCAACGTCAGCACGCCGTCAATCATCGGTCCCGGCTCGGCGTCGCTCACCCCAATCACCGCATCGGCCGCCGTGCCCCGCAGCAAACGCCCACGCACATACGCAGGCCCAAAGCTGTGCTCCAGGTCCATCGCAGATCGGAACCCATCCACCTTCGAGCCAATGAATTGTCGTGTAAGAATCCGCTCCAGCAGCCGCTGATATTGCTTCCTGGCGGCCTCGCGCGCCGTCGGTGTGCGCCGCTCGTTGGTTGGCGCCAGTTCCAGCATCTGCGGCTTGGCCGCACCCATCTTCCGTGTAGCCAGCCGCAGGCAATCCTTGCGCTGCTCCACGCCCACCACGGTGCGCATCAGGTTGCGTTCTTCGCTCCACAACTGCAGCACACACCGCCCATGCGTGTCGGCCACCGCATAGTGCGCCGACCGCATATCGAACGCAACACGGCCATCCTCCAGAACTGCCGCCTCTGGGTGTTCGGCCAGATAGTCTTCAATCGATTGCGCCAACTCGGCCACTGTCATCGGGGTTACAGCGGCCATCTTTGGCTCCCTACCAGCCCTTGCGCCCACGCAATCCGGTAATGTGCGCCATGTGGTGCCGCGCGTGCCAGTCATACATCGCCAGCGCCTTGGTCAATCCCACCTGTCCATGCTCCGGATGGTTGAAGCACTTGTGGAAGTCGTCTGGCGTCATCGCTTCCAGCACTGCCACCCAACGCGCATGAAGCCCGTCAATCATCGCCAGCGCAGGCGCAATGGGGAGCTTCTTGCTGTCGGCCAGCTCCGCCCACTTGGCTTCGTCGTACGCCTTGATCGTCGGGCAATCCTCTGTCAGCGCGTGCTTGAAGCGCATGAAGGCGTTCGCATGGCTGTCGGCAATGTGATGCACCACCTGCCGGATCGTCCATCCGCCTTCGCGGTAGGGCGTATCCAGTTGCTCGTCGGTCAGCCCTTCCACAGCCTTCGCCAGCCGTTTTGAAAGCTGCCCAAGAGTGTGGATGTGCGCAGCGCGAACGCCCGGCATCGAGCTGGCCGGAGCACTGAACCGGCCTATCGGGAAACGAAGATCGTCCAATTCACTCATGGCATGAACCTTACCATGCTTTTGCCTCACAGGCCTAGCAACCTGTGGCGAAAGCCGGTTTTGAAAAGGCACGACTTTAGTCGTGCCGTAAGTGGCTCAAAATAAACACGGGCTTCAGCCCCTGAGGGACGGTTTTCGGCATTTTCGACTTTCACCTCAGGCTGCTTGAGCGCCGCACAACGATTTTCCGGCTTTGCGGAACCGTTTCCGGCGCAAACCGGCCCGATTCCGCTTCCAAACCAGCGCCGATACAGTTTCTACGCCTTGTGGTGATGCCGGTGGTGGCTGGAGTGATGCGCATGGTGGTGGTGCGTAGCGGCAAATGCCGGGCTCGCAAAAATCATCAGCAAAAGGAGGGAGGCAAATATCTTCTTCATGCGAAAACTTTAGCACGCCACAACTGCATTCCACGTCCTTCCGCCCCCTGCGCGCATCAAATCGGAAACGTCCTCCCCAGCCGTTCCCATCCCGGTCAGGCCGCGGCGTACACTGGAGCCACAATGACCCTTTCGCCCGCCGCCCCCGCGCCCGATCATAAGCAGTACTTTTTTTCGAAGTTCGGCATCACTGAGCGCCTGCTTGAGCGCTGCCTCGGCGAAGCTCTCTCGGCCGGCGGCGACTACGCTGACCTCTACTTCGAGTCGGTCACCGCCACCTCGCTCGGCGTCGACGAGCAGATCGTCAAATCCGCCAGCCAGGGCGTCAGCGCCGGTTGCGGCATCCGTGTGCTCTCCGGCGAGCGCACCGGCTACGCCTATACGGACAACCTCAGCCCAGAGCGCCTGCTCCACGCCGCCCGCACCGCCGCTCTCATCGCCTCTGGTCCCGCCAAACAACCCGTGCAAGGGTTCATTGAGCCACCCACGGCAGATCTCTACCCGGTCCCCCTCGGCGGCTACTCGCTTGACCTAGCCGCGCGCCTCGAACTCGTGCTCCGCGCCGACCGGGCCGCCCGCGCCTTCGACTCCCGCATCGTCCAGGTCCGCGCCGGCTACTCCGAAGAACTGCGACGCGTCCTCATCGCCGCCTCTGATGGTGCCTACGCCTCTGACACCCAGCCCCTCTGCCGCCTCAACGTCTTCGTCATCGCCAAAGACGGCGCCACCACCACCAAAGGCTCGGCCGGCGGCGGCGGACGCGCCGGCGTTGAGCAGTTCACCGCCAGCAAAAGCCCCGAGAGCCTGGCTAAAGAGGCGGCGCGCGGCGCGATTCTTCAGCTCACCGCCGTCCCCGCGCCGGCTGGCGAAATGGAGGTCGTCCTCGGTCCCGGCTGGCCCGGCATCCTGCTCCACGAAGCCGTCGGACACGGCCTTGAGGCAGACTTCAATCGCAAAAAGACCTCCGCCTTCACCGGCCTCATCGGCCAGTCTGTCGCCAGTTCCAAGGTCACCGTGGTCGACAACGGCTCCATCGCCGGCCGTCGCGGCTCGCTCAACGTCGACGACGAAGGCACCCCCACCCAGGAGAACGTCCTCATCGAAGGCGGCATCCTCCGCGGCTACCTCACCGACAAGCTCTCCGCACAGCTCATGGGCACTGCCTCCACC